>Ga0302194_10002745_pt1 | contig 11177 bp, 8 predicted proteins | sample II_Bog_N1_1_FD_200227 | JGI IMG/M metagenome (GOLD analysis project Ga0302194, IMG submission 200227) | Peat permafrost microbial communities from Stordalen Mire near Abisko, Sweden - II_Bog_N1_1 | ecosystem: Environmental > Terrestrial > Soil > Wetlands > Peat | place: Sweden: Abisko, Stordalen...
GGACCTTTGCGGCGATGTTCCTGATTCAGGTTGGATTGTTCTGGACGTTTCCCGGCATAACTTCCGCATCGATACTTTCGGTTGTCTCGTTCATTATCCTGATGTGCTATGGCGGAGGATTTGGCACGATGCCGGCCTTCGCAGCCGACTATTTCGGCTCGAAGAACGTCGGCCCTATTTATGGCCTTATGCTTACCGCATGGGGATGCGCAAGCGCTTTCGGCCCGCAGCTCATCGCTCACCTGCGTCAGTCGAGCGGATCCTATGTCAGCGGTCTACACGTGATTGCGGGCATCATGGCTTTGTCGGTGCTGTTGCCCATTCTTGTCTCGCCGCCGAAGGCGCAGGGGAGTTGAAACCGGCTGATGCCTGTCTTCGATGCTGAGCGTGTACAGCGCGTTTCAAACATGGCCGCAGAGATCGGAGAGGTTTTCCCTCAGGGGTTAAAACCCCTCGTTGTTCCGGCGTATTTCGGCACGACTGAAGTCGTGCCCTGATACAAAGCGTTGTTTGAAACTTGCTCTGGGCTCTCCCTAAAAGCTCTTGCGACGTTCGCTCAGATCGTGCGAGATGGTGAGGTTGAGTTTCATGTTGATGCCGTAGAAGAGCAGACAGACCGCAGCGGCCAGGAATGCCGCTCCGGCGTAGACGGAGGCGGTGAGGCGAATACCATCGAGCGCCTGCGATGACTGCACAGCAACCTTGGGCGCATAGCCGTACAAGGAGAGCAGCCATCCGGCAATTGCGCCACCAATCGCAACTCCAACCCACAGCGCGAATACAATCCCGGCGGTGACGGTTGCAGTAGCGCGGCGACCCGTCTTCCATTCGCCGAAATCGGCCACATCGCCCATCATGGACCACAACACCGGACCCGAGCACCCGAAAGCAAACTGCCTTAGAACCTCCAGACTAATAATCGGCACGGTTGCTGTCGCGGGAATAAAGTAGAGCACGATGCACATGATGCCGGTGAGCAGCATGCTCCAGAAGAAGACTCTGCGCTTGCCCATGCGTTTGGTCAGGGCAGTGGAGCAGGCCACGCCAATCAGCAGCGCTATCAGTCCGAAGCCATTGAACCAACTGAAAAGTATTTTGTTGCCGGCGCAGTTCTCAAAATAGGGCAGCATCACATTGCCACGAATGAGAAGGGCGGTGAAATAAAACACGGTCACCAGGAACAAGGTAATCCACGGGCCATTCCCGACAAGATCGCCGAGATCGCGGGCCACGGATGTCTTCTGACGAACGTCCGGCTGAATTCTCTCCTTTGATACAGCGAACGCAATCAGGAAAAGGACGACAGAAAACGCCAGGAAACTGCCCATCGTCAACTGGTAACCGAGCGCGCTGTTTCCATGGCCAAGGATGGCAACCATGGGGACCGCCAGGCTGCCGACGATGAATCCAGCGCTGTTGGCAAAGATCTGGCGGTAAGAAGCAATGCTGTTGCGCTCATTTGGATCGTCGGTCATGACGCCGGTCAGCGCCGCATAAGGCACGTTGTTGGCGGCATAGATAAGACGCAGGAGCAAATAAGTAGACCAGGCATAGATCAGCTTGGCGGCAGGATTGAGGTTGGGCGTCGTGAAGGTCAGAATCCCAATGACGCCAAACGGCACCGAGGTCCACAGCAGCCAGGGACGGAACCTGCCCCACCGGGTATTTGTGCGATCGGCAATGACACCCATGATGGGGTTGAAAACGGCCGAACCCAGGCCGACTACAAGAAACATGGTGCCCGCCTGTGCCGGCGTCAACCCATAGGTTTTGGTATAAAAGTCCAACTGCAAGGCCATCAATGCCTGAAAGACAAAGTTGGCCGCCAGGTCGCCCAAGCCGTATCCGAATTTCTCCCCAAAGGAGAGCTTTCCGCTCATGCCGCTCATCGACTTCTTCTCCCTTTTCACCCTATTGGCGAGATACGCTAACTGCTTTTTCGACCTGCCACAGCCCCAGCTCAAAGCCGCTTTGGCCTGAGAGCTTGCCTTCGATGCATACCAAATACATACGTTGCAATTCCAGTCTGTCAACCGCGGCCCCGGTAAGGCCGAACCGACGCCGCAACAGGCACGGACCCATTCCTGGCGGTGGTTTCCGCGGCAGCCCGGAAACAGCCGATCAAAATTCTCCAGACGCCACGCCGCGGCAGCAGTGTTTCGAATCCCACTACTATATCGCTTTACTATTGGTGTTGGCGACAATAAAATAGCCACTGGCATTCGGACGCATAGGGCTAGCGCGGGAATGGGTTCCGCTCGAACGGATGCTGAGCTTTGTGGTTATAATTCGCTGCGAGGAACTACTGTGACCAAGTCCGCATCTCTCCCTTACCACTTGGGCTTTAATGCCCAGCATTCGCCGATGGGCGCCTTCATGAGCTTCACCTGCGGAAACTTCGGAACCCGCGGCGGAATTGGCCTGCAAATCGGACAGCCTGGCGACCAGGAGATATTCATTGGCTTCAAGGACGGCGATCGCTATTCCGATGCAACTTTGAAGTGCCTGCCTTTCTATACCGCCGCGGTCAGCCGCGCCGCCGATGCCTTTCTGGTGGAGCAGGCTGGTCCCTCGGAACAAAATGTGAAGCCCGACGCCGTTCCGTTCGAGGAAAGTACGATTTCGCGCTTTTATAAGTGGGCCAGCGACCAATGGGAAGCCGAAGGGCTCACATTTTCTGTCTATTCCCCCTTCGGAGCGATCCCCGATCCCTCGGTGGAAGACGAACAGCGGATGCGCGAAGGTTTGCTGCCCGCCGTCGTTGCCCGCCTCGAACTCGATAACACCACCGGCGCCTCAACCCGGACTGCGATGTTCGCGCTGAACCACTTACGGCCGGGTAGCCGGACTCTGCCGGAGGATCTGGGCAGCGGGCGAGTGGCCTTTGCCTTCCGCCGCGAGGCTGGTGGCGCAGCGGAACTGCTCGATTTCACATCCTCGGAGGAAGGCGAGAAAGTTGACGGCGGGCCATTCATTTTCATGCGCTGGTCGGCCAGCGACGGCGTGCGGGAACGCCATAATCCGGTTCACCTGCTGGGCTCCTGCCCCGGATTTGGATTCGAGGTGCCGGCAGGCAAGAAGTATGGAATCACAATCGCGCTCGGGTCTTATCTTGAAGGCTTCCAGACCAACGGACTGGATGGGCGCTATTTGTATACGCGCTACTTCAAGAGCCTTGCGGATGTACTGAAGACAGCCCTCGACAACTCCGGCAAGATCATCGCGTCAGCACAGTCGCTCGACAGCAAACTTGACGGCGCCGCAGTCTCCGGCGATCAGCGATTCCTGATCTCTCATGCTACGCACAGCTACTACGGCAGCACTCAGCTGCTTGAAGTGGAAGGCCAGCCGTTGTGGGTGGTGAATGAGGGCGAGTACTGCATGATGAACACACTCGATTTGGCCGTGGACCATGTGTTCTGGGAACTGGAGCATAATCCCTGGCTGGTGCGTAACCTGCTGGATACTTTTGTTCGGCGCTACAGCTATACCGACGAAGTGAAGGTCTACAAATCGGACTTCGCTCCATCGGGCGAAACTGTGCAGGTGGATCCCTCGCAAGCCCCGCCACCGCCAGACGAAGCTCAACTGAACCGCCCCTATGAAACGAAGCCTGGGGGCTTGAGCTTCTGCCACGATATGGGCGCGCACAACAACTTCTCGCCGCAAGGCCGCAGCAGCTACGAGCTGGCCAACCTGACCGGTTGCTTCAGTTACATGACCCAGGAGCAGCTCTGCAACTGGATTCTCACCGCAGGCTGCTACGTAGCCAAGACCCGCGATATGGAATGGCTCAAGAAGAACAAGGCCGTGGTCGAGGCCTGTTTGACCAGCATGATCAACCGCAGCGGCGACGTTGGATTTGCACAGTTTGACTCGACCCGCTGCGCCGGTGGCCAGGAGATCACAACCTACGACTCGCTCGATCATTCGCTGGCACAGACCCGCAACAACGTCTACATCGCGGTGAAAAGCTGGGCCAGTTACTGGGCGCTTGGGCTGCTGTTCCGCGAGATCGGCGACGCAGCCAGTCAGGATCGCTCAAAGGAACTCGCGGCCAAGGTTGCCGCGGTAGTCTGCGACCAAGCCCAGGACGGAGTGCTGCCGGCTATCTTCGAGAAATCGAACCCCGGCTACTCTTCGCGCATTCTGCCGGCGGTCGAGGGCTGCGTCTACCCGCTCTACTTGGTCAACACCGGTTTCGCCGGCTGCACACTTGATGAGATCTACGCGACTCCGTCTGAAAACCGTATGTTCGAAGTCCTGCGGGAACACACGCGCAATCTGCTGCTCGATCCCGATCGGCGCAATCTCTTTGCCGATGGCGGTATCAAGCTCTCCTCCACCAGCAACAACTCGTGGATGAGCAAGATCGCAATCTTTATGCACGTTACGCGAAGGGTGTTCCATCTGGACGCCGATCCAAAGATCGCTGAGGTCTTCCGCCAGGCGGATGCCGCTCACGTCAAGTGGCAGACCGAAGGCAGTTCGTACTGGGCGTGCTGCGATCAGATCGTCTCAGGGGAAGGCAAGGCCAGCCGCTATTACCCGCGCATCATCACGAGCGCGCTGTGGATGGAGTAAATTGGTCAACCTTCAAGGGAGATTGCGCCGGAGCGCCACAGCAAACCCGGCTCCTCAACAGCAACGAACCTCGCTCGTTACCCTTGAAATGCTGCGCCGTCCTTGAAACCAGCATCTGGCACAGGTCAACTTTTACTCTGCCACGTCACGCCGCTCCCTTTGCGCTACGCAGAGAGTTTTTGTTCAGGAGCGCACGCGCGGTCCGCAGTGGATCGGATTGCCGGAGGCCCCCCCAACAAGCGGCAACCAACAGAGGGGAAGCAAATCGTCAAGAGGCGAGGGAACGGGAGGGCAATCGAATTAATTGACTATAGAGGCTTTAGATTGGTGCCGGGAGGGGGGGTCGAACCCCCACGACCTTGCGATCGGCGGATTTTGAGTCCCTAGCCTAGAAGTTTCAAGTGTAGTATTTTTCTTTGTTTACAGCGAGTTAGATGGCATGACGGTGAGGTTCTGCGCGGTCCTGTGAGGCCCAATTTTGGCGGTTTGGGCACAGTCTCGGATCAAAAACCTCAGCGGACCTTTGGCGGATTTTCATCTTCCTGTGATGGTTCGGGGTATCGCCGCATTTGAATACCATCTGCGGGACCCGAACTAGGAGATGCTCTCGTGACGTGCGGCAATCGCTAGGAGGCGCTTGATGCTGATCACGCGCTGACCATTCTTGCCGAGTTTCCCAGCCTCTTCCCAAGCGGGCTTGCCCAAACCATCGTACACGATTTCAGCCTCCTCAGGGGAGATCACACGGAGTACTACAAGTCGATCACAGGTGGCATATAACGCTACAGACTTGCCACCGGTCATTTTGATCTGAACATCACCGTTCTTGTCAAAGGCATCGTGTCCTGGGTACGAAGCTCGGTGTAGTGTGAGGCCGAGTGCTTTTGCGGCTACCACCTCCCCAATGGAACCGACCAAGTGGCCGTCCGGTGTGAATCTGCGCTGCGGGTAAAGCGCCTCAAGCTCTGAAACCGCTCGATAGATCGCCGCTACCGGTTCGGGGAGGGGAACACGTCTGCTCATTGTTCATCCTGAAGGCATCTGAAAGCTATTGAGATTCTAAGCCAAATCGGCCTGCGTGCAAAATATGCGATTGTATCGTATATTTTGCATATGTGGATTCCGCGCGATGTTGAGGCCCACCTGAAACGCTCTGCGAAGACGCGGCCAGTGATCGTCCTGACCGGAGCCAGACAAACCGGCAAAACCTCGACCTTCCGGCACCTGTTTCCGGATTACTCATTCGTCTCGCTCGATCTTCCCACTGAAGCCGAGCAGGCCGAGAAGGAGCCGGAGCGCTTCCTTCAGCGCCATCCGCCGCCCGTCATTATTGACGAAGTGCAATATGCCCCCGGCCTCTTTCGACACCTCAAGGTAGCGGTGGACGCCCACCGCACGCGCAACGGACAGTTCTTGCTTACCGGGTCCCAGAAGTTCACCCTGATGAAGAACGTCTCCGAATCACTGGCGGGCAGGGCCGACATCGTGGAACTGGAGACGCTCTCTTTTGCCGAGATTCGCGAAGCGCTGCCGAATACCGAACTCGAAACCGCCATCGTGCGCGGCGGCTTCCCGGAGCTATATGCCAACCCTGACATCGATTCGGTGGCCTTCTACAACTCCTACCTTGCAACATACCTGGAGCGCGATGTGCGCGCCTTGACCAACGTCGGCAGCCTGCGGGATTTCGAGAGATTCCTGCGCGCGTGCGCTCTACGTTCCGCAAACCTGTTGAACAAAGCGGACCTGGCGCGGGATGTCGGCATTGCACCATCAACGGCGAATCAATGGCTGTCCATGCTGGAAGCCTCTGGGCAAGCCGTAATGCTTGAGCCATGGTTCTCGAATCGAACCAAGTCCATCGTCAAGAGTCCAAAACTCTACATTGCCGACACCGGCCTGCTTTGTGCCCTGCTGAATATTCGATCCGAGGAAGCTCTTCGCCAATCGCCCGCGGCAGGCGCAGTCTGGGAGACGTTCGTTTTCGCCCAGCTTCGGGACCGCGAACGCCGCGCCGGTCGGACAGGAAGCCTCTTTTTCTGGCGCGACCGCACCCGCGAAGTAGATTTCGTCGTGGACGCCGGCGGACGCCTGGAACTGTTTGAGGCGAAATGGACGGAACTCCCGGACCTCGGCGATACAGTCAATCTAGACTTCGTACGCAACGTGATCGGCAAGTCACGAGTGACCGCCGGCGGGGTAGTCTCGCGCACCCCGAACAGCTTTCCCTTTCCGAATGGATTTCGCGGATTACCGGTGACGGAACTCGGATAGACCAAGCAAGGATGATTGATGGAAGCATCAGATGAATCGCTTTAACATACAGCAGCAGGCGGATGCCGTTTCCCTGCAAAGCAAAATAAACTTGTGACCGCACGACACAATAAACTTGTAATCGCACGGTTACAGTGAAGGACCGCGCAGAGTACTCACAGCGCAGGATCATATGGGCTCGATGTAGATGCGGCAAGCCACTCTAAACGAAGCCCAATTCGTCTGCGACGCAAAGAGGAAGCTTGACATGAAGTGCCTGACTTGTTGCCAAATCGGAATTACGCTACTGAGTGCCTGGGTGTGGTTGACTCCGCAGTGTCGCGGTCAACAAGCGATGTCTGGCGAGCCCCTACCGAAATTCGAAGCAACGATCACAAAGCTCGGACCCGCATCCCCGGACGATTGCGGATGGGACGGACCATCTCCCGGAGAATTTTCTGGCGATTCTGCGAAGTTGGAAAACGATCTCTTTGGTGATGTCGATGCGGCAATTGTGCAGGCACTGAACGCGCCTGGGAGCAATCCGAAGACAGCCATTGGGCAAGCGCTAGAATCGATGCGGGCACTCAGTGAGCGAATCAACAAGGCTTGGCCTCCGAAACGGAGATTCCATTACGAACTCCTGGACATCGATCCCGCTTTTGTCGTGACCTATCACATCCGCAGCCGCTCAACTTGGTCCGCTTTCGGAGTGGCTGCTGAGGCCTCGTGGCCCAACAAAGGATCAAACGCAAAATGGGCCCAAGTGGGCGAGGACGAATTCAGGTGGCAGCAAGTAGACAGCGACCAGGAGATGGAGGTTCACCCGCTGGAGCGGGGGCCTTCGCGCCAGGCCCGGTTCCTCGCGAAATCGTCGCACATTAGCTGTGGGGATGGAATAACCGGCCTCGACTACAGCGCCTGGGAGTGGAATCCCGCCTCTATCGGAAGCTTAGAACAGTTGATTGGTCGCAAAGGTGCAGCAAGCCGGGGTGATTATCCAGAATACGGACCAGTCGGACCATTGGAGACGAACGGGTCGAAAATTGGGCTGCCTTACTGCGAGTGGTCAGCCGTCGATTTAGATGTGGACGCACTGCTTTGCAGCATAGACACCTACGATATTTCTGGTGATGCGGTTCGTTTCTTGGGAACTCGAACCAACCGGCCCGATCTGGAAACGGTGGCGAAGGCGATTCAATATGCTGACGATCGGGATTATCGCGCAGTCCTTGCGTTCAGCGCCTCTCCAACTGTGGCGCGAAGACTGGTGGCATTGATGCCGCCGTCGATCACTGCAAACATAAATGGGGGAAGCTACCCGCCACTTCGCGGGAATCACGAAACCATTGACATAGGGGGACTGCACTTTGCTTTGGAGAAGAGAAATGGGCTTTGGATCGTGCTGCGCTTCACAGTAGATCCCGATTGACCAGCTCCGCGCTAGATGTTTACGAAGACGAGGCATTCGGCAGGAAAGTTGGCGCGGAGTGTCCGCCCGCGTGACTGGGTAGCTCGAAAATGACATTCCGGAATAGCTGAATATAAGCCGAGGCTCTTAGGCCGGTGTCAAGGCTCTGCGACCGCGGAACGCGGCGCGCGCAGCGCGGCCTTGACACCGACCGGGCCTCGGCTACTCTCTGGCCATCCGGGAATGTCATCTACCCACCCGCGAAGCGTCTTCGGCGCGTTGCTTGGCGCGCTTCTCAAGCAGCTCCTGCGCTTTCGCTGCCTTTGTCGACTGCACCTGGCGGAAGAGAATAGTGATCTGATCCTGAACCATCTTTTCACCGCGAAGCAGCGGTTCGAGAGTGCCCATCAACAGCATCTGGATACCCACGAGTTCGGTGAAAATGTGCATCTCCATCTCCGTGTGACCGCCGACCACGTCACTGCGCAGCAACATCTCACGCGCCCATTCGCTTGGCGTCTTGCCTGCTCGCGAAGCCGCTTCTTCGATGGCTTTAGCTTCGACGGCAGTAAGCTTAGTGCTCAGGTTGACCGAACGGCGATCACGCCCGCGCAGCTTCTCTGAGCCTCGGTGTTCGATTGTGTGAAGTTCAGCCATTTGGAACCTCCGATGCTTGTTTACGCCGGTATCTGGTTAGATACCGACTTTCGTAAACGTCTTGTGTTATCTGCGGTATCTGTCGAGATACCAAAGTATCTGGGCAGTTCCCTTTCAGGGGTGGAGTGTCGAGATACACCCGGTGCGCAGCACCGAATCACAGCTCCCCATAGGCAAGCAGCCCTTCCTGCCACACACGCTGTAGCTCTGGCATGTCCCACGCGCGACGGAATAGCTCTCGAATCGACTCCCATTCCTGCGGCGTGAAGCCAAACGAAATGCCGTTGCTCTGAGCACGGAACCAAGCTTGCAATTCGCCTCCGTCCGCCTGGCCTGTGTAGCCGAAAAAGTAGTGCCCGTTCCACAAGGAATTCGGATAGCGAATGTCCCATCTTTCCAACATGGATCGGAACTCCGAGATCATGGGTAATGACGACATTGGATACATGGCGAAGCGTTGCTCTGGGAGAGTCATTAGAAGGGACAATTCGGATTCGTTCCCGAGCACGAAAGACAGCGCGAAGCCTCCCTCGAATACCGATGGAATTCCAGGCTGCCAGGGAGAGCTAAAGCCGTCTTCGTCGGTGGTGTCCAAAGTCTTAAGCTTTACCGGCTTCTTTTGCTCGATGAAATGGCCCCTGGCCGCAACCCGCCACAATGCCTGCCAGTGAGGCATGAGCGCTTCATTCAGCTTTTGTCGGCTCGGGAATTGCTCTTCCTCCAAGAGTTCATAAAGGATCGTCGCTGGTGCCACCATTCGGGCGAGGTCCTGTCTGTCCTTCTTCATCGCCAGAAGAATTCGCTCGGTTGCCGTTGCGATGTCGTTGGAATCTTTGCGATCACCAACTGAACAAAGATGGAAACGGTACTGCTCATCGCGATTTACTTTGGACGGCTTACGGATGCGATATGCGGCGAGAAACGCCTCCAATAGGCTAATCGTGGACGCTGTTGAGATTCGATTCGGTGTCTTCGCTGAGAAAGCATTCTCACCGATCCGGCAGAAGTAAGCGATCACAGTCCATTCCGCTTTTGCGAGTAGCTCGCTCGCCTCGACTTTGGCTCGAATCTCCGTCATCGTGGCGGTCGCGTTCTCCAGCATTCCGACCACTTCCAAACGGTCGTCACGGGATGATTCAAGCAACTGCTTGGCAATCTCCGATGTGGAAACATTCTCGCCGGTTTTCGCTGCCAGCATGGAGCGGGCGCGCTCCAATCGGCTGCGAACTGCATCAGAGACGCGCAATGAAAGGGTTTGCTGCTGAGCCTTTTCGGTCATGGCCATGATTATTACGCAAAAAATGTTTCGATACAATTAGATTGTCTGTTGAAAACGCGTCCGTATTATGATAATCTGCCCTTCATCCGGCGTACGGCTGCCGCTACTTCCCCCGAAAGCGAGCCGCTCATGAACGCTTCCCCTGTCCCTCGTCTCCGCTTGGTCCGTACCAGGCAGGCTGCTGAATACCTCTGCATGAGCGAATGGAAGTTGCGGCGGCTCATCCAAGATGGCCTCCTGCCCTACCTGCACGACGGCGAGGGCGCGCCGTTCCTGCTCGACATCCGGGACCTCGATGAGTACATCGAAAAGAACAAGCACCGCGATGCTGCGGATGACTTTGGTTTACGCCCCATGTCATTCTCAGCATTCGCAACCCCCTCCCGAGGGAAAGGAGGAATCGATCATGCCCCGTCCACGCGGAACCGGAAGCCTGTATCAGCAGAAAGACAGCGCGGTGTGGTAGATCAAGTACCACCGCAACGGAAGATCGTTTCGTGAATCCACCCGAACGACGGACAAGCACAAGGCCAGCCGCGCCCTTGCCAGGCGCCTGGCCGAAATCAATACGGGCGCATTCGTCGGGCCGGTCTATGAGCGAATCACCGTCGGTGAATTGGCCGAAGATCTCTTCCGCGACTACCGGATCAATGGCCGGAAGACAACCAGCGACGTGGAGACACGGTGGCGCCTGCATCTCGAACCTTTCTTTGCGACACGACGGGTCGCTGAGGTTACAAGCGATCTCGTAGCAAAGTACGTAGACCAGCGACAACTTGAGAAGGCACAGAATGCCACCATCAATCGTGAGATGGCCGCGCTCAAGCGCATGTTCCGCATTGGCATGTACTCGACTCCTCCCAAAGTTCTCCGACTCCCGAAGTTCCCCAAACTCGCAGAGGATAACGTGCGCAAAGGCTTCCTGGAGGACGCGCAATACAAGAAGCTGATTGGGTATTGTCCAGACTTCTGGTTTCGGTCCCTCATTGAGAT
>Ga0302194_10002759_pt1 | contig 11155 bp, 7 predicted proteins | sample II_Bog_N1_1_FD_200227 | JGI IMG/M metagenome (GOLD analysis project Ga0302194, IMG submission 200227) | Peat permafrost microbial communities from Stordalen Mire near Abisko, Sweden - II_Bog_N1_1 | ecosystem: Environmental > Terrestrial > Soil > Wetlands > Peat | place: Sweden: Abisko, Stordalen...
GGTGGCGAAGGCCTGAAACTGGCCCAGCAGATCTACCGAGAGGCCTACGCGCACCGTGAAGAGCTGTGCACTCCGTATGCGACCGTGATCGACATCGATCCGGCTCGATTGCCGTCACCGGAGCAGGTCGGCAATTGGTCTTCTGAGCAGTACACCGGTGCGCTCCGCCACGTTCCCGGAGCACCGGCATACAACAGCAGCCTGCGCCAGCTTCTGCATGTCGGGTTCAAGGTCGCAGCCAAAATGGGGATCAGATATCTCGACCTCATTGAGGCCAACGAGACTGTAATTGCGAGGAACGTGACCGAGAACCTCTATGACCGGCATATTGCGCCGGTGTTTTTGGGAACAAGCTTGTAGTTGATCGCCTCGCCCGACTGTCGCGAGACGTTCTACCACTTCGGCGGCGGGCAGGCGGGGCCCAGGCGGAATTGGCTTACGCATTGAAGCTTTGCCTAACTACCATTCAATCTTGACCACTGAGTAGGTTTTCACATTTGGGAGCGTGCATTGCATCGCGGTTCCGCTCGTTTCAAGTGCCAATTGCTGTGCGCCCTTGGAACCGGGAGTGTGAGCCGTAGCGCTGCGAGCGATGCGATCATTGGGTAGATGCGCAGCCAGCTCTACCGCCACTGAGCCGGCGCTGTTCGATCGATCATAGTTCAGCACATGGATGAAGGCACGATGCTTTGACGGCTGGCATGTGTAATTGATTACGACGCCCCGAGGTGCTTTCAATCGAACCTGAACCTGATCTCCGGACGCCCACCACACCAGTTCGAGAAGCTCACCCCAGTTCTTCGGCCGCCTCCAGAACTCCTTACCCACAGGAAAGTAAGGCGGCAGCGATGGCTTGGGGCCGTCGAATTCAACCGCAGCCAGATATCCAACGCGGCCTTTGCCTACCGTCTTTCTTGTTGCGCCTGCGGCGCGCTCGCTGCGGGCAAGCACATCCTGCTGGTACCCGACTGCGGTCCCCTGCCCCTCAACCATGCCTTGCAGACCGGGCACAACCCGGACCCGTCTCCACTCATCGAACAGGCCGGTCTGTCCAATCACAACCAGCGCCCCACCGCGCTCGACATAATTGCGGAGAAGAGATAGCTGGTTATCGGAGAGGCATTCGCAGTTGGGAAGAATGAGCACCTTGTACTTTGCCAGATCATGGAGCATTTCATCAAAGACCAGGTCAAATGGGACACCCCCTTCGATCAAGGCCTGCTCCACAAGTTCGGTCGACAACTGCACGCCGGCATTGTTATACGTCAGCGAAGCATAGGAGCGAAGGACGCCTACGTTGGCCAGATCCTCGGTTTCCTCATACATGTCGCGGTTCTCGCGGTAGAAATCCAAATACTGCTGGGTAGTCGGGGTGAGCGGATAGACTCCGACAAATCCTGGGGTTTGATTGAAGGCAAGTGCCTCTGCAAACGCAAGCGCATCGTCGTCAATGTATGCCAGCAGGATATTGGAGTAAGCCCGGGCGAGCTTGTAACTGCGAATCTTGGATAGGAACGGGCTGTCTGAAGCATAGCCGACCGGGCCTTCTTCTTCGCTCCAGCACGCCTTGGTGAAGCGCAGCAGCCGGGAGTGGTCGATGCCCGACTCCCATGCGGTGTTTCTGCCGGTGATGCCCCCGGGGTTGATCTCCACAGCAACGTCCGGATTGAGAGACAGAGCATAATCGTGCATCTGTTCGAGAGCGTTCGCCATGGTCTGGCAACGAAAATCGATCCATTCCTGGAAGGCGGGATCGTAGATGATCTGCATCGTGTCCGGAGTGTTATTCCGGTTCCATCGAGGCGGATTCACGAAGTCCACGCGATCGAATCCGAACCTCTCCCGCAGCTGCGCCGGTGAGTATTTGTTTCTCAGTCGCTTTCTGAATCCCTCCGTACAGGCCGGACAGTGGCAAGACTCCGGTTCCGCATTGAGGCCGAAGTTATCGAAGTGAATAAAGTCTGTCTGCACTTCCACAATGGCAAAGCGCACAACCTTTTTCAGATAGGCCAGGTAGTTCTGATTGTTGAAGCACGGGCAATATCGGTACGATTGCTGGAAACCATAGGGAAGCATGACCGGCGCGCCCGCGGCATCGTACTGCACCCAGTCGACAGCTTTCGGCTCCTCCAAAAAGAACGTCTCGTACATAAGACTGTTCCACTGGATATAGGTGTCAGCCTTCATTCCCAGACGATGCGCAGCGGCCACTGCCCTCCGCGTATCTTCCATTTCTTCTCGCTCGGCGGCCATACCGAAGCCTTTGTAGAAATGGGTATGAAACACCTCGACGCCCGCGCTTTGCAACTGGCGGAGCAGCTCTTCACTCTGCTCGAACTCAATCGTCTTACGTGCATCAAGGCGCTGTCCGCCGCGACGAACAACGAACAGATAGGGTTCGTTTGATCCGCCGGCATCGATCAAACCCCTTCTCGTCCAGTTCCGCTCCGGACCTGCCGGGCCGCCGTCTTGCGCTTGCATGGCAGGGGCAAGACGTGCGCTCGATGCAGCGGCAATCACTCCGCCAATGAAGTTCCTTCGATTGATTGACACCATTTGGATTGTCCTGGCATTCCGGTGGGCCCGACAGTGGAATCGGGGGTATTGTCCAAGAAACGATCACAGCGGCGTAACTTCCGCGTGTTTTATCAGCGATGGAATGCCGGATGTCCATTGCGGAGGGGCATTTCCCTAGAACATTAAACGCTCTCATTTGAGCTCGTCAAGAAAACTTTCCCAATATCATGAAATCGACTCCAGGGCCTCTTGAATCGGAGCCGATTGTTTCTTCGCAGTGATTCGCCTTTACCGATCCATACAGGCGGGGGCCGGGGCGCCGCATTCCGTCGTGGTTGGCGGGGGTGGTACTTTCTGATTCCGGATGGGTTTGCTCTGGTTTAATCTTGGGTATAGTTGTACTTTGGAAAGGAAGTGTGAAATGTTTCTCGCAGCGCTTCTTCGACGTACACTATGAAAAAGTCAGCCAAAAAGGGAAGCAAAGTCGGCCTCAGGGAGATTGCCGAAGCCGCCAAGGTGAGTCTGGCCACGGTTTCGAGAGTGCTGAACGGCAATAACCGCGTCGACCCGGCCATTCAGGCGGCGGTCTTGAATGCAGCAGCCAAGTTCGACCTCGACCTGCTGCACCGCAACAAAGCCAAGACGCTCGCCTTCCTTCTCAGCAACCGAGTGATGCTGCATCCTTTTCACTCGCGAATCCTGGGCGGGGCTGAGGCCTGCTGCGCGGTCCATGGCTGGGATGTCGTCTATCTTTCCTTTAACTATCCGCTCAATGCACAGCGGGAACAGCTGCACCTTCCAAAACTGCTGTTGCGCCGCGATGTGATTCGCGCGGTCATTGTGGCCGGTACCAACTCTGGGAGCCTGATTGAGTTGCTGGAGCATGAAGGCGTGCCCTACGTGGCGTTGGGGAACAACATCTTTGATGTTCCCCCCTTATCTAAGGGCGACCTGGTTTTTTCTGACGAGACCCGCGGCAGCAGCGACATGACCCGCTACCTGATCGGACTGGGGCACAGGGATATTTGGTTCGTGGGAAATACCCGGCTGCCGTGGTTCGCGCGATGCTTTACCGGCTATGGCCATGCGATGAACGAGGCCGGCCTGGCGCCGCACCACCTGAATGTGGACTCGGAAGACGACGCCGAGGTCGGATATATCGCCACCAAGTCGATTGTGGCCCGTCACGAACCTTTGAGCGCGATCTTTGCCGGAAATGACGCCACGGCCCACGGGGTCTACAAGGCTCTGCGTGATTGCGGATTGAGCGTTCCCGACGACGTGAGCGTGGCCGGCTGCGACGACACGGTGGGCGAGTGGCTCTATCCAGGGCTCACCACGATCCGCGAGTTTCCTGAGCAATTGGGCAAGCAGATGGTTGAACTGATTCTGAACCGCATCGCCAAACCCAGCCTCCCATCCTGCCAGATTGTTGTGCCCACAGAGCTGATCAAGCGGGAGTCGTGTAAGCCGATTGCAGTCAGCATCGGGTAGCCTGGCCCGCCTTCAATGAACGAGTCCGAGGACCCTTCTCGTTTCGATTGCGCGGCAGCCCTCCGGGCCGTTTGCGTACTCGAGTCCCTAGGCCTGTGCCACACGAACTCGGAGCCGCTTCATTCCGCACCGGGCTGGCAAGCAAACTGAAAGATGCATAATCCGCAGGATCATTTTCACGTTAACGTGAAATGTTTCTTGACACGCGCACCAGCGCTGTTTACAGTTTGAACTATCTGCATGCCTTGGGGACGGTCCCTATCTCCGGGGTGGGCCCCTAGACCGCGATGCCCTGCGCAAGAGCGCGGGGAATGCTACGCAATCATTTTGAGGAGAACGAATGGCCGTCGTCGACGAAAAGGTACGAATTTTTCAGGTAGAGAGCCTCTGCGTTGAAGTGCATCCCAACGCAACACTGATGGGTGAGGCAGCTGCGCTGGCTGCGGCCAATGTCATGAAAAAGCTCGCAGCAACCAGGCCTTCAGTGGGAGTAATTTTTGCAACGGGCGCTTCGCAACTGGAAACCCTGGAGGCCCTGACGCACATCGCAGGTCTTCCCTGGGATCAGGTAGAAGGACTCCACCTTGATGAATATGTGGATTTGCCCGTTGAGCATTTTGCCTCGTTCCGGCGCTATTTGAGAGAAAACCTCACGCAAAAAGTGCACATGAGGTCGTTTAGCGAGATTGATGGCACCGCACCCGACCCGAATGTCGTCTGCCGCCACTACGCTGAGGCTGTCCGCGCCCAGCAGGCGCAACTGTGCTTGCTGGGCGTCGGCGAAAATGGACATCTCGCGTTTATGGATCCTGCTGTCGCGGACTTCGAAGATCCCCAAGATGTGAAAGTAGTGACCTTGGATGCGGCCTGCCGCGCGCAACAGGTGGCCGAGGGCTGGTTCAATAGTCTGGCAGAGGTCCCGATCAGCGCAATCAGCGTCACAATCCCAGCAATTCTTCGTGTTCCCAAGCTGATTGTCTCCGTACCCGGAGCTCGCAAGGCCGCTATCGTACGGCGCACGCTTGAAGAGGCCATCTCGACCAATTGTCCAGCAACAATTCTCCGCACACATCCTGACGCAACGCTTTACCTCGACCAGGACTCTGCCTCGGAGCTCGACGGCATTCTGCCGCGGGGTTGATTGCGAATCCATTCGCGGCAAATGGCAATCAGCGCCGGGTTGGGTTGGCCAATAGCCGCAGGCACATGCCAGACTTAGAGCGCGACCATGGCTATGCCAGCGCACTGGGTTGCGTGCTCGTCAGCTATAGCGGTTCTCCAATTGCTGTACACCGAAAGCACGATGATAAGTGGCTTTTTCCTTAATAAAAAGCCACCTTGCACGGAACTGCATAGAGCATATGAATTGGAGAACTGCTCTAATCCTTGCTTGTTTGCATCGATAGGTTCGAGCTCTGCATGATTGCTTAACCTATCATTCTCACCAGGATTTACAATTGCTCCATTACCTGCAGCGATCAGCCTTCTTCGGTGGATACTATCTGTTGCCGTGTCAACCCGGGCTGACTCATGAGGAGCTAATCGATGATCGCGGTCAAGCTCAACGCTGGGGGCTATGGCAGGTTCGTCCTCTTTGTTGCCGGCATCGCAGGATTGATCTACGGCGTGGACCTCGGCATTATTGCTCCCGCGTTGTTATACCTGGACAAAACGGTCAATCTGACGGTTGCACAGACTTCATTTCTTGTGGCCGCCGTCCTTGGCGGCAGCATGGTGTCATCGCTCATTGCGGGACTGCTGGCGGACTGGGCAGGACGAAAGAAAATGATGATCGCAAGCGGCGTACTGTTCGCCGCAAGCGTGGGCCTGATCGTACTATCGCACAGCTTCACGGTCCTGGTGGCGGGACGCCTGCTGCAGGGGATGAGCGGCGGCGTGATCGCCGTTGTCGTGCCGCTCTACCTGGCAGAATCGCTGCGTCCTGAATCGCGTGGCAAGGGGACGGCGATCTTCCAACTTATGGTCACTTTCGGCGTCGTTCTTGCATCGGCTACCGGATGGTTCTATACACACCAGGCCGAAGCCGCAATTACCGCGGCCGCCGGCAATTCCCTTCTGATTCGAGCGGCACAAAGCCATGCGTGGCGCAGCATGTTTCTCGCCATGCTCGGCCCAGGGGTCATCTTCCTCATGGGCACATGGTGGCTGCCAGAATCCCCTCGCTGGCTATTTCGCAATGGCAGGCGGGCGGACGCCATGACCTCTTTGTTGCGGCTTGGTTCAGCAGAAGACGCCGCGATCCAAATCAGCGAAATGGAGGCTCTCGCATCGGCGCCAGCAGCGAGCACTCCTGGGAAACAGGACTCGCTGATGCAACGCAAGTATGTGATCCCGTTTGCTCTCGCGTGCGTCGTCCTGGCCTGTACTCAGACAACAGGGATTAACTCCATACTTGGCTACCTGGTAATTATTCTGAAACAGGCCGGTATGAGCCCAACCAATGCCACAATAGGTGATTTTGCAGTAAAGCTTCTTCACTTCTTGATCACTATCGCGGCCGCAGCATTGATCGATCGCAAGGGCCGCAAATTCCTCTTAAAAGTAGGCACTGGCGGTATTGTCTGCTCGCTGATGGCCTGTGCCCTGCTCTTTTACTCCTTCGAGTCAAGCCGAATTGATGTCCGCGCCGCAGTGGAGCCGCTTGTTCATGGCAACACGCTCGCCGCGCCCGTTGAATCTCTAGCGTCTCACCACATGCCGGTTGGGCGTCCCATGGCTCTGACTGTGCTCTATTCCTACGGCAACGGGAGCAAAGTTGCGACAGCAGTCAGCACAGACCAACCGCCCGTCCTCTCCATTGAACCATACGGAAACCGCGCAAACCAACCGTTAGTCATCAAACGAGCTTTCTACGGACCGATCGCAAATCAAACCACGGGCTGGCTTATTACTGTCTGCCTCGGGTTATTCGTTTCCTTTTTTTCCCTGGGTCCTGGCGTCGTCGTATGGCTCGCTCTCTCAGAACTGATGCCGACGCGCATACGGTCTACCGGTATGGGCATCGCATTGGTCTTGAATCAGGGCGTTTCGACGGTTATTGCCGCTGTCTTTCTTCCTGTCGTGGGCAATCGCGGCTTTTATGCCATGTTCTTGTTTTGGGCCGCATGCACAACAGTGTATTTCATCATCAGTACGTTCCTTTTGCCGGAGACCAAGGGAAAGACGCTGGAGGAGATTGAATGTCTGTTCGACCGCAGCAGAAAGATTGGACTATAGCTGTTCTCCAATTGCTGTACACCAAAAGCGCGATGATAAGTGGCTTTTCCTTTAAGAAAGTGCCACCTTGCATGCAACTAAACTAAACAGAGCACATGAATTGGAGAACTGCTCTAGTCATCATGGAGTGACCGGTTCCTTGCGCTGGCCGTGGGTTAAGCTGTGAGCCGAAGGGGAACACAGTTCAGAGCCACAAGCGGAGAGGACCCGGTCATGAAGGAAAAGGTACGATTTTTGGGTCTGGATGTCCATGCCGAGACGATAGCCGTTGCCGTAGCCGAAGCGGATGGTAAGGTATGCAGCCTAGGGACCATTGCGAACCGTTTTGAAGCGGTGCGTAAGCTGGTCAAGAAGCTGGGGTCGGTCGAGCAGTTGCGGGCTTGCTATGAAGCTGGCCCGACGGGCTACGTTCTGTACTGGCAGTTGACCCAGTTGGGTGTCGATTGTGCGGTGGTGGCGCCAACGCTGATACCGATGAAGGCCGGAGATCGAGTGAAGACGGATCGACGCGATGCCGAGCGACTGGCTCGCAGCCACCGGTCTGGCGATCTGACCGCGGTTTGGGTCCCCGACGAAGGTTCCGAGGCCTTGCGCGATCTGGTGCGAGCGCGTGAGGCGGCTAAACAGGATCAGTTGCGGGCACGGCATCGGCTAAGCAAGTTCCTTCTACGCAGTGGGCGACGTCCAGAGACGAAGATTAAAATCTGGACGGGCTTGTATATGACCTGGGTTCGGCAGCTTCGGTTCGCGCAGCCAGCTCAGGAGTCCACACGGCTGGATTATCTGCACGAGGTCGAGCATATGGCTGAGCGGGTGCAACGGCTGGAAGAGTCGATCCGCGAAGCGATTAAGCTGGCTTCACCGCAGATGCAGCAAGTGATTAGCGGGCTACAGGCTTTGCGCGGCATCGCGGAGATTTCTGCAGTAACCATAGCTTCCGAGTTAGGCAACGTCTCTCGCTTTCAGAGTGCGCGCCAGTTGATGGGTTACAGCGGTGCAGTCCCCACAGAGAACTCCAGCGGTACGCGAACACAGCGCGGCAGCATCACCAAGACGGGCAACGCACACCTGCGCCGCATTATGGTCGAAGCAGCCTGGAGTTATCGGCTCAGGCCAGGCATTGGTCCAGAACTGCGCAAGCGACAACAGGGTGTGCCGGAGGAGATCAAGGAGATTGCCTGGAAAGCGCAGATCCGGCTCACCAAGCGCTTCGCCAGACTGGCGGCAGCGGGCAAGGACCAGCGCAAGATCGCTACCGCCGTGGGACGCGAATTGCTCGGCTTCATCTGGGCCATCGGAATCAAGGCCGAAGCGGCCAGCAAGCAGAAGATAGCAGCATGACAAGCGAAGAACAACGACAACAGCAAAAGCAAAAACGCTGCTAAGTAAAAAGCAAAAACAACAGATGCACAGCGCCATCCAATTCGAGGACAGAGCCAGCCGCAGCCAGGGCAAGCACGAAGGAGAACCCTCGCGGACACTATGCGACAGGCTCAGCCGAACTCGCGCCACTAGTCAGAGGCAGCTCCCGACGGATCAAGATTATGCGGTTTCGACCCGCGAATATCAGACTGATCAATCGTCGCCAAAATCTGCCCCGACTGCTGCTGGCCCTGTCCTCGAAACACAACGACAAAAACAACCACAAAGATGTGCAGGGGTTGACAGGTCACTCCATATCAGTGTCCTGTTTCTAACGTTCACAACATAACAAGCCACTGTCATCCTGAACGAAGTGAAGGATCTGCGGTTGTTCTCGAATGACAAGAACTTCAGAGACACCACACTAGGAGCTTGTTGAAATAGTCCTGGGTGTCCCCGCCTTTGAAGGGTACGGGCTTCAGCTTGAAGGGTACGGGCTTCAGCCCGTACATCAAGTTCTGCCTTTTCAGCAGCGGGCTTTAGCCCCCGAGGGAATCGAAAGCCAATTCGAGCTGTCCCAATCGCTTTCTCAACAAGTTCCTAGGCAGCGATTCAGCGATGACCATAGCCGCGATTGATCTCCACGAGGGCCGGTCGTGACTTATGACCACTCGGTACCCTTGACGATAACCCGATCAATACTCAAGGACTCACCACCGCCGACAACACGGAACAGCACCAGATCCGCTGGCTTGCCGACCTGCAGTAGCCCGGCGCCGCCAGCAAATCGGCCAGGATTTTCTGTCGCCATCCGCACACTGTCGCCTAGCGAAATGCCCGTCATCGCGGTCGCGCGCGCAATGCCATCCTTCAGGGGAAGAACAGCACCGGCCAGAAACTCAGTTCCCGCCAGACTCAGACGCCCATTGGGATGAAGTTCGGCTCGGCCGCCGACAGGAGTGTCGTACACTCCTGCAGGCAAGCCGGCAAGAGCGACCGCGTCAGAAACCAGAATTGCACGACTGACTCCCTTCGCTCTGACCATGGCCTTGATCGTTTCCGAAGGAAGATGATGGCCGTCGGCGATGAACATCGCTGTCAGACGGTCGTCTGAAAGCTGCGGCCAGATTGGATTTACATGTCGCTGAATCATCCCCGCGATTCCGTTTCCGAGATGCGTTGACAGTACAGCGCCAGCGTTCACGGCACTCCGAACTTGCTCTGAAGAAGCATGCGTGTGACCGATCGAACAATGCACACCTTGAGCCGAAAGGATGCGAATATACTCTCCGGACTCGCTGTAGTGCGGCGACAAAGTAACCATGCCAACAATGCCGTTTGATGCCGCCTGCCATCGAGCAAATTCAACCAGGTCCGGCGGGCGGACGTCATCTATAGGATGAGCCCCACGGTAGCCGTCAAGCGGACTTATGTGCGGCCCCTCGACGTGAGCGAATGGAACGCACCCAGCGACAAGCTTGCTATTCCGGCGGGCAGCGGCGACTGCACCCAGGGCAGCGCAAATCCTTTCTTCGGACGCCGTGATAATTGTCGGAAGATAGGTTGTTACGCCCCCGGCAATCATCTTCTCAGTCAGGTCAATGATGGCGTCAGAATCAACGCCGTCTGCGTTAGCGTCTGCACCACCGTAACCATTGACCTGCAGATCGACGAACCCTGGAGAAAGCCACTGCTCGCTTGTCTCCGTGCTAGCAGCAATAGAGTCAATCAGCCCGTCACGAATGGTTACTACAACAGGCGTCTCGGTTTGCGGATTGAGCCCGGTGATCGAGTACATAGCAGCGTTTGCTTTCTCAAGCCAGATACAGTGAGACTTATTGATCCGTTATCGCAGAAGGCGTTCAACAGCAATCGGGTCGAGCCAACCTACAGGGACTCGACAGGTTTCAAATTGCAGCACTATCACCTGGTGTCGCCCATCGAACTCCTGTTGCCACAGGAGGGACTGGGTGGCGCCCGGCAAGTTTATTGGGCGGCAACATAGAACAGTTTCGTGCAACCAAGGTTACCCGCCCGCAGAACTGCGGCTAAGCTTTCGCGCGACGGACCTGAAGGTTTTGCGAGAGCGGATGATAACCCAATTGAAGAGACGTCATGCGCGCAGCTTCGCAAAGCAATCCGGCGTGGGGTGAATCGTAGCCCCGGTGCTGGTGGTCCGACGCCACAGTGATGCTGATGGTAGCCACCATTGAAGCGCTGGAATTAAACACCGGAGCAGCCAGCGCCAGATATCCCGGCAACAATTCCTCGTCGTTCACAGCATACCCTTTGATCTTGATCTGCTTGAGCTCGTCCATCAATTGAACAAATGATACTGTCGTACGTTCCGTGTATCTTTCCACTCCCTGTGACATCAACTGTTCAACTTTAACAAGCGGCATCTCTGCGAGGAACAGCTTTCCGGACGCAGTTGCATGGAGCGCGCGCTTCAACCCAACATCCGCAAAGGCCTCGGTTGAACCGGGGTAACCAACTGAATGGATAAACAGTACCTTGTCTTCTGAAAGAACGCCCAGCTGCGCCG
>Ga0302194_10002770_pt1 | contig 11131 bp, 10 predicted proteins | sample II_Bog_N1_1_FD_200227 | JGI IMG/M metagenome (GOLD analysis project Ga0302194, IMG submission 200227) | Peat permafrost microbial communities from Stordalen Mire near Abisko, Sweden - II_Bog_N1_1 | ecosystem: Environmental > Terrestrial > Soil > Wetlands > Peat | place: Sweden: Abisko...
TATTGATAAACAACAACTGTCCTACAACAGCTTTCAGTTCCAATGTTGTGATTTGCTTTCAAAATGTATCTTTGATTTATTGATAAACAACAAAATAAATAAATAATATAATTTGTTATGGTTGTGATTTGCTTTCAAAATGTATCTTTGATTTATTGATAAACAACTTTTTAGTTTATAGTCCTACCAAAATGTGCGTTGTGATTTGCTTTCAAAATGTATCTTTGATTTATTGATAAACAACAAAATCTTACCAAGTAATAGCGTATCACAAGTTGTGATTTGCTTTCAAAATGTATCTTTGATTTATTGATAAACAACTGTAACACCATTCGCAAAACTTCTATTAGGGTTGTGATTTGCTTTCAAAATGTATCTTTGATTTATTGATAAACAACATCATATAATTTTTTAATACGCAAGGTTGTGTTGTGATTTGCTTTCAAAATGTATCTTTGATTTATTGATAAACAACGTTAATGATGTTAATGATTACAGCAAAGTAGTTGTGATTTGCTTTCAAAATGTATCTTTGATTTATTGATAAACAACAAGTCGGATATTTCAGAAATAATATCAATAGTTGTGATTTGCTTTCAAAATGTATCTTTGATTTATTGATAAACAACAATGGTTTGTGAGATAGCTATGTTTAATATGTTGTGATTTGCTTTCAAAATGTATCTTTGATTTATTGATAAACAACTTGAATTGTAGCTTGTTCATATCTGTTGTTGTTGTGATTTGCTTTCAAAATGTATCTTTGATTTATTGATAAACAACCTTGAAGGTGATATTTTAGAGCCATGTTGCGTTGTGATTTGCTTTCAAAATGTATCTTTGATTTATTGATAAACAACGAATTGAGATTAGCCTTTGAATATGCTGCCGTTGTGATTTGCTTTCAAAATGTATCTTTGATTTATTGATAAACAACCTTATCTCCATACTCAGTATGACATTTCCGGTTGTGATTTGCTTTCAAAATGTATCTTTGATTTATTGATAAACAACATCTTCCCACTCTTTCAATGTTCTTCTATAGTTGTGATTTGCTTTCAAAATGTATCTTTGATTTATTGATAAACAACATATCAAGATATAACTCAACAACAACAATGCTTTACTGGGTATTTATCAATAAAAAAACGAAGTGTTTTTTCAACAAAAGTCCGAGCTTGACTCGGATTTTTTGTTTGCAGGTATTGATAATATTTGGACGAACTTTTCCAAAGTTTAAAACTTTGGAAAAGTTGATTTTGATATGTAAATTATCAAAACAATTCTAATTGCTGAGGAACATTGGGTAATTCCATTGGTTTTGTACCGTAGAATAATTCCATTTCACCGAATTGTTTATCTGTAATTTGCAGTATTCCTATCTTACCGTGTTCAGGTAAATTTTTCTTAACCCGTTTGCTATGCACGTTTGCATTTTCAGAACTCGAACTGTGCCGAACATACATACTAAATTGAAACATACTGAACCCGTCATTCATTAATTCTTTTCTGAATTTTGCAGCAACCTTTCGCTCCTTTTTTGTTTCGGTAGGCAGGTCATACATTACAAGTGTCCACATGATACGGTAGGCGTTTAGGCGTTCGGTGGTAATGCTCATCGGTTATTTTATTTAAGGTATAACTTTTCCAAAGTTTTAAACTTTGGAAAAGTTGGTATTGGAATAAAATGTTATTTAATCGAAAACGATTTCCAATTCTTTTGGTTTTAGGGTATGGATAAATTTAAAATTTTCTAAATCTTCAAACCATTCTATAACCTGCTCCTTTTTTATCAGTGTATTGGCATCAAAACAGATTGCATTGTATGATGAATACCTCCATTCACTTAAGTGTTGGCATAGCCCGGCTTCAATTGGGTTGTAGTGTATATAATGAACCAGTTTATAGAGATATTGTTTGTTTTCTATTTTTTTTCGTTTGAAGTTTTTCATAAATAAACTCCCTTTGCGCCCTTGTTCTTTATTGAGAGCTTGTGTATATGAACTGAAAAAGTTAGAGAATTGTTTGCTGGTTAACTTTTCTAAATTTTGGAACTTTAGAAAAGTTAGATTTCCTTTTTCTTTATTAAAAAAGTTATTCAATTCGTTTTCGCTCTTTATTTGAATTAAAAAATGAAAATGGTTAGGCAGCAGGCAGTAACAATATAGGTAAGCAATGGGGTGAATGTATTGTTTAAATTGTTTTAAGAAAAACGCATAGTTGCCTTCTGTAATAAAAATATTTTCGTTTCCATTTGCACGATTGTAAATGTGATAAAAGGTATCATGCAGTAGTATTTGCTTTTTGTTTTGCATTTGAGCTATATTTTGAGTTTTAACTTTTCCAAAGTTTTAAACTTTGGAAAAGTTTTTTCTTGTCATATAAATTCTGGATATATTAATTTACGTTGCTCGCCATTAAAACATTTTACCAAACTGACAGCCGTGCGCTGTGTAGCATTCATCAACGGGCTTTTTTCTCCATCCATCAGCACATCCATTGCAGGAATTTTTAGTAATACCGTTTTTATTTCTTTTGGTAAATCTTCGTGAATACCATGGTCTTCAATGATGTTATACACCACTTTATCTACATAAGGACGGTATGGTTCCATAAGGTCATCAGCAAGGCAATAGGCATTATAACGGTTATGATGAAAAATACCTAATGTGGGTAATAGTCCTGCACCAACAATGCTTCGTGCCATTGTTGCACGTAATAAGGCATAACCATAATTCAGGTAATTATTAGGTGGGAGACCTTCGCGGAAGCGTTTGAAAGAAGCCCCACCCCAGCCCTCCCCGAAGGGGAGGGAGCTAAAAATTTTGCTCCAATAATATGCTGCTGCGGTGGCTTCGCAATTATCAGTATCTCCACTTTTTACATTACGATAAAGTGGGACTAAATAATTATTATCAATATTTTTGCTGCCGAACATAGCAGCCTGGTTCTTTATTTTTTGTGAAACGGTTTGTGCCCACAGTTGTTTTTTCAAAGGTTCTGTGGCATCTAACTGTGCACGGAAACGTTCATTTTGTATAGTATTACCACATAAGGGTAACATTAACCCGGTAGGGTGGTGGGTGCTGTCGCAGGTAATAAGTGCAACATTGTTTTCAAGCAATGCTTCCATCAGTGCTTGCGTAATGGTAATTTGTTTATGGTCCAATACTACAATTCCAATGTCTTCAATTGGAATGTTTGCCGATGTTTCTTTTTTATATCGTTCCGGTAAGGTTTCGTTTTTTTCTACTTCCGGTAAACGTAAAACCAATTGAGCGTTTGTAAGACTTAAATACGAAGGGTTGCCAAAGTAGAGCGTACGTTTTATCATGTGAATTACGTTTTTAAATGTAATTTTTTGAATTAAAACAACTGGGTAAACGTTAATAGTTAATAATCCATGATTTCATTCATGGTTGTTTTTATTTTATTGATTTCTTCAACGGTAATATCTCCAATTTTTTTTGTTAATCGTTCTTTACTGATGGAGCGTATATGAAAGGTGAGTATTTCGGAGATTTGTTTTAATTTGTTTTTAGTATTTGGCTGTAGCACCACATTGCCTTTGTAGTTTTTTATTTTGCTTGTAAGCGGGCAGCAAATAACGATGTTCAGGTGGGTGTTCAGCAGGTTACCACTAATAATTACTACAGGACGAATTCCTGCTTGTTCCTGTCCCTTTATAGGATTTAAGTTAGCATACCAAATTTCTCCCTGCTTCATTATTCTCCCTCTTTTAATTGCGTCAAATACTCGCTCATACCTTCTTCTGCCATTTGCAATACATCCGCATCTTGCGCCATTTGTTTATAGGAGCGCACGTATTCCGCTTTGTTAAGTTGGGTTAAATAGATGCTTAATGCCTTTTCTATGAGCTTGTTCTTAGGCATTTGTAACTCTTGTGCTTTTTTGTTTAACAAATCAAGCAGGGCATTAGGTAGGGTGCTGGTAAATGTTGCCATTGTATTTTATATGTATGAATTACAAATATAATTAATATTTATAATATGGCATATACTTAGTTGTATTTTTAGGACTAACTTTGGGGAATTGCCAATGTGTATAGTCCATTTAATCATTGTTTCGATACTTATTGATGTGTTGTAATTCATCAACGTCCGCTTTGTCTTTACCTCTTCCACTTGAAATTTTGCTGATAATCAGGTGGCGATATTGTATAATAGGCACTTGCTCATTTTTAAGAGGAAAAAAGACTTTTTCTTTATCAGCTTCGGCATAGGTCACACCTTGAATTTTTGTTAAAAAATCAATTTTATTAGGTTCCTTACCAATGTGAAATACTTGTGTGGTTGTAAAATCAATTTTTTTTAACAATTCTGTATCATCTTTAATAATTCCATAATCATTTAAGGCATCAATAAATTTAGCTTTATTGATGTTGTCCGGTTTTAACCAAATATCCATATCGCCGGTAGTACGGGCATACCCATAGTATATTACAGCATATCCCCCAATGAGTATAAATTCTACTTTATGTTTTAATATCAGTAATAAAAACTTTTTGTATTCTTCTAAAAGTATATTCATTGTTTATCAAAGTAAATACGGTTACCAAGGGTAGGATTTTTTTTTAATTCCTTCTCAAAAAATCTTTTAACCATTGTGGTAACAGTTTTTAAGTTTTCGATGGGAGCCATTAAAGCTCGTTGCTTATGCGTGTATTCATTTTCTTCCTCAAAAGAATTAAAAAAAACAATATGTCTTTCTCCATAAGTAGCCAGTGGCTCATTTACGATTTCAGGTTTTTCTTTTGTTTTATATGGTTTTTTTTTTGCCATTTTATGTAGTAAAAGTAAGTTTTTAAAATAATTCTTTTAAGAGTAGCGTTTCTAACAGTTATGGAGGGACGCTACGCTTTTGTTTTTCAATTACCATAATATATGTAGTACGCATCTTTTATATCATCAGCAAAGCCATACCCACAAGGCGAAGCCCATTTTACACACTGTTCTGCGCGGTGCTTGAACTGAGGCAATAAATTGTTTTTGGCAATAAAGTCCAATGCTGTTTTAAAATTAGTGTATGCCGAATCATAAAATTGTTCAGTGTAATCTCCATATTTATTAGTCAATTCGCAGGTACTTTCCGGTAAATAGAGCATCACATCAGCTAATACTTCGGGCGAAGGCTGCAAATCGCGAAAATCTGAAATGGCACGCTTTGCCATCGAAAATTTTTCAGTGCTGCGCATTGGGTTTTCAACATTAAACTCTTGCCGTATCATTTTTTTATATTTTTTAACGAGCTCTTTTTCATTTTTTGGATTTAAGTAAAAATCGTAAAATTCCTTTACGGCTTTATTTTTCTCATACAAATCCAACATCTGCTCAATTAACTGTTCTTTGCTTAGTTTTTCCAGTTCCTTTTTTACTGCTGCTTTTGACATAATTTTATGCTTTTGAAATGTTTCCTAATCGGTCCACTTTTAGTTTTATACAAAATTCCTTTATCATTGTTCCTGAATCTTCCCGTGTTGGTTTATCTTTTTTATCAGATTTAACCAATTCGACTTTACCATCCCATGCTCTTTGATTTTTATTACTAGAACCTAATTCAATTTCTTGAATAATGGGATTAGAATTAGATATATTATGCGGAATAAATTCACATTTAGCTCCAGTGCAACTGACCATTTTATAAGTTCTTTCAAATATTTTCTTTTTATCATCCCAATTTATTGGATTCTCTGAATTAGTTTTTATTTTTTCTAATTCCTCTTTTGTTGGTAGGTAAACTAAATCATTAGGAGAAAGGATAATTGTTTTGTATCCAGACCTTTCTTCTGCTAAGGGTTCTCCTTTTACCAAGCGTTCAATGGCTTTGTGCGTAGCAAGTGATTTGTAATCTTCTCTTTCTTTAGTTTCTTCATTTTCGTAAATAACAAAATAAGCATTGCTTCCTGCATCTATTTCAACATACTGATTTTTAAATTTACTACTTGAACTTTCTTTAATGGTAACTTTAGTAATAGATTTCCCTCCATTCTTTTTTGTTAATGCTTCTAACCCTTCACCTGAAAAGGCTATTAAAGGGTCATCTCCGTTATTTTTTAAATGTTCGTGAAGTAATTTACCTATTGGTGATTTACCATTTTCAGCGTAAGGAATTTTATCTATTTTTTTATGGTCAAATGTATTATTAAGAGTTACTCGTTTTGCTGCATATTCATTAAATACAGCTATTCTTACAGTATAGATTTTTTCTCCATTGGAATTGACGGGACTAAATTTCTTTAAGTATTTCCCAATTGCTTCAATATTTCCCCCAGATACTTCAATTATGTTTTTTACTATTTCTCTTGTTTCTTGGTCATAGATGTAGCTTGTATTTTTTTGATTGGGAGTATTTTGTGCTTTCATTCTTGTAATTTGAAGTTTCACAATATCCATCATTTCTTTTGGTGTACGAAATGGTTTTGTTTCAATTTCTTTGATATAAACAATTCCTTGAGGTTCTTTAAACATTGATTTTCGTACAGCCATCCATTTAGGATTTACTTTTTGTTGTTTTAATTCTTTACTCCAAGTTCCGTCAGCATCTTGTTTCCAGAATGCAGTTTTATTATAAGGTTTACTTACTATTTTATTGTTTGTTTTGAAACTTACCGTTGTTTCTTCTAATTTATTTCGTGCATCTTCTGTAAATTTCTCCCAAGGAGTTTTGAATTCTCGTATTTTTCCTTTTACTAAAGTTTGTTTAACCTTCTGTAATTCTTTATCGCTATCCACTGCATTTAAAGAATTAAGGTAACGAATGTGTTCGCGTGTTGTTGCAGCTATTATTAAAGCATCTAAAGCATGGTGGCGGTGATCAAGGCGTTTTAATTCTAATTCAGGATTTTCTGGAACATTAATATCAATATCATTTTTATCAAACTTGTTTTTTAAAACGTATTCTGTTTTATTTATTTCTTCCAATCTTTTAAATCTTGGGAGTAATAATTTTTTCCATTCTTTATTTAAGCCCCATTTTTTCTTTAGTTCAGCAGTAATACTTCCTCCCGTAAAAATTATTCCAGTTTTATCTTTAGCAATTGGGTTTAATAGTTCGGTAACTTTTCTTGTTATGTATCTTGTATCGTTAAGTTGTCTTGAAACAAAATCTTCGGGAACCTCGGTAGCAAGAAGGTTTTTTAATTTTCCTTTTTGATATTTAAATATTTCAGTGCATCTATCTTCATAATCTTGTTCACCAAGTATAAAATATTTTTTACCACTAATAATATGTTCTTTGCCTTGCTTTCCTCCAAATTGTGTAATAAAATTTCTAGCTAATAAATTCCCTTTATAAGGTGGAGGGTTAATTGCGGCTTCTGCAATTACTAAATTATTCATACTATCATTCGCAAATTTGGATTGTGGGATAATATGTTCAATTTCATAATCTGTTGAAAATAATTTACTAATAGGAATAATTTTTCCAGTGTATGGTGAACGGCATCCTTGTGATAGCCATAGAATGTATTGTTTTATTTCGCTTTTGGTTGGGATTCGTTCTTTGTTCCCATTTTTAAACAATTTTTCAAATTCATCGTCTTTCACATTTGAACTGCTTTTCCAAATTCTGAATTTATCAATATCTCTTGGGCTTTCAGGGTTGGGTTTCACTGAAAATTGAGAGACGACTTTTTTCTCGTCATAAGGCAATACACCTTGATTTGAAGGGCTATAATTTTCTTTTAAATCAGATTCATATTCTTCAAAGGTCTCATTTATTAATTCATGCAACAATTTTTTTATGCGTTGTTTTTCATCATAATTTTTGTTCTGATTTTTTGTGATTTTTTCCTTTTCTTCTGCATTCTTTTTTAATTCTCTTCCTAGTTCAATGTGTATTTCATCAGGTTGCCCATATTTCTTCCAAACATCTTTTACTAATAATAAAGTTTCGCGTACGACTTGTTCTACAACGGGATTTCGTAAACTATTATTAGGGATAAGTTTTAATACATCAAACTCTTCAATCGAGTTATAGGTTTTATCATTCACTTTTTCTGAATGTCTATCATATATTATATAACAAGCTTGATAAGTATTTAAACTTTGAGTTAAAGTTTCTGCTTTTATAAAACTCTTTAATAATTGTTTCTGAACATCGTCATCAGCAATATCATTTATTTTTCTTTCATTATAATTTATTTCCTCTAACCGTTCAGTAATTTTTTTTGCTTTTTCTTTAGCCTCTGTTGTTATTAAATCTTCATTCCAATATTTACCAGTACGCATTAGTGGTAATAATTTTCTGATGGCTTTAGTTGAATAAGAAGCATATTTTTTTTGTTTTTCTATTTCTGGAGATGTTGATAGTTTTTCTATAACATTAGGTGGTAGCTCGAAAGCATTCTTTTTATTTTCTATTGCTGATTTGATTCCTTTTGCTGACTTTTCAGCATCTGCGGAACTAATAGAAAACAAGATATGCCAAAGTTTATGAAACTTTTCGGAATCATTTAACAACAATTCCCCATCTCCTTCATAGTTACATTTGTTAAATACTTTGCGGAAATAATATTTTGTTTCATTCCCTTGCAGTTTTTTATCTGCTTTGAAAAACATATTTATCCGATGTGTTTTATCACTTATTTTAATTTCAGAATTTTTATTTAAAATTGTAAATACGTTTTCCTGACTTACTTCTTTTGAAGTATCGAACTTTTCAAATAATTGTTCCTTTACAGTTGGATTGATAAAATCAGAAGTTACATCTACATCAATTCTTTTATAACCATCAATTGTTTTTTCTCTTTCAAAAATTCTAATATTGTGAATATCTTGCCAGATTCGGAACTCCTGAAAATCAGGGCTTGATTTTGGAGCGCATTTTAAACCATATAATTCTCCATCAATTCCTTTTCTCTTTTCATATTGACATTCACTAATTGAATTTTTTTGAGATTTTAATTCACGTTGAAAATAAATTATATCATTGCTAATAATGTGAAGCAAGTCGTTAGAGAGAAACTCATTCAATTTCGCCATTTTTGCTTTTGCCTGTGTTGGATAAAGTATTTCAACAAGTTTTTGAAGTAGAATTTTATCGGAATTTAATTTTCTCAATTCATCATTTAATTCTAATTGCTTATTCCAGATTGCTTCAAGTTCTTTTTTATACTTGCTTCTGTAAACCGCATACTGTCGAATTTTGAATTCGTTCTTGTTTTCTTTTAAGCTATCAAAAAAATATTCACCCGGATGCCTATTCCCCATTTTATTATCTTGGGCTGTAGTGCATAAAGCCCAGTCGTCAGCTTTAGGTATTTGTGGTTTTAGTTGTGTTGTTTTTCCTTTTTCATCTGTTTTTTCAGTAATCAAAAATGTAAATTCTTTTTCTTCCCATTCCGGCTTCTTTCTTTTTTCTTCAGTCCAAGGTTTTACCTTATTGTTATAAGGTGTAACTATATATTTATAATTCCCTTTTTTATTCTTTTCCTCGCTTTCAAGAGTAACGGATTTTATTTTTAAGATATCGACCCATTTTATTTCTTGAATATCTCCATCTTTTAAATCTTTTCGACTACTCTTAAATCCTCTACGTTGGTTAAGCATATAGATAATACGGGTTAATTCAGGAAGAGTGATTTTTTCTGAAAGTGCTTTTTTTCTCAAAAAATAAATAATCCAATCTTCCGGTATTATGGTATGTCCTTTTTTACTTTTTTTTCCGCTAATCCCAAACTCCTTTTCAAACTCTATAATAGTTTGTTCGGAAAATGGTAAATAACCTCCAATTGAAAATTTAAAGTTTTCATTGTCCTGAATTTCCTTTTTAAAGTTTTCAGGGAATTCTTCCTTTAGCCAACCAAGCGCTTTAAACACTTTTGTTAATCGCGTTCTTCTTAATTTATACCTTTGTTTTAATCTGCGTGAACCTCTTTTAACTCTTCTAAAAGCTGCTTTTGTTTCTGCTTGCGTACCAGATTCAAATTTTTGTAAATAATCACCATCCATTGGAATTATCCTGCTTCCAAGCCATTCAATACTTCCTTCGCTACCATAGTCATTAAATGATTCAGGTAAATTAATTAATGCAGCACCAATTGAATTTGTACCAATATCAAGTCCTAGAATTTTTTTTGTTTTCATATTTCTCTTTTATTTACATTTGTTGCGAAGCAAATCACAATAAGGATTTTATTCCGTAGTGAGATTCGTCTCAATTAGGTTTTGCCCTTGTCCTCAACAGGGGCTTTTTTATTTTATTCCATTTTAAAAACATCTAAAGCGGGAGAGCAATCTCTCGCTTTTTTTATGAACTTCTGTTTCAAATGTATAAAAATATCCGAACTTCTTCACTCAAAAAAAAGACAAACAACGGTTTACCTTAGTTTATAACAATTAACCACCGTTAAATTAATGGTTAAGTACTGTCAACATTCATTTTTATATCTTTAACAGATAGAACAACTGTTTTAAAAAATGAAAAAGAAATGGAATTTCAGGAAGCACGCCAACTGCATAACTTAGATCCCCAAACTATCTATTGCAAATTGAGTGTAAATATTAACAAAGGGAATAAACTAAAACCAAAAACGATAAATAGTTAAGTAGGAAAATTGTGTGCAAATAACAAAGGGCTACAAACCTTAAAAGTCTGTAACCCTTTGTTATGTGGTGGTCGCGAAGGGATTCAAACCCCTAGCCTTCTGATCCGTAGTCAGACGCTCTATTCAGTTGAGCTACGCAACCCTTTTGCCATTCAAGGCTTCGCAAAAGTAGAAAAAAAGCCTGATATAGAAAATCTTTAACTAATTATTCTCTAGATTTTTTTTCTCGGACGCTTTTCGCGAGTAAAGTTACCTTTTCTTTCTCCTCCTTCATTAGCTTCATTTCCAAAACTTTTAGAAGGTGTTCTTTCTCTGTCACCAAAAGGTTTACGTTCTAACGTATTGCTTTCATAACTTCTGCTGCGCTCGCCTGAACCACTATTGCCTCCTCTGTATCCTCCACTTCGGTTGCCTTCCGACCGATTTCCAAAGCTTCTGCGTTCTCCGCCACCGTAACCACCGCTATTTCCTCCGCCAAACGAACGTTTTGCTCCACCACCTTCATAGGATCTTCTTCCGCCTCCGCTACCTTCACGAGATGCACCCTCTCCTCTTGATTCGATT
>Ga0302194_10002779_pt1 | contig 11101 bp, 9 predicted proteins | sample II_Bog_N1_1_FD_200227 | JGI IMG/M metagenome (GOLD analysis project Ga0302194, IMG submission 200227) | Peat permafrost microbial communities from Stordalen Mire near Abisko, Sweden - II_Bog_N1_1 | ecosystem: Environmental > Terrestrial > Soil > Wetlands > Peat | place: Sweden: Abisko, Stordalen...
CCTGACCCCCGGCGATTTCCTGATGCTCTTCACCGACGGCCTCTACGAGGTGCAGGGTCAGAACGAGGAGCTCTATTCGCAGGAACGGCTCACGCTCGACGTGAAAAGCCTGCTGACCCATCCCCCGGGCATCCTCTTCGACGAACTGCTGGAAGTCATCCGCAACTTTGCCGTCAACGGCGAATTCGACGACGACGTCTGTCTCGTCGGCATGGACTACCTCGGCCTGCCCGCGCCGAAGGCGTGAGCTTGAAAGGTTCTTCGCCGTTTACCTTGGAATTAGTCGGGCGGGTTTTCGGGTTCTTGGGGTTGGGTTCCCCAATCCCGGCGCAATCGAACTCGCACTGATCGGAAATATTGCTGAACCTACCGCGTGAGCATCGCCGACAAAGTTGCCTTGGTCTGGTTCGCCGCATTCAGCGCGGTGACGTTTCTTGCGTTCGGCTTTGATAAATGGCGCGCATCACGTTCCGGCAGCCGGGTTCCAGAATTTTCTCTGGTGCTGCTGGGCGCGCTCGGCGGCTGGCTTGGCGGATTATTCGGAATGCTTGTTTTCAGGCACAAGACCGCCAAATGGATATTCAAGTTCAAGTATGCCCTCGCGTTGATTCCGTTTGCGGCCGAAGTCTGGGCCGGGTTCCACTGGCGGGCTACCTTTTAGCCCGGTCGACATCTCAGGCTACGACCCGATAGCGCGCCCAGATAACGCCGCCCGGCAGCAACTGGTGGGATAACCGGCGCAATTTCGCCGCGGCCCGGGCAGGAGCCTTTCCCGGAATATCAAACATGCTGGCAACTCCCGCTCCGCCGTCGGCCACCGGCACGGTGAGATGGCTAATTTCGTCCACGAGCCCGGCGGCCAGCATGGCGCCATTAAATTTGCCACCGCCTTGCAGCATCAGCTTGCGCAGTTTAAAAGCGCGGCCCAGCTTTTGCAGTGCCCTTTTTAGATTGATTTTGCTCCTGCCGCAGAACAGATAGGACACGCCGGCGGCTTGAAGCTGGGCGAGGTAGTCATTGCTGACGCGGTCCGTCACGAGCAGAACAATATGATCGCCACCGACCTCGTTTTTCTGAAAACGCAAGACCCCTTTGGCATCTGCGCCGATGCCGAAGCTTCTAGCGCTCTGGTTTCCGATGAAATCGCGGCGCGGAATGCGGGTTTTCGCGCGCGGTAGTTTGATTTTGGGACCGTCGAATTCGTCCATCGTGGTGGTGCCCACCAGCCACGCGCCGATGCCGAAACTGGCCGCGGTTGTTTCGAATAATTCACTTTCGTGGTGGTAGCCCGGCAACTTGCCCCACCGGTGGCCGATGATTTTGCCGTCGAGCGAAGTGCACATGTGGCAGATCACGTAAGGTCTCATAGATTTCAGGGGTTTGTGTTTTCAAAAAGATACGCCAACCCGTTCTCGCCGCGAGACGAAAAACTTTAGCCACGTCAAAAACGACCAAACACCTCGTTGCGCGGGAAGTGTCGTGGCAAAGGCTGCTTCGTCGCCATTCTTGTTTGGAGCGTGGTCGAGCCGGCACGTCGTTTGTGCTGGCTTGGAAGCGAATATTTTGACGCGACGGCACCCGTCAATTTGATGGTAGCAGCCGGCATGCGCCGGCTCAAACTACTCCTCCCCGCCGGAATAATGAACGGACTGAAGTACGCGGCTGCCAAAACAACCGTGGCCGACGAGGTGACGAGGCCCATCATTTTTAATTCCCCTTTCAATCAACGCTTTCTCTGCTGCGTTCATCGTTCCTTGAAGCTTTTGGCGAATATCCATAGCGAAGTGTCACGGAACGTAGAGAACTGAGCCACGTGAGGACTTTGCCGTGGCGAATCGAAACGCTCAAGCGTAAAACTAATGCCTCCAACTACGTTGACTCCGGCGACTTAGAGCCTGTCTTAAAATTCCAAAAGGTGCTGTTTTTGGGGAAAAGGCTTGCTGGCGAGACGCGACGAAGGAGAATACCCTAGGTGGGTCTTCGACTGAGGAGTAACGAAGCCAGACGGCTTTTACCCCAAAAACCCTCCGGGCGGCGGCCCTTTTGTCTTTGTCCAGCGTTGGCTCGGTCGTTATAGCCCGCTGCGGGGATGCTCCGCCCTCGCCGCCTTGGCCAAAGCCAAAATTCCCAGCCGCAGTACCCTTTGCAATTTTCAGACAGGCTCTTAGGCGGCAATTTAGGAAGTTGTAGGTTTGAAGATTTTATCATTTTGCCGCATCCATGGTGAAATGATTCTCTTCGCTTACCTCCTGATGGTTTGGGTTGGTTTTGCCGGGATAAGGCAAAGGATTGAAGAATTTGTTCAATAGCCAATGGGTTGGAATAAAGATCAGTACCGGCATTCCCACGATTAAAAAAGTGAGCCAGGCCCAGCCGGGCATCCAGGTTTGCGCCGCGGTGTCGCTGAAACCATAGACATAGTCAATGTTTACCGGTGCCAGCGGGTTGGCGAGGATCGCACCGGGCGCCGGCAAAAACCAATAGCTGGTAAGCATGGCGGCCCAAGCCAGCGCGGTCCACGCGAACAATGCGCGGCGATCATAACCCAGCCGGAAAACCAGGAATAGCAGTAGAAACGGTAGCCAGCCATGGAACAACGAGAGCCCGCGCAGAAACCGCGAACGATGGGCATCGAACATGTAGTCGGTCATGCCGATAAACTTGAAACCGATCAAATGCGCGGCAAAATCACCGCACCAAAGAATCAATTGCGGAAGCAAAATGCCCACTGCGGCCATGCTGGCGAGCAAGCGGCTTTCCAGCCAAATTGCGGCGAGCGTGATGAACAACGCCAAATCGCAGAAATACAAAAAATTCTTTGGCCCATATTTGCTCCAGTAAACCGGCACGAGCACCGCCATGAAAGCCGTGAATGCCAGTTTGATTGTCAGCGGAATCCGCCTGCTGTCGGGCGGGGTGCCGACCGAGCGGTTCAGTTTGTTGCGCGAGTTGAATAATGTCATGCGGCGACTTTAACTGAAGCTGACGGCCGCGCGTGAATCGAAAAAAAAGTTTGGCAATTGAGAAAATCAATGGGCTGATATGGCGTTCCACCAGCGCGGCAAAGGCCGGTTCACTGGCGGTGCGGGCGTAGGCCTGAAGTAGGGCGGTGTCTTCCATGCGCAACATTCACCCATAAACGCCCGCCGAATGCAAAACGGGACAATTAATTTATATTTTTTTGAGGCCCCGACATCGGGACGGCGAGAAGGCCCGGGCAGCTACGGCTCCCGTGTGCGCGAAGCGTCTTGAAGTGCGCCAGTCCTCTGGCGCTTTTTCATGGTGTGGAATTGCTGTTCCTATGAAACAATAATTCTTCGACGAACTATTGATTTGTTGGTGGGATATATGTGTTCGCCTTTTCCCAAGCATCAAAATTACCGTCAATTGTGTCCGCCACAATCGTACTCCCATCGGCCAAAACATAGGTGCGGTGCCAAGTGCCATCAGGAGCTTGTCGCGCCATGCGTTCACGAAGTTGAACCATGTTGCCAGGCCCAATGATCGTGCCATCTTTAGTATTAAACTTTACTGCCCCGACATTAATATAATCAAATGCAGATGAAGTCTGCCGAATTTCTTCAAAACTGTATCCAAGATAGTTGGTCATTTTAACAAGGTCGTTCGTAAATATCCCATTGTTATCAGAGGCATACATACACATGGCGAGACGAAGCACCTTTATATCAGACACGGTTTTGCTTTCTTCTTTGGCAAATTGGGCTTTGTAAGACAATGTCTCGGCGAGTTTTTGTTCGGAAATCAGCGCTTTATGATTGGCGTCATCAGCCTGTTGCCGCAAAACGCCAATCTCCCCGCGCAATTTCAACAGCTCCAAATTATTTTTCTCATTCCTCGCCAGTTCTTCATTCAACCAAGCAATCTGGTTCGTGGCTTTGTCGCGTTCTGCTTGCAACTGCTGGACTTGTTCGGCCAACGGCGCTTGCTGGGCTTGGAGCTTTTGCGCCTCGGCGCGGGCGTCGTGCGCTTGTTTAATGGCATAAGCTCCCGCGCCAATGGTCACGGTCAGCGCGGCGGTCACGGCAATTTTTTGGAGAGTGGTCATAATTATGGTGGTGGTGACGGCAGTTCCGGCAATGTTAGTGGCAGCGGCGGAAATGGTGGCGGCTAGCCCCGCCGGCGCGGCTTGGACGGAATTCGCGGAAATCGCCCCGGCCAGCATGGCCGCTGTGGAACTGACGCCGCATTTTACGAATGATTGGCGGAGCTTCTCCAAGGCCCGTGCGGTGCGCTTGTGGGCCGCTTCCGCCCGGATGCCCAGCAATGCGGCGGCTTCAGCGCCGGTCTTGTTCTCGTAAAAACGCAGCGCCAGCAAGGCGCGATCGCGTTCACCCAGCCGCGACATCGCCGCCTCCAGATGCGGCGCGAGCTGCCGCCACAGGTTATCGGTGCCAGCTTGGTCCAGGGTGGATTGCATATAGGCCTCCAGCTCGTGCGCCAGCCGCCGCTTTTGGGTGCGTAACCATCCGGCGGCGGTAAGCCGGGTGGTTTCGTAGAGCCAGCCCGTCAGCACCGTCCGATCGCTCAACCGGGCGGCTTTCCGGGCCAGAATGATGAACACCGCCTGGGCCACATCTTCCGCGTCGCCGGGGCTGGTGGTGTAGCGCAGCGCCACGGAATAGACGAGGTTGAGATGGCGACGCACCAGTTCGGCAAAGGCAGCCTCGGAATTGTGGCGGGCAAATTCCTGAAGCAAATCCATGTCGTTGTTGTCAGGCATTTATAAATAATGGCCGACGGACGTGGAAATTGGACAATTATCTTCCGATTTTATTGAAAAGCGACAGAGGGCCGCTGCCTTCGCGGACGCTCACCCTAAGGCCAGGGCTTTTTCTGCAATCAGTTTTTAGAAGGGTTTGCGTTATTTTTTAAATTCCGACGGCGACAATACTTGGTTCACGACAATGTTCTCATGGGTTTGCGTGTATTGTGCGATGATTGGAGGATTAATCTGGATGGACTTAATTCCCGAAGTGTTTGTGGCTTCCGAGAAAACTATCGTTACGGGCTTCATTGTGGCGTATGCTTTTTTCTTCGCATCATTTATCCGCCGGGTCACTTCCTGAATCGGCAGCGACAGCGATTCAACGCCGTTGGTATAAAACTGTATTTTAAATTGGCTCGTTAATAGGTTCCATCCCTGATTAGCTGATTTCGGAAGCAAATCGGCAAAATAACGCCGCGTATCCTCATCCGTGTCGTCTGCTTCTTTCGACTTCCACATCTGCTGGCTCTGGTGCACGAGGTAATCTTGCTTGCCAATCCATAGCATCGCCTTCCCATCAATTGTTTCGGATTGCAAAACGTAGCAGTCAATATTACCTACATTTTCATCGGGCATTTTCATAACCCGTTTCCTTGCCCCATGCATACCATCAAGAATCACGGGAATTTGGTGTCCATCCGATTTGTCCGGTATTTGAATCCCAAAGAACAGAGACGGAATCACCAATGAAACACCGCCTGAAATATCGGCGATACCGCCCAGATTCCGGGCCGCCCCATCCAATCCATCGTATGGTTCTTTCATGGCGTTTTTCACCTGACCCGTGCCAGACGGTGTCGGACCTTCAGGGATGGCCATTTCATTCGTGAAATAGTTTCCACTTCCGGACGACCACAGCGCGGCTTTGTTCGTGAAAACATACGCATGCTGTTCATATTCGACAAAATAACGGTCAGGCCGCCCCAAACGCATGGTGAAAGTGGCTTTGATGGGTTTGTGCGCCCCATCGTTAATCTCATAAACCGTCACACCGGAGCTGCTGTAACTGGATAACGAAGAATATTTCTGCACGGTTCGCTCCAATATTTGCTTCGCCACACGATCTTGATGATCGTTGAAGGCCAACACGACTTCGGTTGTTCCCGCCACCAATAAAATACCCACGCCGATCACAACCGCCGTTTTCATTTTGGTCCACGCCATAATTTTCAATGCTCCTTTGACCAGGGCTAAAGTTGAAGTTCCTGCCGCCGCCCCCTTCGCCACTGCGACGGCAGAAATTTTGAGCGCCAAACCGACCGGCGCGGCCGACACGGCGTTGGTGGAAATCGCCCCGGCCAGCATGGCCGCTGTGGAACTGACGCCGCGTTTCGAGAAATACTTCTGTAATTTCTCCAAGGCGCGGCTGACCCGTTTCTTGGCCGCCGCCTCGCTCGCGCCCAGGGCCACGCCAATTTCGCCCAGGCTTTTATCCTGAAAAAAACGGAGCACAATGGCGTGCCGGTCCTTTTCGCCCAGCCCGGCAATGGCCTGATCCAGCAATGGTTCCAGTTGCGCCCAGACGGCGGGTGAGGATTCATTCAGTTCGGATTGCATGACGGCCTCCTGTTCGCGGTGGGTCCGGCGGATCATCGCGCGGATTTGGGCATTGGCGGCGTAGCGGGTGGTTTGCAGCAGCCAGCCGGCCAGGCCCGGATGACGCACCAGTCCGCCGGCTTTGCGGGCCAGGATGATGAAGACCGCCTGGGTCACGTCCTCGGCCAGTTGCGGGTCGCGCACCTGCCGGCGGGCGGCGGAATAAACCAGGCCGACATGACGTTCCACCAGCGCGGCAAAGGCCGGTTCACTGGCGGTGCGGGCGTAGGCCTGAAGCAGGGCGGTGTCTTCCATGCGCAACATTCACCCATAAACGCCCGCCGAATGCAAAACGGGACAATTTATTTCTGATTATTTGACCTTTTCCACCACCAGCATTTCAATCGGCATATTCGTCGTTACGAGTTCGAGGCCGATCTCGTTGAGAGCTTGTTTCATTTTTTCTGGATCGCGGCTTTTAAAATCCCAATTTATGTCAAAATTGAAATCTTGGAGGTTGGTCAAACCCGTTTCGTCGATAATAGGAATTTGAAAAAATCCTTCCAGCGAATCTGCCAGCATATAGGATGGTTGGCCGGACCACCTCCATAAATGACCTTCTGTCCAATTTCCAGCTTTATCCGAACCGTGGATCCTAGGAGTAAGCTTCAAAGCGGTTGCATTAGATAATTTTAGGACGAGCACATCTTTCGGTTGCGCCTCATACCTTCCGATAATACCGAACTGCCTTGTTATTTCCTGCTGCAAGGCTTTTCCTGATCCTGAAGGAAGATTTGCGATATAGTCATATTTTCCGTCTGGTAGTTTGGTTTTTATGACGATTTTAAGGTCATCAAACAGTCCGTAAGCTCTCTCGATAATCGTTAGAAAATGCAGTGATATTCCCAGATTCTTGTCATTTACACCCACGCCACTACCAAGTCCATCCGGAAACCGGGTTGGCACAATCTTTACTTGCGGGTTTGTATCACTCAGGACGGCAGAATTGGCTTCCGGAACTTGCCATGAATAATAAAACAAACCGCAGGAAACCAAAATGCCGGTACCAATTAGCGTCGCACTTTTCGCTTTTGCCCATGCCATAAGATTCAACACTCCTTTCACCAGGGTTAAGGTTGACGCTGTCGCAATTGACCCTTTTACAATCGCCACGGCAGTTACATTTTTTATCAACGCCGCCGGCGCGGCTTGGACGGAGTTGGCGGAAACCGCGCCGGCTATGACCGTGGCGGTCAGTGTGACGCCCCGTTTGGCGAAGATTTTGCGCAGTTTTTCCAAGGCGCGGTGGACCCGGCTTTGGGCGGCGGCTTCGGTCACGTTCAAGGCCGCGGCCACTTCGCCCAAAGATTTCTCGCCGAAATAGCGCAGGATGACGGCGTCACGATCCTTTTTCCCGAGGTGTGACAGGGCGTCATCCAGCAGCGGCTGGATTTGGTCCCATACGGGCGGTTCCGACGGATTCAAGGTGGATTGCATATAAGCCTCCTGTTCGCGAATTTGCCGGCGCCGTTCCCCGCGCAGAAAACTGGACGAGGTGAGCCGGGCGGTTTCGTAAAGCCAGCTTTCCAGAACGGCGTCCGAACGCAGTTGGCCGGCTTTGCGCGCCAGAATGATGAAGACCGCCTGCGTGATCTCCTCGGCGTGGGCGGCCGTGCCAACGTGACGCAGGGCCGCCGAATAAACCAAATTGACGTGCCGCCGGGCCAACTCGGCAAAGGCGGTTTCGGAGCCCTGCCGGTGGTATGCCTGCACCAGTTCCAGGTCTTTCATTGCGTGCATCTGTTCATTTATGGCCGACGGACGCGAATTCAGGCACAAAATTTTCAATTATTTTGCGGTACGCCCATCAACGGGGTTGGACGGACCTTCATATGCAGATAACCAGGGACAGCCAGATTGCCTTCGATCGCGGCGAAAACATTCCTGTAACGTTACCCCGCCTTTTTGGTAATTTCAGAGTGGATGATGTCAACCACCGCCGGAAACGCCGCCGGGCTGAGAAAACAACCGGTCTTTGTCACGACCCGCTGGACGGTCGTGTTGGCGGCGGGCGGCATCGATACCACGCAGTCGCGGCAGGCGCTGGAGCACCTGTGCCGGACGTATTGGTATCCTCTCTATGCCTATGTGCGCCGCCGGGGCTATTCCGCGCATGACGCCCAAGACTTGACGCAGGCGTTTTTCGCACGGTTGCTGGCCCAACAGTCACTGGCCAAAGCCGATCCGGATCGTGGCCGGTTTCGCTGTTTCATGCTCACGGCCATGAATCACTTTCTGGCCAGCGAATGGCAGCGGGGCATGGCCCAAAAACGGGGCGGCGGTTGGGCGGTGCTTTCGCTGGAATGGGCGGCCGCCGAACAACGGTTTGATCTCGAACCCGCCATTCATTCCTCGCCCGACAAAATCTTTGAAAAGCAATGGGCCATGACCCTGCTTGAAGCCGTGCTCAACCGGCTTGAGCTCGAATTTCAAAATGCCGGCAAAGCGGCTTGGTTCGCCACCCTCAAGCCCACGCTCCTGGGACTGCGCGAGTCCTAGCCTTATGCCACCCTCGCGACGCAGTTGGGTATGAATGAAAGCGCTGTGAACGTTGCCGTGCACCGGCTGCGCAAGCGCTATCGGGAACTGATTCGCGACGAAATTGCCAATACCCTCGATTCCCCGGAGGAAATCGAGGCCGAGATGGGGCATCTGCTGCGCGTGCTGGCGGAATGAATATTGCGGGCCGGTTCACTTGCCGTGTAATCTTGGCCGTTAATTTGGGTAGTAATCAGCATGGATACAACGCCACTCTGCCCCAACTGCGGCAAACCGCTTCCGCTGGGCGCTCCCAAGGGCTTATGCCCCGCCTGCCTGATGCTGGCGGCTTTTCCGACCGGCACCGATGCCGGCGGCAAAACCCCGCGGTTCACGCCGCCCACCGTCGCGGAGCTGGCCCCTAAATTTCCCCAGCTTGAGATTCTCGATTTCATCGGCCAGGGCGGCATGGGCGCCGTCTATAAAGCCCGCCAGAAGGAACTGGACCGCATCGTCGCCCTCAAAATCCTCCCGCCCGATGTCGGTCAGGATGCGGCGTTCGCGGAACGTTTCACCCGTGAAGCCAAGGCCCTCGCTAAGCTGAACCATCCCGGCATCGTCACCATCTACGACTTCGGCCGTGCGGATGGGCTGTATTTCTTCCTCATGGAATACGTGGACGGCGTCAACCTCCGCCAGTTGCTGGCCACCAGCCGCGTCTCCACGCGCGAGGCGCTGGCCATCGTGCCGCAGATCTGCGACGCGCTACAATTCGCGCACGACCAGGGCATCGTCCATCGTGACATCAAGCCGGAGAACATCCTGCTCGACCGCCGGGGCCGGGTGAAGGTGGCGGATTTTGGACTGGCCAAACTGATTGGCAGCGAGAGCGAGGCAGCAGCTGGGGGTTCAACTGTCGATTCACCGACGCTCACGGAGTCTGGCAAAATCATGGGGACGCCGCAATACATGTCGCCGGAGCAGATCAAGGCACCGGGTGAGGTGGATCATCGCGCGGACATCTACGCGCTGGGTGTGGTGTTTTACCAGATGCTCACCGGTGAACTGCCCGGCAAAACCATCGCGCCGCCCTCCACAAAAGTGTCGATTGACGTGCGGCTGGATGAAGTAGTGCTGCGTGCCCTGGAAAAGAAACCCGAACTCCGCTACCAGCAGGTAAGCGAGGTGAAGACGATGGTGGAGACGATTGTGGCCACGCCCGATGCGAGTAGGCGACGAGGTAACGAGTCTAAAACTGAAAAAGCGGAAAGCGGAAAGCAGAGTGCGGAAATTGTCCCGCGCTTATCGCGCACGGCGTTCGCGGGTGCTTGCAATGCTTTTCTATTCCTGTTTCTGTCGTGGCCGCTGTGGTATTCGGTTGTGTTGAGCCTAGGCAAATCTAGTGGGAATGCGCCGATTGGTGCGCGGCAAATTATTTTCTTCCTCCTGATGGGTTTCGGTGGACTGTGGGGAGCGGGTGGCACCACACTTTTAGGCTGGGTGGCCGTCGCGCAAATCCGCCGCTCGGGGGGAAAACTTTATGGAATGTGGCTGGCGGTGTTTGATGGCTTGTTTTTCCCACTGCTGGTGCTGGACGGAGCGATGGCTTGTTTTTGGCTGGTGCTGGCGAAGCTTTTTGCCAGGCAAGTTCTCAGCCTCCAGGACTCGCTATTCCTTAATCCGTGGGATCTCACCATTTGGGTTTTTCTGGCGCTCGCCTCAATCGCATTGATGGACATTTTCATCATTCGCCGCGTCTGGCGCGCGGTGAACAAGGACAGCACCGCCGTCCGTCCGTCCGATGCTAGTAGGAGCCGGAGTGAGGAGGCTCAATCTGAAAAGAAAACGTCCCTCGGGTGGAAGCTTACTGCCATATTTTCAATTGCTTTCCTAGTTTTATACGCGGTTTTAATGGGCGTGAATGTTCATCATCAGTTTTCAACGATTGATCAAATCGTTGCCAACCCGCTGGGTGATGCTAGGGCGCGTGCATTGAATGGCCCGCCCTTCATCGCCAACTACCCTGGGGGTACGATTGAGTTGGTCGCCCTTGCGAAGTTTCCCGAAACCAACGAGCCATGCTGGTTGCCGGATGGCTCCGTCTCGCAAGTACCCTTCCCGCCCGAGAGCGGCAGCTTCTGGGCGCAGGGGAAGGACCTGCGCCTACTGGTCGTGCAGGTTCGCAGCCGGGACAAAGACAAGGAACCTTCGCCGGCCATTCTCAGATTCGCCACCAACTCC
>Ga0302194_10002785_pt1 | contig 11087 bp, 16 predicted proteins | sample II_Bog_N1_1_FD_200227 | JGI IMG/M metagenome (GOLD analysis project Ga0302194, IMG submission 200227) | Peat permafrost microbial communities from Stordalen Mire near Abisko, Sweden - II_Bog_N1_1 | ecosystem: Environmental > Terrestrial > Soil > Wetlands > Peat | place: Sweden: Abisko...
CAGCAGCTCGATCACGTTTTAATTTACGTCTTTCTTGTTCTTCTTCATATTCTTCTTCATGTGTTTGTTTAAATAAATCTAATTTTACTTTATCCTTTTCTGATTCTTCTTTAAATATACGTTCAGTTTCAATGATACGTTCATCCGCCGGATCAGTTTCTTTTATTTCACTAAAGGATAATTCTTCTTCAGGATAGAGTGTCTTAAACAATTGATTTCTTTTATGAAATTTTCGTTTAGGATAATGAATTGGTACACCAGAATTATCCTCAATTGATGTAATACATTTCATACAATATTTATGTTTACAATGATGACACGCATAACATTCAAGTTCAAATTTACATTTTTTACATTTAGAAATCATTCTTTTGTGAAATACGTGACACTAGTCAAACATTTACCCCCCGATCAACACAGTAGATGATTACGATACATGATTTACTTACATCCTATCTAGAGGATACCGATGATGTATTCATTTCAAACCTTACCAACGTGGACGACGTGGACGGTGTGGACGACTATGGTGAGACTCTATTATTTAAATGTTTAAATGAGAGATTAGATTATACAACGAAGATACGGGCTTTATTGGAACACGGAGCAGATCCAAATCAAACAAGTGAGTACTCGAATGATTCAATTATTACCCCATTAGGATTAACAATATCAGGGAAATCATGGAATAATTGTTTTCACTGTGTAGAGACAACAAAAATATTATTAGAAGGTGGAGCAGATCCAAATCAATCCACTGGTAAATACGGATCACCACTACAGTGTTGTATGTCATTCTATCATCATAGACAAGATATAAATGAATTATTTCTTTTATTACGATATGGTGCAACCGAATATGAAAAAGAATATGGAATATTCATATCCATCATACGAAGGACATTAATTGTGTGTGATATGATATTATATATGGACAAACCCGATTGGACAAGAGAAATCAAAGAGTTCCTCTACTAGTCGTCACACTCACTCGCGCTCACGCTCACGCTCGCGTGACACTCACACTCACGGATGAATCATTATGATATAGTACGACGTTGGCATACGAGGGACATGGTTAACATTGCGTCCGCAATATCAAACAAACAGTTTGATATCGTAAGGGAACTGATGGAACAACCGATTAATAAATCATGGAAGTCATCATTTTATTTTATAATAAAACATCTTATACGTAATAATGGACCTCTTGATATTCTTAAGTCAATGATAGATAAACTTACCGATGATAAACAAGAAACACTAAACAAGTTAATCTTAATGCCACGTATTTCTGATGATGTAATGTTATTTCTACTTGATACTGGTGCAAATCCAAATGCAATATTTTGTGGTGAATCTATTTTTATTCGGATCATTACAAATAAGTTTAGTCCTAGTCAAACATTATTATTTCTTGGTCATGGTGCTAATCCAAATTCAAAAGCAAGTGATGGACTATATCCATTAGACCTATGTCGATTGGACGTACAATTTCATCTGATGCGGCATGGTGCAACCGATGCACTCACACCATATGGTGCTATCGATGTAAATAACCACAGTGGAATATATATTAAACGAGTACTTCTTATATGTGATATGATGTTATATACAGACGGGATGCCATCAGATTGGATAATAGGGATCAAAGAGTGTATGTATTGACTAGCGTGTCTTACAATACCGTACCCGGTACCGTGTTAGCGCACTTGACTTCTAGCTGAGAAATGAAATTATTTTTTGTTTTTTTGGAATATGCGCTACGGCTTAAACGATAGAAAAGGATCTGATCCTATCAATGTATCATCGTCTCCGATATCACAAAATGATCAGAATCGACCTGGTCAGATAGACGGGTATCGAAAACGTATCACCAGTCCACCCTTTCGCGGATTTTACCACGCGCTAGTTAAAGTACTAGTGATTCTTACGGGTTTTACCCGGCGCTAAGAAAGCCACGAGTCATCACACATGTACAAACTTATCAAATTAATTAAGGAAGGCGTGGATCCAAATACAATAGTTGATGGTGAAACTATTTTTCTTCAATTGATAGATATGCGTGCAATGAACAAACTTATCAAATTAATTAAGGAAGGCGTGGATCCAAATACAATAGTTGATGGTGAAACTATTTTTCTTCAATTGATAGATATGCCTGCACTTAGGTTGAATAATCCAATTGTACAGTTAATGCTTGATCGTGGGGCTAATCCCAATTCACGTATTATGAGTACTGGTAGATATCCATTAGATATATGTAGATGCAAGGACGAAATGATTCTAATGCGATATGGTGCAACCAAATATGATAGTAATGAAAAAACCAGACACGTAATAGTGCTAAAGCGAGTACTTATTGTATGTGATATGATGTTATACGCAGACGGGATACCGTCAGATTGGATAATAAGGATCAAAGAGTGTATATATTGACTGGCACGAATGTGATGGGACATGGTTGTGATTGGATATTCTACGACAATAAAAATTAAAGGACATATTGAAGCGTTTACGAACAATAACAACAACAACAACATGATTTTTTTTTGTGAGCACGACGCAACGCGACACTCACACAGGATAATTACGTTTCATATATCTTGGATATTCCCATAAAAACAACACAAGAAAAGATATCATAAGAGTAGCAAGACAAACATAACCAAACGTTATTATTACTTGATTTGGATTAACAAATATATGCTGTAAAGAAAATGAATAAAAATGTACCCATATTAATGATAACATCAAGCACAACAACAAGAACACTACCATGATTTTTTTGTGACCACGACACGACACGGTAATCACTCACACTCACACAAAAACTCTGATCGTGATATTATGGCATCATTTGAATTGTCTCTGGTACAACAAGGAATATTGGGTTATCGTTGGAATACTGTGATCATTGATGAGTATGCTAAAATACCATCATTTGGGTTGTCTCCGGTGCAACAAGGAATATTTAATTATCTTGTATATTATTATCGTTGTCGTGATCGATTTATTGGACCAGAAAAACCACCGGATTCATTAGTTTCAATGATTATGATTGATTATCATATCACATGCATTTCTTTACTTGAATGTAAGAAGAGATGCTATGAGATAGTTAAAGAACTCGATTTTCATTACGAACAAGATTATATGTTTACGCGCAAAGGACAAGATGACACATGTTTGATGATACATAAGTTTGAATGTGCGTTACTATATTCTTTACGAAAAGAAAAGATATTGATTGTGTGTGATATGATGTTATATTTAGACAAGATACCATCGGATTGGATAAGAGAGATCAAAGAATATTTATATTAGCATGTGACACAGATAGTTACCCATGTGACACAGATAGTTACCCATGTGACTCCCTAGAAGGTTGCCATCTGTTTAAGAACAATGATGCTGACATAGTTACCATGTGACACAGGTGTGACTCATTCACAAAAAATGGTAAGATATATTAATACTACACCACATGCAATTAATGTTCGTACTCCAATGGACACATTAATTCCAATCCAACCTACTCCTGGAATTCTTCTTCGATGTACTGAATTATCTGGTGGCATTGGGAAACCACTTCCATCAATGCCGGTGATTTTTGATGATGGTAGTTTAGGGTTAGTTGAAACTGGTGTGAGTGTTGAAATGTATGGAAAATATTCATTAGATGAATCTGGTCCTGATTTTGAATTTCAAGATGAAGATATTATTATTGTTTCTTTTTTAGTTGGACAATCAATTTCTACAATGTCTAGAGATGAATTTACAAGATTTTTTAAAGGAAAGAATGTTAGAATTATATCACCCGGATCCGGTCCAGATCAACATCTTCTTGATGATAACGGAAACATCATCAATACTGTTCGTCAATGCATTCGTGATTATAAAGGACAAATCATTGAAACATTAATGTTTAAAGAATACATACCACGGCGTGAGTAGAGACTCACAAAAAAAATATGTTTTATCTTATTTCTTCTATTATTATATCAATCGCAGTTACATCAGTATTGCTTATATTTGGACTAGGTACACTCGCATCATACATGATAAATGTAAAGAGTCATGGACAATTTAAAACAATCTTTCATCCATTAGTGCGTATTTGGTTATTAGGATTTATTATTATGTGTATCGTATGGTGTGGATTATTTCAATACTTTCATGTGATATCAATTCTTTTGAGTACTGCATATACGACTACAAGCTTAATTTTAGAGAACGATTATATGTCACGTCTTCGTAACGACTAATGAATGGGTCGAGATCGACGAATGGGTCGAGATCGACGAATGGGTCGAGATCAATGAATGGATCTTGATCGATGAATGGATCTTGATCAATGAATGGGTCATTCATCAATCTTTGGATAATTGTTTCCATCAAAATATTCAAATTCACCCTTAATAATAGTGTTAAAACATTTATCTAATCTTTTATTTTGTCCTTTTAATCCATTGTCATATACTCGTTTTGCCCATACGAAATAAGATTGAATTCTTTTAACAGTCCAACCCATTGGAATACCTTCTGGTCCTCTAGATAAATCTTCAAGATTTGCAATCTTATCCGCAAGAGCTAATAGTTTTGCATCATCACTTTTATCTTCAGCATTGAGAATCTGTAATCGTTTACGCTGTTCTTTTGGTAATGATTTATTATCAGATACTTCTTCAACTAAACGTTTAACTGTGATATCAAATATATCGTGGATCTCATCCAATGTAGTATCTGTATCTTCGACTGTGTCATGAAGTAATGCAGCCTGTAGTAAAGGTAAATTATATCCACAACCATTTTCAATTAGGATTTGACATACACGTATTGGATGCATGATATATGGAATATCACCAATACTCTTACGTTTTTGATCCCGATGTTTCCATGTTGCAAATTGTATTGCTTTAATTAATCCTTCACTAGTTTGTTGTTTCTTTGAAAATACAATACCAACGACAATAGCAATGATTGCAATAAAACCAAATGTATTGGTAATCACAAGGAGTGATTCCATGAATGAAATTGTGAGCGACATCTCACCTCACAGCATAACGGATAAATTAAAATCGCCTGATGTTTGTTCAAATGATAGAACCATTGTCGAGAATGGATTTAACGCGAGTCTACATTTGATGTACCATTACAGTGGAAGATAGAAATTAAAGGATGTTTATACACCACACGCACACACGAGCCACACACGAGTCACACAACACACAAAAAAAATGAATGAAAAAATTATTTTTGGTATGTTTTGTATGGTTATAATCTCAGTTGTTATAGATATTTGTGCTACTCGTTATTATGTCTGTATTTCTCTCCTTTCAATAGCTTTATGGCAATTGTGTGCGCCGTTATTGTTAACAATTGAGGACAATCAACATATTAATGCGTTTACGATTGCTATGCTCATATCACTTTGGATTGAAATATGTAGTAGACAGGGTATTATTATTCGTTTAACATTTTTTATTATGATGATATTGACGATGGCTCGATTCAACATACATGACACGGAAAAGATGCAATTAATCTGGGACAGTGTAAAAGATATTACATTAAATGAGATATGGGCTACCGTATACGAATACTCCAGTGTGACAATGTCAAATGATACCATCTCTAAGATACGGGATGCTGTATATGGGTACCCCAACGTGACTATTGATTGACATGACACGATTATTGTTGTTGTTGTTATTGTTATTATTATATATTATAATGATCTATACAACAATCACTTGTCATACAAGCCATACCATCATCATTCCATTCATGAGTATTAGATTCCAATTTTATTATCTTTAATTTTAATTCCTCATTTTCTTTTTTTAATCTTTCCATCTCATCATTTTTTCGTTTTCGAGATGCAGCAGCTAATTCACGATTACGAAGTTTTCTTTTCTCTTGTTTATTCATGAGTGAGTCACACAACACAACACACAAAAAAATGAATGAAAAAATTATTTTTGGTATGTTTTGTATGATTATAATCTTAGTTGTTATAGATATTCGTGTTACTCGTTATCATGTCTGTATTTCTCTCCTTTCAATAGCTTTATGGCAATTGTGTGCGCCGTTATTATTAACAATTGAGGATAATCAACATATTAATAGGTTTACGATTGCTATGCTCATATCACTTTGGATTGAAATATTGAGAAGACAAGGTATTATTATTCGTTCAATATTTTTAATTATGATGAGATTGACGATGGCTCAATTCAACATACAATTAATCTGGGACATGGAAAAGATGCAATTAATCTGGGACAATGTAAAAGATATTACATTAAATGATATCATCTCTTGTGTTGCCAATATGAATATCATCTCTGAGATACGGGCTACCGTATACGGGTACCCCAGCGTGACAATGTTATATGATGAGATACAGAATGCTGTATATGGGTATCCCAACGTGACTATTGATTGACATGACACGATTATTGTTATTATAATGATCTATACAAGTCATATCATCATCACTCCATTCATGAGCGAGTGACTCCGTGTGAGGGGCATCACAACATCAGAAATATTTCTCTTATAAGATGTATCGGTATAGTGATACGACCAACAACATGCATATGTCTAACAGATAACAGATATACAATCACTTTAACCTTTGTTGATCTAGATGTCGAAATAACATCAATCAGTTTACGTTCACCAATATCAGTGTCTTTAATGGATGGACATCTAGGAATTATTTCAATCAATGATAACAAACTTGCATTGGTCATAAAATTACCTGACAATCCAATATATTCTAAACGTACACACTTTGGTAATGCATTAATCAACAACTGAAGACCTTGATCTGTAATTTCATTGTTTGTTAAATATAACCGAACGATAGATGATAATGATAAAACCGAATTTAAAAGAATATTAACCATCTCACCATCAATACGACAATCAATGAGACTGACATTCTTGATGGTCGATCGATTAAGATTTAAATTTTGAATCATAGGAATACTGAACCGAGTATGACAAATAGTAATCTTTTGTATTGTATCATTAAATGCAAGTCCGTTACTTAAATCTTGAATACCATTTGAATTAAATAGAAGATTCTGTAAAAGTAACTCAGTCACCGTTCCATTATAACCAAGAAATGATTCTAGATGGGATGAACAAGCATTAGAAAGATTTATAATCTGTAATATAGTCGTCTGACGCCAAATGCCTGCTAAATATTGACCGAAATTGAGCATTGAATGATTCTGTCCATCATACCTACAAACAGACATTTTTTTGTGGTGTGTATGTGTCACGTCACGTTACAGTGTATAAACAACAAACACAACCAGGATAACACAACCAGGATAACACGACCAGGATAACACAACCAGGATAACACGACAAACACAACCAGGATTAAACAACAAACACGACCAGGATAACACAACCAGGATAAACAACAAACACGACTGTCTAATCATGGAGACAACAAGCACGGCACATGATGGGACACAGTAATTAGATAAAAAATCGTTGTATTTTAGTGATGTCAGCTCTACAAATTGGACATTGTATAAGTAATGGTACTAGTGAACATTTTACACATATGCAAATATGTTTACATGGCATGATAGCACATATTGCTTTGTTATGAATACAAATTATACAACGTGGAGTTGTTGTATCATCATCATCGCATGTTGTATCACCACTTAAATCATCTGTGGTTGGTCTCGTGATTGGCTGGTCGCGCGGACCATCGTCACCTTGGTGACCATCAGGGTCGTGTTGGTGATCATCAGGGTCGTGTTGGTGATCATCATGGTCGTGTTGGTGATCATACTCACGGCGGGCCCAAAATCGTCTTGAATTTCTTTCAGCTCTATCCTCACGCTTTCTCTTTATATCCGATAATCGTTGTATGTTTGCATCTGGATATCTCATTATCCATTCAGCAACAGCCCGACGATATTCAACATCTGATTCTTTATACTGTAAGAGACATGCTATTCTATCATCATCGTTGACTGGGGCATCTATCCATCGCATCGTTTTATTATAATTTACTCTCCAACAATGAGTAATATTAGCATACTTTTTTTTTGGATAATTTTCCATTTTTTGTGACTAGTCACGACCCCGGACACAATCGTGCTAATGAATTCCGATCGTTTTTGTGGTATACTTCAACACAATCCACCGATTGATGTTGTACAATCATGTATTGATCAATATACGAATAGGGAATATGATAAAGATATTTTATTAGTCGCATATATCTATTCAACTGTTGATGTATTAAAATTATTATTATCAAATGGTTTCAAACCAGGAAATATGATAGGTAAAGTTCTTCAATTTGGAAATCAATTAAAGAAACTACAACTTATTATTGATTATGGTGCAATTCTTCGTCCACGAATATTATTGGATGCACATCCTTTAAGCAATGATGTATTAGAAATTTTATTAAAAGCAAATGTAAATCCAAATGTTATTCTTGATGGTGAACCAATTTTACATACATATATTAGAAAAAGAATAAACACGGATGATAAAATTCATTTACTATTGAGATATGGTGCAAATCCAAATATTAAACTTGTTGGTAGAAAAAGAAATACAATACTTGGATTTGCATTACATTATAAATCACTTAGTACGATTGAATTATTACTTAAATATGGTGCGAATGCATACGAGGAGGAATTATCATGTACTAATCCATTAATGATATTATTATTATTACGATATGATAAATCATTACAACAATCCGTCCTACATCGAAAGGTTCTCATTGTTTGTGATATGATGTTGTATGGTAGATTGTCAGTTGAATGGAATATAGAAATTAAAGGATTTCTCTACTAAGTCACAAATATGGACAACATATTGAATACTCCTTTATTAGGTGACAAAGTACCAGGTGACAAAGTACTATGTGACAAAGTACACATAGGCGACGATGTACACAAGGATAACGAACACAAAGAAGTAGGAGTAGCAGTTGTAATAGTGACCATATTCTTCATATGTATGTACGCCATCGAAACGGATACACAATACAAAGAAGTAGTAGTAGTAGTTGGGATAATGGTCATATTCTTCATAATATGTTGGTTGCTGGTAACAGAGTAAAACAAACTGAGTACACGGCTGTCTATCACAATATACATGTTTCGTTTGGAAATCTACCATCTTTACGAACTCGCAATGATTTTCTCCCATCTTCCTTTACCATAGCAGATGGTATGCATTTTAAATAACCATTATTGCAATACCAATTCATTAAATCATCAACACTGATATTAATTTCTAATTTACAATTAAATTCTGAAGGAACAAGCACCCTTTCACTTAATATTTGCAGTGCTCGATGATTAATTAATACACCAGCAATTCCACCATACATAAAAATAGCATGAATATTCGATATTACATTTCTATTATCTAACCAAATGATATCATATGATTTAAAACGCGAAATGACATTGAATAAGTGTTGCTTAAATCGATTGATTGAGACAATTGGTGCTGCATCATCTTCTAAGAATAAACTCCATTCAGATTGTAAATCTGTATCAACCATTACTTTCCAAGCTGCGACATAACCAACCATATGGGTTCTAATATATAACGGGATGACACAAGATGGATCAACATCATAATGACATTTAAATTTTTCGTCTTGTTTGACTCGATATGTTAAACCAGTTAACTTTACCCAATTCTCTACATCCACATAACGATCTGAACCATTCACACTCAATAAGATTACATCTAAATCATCTGTGGCAGCCCTGTCAATCAAAAAGAGATGCGGAGACCATATATAATAAACAACTGAATATGTAATTGCCCATAAAAATAATGCTGTGATATAATCTCCTCTATACCAAATTTTTGATATATACCAAAGTAAAATAAAAAGAAAAACTAATACATATTCTATCGTTGTTTGTAATACATTATATCTAGATAATGTAAATGTTGCGATACATGCAAAATGAAACATTGTTAAACCAATAATTTTCAAATCACGAACTGATATTGACATATTGCAAGTGTGAGTGTGAGTGTGAGTGTGAGTGGGTTACACATACCACTCTAGCAAGTGATTGCAAGTGTGAGTGGGTTACACATACCACTTACTCACAAATTCGAATTAAGCTTCGGCTTCGATCTTTCTGTAGTTCTACGTTCTAAGAGTTGTTAATCGCAACCTTTGTCTCATAGTGATTGAGTCATATTATTATTAATTATTATTATCTATTGGTGCTTGCACCCTACTGATATTCCCGATCTTGCATTCGTTATCGGCGAGATGTCATTCCTTCCTTCATTTGAAGGATTCAAATTGAAAATCACATTTAAATCCGTGTCAAAAAAATGGATTTTGAAACATTTTGTCTTTCAGATATAAAGGTTCAATCTGCGCAAGATAAATATGATACAATTATGAATAAAATTGAAAAATTAAAACGTGAAGAACGTGAAATATTTATTAAAAAAGTAATTAAATATGAAATTCATATTGCAACTACATTATCTTTTAATATTTTTACTCATCATATTCGATTGGTTGAATTTCAATTATCTGTATTTGATTTATTACGATTAGTGCATGAAGTATTTTATGAAATTGATCCTGATTTAGCTACTTTAGAAAAACATTATTATGCTAAAACACAAGGGACGGGTAACGGTGTTGTTGTATTCATTGTTCCACCACAATAATAAGTATCTGGTATCATGATTAATCCATCCAATCAAATAATAATAATAATAGTGTTAACATAAATCATGTGACCGTGTGGTTACCGTGTCGTCGGGTACCACATTTGACCATATCGAGGGAGTAGTCCTATCGAGGGATTTGACCACATCGAGGGAGTAGTTCTATCGAGTTCTGCTATAATTGCCATCAGATCGTCTTCAATTGGTCGATCGCGATGCCAGTCATCATCACAATCAGTAATATCAGGGTAATCATCAGTAACATCAGAGTAGTCATCAGGGTAGTCCATCAGAAACTCTGTAAAACAAAATTCACATGAGGTTTCATCATTATTATCATAGCAAGATTGACAAATAAATTGATG
>Ga0302194_10002794_pt1 | contig 11067 bp, 10 predicted proteins | sample II_Bog_N1_1_FD_200227 | JGI IMG/M metagenome (GOLD analysis project Ga0302194, IMG submission 200227) | Peat permafrost microbial communities from Stordalen Mire near Abisko, Sweden - II_Bog_N1_1 | ecosystem: Environmental > Terrestrial > Soil > Wetlands > Peat | place: Sweden: Abisko...
ATTCACAAAGAACATCCCTCGGGGGCTAAAGCCCAGCGTTTATTTTCAGCCACTTGCGGCACGGCTGAAGCCGTGCCCTTTCAAAACTTCGGCCATTTGGTAGTTTTTCCGCAGCCTGTGAAGCCCAACATTGATTTGATTGATTTTATTGGCCCGGCTGAAGCCGTGCCCTTGTTACAAAGCTTTCGAGAATACCCTCCGGAGTGAGTTTTTCAGCAGCCTGTAAAGCCCGAGAGATTCTATTGGCTTTTGCCGGGGATGAATCCCCGGCCTACCGCCCGAATGGGTTTTCGGGCGAAATCGGCGAAGAGAGCCCGTCCGCGGCTAAAGCCGGTGTCTGATTTGACGGTTTTGTGCGGGGGTTGAAACCCCCCGGCTCCCTCCGACGTTTTTTTGCTGTCGAATTTGAGGATGTGGCGTGTTGGTTGTTGTGGCTTTGGTTGGTTTTGCAGGGGCTGAAGGGTGCTTCTATTTGCTTTTTTTAGAAACAGCCGCAGATCCCTCCACTTCGGTCGGGATGACAGTGCTTGTTTGGGGTGATTGGCGCTCCTCATGCGGGGATGAACCCGGCTGATTGAGAGTCTTGCTTTCCCGCCCTCGCGCCAGCAAAGAAGCCGCGACCCAGAGGGTACCCCGACGGGGCACGGCGGATTTTTGGGCGGGGGGGAGGAAAAGCAAATGCAGGTCCTTCGACTCGGCTGGTGTTGACAGGGGTGGTGGTGCGGACGTGGACGTCGCCACTACAGCCGGTCTGGAGACCGGCGCTACCTCGTAGCTACCTCGTAGCTACCTCGTATCCGCGGAACCTACTGTTGAAAGTATGCGGGGATGGGCGGGTTTTCACGTATTCTGGCTGCTAGAGCGGGATTGTGGGTTGGACATGGAGGGGTGGGGCATGTCGATGAGAGTGGTTTGGAGTTGGGCGGCGTGTTCTTTGATGGGAGCGGCGACGGTTGCGGCTTGGGGAGCGGATAAGACTGCGGACGGGTCTGCCAAGGCTGGGGCCGTGTCGGCGGGGGGATGGGACAAGGCGGCGGCGGCTTCGTATCTGGATTCGCGGGAGGTTTATTGGCAGGGGTGGGAGCATGCGAAGAAGGATCATGGGACGATGTGCGTGAGTTGCCATACGCAGGCGACGTATGGGATGGCGAGGCCGGCTATGCGGAGGGACCTGGGGGAGACTGGGCCTACGGAGCCGGAACGGGTGATGTTGGCGAGCATTGAAAAGCGGGTGGGGATGTGGAAGGATATGGCTCCGTTTTATAGCGATGCTACGAGTGGGGCGGGCAAGGAAGTGGAGTCGCGGAATGCGGAGTCGGTGTTGAATGCGATGATTTTGTCGAGTTATGACGCGCGACCTGCCAACGCGGGGCCGGGGGACAAGGGGCAGGCGCACATGAGCGCGACGACGAAGGAGGCCTTTCAGCATGCCTGGGAGTTGCAGTCGGTGAGTGGGGCGACGAAGGGGGCCTGGGTTTGGCAGAATTTTCATTACACGCCGTGGGAGAGCCCGGAGAGCGAATATCACGGGGCGGCGCTGATGGCGGTGGCGGTGGGGCAGGCTGCGGATGGGTACAAGAATGACCCGAAGATTGCGGGGAATCTGGAGGCGCTGACGGGGTATTTGAGCAGCCATTATGAGGCGCAGCCGCTGCTGAACAAGGTGGTTGCGTTGTGGGCTTCGCGTTATTTTGCGGGAGTGCTGACGGCGGACCAGAAGCAGGCGCTGGTGGAGAAGCTGGTGGGGCTGCAGCGGGCGGATGGGGGATGGAGTACGACGGATTTGGGGACGTGGAAGCGGATGGACGATACTCCGCTGGAGACGCGGCCCGACGGCTATGCCACCGGGATTGTGGTGCTGGTGCTGGAGAAGGCGGGGACGAAGTTTCGTCCCAATCCGCAGGTGGATGGGCCAATCGCGCGCGGGCGGGAGTGGCTGATTGCGAACCAGGATAAGTCGACGGGGGCTTGGCCGGCTTGGTCGCTGAACAAGAATCGCGATCCGCAGAGTAATACAGGGAAGTTTATGAGCGATGCGGCGACGAGCTATGCGGTGATGGCGCTGGAGGATTGGCGGTAAGCGCTCCTTCGGGATTCGGTAAGAAGAAGACACACAGAAAAGTCAGGCTGCGGCTGTTCCACATGTCACGCAAAAGTGGAATGGACGGGAGAGCACTGCGCTGGGATGATTGTGGAATTCAATGCAGTTTGGGCCCTTTGGACTGGGGCACGAGCTACGCACCTGGCAGGAACCGGGGGCCGGAACGGGTGGGAGGATATCCATTCGTCCGCTTGAAGGAGGGCACTTGAGATTTATCCTTCGCAGAATTGTTTATGGGATTGCCGGTTTCTTTGGTTTGCTGGTTTACCGCGCCTTGTATCCGCTGCCTATTGCGATCGACGTGGCGCTGGTTGTGGGCTTTACGGTGGAGGTGGTGGGGCTGGTGGTGTCGGCACGGCTGCTTGCGACGCCTCCGTTGAAGCCGATGCCCTCTGTGAAGACGATGCTGCTGACGCACGTGGGATTTCTGGCGGGCGTGGTGGTGATTGAGCGGATTTTCCCGCTGCTGCAGGTGCTGTTTCCGGGTGGACCGACGACGCGCAGTGGGAGGCCGGGATCGTGGGCGCTGCTGATTGAAGTGATCGCGATTTCGGTGCTGGGATTTGGGCGGATACGGCGATTAGCGCGGGGGCGGTTCCGGCAGGGCAGGTTGCGGTTGCTGCGACCGCGGCTGCGACAGTTTCTGTCCCAATGGCAGCGCCAGTGAGATCGGCTGCAACGATTGGAACGCTTTCGCCGGAATTGGGATCGACTGGGTTTCAGTCGGTGACTGGGCTATTTTCCAGCACGGGGCAGGCTGTTGAGCTTGCGAAGCCGGTACCGGCACCGATGGTTGTCTCGGCGGTAGTGGCGGCGTCGGCGGTGCCCGTGTCGCGGTATTCGGTAATTGAGACGCCTCGTTCTGAGAATGGGCGTGCTGCGAATGGGTATGCGTCGATTACCGGGTTGGTTGCCGCGGGGCCTGAGTCGGGTGGGGTGCCGAGCACGCCGGGTAGCGCACGTCAAGTGGCCAGCGGGGGCGACGACTACGAAGCTTTTATTCAGCACATGAAAGAGAGCAAGCGGCCGTTCCGCAAGCCGGGGATGACGGTGAACGAGGAGTTCCAGGTCTGGCTGGCCAGTCGAGCGCGCGCGGGTGGCGGAGCGGGAGAGAAGAAGCAATCGGGGTTTGGGCGATTTATGCCGGGGAACAGCCGGGCGTAAGGGGCTTCCAACCAAGCTGTGTGCCAGCCGTTCATTGAAAAGCAAATGCGGGTCCTTCGACTCACCACCTCCAAGCTGAAGTGCGCTTGGGGCCCCTTTCGCTCAGGATGACAGTTCATTTATTTTGTAACTCGCTAAAGCGAGTCGGTTGCTCGGGATGACAGTGCCTCCCTCATGAACAAGAGATGTGAGGCGCGGGTCTGGAGACCCGCACGACAGCCGGTCTGGAGACCGGCGCTACTCTCTGAGGTGTTGTTCAGTCTAGATGTAACTTGCGACGCAAGTCATGATGCTCCCTATGAACAAGGCCGAAAAGCAGCCGGGGTCCCGCCACTGCGGTCCTAATGAACAAAGGATGTGAGGCGCGGGTCTGGAGACCGGCACGACAGCCGGTCTGGAGGCGGGCGCTACTCCCAAATTCCATGAGTAACTTGCAAGGCGGGTCATGTTGCTCAGGATGACATGCCTATTCTTTATGTAGAGTTTAGCTCCGGGACACTAAGGGGCTTCCTGGAGGTTGGCGGGGATCTCGATTGAGACGAGGGTTCCGCGGCCTGGGTTGCTGACTACTTCAAAGCGGGCGAGGTTGCCGTAGAGCACTTCGAGGCGCTCCTGGACATTTTTCATACCGATTCCGGCCCCGGTGCGGCGCAATGCCGACACAGGACGGTTGCCCATTCCTACACCATCGTCGGCGACCTCGATGAGAATCCGGTCGCCTTCCAGACGGCTGCGGAGCGTGACTGTTCCTCCATGAAGGCGCGGTTCGAGGCCGTGCTTGATGCTGTTTTCAATGAGCGGCTGGAGCAGGATGCTGGGGACGAGCACATCGAGGGTGCGGGGATCGATATCTCGCTCGATGCGGAGCTTTTCGGCGCCAAAGCGCACCACTTCAATATCCAGATAATCGTCGGTAAAGCTGAGTTCGTCGCGCAGGGGCACGTAGGTGTCGTGGTCTTTGAGCAGGGCGCGGAGGATGTTGGCGAGCTTGACGACCATTTCTCGGGCCATCTCAGGCTTGATGCGGACGAGCGAGGCGATGGAGTTGAGGGTATTGAAGAGGAAGTGTGGGTTGATCTGGCGCTGTAGGGCGTCGAGGCGGGCTTCAAGGAGGAGACGCTTCTGCTCTTCAAGCTTGATTTCGAGGCGGAGGGTGCTCCAGACCTTGAGGGCGATGCCGACGTCGATGGGCGCGGAGAGCCAAACGAAGACCTGGACCCAGGATTGCGAGGCGAGCAGGGCGAAGAGGCGGTGAGGGTAGAGGTGGGCGATCCAGTCGCGGGCGGCCTCCATGGCGGCAATGAGGAAGAGGAGCAGAATCTGGCGGTCGATGCGAGGTTGGCGCAGGTTGCGGCGCACCCATCGGTAGAGGCTTAGGTCGATGAATGGGGTGAAGGACCAGATCTCTTCGGGCTCGACGAAGCGGCCGAGGATGCCGGCGGCCAGGCCGAGGGCGATGTTGAAGGGGAGGGCCAGGTATTCGTGGTGATAGACGGCGGGGCCGGCGATGATGAGGCCGCCGAGCATGGCCCAACCGGGGCCGAGCAGCAGGCCGAGCAGGACGACGGTCTCAAAGGAGATGTCGGCGGCCAGGAAGTTGGGCACGATGGTGCGGACCCAGACTCCGAGTGTGAGGGGGACGAGGAAGAAGGCGAGGAGAGCGAGGGTTTGGCGACGCGTGCGGTGCTCGGCGAAGAAGAGGCGGCGGAAAGTGACTACGCGGGCCAGGATGCTGGCCACGGAGGCAACGACGCCGAGGCGTACGAGCAGCGTTATCCAAATGAGGCGGTCGGTCACGGGGGCTCTCCGTCCTTCTTGACTGTATCGCAAGGATGGGGTGTGGGGTACGGGGTGTCGGGTCTGGGGTATCGGCGTGGGGACTGGGGACTCCGGGGTGGCAGTGGTGGCACTGATGACTGACAACTGACCGCTGACAACTGATCTCTGTAGAATGGGTGTATGGGATTTGAGAGCGTTAGGAAGGTTGCGGAGGCGGATTTCCCCACTCGTTGGGGGGCGTTCCGCATTCTGGGTTTCGAGGGTGTGCTGCCGGCGCCGCGGCCGTGCTGCGATGAGGGTGCGCGGACAGGAAAGCTTGTTGAGGGGCTGGTGGCGCTGGTGATGGGCGATGTTCATTCCGCGCCGCCGCTGATTCGGATTCATTCGCAATGCCTGACGGGGGACGTGTTTGGGTCGCTGAGGTGCGATTGCCGGTTGCAGTTGGAACTGGCGCTGGGCAAGATTGCCGCGGAGGGTGCGGGGATTCTGCTGTATGAGCAGCAGGAGGGCCGGGGGATTGGCTTGATGGCGAAGCTCAAGGCCTATGAGCTTCAGGACCAGGGGATGGACACGGTGGAGGCCAATGTCGAGCTTGGCTATGCGGCGGATTGCCGGGGTTATGAGTTGCCGGCCGAGGTGCTGAAGCTGCTGGGGGTGAGCCAGGTGCGGCTGATTACCAACAATCCGGAAAAGGTGGCGGCGCTGGAGTTGGGCGGAATTGAGGTGGTGGAGCGAGTTTCAGCCGAGGTGGAGATGCTGGACAGCTTTGCCGGGTACCTGAAGACCAAGCACGAGAAGATGGGGCATATTCAGGACCTGATCGCGAAGGAATAACTTCGCTTCAGGTCATGGGTTGTGGAGGCTGGCGATACCGCCATGGGCCGCCGTCGTTGGGAAAGAAATTGCCGGCTGCGCGCCTCTTCCTCGATTGCCTCGATGGCATATTCTTCTTTTGGCTTGTTTCCCGCTGAAAAGGGGCTATGGGATGGGTTCAGCGGCAGGGAGCAACGCACGAAAGGCGGGCGATGAACGACTTCTGGACTCGAAGAAACTTTCTTAGCCGCGTAACCGGTTCGGCAGCCGGGATGGCGCTGGCAGCGCCCATTGAAAGAGCATTGGCTTACAGTATGACCTCATCGGGACTACAGGGCCGATATCTGACCCATGTTTCCGTAGTGCGCGTGAATCAGATTGAAGTCACTCCCACGCGCAACCTTGGCGAGGACGAGGTGCCGGACAACAGCGTGAGCCACATCCGTTCGCGACGGGAGGCCTTTGCCCGCGGCTGTCCTGGCGGCAAAATGACCTGGGCAATCAGTTGGCTGGCACTGATTGACGACCGTCAGCAGTACAAGGATGCGCGCCGGCTGCTGGCTTCGTACCATGACCAATTCGGGGACGAGATCACGTTTATCCCGGGCGGATATTTCGCGCCCATGTTCGACACACGCGAGCATAACCGCCGGACCATTCAACGGGCGTTGCAAATGGTGACAGACATGGTGGGCAACGGCTATCGCCCCGAGTGCCTGGTGGCCGGTTACATGGATGCGGAGAATATGCGCGCACTGGCGGCGGACGAGGGCATCCATGTGTGCCAGGGACAGATCTGGAGCCAGCATGGAATCGACAACGGCGACGGCGACGGGGGTATCTGCTATCCCTATTATCCGAGCCGCGAGCACTCTCTGAAACCCGCGCAGGGCAAGGCGGATTTTATCGATTGCGTGTGCCTCGACGGCTGGACTTGCGACTTTCTCACCGCCCGCCGCGAGGGCTTTCAAGGCGGGTTTAACAGCCGCGTCGGCGTGGGTCCGATTGAGACCGTGGGCAACATGGGAAAAGAAGCCGGTCGCAGAGAGATGATGGATACGACGGCGATGCATTTCGACACAGGCCGCGCGCTGAATGGGTTTGGATTTGTGACCGGCATTTGGGAGGTTTCGATTGGTCACGATGAGGATCTGGCCTGGTGGTTGCAGGCGGTGAAAGAAAGATGGCCGGATACACAGGGAATGACCGAAGGAGCGTTTGGCCTGGAGTGGCGGAAGCAAACGCCGGATAACCGCAGGCTGAATTACCGCTTCGATGCGAAAGGGACAGGCGCTCCCGGCTCAGAAAAGGAGCTGGAGATGCAGTGGTTTATGAACCAGGAGTTTCGTCTCGGGCTGCTTCGGAATTGGACGAACGATAGCCCGGTCATGGCCATCGACTTTACGCGGTACGATCTGCCAGCTCATGAACCACAAGGCCTGCAACGGGAATGGAGCCTGATGAACGTGCTGAATCAGAAGGGCACACGTCCGCAGGACAAGCCGATGCGATTGGGACAGTTGCCGGAAGAAGACCGGCGGCTCATCTTTGCGCGGTACCCGGAGTTGAAAGCCCTGGCGTGACTCGGGGGGCGCGCGACCGATCCAGGGCTCTAATCGCGAAGCCCTTTGAGGATTTTGGCGGTGGTGACTACCTGGCCGGCGTGGCGCTGGGTGTGGTCGGCGATGTGGATGAGCGCGCCGCCAATGCTGGTGGGGAGCTGCTTGCGGCCAACTCCGCGGAAGGTGTTGAAGTCGGCTGTCGAGAGGACGCGGATGCGGCCGGCGGCGTTGGAGAAAGAGACTTCGACTTCGGCGAGGAGGGCGGCGAGGGGCTCAGGCGCGGATTCGGAAGGGTGGGTCTGCTCGGATTTGAGGGCGGTTAGCTGGTCGGCGGTGAGCTGGTTGCCTTCGGCGTAGCTGAGCAGCCGGTCGGTGGAGCGGGCGATGTGGCGGAGGTGGAAGGCCAAGCTGGGGAGGCCGAAGGGCTGCGAGTGGACTTCGGCGTCGGTGAGGCCTTCAGTCCATTTGGTGAGGTCGTCGAGGGCCAGGTCGAGGGCGTGGAGGACGGCGCGGGGGACGGCGGGGACTTCAGAGTAAGTGCCGCGGAGCCAGGGTTCGGTGTAGGGGGCGGTGGGCGGAGATGTGGTCATTGGAGGTGCGCTCCTTAAGCTGGAAATTGTGCAACAAACTGCGCCGGGGTCAGGATCGGAATCCCATTCCACGGATGAAGAGCTAGCAGATCGTGGTCGCTTCTTACGATGGCGTCGGCCTGGGCCACAAGGGCCAGGGCGAGAATGAAGTTATCTTTCTTATCGCGACAAGGGGGATCAAGCGAAAAGGACGGCTGTTTCAGGAACGTGAAACGTCTCAAGATTTTCCCGGACAATCGCGAAGAACGTGTCTCGATCAGATTGAGACAAACGGCGGGTGAAGTAACGGCGGTTCAGCACCTCAGCGAACTCCTTCATGGTTTGATCGCTACCGCAAAGCACACAGTGCTCCAGGGCGAGCATGAGCGCCTGATGTGGTTTCGAGCCGACTTTTAAAGCAGCGCCTATGAGGGCGCTGGTATCGACCACGACGCGCCCCATCACCGTGATGCAATCTCCGCGCGCACTTCGTGGACAATCCGGTTGATCTCTTCGTCAGTCAATTCTTCGGCGTCAGGAGCCCTGTTCTTGCTTGCCATGACAGACCATGCCTCAAAGCGCTCGACTGCCTTCTTTCTACGCTCTTGCTCGCGGAGGATCGGTTCCATATCGCGGGGGGAGACGAGGAAGGCAGCGGGGCGGCCGTGCCGGGTGATGGCGATTGGCTCGCGCTGGGCGAGATCGAGCAACTGGCCGAATTTGTTTTGGGCCTCGGCTGAGGTCTTGGTGAGCATGGGCGGCCTCCAATGTAGCTATTTTAGCTAAAATGGCTAGTTGTGGCGAGAGGAACTGTGGTTATGTTTTCGGGGAAGCCAGGGGCAGGTAGGGAGAATCTCAGTCCGTCCCTCCAGGACGGAAGCATTTGTGGGCACGCAAACCCCGGGTTTCACCCGGGGCTATTGTCACCTTCTCCCTCCGGGAGAGGGCAGAGTTGAGGATGGGGTCATGGGAGTGATTCTCGCCATTCAAGCCAGTTTGTGGAAGGCCTTTTTGAGGAGGCCGGCGGCGGTCAGGAGAACCCCACCGCAGCTTGCGATCAGGAATCCGAAAAAAAGCACCCAACCAAATGGGTCGAATCCGCAAGGTCCACCCTTAACGAAACCAAGTTCCCCGAGCAGGCCAAGCAAGACGTAACAGGCCGCGCCAGTTCCGAGCGCGATCAGGCCGATTTTGAGAATGCTGTTCAATTACGCCGCGCTTTTTACGCGGACTACGGTGATTTTGTCGAAGCCTTCTTCGAAGACGGGGGGCTTGAGCTTTTCGCCCATTTTGCGCATGACGTCTTCGCTTACGCTTCGGTCGCGCTTGGAATTGCGCTCGAGGCAAACTTCAAGTGGAACATCAAAGAAGACGGCCTGGACTTCGTATCCAAAGCTTTTAGCCATCTTGATCCATTGGCGACGCTCGTGGATGGAGAGGTTGGTGGCGTCGACGTAGTTCCAGGGCATGCGGGCGATGAGGCGGGCGCGGAGCAGGGAGCGGAGGGTGGAAAAGACGAGGCCCTGGTAGCGCTGTTCTTCGACGTCGTCGAAGAGGATGTTGCGGAGCAGGTCGCTGGAGAGCGGGGTGACTCCGCGGCGGCGGAACCAGGTGGTCTTGCCGGAGCCGGGGAGGCCGATTGCGAGCACTACGTAGCCCTTGGGAGCCTGCGGAGAGCGGCTGGCGGCCTCGGCCTCAGCCGAAGGCGTGCTGGGCGTCTCTGGCTGGGTTTCGAGTTCAAAGCGGCCGGAGCCGACGGGCTCGTCCCAATCCACTCTTGCGGGGCGTTCGGCACGGGGGTGGCGTTCTTGCGCCGGGGGCCGCTGCGCGGGAGGTTGGGCGCGCTGGACGGGGGGCTGGGCGCGTTCGGTTGGGGGCTTTGCGGGTCTGGACTGCTCGGCGGGCTGGGTGCCGGGCCCCTCGTCGCCGTAGAACGGGACAAGCGGAGCGAGTTGATCGGAGGGCAGTTCCTGGCCGATTTTGCCTGTGGACTCAGAGGTATTGGGTGCGCGTCTGGAACGTCTTCTCATTGAGCGTTTTACACCTTCAGTATGTCTACCCGAATACCATACTTGGCATTGGCGCTGCAAATAGTGTGCAGTGCGTCACAGCCAACCCACTATCGGGGAGGGCAAACTAGGAATGCGAGAGTTTGTGTTCTGAAGGCGGAAATTGACGAGTTTTCATCAGATTTCCGTTGACAGGAGTGTTATCCTCATGGGTTTGGTGGAATTGCCTTCTGGACGTATTTCAGGCGCTTTAAGAAAAGTTCAGACGCACAAGGAGCCAGGCTCAACTCATTCAGCTTTACCGACTACGAAGGAGAAACGAAACATGGCAGTTAAGGTTGGAATCAATGGTTTTGGCCGCATTGGCCGCAACGTTTTTCGCGCCGCTCTTGGCAATCCTGAGATTGAATTTGTAGCCGTGAACGACTTGACGAGCCCGGCCACGCTGGCGCACCTGCTCAAGTACGACTCGATTTTGGGCAACCTGAAGAATGAAGTTACCGCAGGCGATGGGTACATCGCTGTCGACGGCAAACAGATCAAGGTATTTTCAGAGCGCGATCCGGCGAAGCTGGACTGGGCTTCAGTGGGCGCGGAGATTGTGGTTGAGTCGACGGGCTTTTTTACGGACGGCGCGAAGGCCAAGGCTCATCTGGGCACGACGGTGAAGAAGGTGATCATTTCGGCTCCGGCGAGCAACGAAGACATCACGCTGGTGCTGGGTGTGAACCAGGACAAGTACGACGCGAGCAAGCACAACATTATTTCGAACGCGAGCTGCACGACGAACTGTCTGGCTCCGGTGGTGAAGGTGATTCTGGAGACGACGGGGCTGGTGAGCGGCATCATGACCACGATTCACAGCTACACCAACGACCAGGTGATTCTGGACACGCCGCACAAGGATCTGCGTCGCGCACGCGCTGCCGCGCTGAGCATGATTCCGAGCTCGACGGGCGCCGCGAAGGCACTGAAGCTGGTGATCCCGGAGACTTCGGGCAAGCTGGACGGCTTTGCGATCCGCGTCCCGACACCGAACGTTTCGATTGTCGATTTGACCTACATTGCAG
>Ga0302194_10002802_pt1 | contig 11045 bp, 8 predicted proteins | sample II_Bog_N1_1_FD_200227 | JGI IMG/M metagenome (GOLD analysis project Ga0302194, IMG submission 200227) | Peat permafrost microbial communities from Stordalen Mire near Abisko, Sweden - II_Bog_N1_1 | ecosystem: Environmental > Terrestrial > Soil > Wetlands > Peat | place: Sweden: Abisko, Stordalen...
AACAAGGAGCTCTTCATACTCCAAACTATCATAGACTCTAAAGTGGATGCGGTCCATCACACTGTTTTCGATCTCTTTCCACCCAAAAGTCTCTTTCATAACTGGAAATTTATGAGGTGAAATAATGATCAATCTCTTTGCTAATGAGGCCAATTTATGACAAAAGCTATGCAGCATGGATTCCTTGACTAAATGCAGTGCATAGGATATGATAATAACATCATAGCGATCTTCATCCATTGCCCCATTCAGTATGTCAACAAAATTCCATTGCTTACATCCCAAGCCAGTCATTTATTCGTATTTAACATGAGTGTAGGGATCGATTCCTGAGATGCTATTGTAACCCATTTTCTTGAGAGGAAGAGTAATCTACCCACTTCCACAAGCCAAATCCAGAATTTTGTCATTCATTTGGATGAACGCATTGTTGGGAGACAATTTCTTTTTGAGGAGACGCTCAATGTCATAGCGATGCGGATTACTATATTGCTATCCTGTTTTCTCGTAATATTTAGCGACTCCGAATTGACTATAGGCCTTGCCAAAGCCACCCTCCATTATAACAATTAACTAAAGTATAAAATCCTAAACGCAGTCCAATCCCAATAAAAGACTGACGGTTCCCTAAGTTTATTTTTCATAACTCTATAAACGATATCTAGAATCTCCCTCCAAATAATTGATTTGATATAAATGTCAAAAAGCAAAATCGAGCACAACCAGTCCAAGAGTCTTTGGAATTACACTCTCTCCCCAGGGTGGAAACCCGAGTAGGTGCAGATACTAAAATTAGCCTTGATGAAGTTTGGACTCGGCAAGTGGAGGAAAATTGTCAAGAGCAAATGTCTGGCGGGTAAGTCTATTGGGCAAATCTATATGCAAACGCAGAGGTTGTTGGGCCAGCAATCATTGGGCGATTTCATGGGTTTGCATCTGCACCTTGAGAAGGTCTTTCAGGATAACATGAAGAAGGTCGGCGTCACTCGCAAAAACAATTTTATCATAAACACCAGCAACAATCCCACCAAAGACTAACGCAAGATAAGAATTGAGGAGAATCGCATCAAATACGGACTGACCAAAGAGGAAGTTAAAGCTATCAAATTGCCGAGATGGAGAACCGAGGGCTTTCTCACTCTGGACGAAATCGAAACCGATAAACTTTCCACTCTTGAGAAACTCATTCATTTGGAGAACCTTAAAAAAGAAATAGAAATGCGATTGGGCATTACTTCGAAGACAGAGTGATTTATGCATAATGATAGTTGGCAGATATAAATGGTGGTCAGATGATGAAGCCTATCAGGAAGGCAACGATGAGCAGGTTTATCAAGTCATTTAACGTGAATTCGTTTTTGGAGGGAGACCGTTTGCTCAAACTCTATAGTATAGTCTCTTTCTCCTGAATTTGCTCCGTGAGCTATCGTTCCTGAATTAAAATTAATTTACTTTCTCAGTAATTATTTTTTGCCAGTCTATCTTTTCATTTGGATTTGATGGTCTTTGAGGAAAAGTTAGGTTAGGCACAAATGGTTTAGAATTAGAATTATTTGGCTGAGGCTTAGGTAGGGGAGCAGGAGGAGGAGGAGTGAATTTGACACCGAGATATGAGCTCTGCTGCAAGTTTTAAGTGATTCCCATAGCGTCAACAACTTCACAGTTGAGCTCAAGTAAAAACTTTTACTTGTTTAGATTGGGGTTTTTAACAATAGCAAGATAGTTTTCTAGTGCCAGTTCCTTGCGTTTGAAACCGATCTTAATTTTATCTCCCTTGAGCACTTTGCCCTCCATAGGTTTAACGAGGTAGAGACCGGGCTTATTAGTCTTAATCTGCATTGATGAGCAGTTACCTTATAGATTACTTCTGAATCCACCAGATTTTCGATTGTTATTTCGGAGTGCATCTCTTGGGCTTCGCGGTACTCAAAGGGTACGACTTCGGGAGTGGAGCAGAGTTGAGCAGATCTTATATTTTTAGCAGTCATCAATTATCACTTATATATTATCATTCTCTCGAATTATGTATGATATATATTTCATATATTTATAGTGTGATCATATTTTATTTGGCTGGTGCATCGAATTTTCATTCAGGAAAAGAAACCAGATAATTACAATATTAGCATCACATCATCATTCGGAATGGGATATCATTCGAGATATAGGATACAAAAGGCATATTAATTTTATTATTGGAATGGAACAGACTAAATCCCAAACTTTGCCCATTTTAGAGCAGAGTCTGCCCTTCGAAGATAAAGCCTCGCATGCGAAATGCTAATGCTATCACTGTGTAAACAACACCAAACCTTGTGCCAGACTTAAACCCCCAAGGATTACTTCTGAAAAAGAGAAAACTTTAGGCAGTTGTGAAGCATTTGATTTTGTGATTAGAAAGTTGGCAACATTTCAATTTTCAGGGAAGGTTCTAACTCCTGAGGTGTATTTTGTCCGAGATGCAACGATAGTATCTTCAGCGAAAGGTGGTCGTATCCGACTAAAATAAAACCAAACTCACATTGATGTAAAAAAGCACTTCTAATAGCAAAGGAAGAAAATAGCAAATCCTAATATACACTTTTTAACCAATTCCGTTCTTACGATGAGCGTGGAGATGACTGCCAGTTTGAATAGTGCCAAGTCTTCAAAGGAAATAGCTATTCTCGGCTATAATGATGGTACTTAGTAGATCTTGTCAGAGTCCATGTTTGGAAAGATTTTGAGTAGACGCAAAAATGATCCAGCTTGGGATTAAATTTCACATATTTTGCTGATACCACCTGATGCCCAGAATCATCTTCAAAAAGTTAGATATCACTACGAGCGCAACAGCGACACAGTTGAAATTCTAACTCCGGTTATGGAGAGAGTATCGAAGGACATCGATATTACTGAAGAATCGGGAAACAAGACAGAGGCGAAGTTTGGGATCGAAGAATCAGCTACTACCTTAGGCCTCGAGGGGAGATCACTTATTCACTCAGCTACTCATAAACCTAATAGTCGGTCTGCTTCAAGTAATGCAAAAAGAAACATAAATAGCGGTATGTCCAACTACATCTAAGTACCAGCAAACGAGGAAGTTGAAAGGGTTAGTATGTAAGTGGTGGCATTCATAGAACTTACCTGCTAACTCAGAATTCTACAGGCAAGTTTCGAATATTTCGCAACTCAATCTCGGCTTTACCTAACCAACATCAAGTCCTGTATCTGCTCGCAGCTATAACCTCATCAACTGACACAAATTCATGACCGCTTCAAACTTCTAGAGGAAGTCAATTTGGAATAAATCTCTTCTCAGAAATGCAACTACGACCAAGAAGAGGAACAGCATATGTGGAACATCTGTGCTGGAGTGATGAGTGAGTGTCTCGACATGCGAAAAATAGAACTAAAGCTTAAGTAATACAACAAACCAAACGACTAAACTCTCGTTAAAATATTTCTGAAGTTGTTTCCTTAGTTCAAGGCTGAGCAAGTATTCAGTAGCGTCACTTGGAAGAAGGAGCTCAACTCTTTTTTCGACGAAAAGAAAAAGGCTGCTCATGAAATTATACGACAAGATGAAGGTATTCGCATCTTGCGGCGCTTCGGTATCAATTTCCGAAGGACTTTTAATTGATTGATTGTGACTTACTATTCTAAGCAAGTTTATATGTGAACTATCACAGGTCTTAATGGGCTGACTCAGAATTTGTAGTTCGCTGCTCGGATGTTTATTCCTAAGTATTAGTCTAAGGTTGTTCCTATTGCTTGGGTTCTTATTGTTCTTGCTATTTCTGACTCTCCTATGCATCAAGGTCAACCTCTTCTTCCGTCTGTTGCTGTTTGGGTGTTTCCACTGTTTTTTTGGGTGCTTTTGGTCTTGGTACCATCTTGATCAAATAGTACTCATCTCTAATGTCTTCAGCCTTGTTGATCATTTCATGATTCTACTTAACTGATGTGTTACATAAAAAACAATGTTGTCATTTAACTCTCGCTCAGTCTGCTTCTTTATATTTTCAACGATCCACTCGAAAGTATCGTTGATTTTGCGAAGGTGAGCGAGTGCCTTCTCTGATACCCAAGGTTGAGACTCATTCAGTTCCACTGTTTTTTGATATACCAATGAAAGCACTTATAATGTCTTGTTGTAGGCCTCCTCGCGCTACTTGTATTCATTAGATCTGTTAACGATTGGACTGTAAACTCGTTGAACAGTTCTAAAATGATTTTCAAAATCGATCTTCTCAGCAGTCCAGGCATTCTCTTCAAACCAGGCGAGTTCTTCTGTCACTGAAGCTTGCAGTTTTTCTCTTTCTTTTTCTGTACTAAAAGTTTTGAGTCCAGGATTATCGAAGTCGTCCTTTAGCGAGTAGAGTGTTGACTCAAAGTCATTTCTGACTTTGGCTCGTTCGCTGAGATAATTCTCATGTTTTTCAAAAGTTGTAATCACCTCTTTCAGCTCATTAATTTTATCACGACTGAATCGTGAATACAAGGAGGAGATTAGTTGAGGTTTCAACGAGAATTTACGATTTTCAATCTTAAATTCCTGAACTGTTTTGGTCACTTTTTTGTGCTTTATCTTAGGAGTTTTGGTTTTGTTTGTTGCCTCAGTCTTGTTAGTTTCATCTGTTGTGGCTGTTTCGCTCTCGCTGCCCTATTTAGGAACATCTTCAGTAGGGGGCACTGTTTCTGTGCTGTCACTGCTTTAAGCTTTTGCATTTTCATTATTTTCCTCAGAGTCAGCTTCCGTGGCAGTCTCTTTTGTTTGATCGTTGGTCACATTTTCTGTTTATGTATCTATAACAAATTCGACCACGTCTCTGGTCGAAGAAATATTGAGAGCCAAAGCCACATGAGCTTCTTTCAGTTCTGCTATGCTGACGCTGTGGGCCACAAAGGTCAAAATGGTGAGGGGTTTGCTTGAAAAGTTGTATGAACTCTAGCTATATCTTTCATGCCATTGTGTCACATTTCCTACAATGTATTCATGGATCATTTGCTCTCCGTAGAAGATAGATACTTTCAAATCATCTTCTGCTCCAGCTATCCCTACTTATTTTTTGAGGCCATGCTAGCTGCTGTTATCGAACAGCAGTTATTCAGCCACCACTCCATCCTCTAAGTTTGAAATTATTGCGCGAACATGTTCAGGATAGCCATCGTAAAAGTGGAGTTGTTTAACTCTGAAAGCAATGCTGAGGTTGGCTGCTCTCAAAGCACTTCCAAAGGCCATTGACTCATCTCCGTTGATATGTGATCCTACTTCTACTGGATCAAAATATTCCTTCACAATTTTGGTAACCAATGGAATTCTACTAGCACCACCTACTATTTCTACAGCAGCCAACTGATCCTTTGTTATTCCCGCTTTGCGAAGAACTTCCTAGAGTTGCTCTTTGATGACAGCAAATACAGAAGATTGCTCTAGAACCTCACGTTTTACCACTGTCTTTAGGTCAATACCATCGATGATACCCTCAATGTAGACTTGAGCCTCTTTATTAGCCGAGAGAACCTCCTTGGCGTCGGCGCATTTATGAAGCAATTTTACCCAAGATTTTTCATTTTTATGGAGATCCAGACCATGCTTAGCTAAAAATTCAGAAGCAATGTGCTCTGCCAATTAGAGATCAACAGACAACCCTCCAACTCCTGGTACTGATACATGAGCCAGTACTCTCATGCTCTCAATGTTTTTACCTTTGGCCAGATCAGGAGTTCCAAAAAATTGTATCTACATAATTGGAATGATACGATGGAGATTTGCAGGTTGTGGCTGCCTAGGTTGAAGAAGCCAATGTTTATAGCTTCAGAGTCATTGCGAGTTATGGCAAAATGAATGGCTGCAGCTGAATTTTCGTTTAGGATGCCTAGCACACTCAAATCTGCTATACTGGCTGCATTAACTAGAGCCATCCTTGCCTTGAAACCCCAGTGGGCAGGTACAGTGAGCACTGCATCACGGATATCGGATCCAGCCTGTGCACTTCCAAACTTCTTGATGTTCTTAAGAATCATCCCTACTAACTGCTATAGTGTGAGAACATTTTCACCTTCATTGAACAGATATGTTCCATTTTCAAAGCGATACCCTTAAATTGGTCCTGGATTATCCAAAGATTCCACCAATCGATTGAGATAAAAGTATGAAGCAGCCGGACGTTTGAGACGTTTGGAGTAGGCATCATATTCGAAATGGCGGACTCCCTCAAGGAAAGCGATCTAAATAGTCAAATGAATACACCATTATGACTCTTACGACTTGAGCGTGAGTTCTCAACTATGATCAAATTCTTACCGGGAGAGATCAAGGCTGCTTTCCAGAATTAGGTGCCGAAGTCAATGCCAATAACTTGACTGGCAGTGAGAGTGACCAAGAGGAGAAGTAACAGGGAGGGAATTATCTTCATGTTAGATGAATTCACACGTATAAATTATAGCGTTAGATATGATATGTAAGAAATGGTCAGAAGAAAGAGCTTTGGCTTTTACCAATATTTGGGGAAGAGATAAGCGAATTATGTGATGATGCAGCTTTGTCCTTCTTTAACTTTGTCTATTTTCCCTTTTTTGGATTTAATAAGATTTGCAGGGATAGCAAGAGGTGGCTAGCTGTTGCTGCCTGCTCATATCAACTCCTTCGCATTGCTCATAAATACTTAAAATATATCAGGTTTATGTGTTCATTCTTCTTCTTCGATGGCTTCCTGTCCTCTCAAGTCAAAGAGCAAAGCATCTAGTTTTGAGTAACTGGAGACTTGGCTATTTTCTTGCAGGTCAAAGGGTTGCTCTCGGCCTGAGTTGTCCAGCGGGATTGCATTTTATAAGTCCTCCTAATTATTGAGAAAAAAGCCCTAAAACTCCTCATCTTTCATGGGCGGCTCTTCACAAATAGGCAGTTCTTCCTCATTGTCCACAGGCTGAGTGTGTCTTAGTTCATGATGCAGTTCGATTTCTGCAGTCATCTTGCGTGTGCGAATGGTAAACTCTGGGAGAGGTTGTCGTTCGCAGGCGGACACTTTGCGTTGAGGGCGTTCACGATCAGATCCCCTACTGCGGAAATTATAGATGATGCAAAAAGGTTCAAGGCTGTCCAGTTTTTAAGACGACTGCATGATTAATAATTTTATGTCTGCGGAAATAGCACTACGCTAACAAGTTTAACAAGTGGGATACTTATAAATGGGTGTCAATACCAACTGGTCATTTAAGATTTGCATCGCACGTCCTTATGGATAGGATCAATAAATCATAAAAAACACGCAGAACGGCAAACCAAAGATGCCTCGATCGTTTTTTTGTCTGTAATCTATCATACAACAATATTTAGTCATTCTGTACTTGGTTAAACATTGTTATAAGTTACATGAAGAATGAAAGGACTATCTCACTTACGATCGTCAAAATATTGAATTGGGACAATTCCAAATCAAGTGACGACTTCATCTTCTCATTTCTGTCTTTGAGTAGTGGTGCTCACATAATGACCAAACGCATTCGTGGCACGATTACTTACAATGAGGTAGAGTTTAACTGTTGCCTCCAGATAAGTTACGTCCCTTCGTAGCACTAAGTAATCAATTGGCAATACAGATGCTAATCAAGCTGATGCAAACTCATCTCAACAAATAAAGCAGCTAACTACTCGCTTAATTTACAGTCAATCTCGATTATTTGGGGAAGAAAAGGGTATAATTTTTACCTTTTGGAAGTAGTCGCAAAGTACTGAAGCTCGAGGTCGGTCATCAAACATTTCAATCGAACAATTAGCAGCCCATTGATCGAGAAAGCAGATTAAATGAGCAGTTCATTCGTTAAAAAGAGGAATATTTGAGGAGAGCATCATCTTCCCTCTTAAAAAGACCCAGCAATATCAAAAAAGCATGTTCTTTGAAAGCAATTGGTTTGCTGCAATAGATACAATAACTAAAGCAGAGCCATAACTTATATATAAAACGCAAATTTAATGACTACGGTACTGATTAACAAAATTCTGAAAAATAGATGAGGCAACACCATATCAATACACATAATAAGAGAAAGAGTGAACTGGAAACATCCAGGCAAAGCAGTCGATCTCAAAGACATCAGTTGCAGATAAAAAATCTTTAAATTGTTCCCTGTGAGAGTTAATACTACGAAACTCTACCCGCTACCAGAACTCAGCTAAGAAACTAGCCACAAAATCGTAGTCAGCCTAAAAAGAATTGTTCTAAGCTATAGTATTACTGACGTCCCTATCCCTTGGGTCCTGATTATATTTCCTCGGTATTTAATAATTTAATGGTTATAACGATGCTTGACTTCTTTATTATTAATAATTAAGCAGTTAACGGTCATGATGCCAGATAGAAAGTTTAGCAATCAAAATGGATATAGCAATAATTCTAGAGTAATGCCTCAGCAAACACCACGAGCTAAAAACAAACCTCAGGTTCCTTTACCGAACAGTTGCAGATCTGTAACTCCATCGAGAGTCCAAGATAGATTAGCTTCTTCTCCTCTCAGAGTTCCTCTTTAATGCGCTATAGAAAAATGTGCTCGTGAGAAATCTCTAGAAAGACAGAGCCGCAGTCGAGTGCTGAACAGATCTAGTCGAAGAGAGGGGGATTCTTCGATTATTCGGCGTGGTCTGCTGGATGAGGATGATTAAAATCGAAAGGCTCACCCATAGACAGTGTAATTCATAAAAAGCTACTTCGATTTCGACAATTTTATTCCTTTACAGCAATTCATAGATAGAATTGTACAACGATATTAGAACCTATGGTAAAATCAAGATATTGATATGGTTCTATAGAATTTTGGCAATAAAGTGGCCGATATTTTTGGAAGTTAGGCCATTGATCCGAGGGATTTGCTGTCCTTTACAAGATAAAATGGAATGATAGGTTTTATATTACATGTTTTTCGCCTGATAAGCGAGGCAGAGACACCCATCAAAGTTCAAGGGGGATCACGCTGTCAGCGTAGTACTATCAATTTTAGCCGATCTCCCAACATGCAAAGCATAAATCGAAGTTTTGAGTAGCAGCTTAGTGAGTGTGTCAAGACACAAGACTTGAAAAACGTTATTCAATAATTTATGGAAATGATGTATAAGGTGATGGAAAACGAGATTTATGCCAAATTTAATGTGTAGATGCGTAGGATGGTCCTCAAATTTAGAGAGGCTTAGAAGATGGTCAAAAAAGTTGAGGATAACATGATCATGCATGCTGACTACTACGAGGCTGAAAAAATATGGAAATCTAAGAGTAAAGTGCAGTAAGAGGAGAAACTTGAGTTGAAGAAGAAGATATAAAGATTAGAGGAATAACTGAAGAAGGAGAAAGAAGGAAATCAATAGTTGCGGAATAGTAAGGGTAAACTTTTGGAGGAAAACAGTAAATTGAGATAAAATCTATAGAAATATCAAAATATTCTTATCACCAAATTTGAGACCCTTCCCACTGCCGAAACTAGTTTATCCAGCGCACCTTCCCTTCCTTCTCAAAGCCGCAGATTGATTGGTACGCCCCTCAATGATCGAACCCAGGACTTTAGCAATCAAAATAATGTGTATAAGGAACCTCAACCATTTCAAATCAAAATAGATACTCACTTCATCCAGCGTGAGCATGGCCCACCTATGATGCAGAACACTACCTCATTCATGGAAAATACTCAGCAGCAGCCATCTCCGTTATCAATCGGTCCAAACAGTAATATGAGTTATTCCCCGATAAAGATGGAAAGCAGTCGTCCGTCCTTATAGGGCGGAATCAAGCCTGGCACAAAGATAGGCGATTACACGTACAGTCCGTACCACAGCAGAATCACCCGCCCTTTCTGATGATTAATCTTGATATTATTATCCAATGCAAAAATAACCTGCCTCCACTCAATTACCTCAATCAGCAGCACAAAGAATCGCCTATCAAAACAAAACCCACTCTCTTCCTCAGTCCGGTTTTCCATTATTGCAAGATATCTTTATCTTCAATTTTTTCTGCGAGTCGCAAATCTGAAACAGATAATGGAGTAAAATAGACGGCTGGAAATAAATATCACTGTTTTTCTTTTTTAATATGCTTTGTCTTGCTCACAGGACCATTTGAAACCTATGTGCAGTCAGATATCTTACGCTTGAAAGACAGACCTGATTTTTGCTTAGTCTCCTATCTCCGTTTCAGCAAAACTTTCATTTTCGCTTCCTGCTTGAGGTAGGCTTCCTGCATCTCACTAAGCTGCGCTTGCGGGGTGGGCTGCTCAAGGATGTTGTGTTCATCTAAAAGATCAAGTTCCGGGAGGTCGAGGGAGTTTTGGGTTGGAAGCTGTTCTTTGTGGATAAAATCAAAGAAGTCCTAATCATCTGCCGGGTCTTCACTGTGGGTCGAGAATTTTAGTAAGATATCTATGCTGTTTTCTTGATAGTAAAACTATTCGTCGAGCATTGATTGCTAAATTGTTTGCTATTATTATCTGCAATACCATTACCATCCAAATATACATAACTCTCACCTTTCGTCTGCTTATTATCTCTCCTGAGCTTCAGAGGACTCCTATTAACGTTTTTATCTGATCCTGTAAAAACATCGAAGCAGAGATCACTTGATATTTTTTACCGTATTATCTTGATTCACGGTGTAAAATTGCGAAAATGACCCTCCTCTACATTTGGTCAGTTAAATTAACTGCAAATTGTCATAAATTAATCCAAGGGGTGAAACCCGAACAGAAATAATCCTATTCACTATTTTGCAATGTTTTTCATTTGATATTTAATGTTGGTATTTAATGTTTTTTTGATCAAGAATCTATGAGAGGGGATAGTTCAGATAATTTTTTCTGTTGCAATTTATTAAAATTTGTCTCCGAATTGGTATATTTTTTTCAATGTAAAAAATTCAAATAAAGTAATCTAAATTTTTCCTTGCTTCTATTTTTTCATAAGATTTTGAACATTGTAAAGGACAGTGCCTCTAAAATCAAAAAATAATAATCCTAAATCAGATGTTAAAAGTAGGAACAAAAATAAATCATATATTTGGGCATTAAACAATGAAAGG
>Ga0302194_10002824_pt1 | contig 11002 bp, 8 predicted proteins | sample II_Bog_N1_1_FD_200227 | JGI IMG/M metagenome (GOLD analysis project Ga0302194, IMG submission 200227) | Peat permafrost microbial communities from Stordalen Mire near Abisko, Sweden - II_Bog_N1_1 | ecosystem: Environmental > Terrestrial > Soil > Wetlands > Peat | place: Sweden: Abisko, Stordalen...
TCGCGCAACATTGAGTTGAACGCCAACGCATTGGAAGGCCAGGGCGGCGATCAATGCATGTCCCTTGGTGGTGGGGTGAATATCATCCCAGAAAACGTAATCCGCCCCCGGTCCGCTAAAACTTTTATTCGTCAGATTCGGGTCTTCCAAGGCGCCGATCGCAGAAACCGTAAAACCATAGAAAGTCGGCGCGCTGACAACGTTATTGCCAAGGCGGTTCTCATCCGCCAAATAAATGCGCAATCCTGGAGACTGTTGCATGACATTTGAAACCGCGGACACGAGCTGTATGTTCAACGCCGCCACTTTGGAATCCAAATAAGTGCCATAACCTGTGGGCAAGGAGGTGAAATACGGGACTTGTCCGACATTGAACAGGTTGAGCACCAGAATCTCTCGAGCCCCATTCTCATAGAGCGCGCTGAAGGCATTCGCCAGATTTGTCAATGCATTGGATATCACAACGCTCCAGGCGGCATCGTTCGTGCCCAATTCGAAGTTCTGTAGAAAATCATTGCCGCCGGACTCAACCGTGAAAAGCGCGGAATGCAGATTCGGAGAGGGCGTCAATCCGGAAATCTCCGACAGCAAAGCCGATGTGGTGCTTCCGGACAGGGCAAAATTGTTTGATGAATTATACGGAAACCCAAGGTCCGTGGATAAATACTCCACCCAGAGCGGACCATTGGAGTAACGACCTTCATAATACGAACTCGGCGGACTGGGCGGATTGCGCCCAGTGTCCGAGAGGCTGTCCCCAAACGCGTACAAGGCAGTGCAAGAATGGCCCGTCGTGGCCACTAGTCAGAGCGCCAGCACCAGCGTCGTCATAATCATCCGCGGGGTATCCTAAGCCTCGTTGCTACTTTCGTTCGCGAATCCTCGGAATGCAATTAGCTTTTTCAAAGTATTACCTAAAAAAACCGGCAAAAAAAAGAAGTGTGATTTACACCGAGCCTGTAACCTCCCGGCGGGAACGACCCATCAGTCCGCAATAACTGGCAAACAGAAATTGATGATAGCAAATGCGCGATAGGCGTCGAAACAGTCCTATGCCTGGGAATAACCGGAACGGACTGGAAAAAGTTCTTGCAAACTGGTGGAACAGGAAGAGAATCGCGCGGAAGGCGCACGAGGCTCATCAGCAGGAAATCATATGAAAATCTCAGAAAAGTCGAATTGTTTACATGCAAAGACCTAAGGACCTGATTCAGGCAGAGGAGGTTGCGCTGGATGCTTTCATCGACCGCATCAGCCACCTCCCGCCCACTCCCACCTTGATGATCCAGTTGATAGATCTGTTTCGCCAATCTGACGCGGACGTCGATCAAATCGTTGCCTTGTTGCGGCGGGATCCTGCGTTGTCCCTCGAGGTGATCCGGAGATGCAACAATGCCCGTTTTGCCGGAGATTCGCCCGTAAGAGACATTAACGCGGCGGTGTTCCGGCTTGGCTTTCACGAAGTCTATAAAATGGTCGTCTCGATGTGCGGCATGCGGACGCTGACTGCCAAAGAAGTGCCTGGTTTTTCCGCGGAGGCGTTGCGCCGGCATTCCTGCATTGCCGCGATTGCGGCGGGCATGCTGGCGCTCAGCCTGGGCGAATCGGAAGGTATCGCCTTCACCGCAGGGCTGTTGCATGACGTCGGCAAGCTGATTCTGGCTCTGGGCGAGGGCGAGAAATACGTCGCTTTGATGGACCATTGCCATCGCACGGGCACTTCGCTCAGCATGACGGAAAAAGTCAGTTTCGGTTTCAACCACAAGGAAGTCGGCGCGCGTTTGTTGCGGCGCTGGGGTGCGCCCGATGAAGTATCCTTGCCGGCCCTGATGCCATTGGAGGTGGATCCGGAGGTTGAATTACACCGAATCGTTGTCATCACGAAACTGGCCAGCCTGCTCGCCCAATACATAGAGCAGGAAAAACCTGCGGTCCCGTTTTCTGGATTGACCGAAGTTAGACCGCTGACGGAAGCTATCAATTTGGACGATGTACATCTTCTCGCCTGGGAGGGCCAAGTGCGCAGCAAAGTCAAGGAATTGCCCGCCACGCTGACCGCGTGAATTGGCGCAGTTGATTCTTAAAGGCCAACAGTCTGTTGGTATATCCAATAAACGCAGCGTGAAGGCACGCGGCCTACGAGATTTCGTGAGAAATCAGCGACTTTGTAGGACCGGTGTCGACGTCTTCATTGATGATGCCTCAACCTGGCTTCCGCCAAATCGATGTCCCGCTGGATGCGGCGCAGGACTTCATCGCTGATGACGTTCTGGTTGCGTAGCTGCAGAATGGTTTGACGCTCTACAAGTAGGGCTTCAAATGAGAGGCGTTCGTATTCGGAGGAAAAGAGGCGGAGTTTCGTGCCGGCGTTTTCGAGTTCGGCACCTTCCACCTGCCGGATGTGGTCTTCATATTCGGCCCGCAAACGCTGCAGGGCATCCGCCTTCACCGGCTCGCATTTGCCAATCTGATTGAGTCGGGCGAGGGCGGTCTCGTTGGCTTTGAGGCGGGCTTCCCGTTCTTCCTTTTCCACCGAGCCGTCATCCTTGACACCCAGCCATTGGATAAGCAGCGGCAGGCTCAAGCCTTGCACGACGAGCGTGGCCAGGATCACGATGAAGGTCAGGAAAAGTATCAAATCGCGGTCGGGGAAAGGGTCGCCGCCTTGGATGGTCAATGGTATTGCCAGTGCCGCCGCGAGGGAAACCACGCCGCGCATACCCGTCCACGCGATGATCGTGACATGCCGCCACGATGGATAAGGATCATTCCGGCAAAGTGACTTGAACACCAAACGCGGCAGATATGTTGCCGGGAAGACCCACAAAATGCGGATAAGAACGACCGCCAGACTGATGAATAACGCATACCAAACCAGCCGGTGAAGCGGAATCTCATGGTCGGACAAGGCGCGGAGCACTTCCGGCAGTTGCAGTCCGATGAGGATGAAAACGAATCCGTTCAATAGAAACTCGACCATTTCCCAAACCGGCCCTCCCTGAAGCCGGGTTTTGAACGTGAGCAGTTCGGGCATCCGGCGCCCCAGATACAAGCCTGCGGTCACCACCGCGAGCACGCCGGACACGCTGAGCCATTCCGCCATCAAATAAGCGGCGAAAGGCGTCAGCAGTGAAACAGTGATTTCAATCGGCGCATCATCCACGCGCTTGTGAAATTGCTGCGCCAGCCAGCCGACGGCCAAACCGGTGAGAACCCCGCCGATTCCGACCATGAAAAATTGCCCGCCTGCGCGTGCCAGGGAAAACGAGCCGGTTGCCACGGCCATGACCGCAAACCGGTAAGCGACCAGGGCGGTGGCGTCGTTGACGAGGCTTTCACCTTCCAAAATCGTGATGATGCGCCGGGGGATTTTCAGGCGTTCGGCAATCGCCGTGGCCGCGATGGCATCGGGTGGTGAAATGATTGCGCCCAGGACAAAACCCGCGGCCAGCGGCAGATGCATGAAGTGCTGAGCCAGATAAGCGACGGCCACCGTGGTAAAGAGCACGAGACCGATGGCGAGCAACGAAATGGGACGGAGGTTCGCGCGGAAATCGCGCCAGGAAGTGAACAATGCCGCTGGAAACAAAAGCGGCGGCAGAAAGAAAAGAAAAACCAGCTCGGGATTGAGCGCTACCTTGGTCAGTCCGGGAATGCAGCCAAGCACTAAACCGCCAATGACAAACAGGATCGGATAGGGAATATGAAGTCTGCGGGCGAGCATGGCCAGAACTGCCACGGTCAGCAAAAGCCCCACAAAGATGTCAGCAATGCCAGTCATCCATCTGAAGGTGCCGTGTCCATTGGCTATTGCCACCCAATTTTTATAAGAATTGTGCCATGGTAAATCGGTTGCCAATTTGATGTGCCGCAACGCCTTCGTTGCGCCAGGGAGAAGGTGGCCGTTGTCCGGATGAGGTGCGGATTAGGTCTTTGGCATTTGGCATTCGTTTTAATCCTGTCAAAGAATCAGTCTTCGTTTCCTTTGTTATCTTTTGTTCAAAATTCCCGGGTTGCGTGCCCGGGAAAAGTTTTGATTGGCAAGCGCAACTATTTGACCGAGAATTGCATCCGTGCTCCAATGAAACGCGTGCGTCCAGACTATTCGGCTGTGCCTCCCTGGATCCTTGCAGCCTTTAATTCCTCTGCAATGTTAGGAACCACAATGACGAGCAACGTTAACTTAAGAGAATATGAAAAAGATTCCTGGAACCGAAAACCCTTTGGCCCTGCGCACAGACTTCTCACCTGAATCCATTTGGAATTCCCTGTGCGCAGAACTGCAAGACCCCGATGATGAGTTCAGCCCCGCCCTGGATTTCATCAGCGACCCGGCCTTCGCCGGCGTCACTGCCGACCAGCTGCCGTCGCTGATGATCGAGGACTCACCCCATCCTTTCGCATTTATCATCGACCAAAAATCCCTGACCCATCCTGAGCACCCCATTCTGGTGATCGACCTGCAAGACAACTCGGGACGGACCTTTCGCGTCACTCCTGTTGCGTTGGCTGATGTGGCAAACAATCTTTCAATCGCCAACATGGGGTTTGACGAGTTCGCGGATGTTGCAGATCAGGATGGAATATTTTGCGGTTTCCCTGGCTCGTAACGAACGCCGGGCTCGGAATTGATTGAGGCCAAGGATTATAAGGCCGGCAGCTTGCCGGGCTTCTCCATTCTAGCCAGCCCCACACGCGGCTTTCGCCATTAGCGGTCTGATGGCCTTGCGCTCCGAGCTTTGGGTTTCCCCTTCGCTGGACTTTTATTGGCGCCTTTGACACAATCAAGTATTCAGTAGTTGGAGATCTATAAACCCATGAAAACCTTGATTGGTCTTCTTGCAAAAAGAGGACTGAAAGCCTTGGCCGCACTCGTTTTGGTAATGACCTTGGGCCTCGTTACAATGAAGGCCGATGACTTCGCTTACATGGCTTTGGACAATAGCGGTTTTGGTACCATCGATCTGGATACGGGAGTTTTCACCTCGCTTGGCAATTTCGGCCAAACCCTTGCAGGCTTGGGGGAGGAGAATGGAATCCTCTTCGGCGCAGCCTCTGGCCAGAGTGCTGGCATCTTCGGTTTCCTTTACACGATCAATCCAACCAACGGAAACCTTTCCGCCGTAGGTGCTTCCGGAATTTCTTATGACGTCTTCGGTTCCACCACCAGCGGATTGTATGCGGTTGATTATGATTCCCTGAATCTCTTTTCCATCAATCCCGCCACCGGTGCCGCCACGCTAATCGGGCCGACCGGACTCAGTCTGGGAAGTTGGCGGGCAATTTCCAGCGGCGGATCCGTTCTGTATTATGCCGATGGGACAAACTTCTACACGCTGAACCCGAGCACCGGTGCCGCCACGTTGGTTGGGAAGATGGGCGGTGCGCAATTAGGAGCCATGGTCATCGAGCATGGAATTTTGTATGGTGGCGAAAACTCGCCCGGTGTCCTCACCGTCACGCTCAATCCCCGCACCGGAGCCCTTACCGACGGCCCAGTCGTTACTTCCTACGGGGGAGGCAGTTTTGTTGGGCTCGCACCCGATCCGGTGACACCTCCGCCCAGCCTTACCATCACTCGGGCAGGCCGCAGCATGATTATCTCCTGGCCGACCACGCCAGGCTACATTTTGCAACAAAATAGCCAGCTCAATATATCGGCGGGCTGGTTAAACACGGTTTACGTCGTCACCACCAACAGCTTCACCAAAACCAACAGCATCATCATCTATTCACCCATTAGGAACTTATTTTTCCGCCTAGCCAATCCTTGAATCCTGCCCGCGGTTCCAAAACCATTCGCTTTAACCGCGCCATTGCCTGCGCGACCTTCTCAGCCTTCGCCTTCAAATTAGCCTCTAGCCGATCCATTGGTTGAACGAAAAAATTGCTGTGGATGGCAATAAAATTGCTTTCATTATGTCCGACGACATAGGGATATGGACGAACTCATATCAAAATTGGTCACGCCAAAGCAGCAGGCTAACGCGCAACAGCTGCTGGACGATCCCGGATCGCGCCATCTGATTCGCCAGCAACTGAGCCAGTTGGCCGAGGATCACCCCGGACTGGTTCCGCAAAAATCATTTTCCTGGATCCTTTGCAAACTCTCCACCTTCGGGGCCCAAGAAACAGACACCATCCGGATCTACCAGGCTTTTTTGTCCCAGTTGAACGAATTGGGACAGCTCTGCCGCCTTTTCTCTGGCGACGATGAAAACTGCAAAATGGATGCCCCGGCCGAAATGGCGAGCCGCCTCACGATCGGCCTCGGCTTTTTTTATGAACAAGCAGCGCGTCGGCATGAACGGCACGGTGCTCCTTCGCCGAAATTTTATCAACAGACAGCCAGGACCTGCTTTGCGGTGACCGGCTACAAAACGATCGCCACCCAATTACCTGAGTGGCTGGAATTTCTGCGAACCAACTTTGTGTTGCCGAGACTCTAACGTCGGGTCGTGCGGCTGATGTCTGGTAATAATTCCCAACCCGAACAGAGGCTTGCAGCCTTCGACCTTTTCAAGCGAAGTTTCTCGCCTGCCACGCCTGCCGCCATGCGTTCAGATTGCCTTTGAGACCAATGCTTTTTAAATAGTCCATATCTGGTTCGCCGGTGGGAACACCCGTAATGGAGGGAAACTCAGCCGAGACCAGCGCGTTGCCGACATGCAAAGCTGTCAACGGACTAAACGATCTCAGAAAAGTGCTGTCCGGGTGGTGGTGCAGCGCTATGGCTTCGACGACCGGAACCGGCAAGCCCCAGAGGCCAAGCAGGTAAGCGCCGACATCAGCATGATTAGACTTGAAGACCTGCTTTTCCGCTTCGGCCAGGGAAATGCCCTTTTCACGCGCCAGGTTGATCGTCTGCTGATACTCCTGAGGAAGGTTGACGGCAAAAACGAGTTTGCCGACATCGTGCAATAATCCGGCCACAAAGGCCTCATCAATGACTTTCCTTTCAGCACCCTCGTAAAAAGCCACCGCCTTGGCCGCGTTGGAGACTTCCAGAGAATGGGCCCACAAGGCTTCCATGGAGAAACCCTCCAGCCGGACATCAGCATCGGTAAAGGCGTGGGTGACCAGAATCAGGGATTTGATCGTGTCGGTACCGAGATAAGTCACGGCCTCGCCCGGACTGGAAATTTCGTTGCCCAAACCGAAGAAAGCGGAATTGACCAGTTTGAGAATTTTCGCGGTCATGGCGACATCCCTCACAATAATCGCCCCAACTTCTTCAACGTCCGCCGCCGGGTCCTGCAGAGTTTCCACGATTTCCGAATACAGGGCAGGCACGCTCGGCAACACGGAACACCGGTTGAGCAGCAGGCGAAGGGCTTCGCTTTTCAATGATTCCTCGAGATGCGCCGCTCGGCGCACGGTCATCTTCAAGGTTTTCGCGTCACAGGGCTTGGCCAGATACTGGTGGGTCGAGCCGATGCACTTTAATATCAGATCGCGGTCCGCGTAGCCGGAAAGGATCAGGCGCAGCGTTTTGGGATGGCGTTTCAGCACTTCATTCAACAGTTCGGCGCCATTCATGCCGGGCATGCGCATGTCGGAAACAATGATATCGAAAGGCACCAGGGCCATGCGCGCCAGGGCCTTCTCACCGCTGTCCGTGAATTCCATTTCCCATTCATCGCGCATGGTACGGAGCAGCCGGTCCAGGCCGCGCAACGCGAGCTCATCATCATCAACAAACAAAATTCGTTTCTTCATAGTTATAATTATTTTGCGGAGCGGCTAACTTTTTGAGGGGCCTGCAGGCTGGGTGGCAGGCGGACGATGAAACACGTGCCAGTGCCTGGCACGGTCTCAAAACGAAGTTCGCCTTGGTGGCGCTCCACGATGACCGAACGCGCCAGGGCAAGTCCCTGGCCCGTGCCTTTGCCGACCGCTTTGGTGGTGAAAAACGGTTCAAAAATCCGGTGCTGGACCGCCTCGGGAATTCCCCCGCCGGTGTCGCGAACCCGCACTTCCACCCAACCCTGATCGCGGCGCGTGCTAACGGTGATGGTGCCCTTTTTTCGTTCATCCCCTCCCGAAAACTCGGCAATGGCTTGGGCGGCGTTCACCAGCAAATTTAGAATTACTTGATTAAACTCGCTGGCGAAAAGGGGCACCGGCGGCAGGTTCGGATCAAATTCTGTGACCATTTCGGCCACATACTTCCATTCATGCCGCGCCACCGTGATAGTGCTTTCGACGGCTTGATTGAGGTTCGTCGGCGCCGGTATGTCGGGATTGCCGGTTCCCGGGTGGGAAAATTCCTTCATGGCCCGCACAATTTTGCTCACCCGTTCCGTGCCCTCCAACGCCTCGTCAATGGCGAGCGGAATCTCGCCCACCAAAAGGTTTTCCTGCGTCTGATCCAGCTGACGGCGTACTTCCTTCAAGAGTTCTGGCGGTATTTTGCCGGTTTCAGCGGCGAGCAGGAGAATCTGGTGATGATTCAGCAATTGCTTGAGGCTGCCGAACGATTCCTTGAGGAAATGCAGGTTGTGATCGGTGTATTGGATGGGTGTGTTGATTTCGTGGGCGATACCGGCGGCCAGCTGGCCGATTGCTTCGAGTTTTTGCGCCTGGCGCAAGGTGGATTCAATCTGTCGACGCTGTTCCTCGGCCTGTTTTCGTTCCGTCAAATCGTGGGTGATGTTGGAGAAACCGCGGAGTTCTCCCCGTTCGCCCCGGGTCGCGGCGAGCGCTACCTGGGCCCAGAAGCGCGAGCCATCCTTGCGCACACGCCACCCTTCGTCCACCACCCGGCCTTTCTCACGCGCCCGCTCCAAGAGATCATTGGGCTTGCCGGCGGCGATTTCTTCCGGGGTATGAAAACAGGCGAATGACTGGCCAACGATTTCAGCGGCCAGGTAACCGTGGATGTTCCTGGCGCCAGCATTCCAGGTGGTCACGCGGCCACCGGGATCCAGAGCGCAAATCGCATAATCCATCACCTGCTCGACCATCAAACGAAACCGCTCTTCACTTTGATGCAACGCCTGCTCCGCCCGCCGTGCGGCTTTGCGATCTTCCGCTTCCTTGAAGGCCCGGTGCAGCACGCGAGTTAATCGCTTGAGATCTTTTTTTAGGACATAATCATCGGCGCCGAACTTCAATGATTCCACGGCGTTGTCTTCACCGATTGAGCCGGAAACAATCACGAATGGTATTTCCAGCTGACACTCCTGAAAGACTTTGAACGCAGATGGCGCGTCAAACGCAGGCAGACTGTAATCGCAGAAAACAATGTCCCAATGTCGGTTCTGCAGGGCGGCGCGGAAATCCGGCGCCGTTTGCACCCGCTCAAAAACCGGCTCGTAATCACCCTGTCTTAAAGCGCTGGTAAGCAATAAAGCGTCGTTTTCGCAATCCTCAACCAAGAGGCAGCGCAAAGTTGTCTTCATTCAATTTTGTTGAACCGTGGGATGTCTGTCCTGGCGGAATTCTCGCATTGCTCGCCCCAGCCGGAACCCTTTGATTTGCCGCGAGCCAATGCCGGTGCCACCGGCCTAACGCGCTTGCTTTCAAAGTTTAATATGGTTATTGTTTGCGGGAATTCAAGCTATTTTAACTGCTTATTTGTGGTTTTGAGCATCCGGCAACCTACTCTGCAATGAGCATCTCTAAAGTTTCCACGGTGCGACCAGTCGTTCTTAGTGCTTCCTCGACGTTTTTAGTGGGTAAAAGGGCTGGAATGGTTTTTTCTGGTGGGGAATATGATACCGGAAAAGATGTTTCAACAGATACTGGCGCTGGGTGAAGCCTGGCGGGTGGCACGTATGGATTATCAAGAAAAGGAACAGCGGGTCTTGATCCGTGTGGAAGAAACTCCGGTCTTGTGGAAGCAGGAAGCCTGTCCGCATTGCGGGCATAAGCGCGTGCGCGGCTACGACCATGCGCCGGAGCGGCGTTGGCGGCATCTCAACGTGTGCCAGTTGCAGTCGGAGATCGTGTGTGCGCTGCCGCGCGGGGAATGCGAGGGCTGCCGGAAGGTTTACACGGTGCGTGCGCCGTGGGAGGGACGAAGCCGTGGGTTGACGCAGGAGTTTGAGGCGTTTGCCTTGACGTTGATGCGGGAGATGCCGGTCAAGAAGGCTGGGGAGATTTTGGGGGAGACGGATCAGAAATTATGGCGGGCGCTGTTCGCCCATGTGGAGGCGGCGTGGCAAGAATTGAGCTGGGAGAACGTCATTTGGGTGGGGGCTGACGAGATGAACCGGAAGAAGGGACACAATTACCTCACAGTCTTTGTGGACTTGCAGGCCAAGCGCGTGCTGCTGGCAGTGGAAGGCAAAGACGCGGGAGTTTGGGAGCGGTTTGCGGAGGAATTGGGCAAACATAACGGGCATCCCAAGGCGATCATGATGGTGGCCATCGACATGAGTCCGGCGTATGCGAAGGGGGTGCGGGAGAACTTTGGCAACGCGCAGATCGTATTCGACAAATTTCATGTGGTCAGCCAGGTGACGCAGGCGGTGGACGCAGTGCGGCGCAAGGAAGCGCGGCAGGATGCGCAGGCGCGGGAGCAGTTGGAACGGACCAGTTGGCTGTGGCGCAAGAATCCCGAAAGCTGGACCATCAAGGAAAGCGATCGCTGGGAGCAATTGCGAGACAAACCCTTGGTCACGGGACTGGCGTATGCGATGCGCTTGGAACTGCAAAAGGCGTATGCCGCAGGCACCCTTAGCCAGGCCCGCCATCGGTTTGAGTCCTGGTGCCGTTGGGTACGGACCGAGGCGAAGGCGTTGACGTCCGGATTGCTGGAGCCGATGTGCCAAGCGGCCGACATGGTGGAGCGGCATCTGGAAGGCATTCTGGCGTACTGGCGGCAAGGACTGACGACCGCCTTTCTGGAAGGACTCAACAGCTTGTTCTCGGCAGTTAAACGCAAAGCCCGAGGTTACCGCTCCACGGAATACCAAACCACCATGCTCTACTTCGTCGCCGGCAAACTCGAAATCCCTTACTATCCCTAATTACCCATTACAAACGTCGAAGAACC
>Ga0302194_10002841_pt1 | contig 10968 bp, 10 predicted proteins | sample II_Bog_N1_1_FD_200227 | JGI IMG/M metagenome (GOLD analysis project Ga0302194, IMG submission 200227) | Peat permafrost microbial communities from Stordalen Mire near Abisko, Sweden - II_Bog_N1_1 | ecosystem: Environmental > Terrestrial > Soil > Wetlands > Peat | place: Sweden: Abisko...
ATGGCAACAACAGAAACTAGCGGCGATCGCAGGCGCGTTGGCGGCGACTCCCGCTCAAATGTTCAGTTCCGATTCCTCGCCGCGAAAGCGGGCGGTGAGTGATCTGCGCTTCCTCGGCACCGAGGAGGCGATCGATCTCTTGACCCAATATTACCGCGAAGACGAGGAGGACGTCTGGGGCCAATGTGAGATGGGATTGCGGGGACTGCCTGCGCGGTTGCGCGCATCGGCCATCGCGTCGCTCAAAAGGCGCATTGCCGAACCGGAATTCCCGGTCTTTTCAAACCTGCTCAGCACGGTCGCTTTCCTGCAATCGAAGGCAGACGAACCAGGGTCTGGAGCTGAACACTGTGAGGGAGAGAGTCTCCTTCTGGGGTCACCGGAAGAGAGGAAGGCGGAAGAAGAGGCATGGAACCTGGCCTACCAATCGCTGGATCGTAAGGAAGGAGAAGCACGGGCAGCAACCTTGAAGATGCTCTTCGATTGGCATCCGGAGCACACGCCGCCTGAGATTGTGAACGATCTGGACCGAAAGATGTCGAGTTCGCTTTTGAGTCTGGGAGCAAGAGATCAGCAGGAGCTACTCGACTCTCATTGGGATGTTCTCCGATCTCCGGAAATCGTGCCGGTTTTGAGGCAGATGGCAGCGCCGTCGCCTGAAGCGCCGGGCAGCAAGGAGATGCGGGCAGCGTATCGGGGGTATCCGCAGGCGACCGCACTGTTCCGCTGGTACGAAGTCGACCCCGCCGGAGCACATGAGGAGATCCTACGGCAGATCGGTTCCGCTAATCCCACGCTTTATGCCGATGCGGTCGATTTTCTGCCCCGCGAATCGCATCCTGAGTTCGAGGTAATCTGGGCCGATGCGCTGAAGCGGAACGAGAATGAAAGTCGGCAGGGGGTTCTCCTGTCGTTGATGACCCGCTTTGGCACGGGAGTATCCGTGGCTACGGTGCGCCAGGTGGCCCAGGGGAAGATTGGCGTTTGGGGTTGCCGGGAACAGGGCGCCGCGCTAGCTTATTTGGTTCGCTTTGATGAGACCGGCGCACCGGGCATGATTGAGGACGCCGTGGCCGCTCGTGGCAAAGACAAAACGGGCTGCAATCACAACGTCTTTACGGATGTTGGGGAATATGTTTCCAACCCGGTGCTGCTCGCCGAGGCAGTGAAAGCTCTGGACGATCCTGATGACGAAGTGGTGCTGGACGCGCTGAAGTTTCTCGAAGCTCACGGCGATAAGTCCGTCGAGCAGCCGACCCTTCAACATTACCTCAAGTGGAGTGATCACTGGCGTGGCCACGAGAGCCGATTGGAGAATCGCGAAGCCGGCGATTTGGGGTATTCGCGGGAAGTCGAACTGGGAAGGGCACTGGTGAGAGCTGTGATGGCAAATCAGGGCTGGGTGCCGAGCGCCGAAGAATTGGAGGCTGCAGCACTGCACTGCGTGGGAAAGGATGCCTGCGGCGAGGCGTCCGAGATTCGATATAAGAGCGCCGAGAGACCCATTTCCATCTCCTTCTGGGATGTTGGCCGGAGACCCCAACTGACACTGGCGCAGTTTACCCCAGGAACGATGGAGCTGTTGGAAGAGAAGATAAGGCAGTTCCCTCGTGGAACCCAATTCCACGTTTATCAATTCGCTGAAACGAAGATCAAGAATCAGATTCTCAAGCAGCGAATCGTGAAAATGCTTGAGGACGCGGGCATGAATGCTCAATGATCACACAAGGCCGGTTTTCAGCATGGCATCCGTAGACGGGACCCGCGACTAGGTTTGGCATACCGGTTAAGTAACCGGCGATGGTCGACCTTGTGTCGTTCAGCTCACGTCGAACTGACCATGGGCGACGATCCGACCGGGAACAGTCGAAAGCGGAATTCTACATCATGTATTGCCTAGAGTATTTTAGTAATTACTGTAGACCAAATACGGAGTGATTGAACCATGCTCGTGCGTTGTCTGGAGTAATCATCCGGATGGCGTCGGCGATGGCTTTTTCCAGAGCTTCTTTGGTTCTTGCTTTTGCTGAACGAAGGATTTGTTTGATCTTGGACCATGCTTTCTCAATGGGATTCAGGTCGGGCGAGTAGGGTGGCAGATAGAGCACTTGCGCCCCTGCTTTCTCGATCAATTCCCGTACCCCTTTGATCTTGTGTGAACTCAAGTTATCCATCACGACCACGTCGCCAGGTTTGAGAGCCGCACACAGGATGTGCTCAACGTAGGCCAAAAAGATATCGCCATCAGTGGCCTCCTCGATGGTCATCGAGGCAACGGTTCCGCGCAGGCTCATTGCGCCCAGGACGGTCATGATTCTCCAGCGTCCGCCGGGAGTTGTTTCACAGATGCGCTCACCCCCGGCGCTGCGCGCATAGAGCCGAGTCATCGACGTCGTAACCCCGCTCTCGTCCAGGAAAATCAAGTGTTCCGGAGAGATCGTCGCGATTTTAGCGATAAACTCCTGGCGCTGTTTACGGTTGGCTTCGGTATCTCGCTCGGTGGCGTGGAGCGACTTTTTTTGAGTCGCAATCCCAGTTTTCGCAGCAGCTTCCAGACCTGGGGCAAACTGAGCGAAATACCCGCCTCGCCGAGTAACTTCTGCCGCACTTCCGCAAGCGTCAGGTCCGGCTGCTGAACAAACCAGGATCTGACCTGGTGTTGCGCATCTATCCCGGCGTGCGGTTTGCGCCCCGGCTTGTGAGGCAAACGTTCAGCTTGGCCGGTGCGGTTGCGCGCGGCGGAAATCTTCTTCGCCCAGCCGACACTCACCAGAAAACGACCGGCAAGTTCCTCCAGCGTTCCTTCGCCTTGATCGTAGGCCAACAGAAGCTTACGGCGCAGATCATCCCCAAGGGCTTTCCCCATATTCGTGTTCGCCGCAGAGTCTCGCCAAATACAATCTCGCCATCAATTTGAGCTACATCGAGCGATCGCTCATTTCTGTTGCATTCACCTGATTCCAAGCAGCTTGCTATCATTCGAGGCGCCCGCGGCGGGCACCCTCAATGCCTCACAATTTCTCGAAACCTGAGAAAACCTGTGAAGGTCCCGGCCAGCTAGTTTTAGGCCTTGGTTGAGCAAGATCAAGCTGACCTGCCGGCTGCCTGATCGCTCATGTTCAACCTGGGTCCCGGAGCAGCCCTGGGACCAGGAATTATCCTACCCGTTATGAGGCTTAATGCAGAACTGCGCGCCGAAATTTTGCGGAGCTTCGGGGAGAAGCCATGGAATCAAAATCCGTTCGTTACGATTGGGCTCAGCCCCTCGATTTTGAACCTCAATTTAAATGACAAACAGCTGTTCAAAATCGTTCACTCTTATGCACGGCAATTAGTGGCAGCCGTGCATCCAGACAACAATGACAAGGCCGACAAGCTGGCAACGAACGACACAATTACCCGCATCATGGTTGCCTTTAATTGGCTGAACGACGAGAGAACCTTCTTCTACGCGCTGGACGAATTCAAGACCTTAAAATCTTTGGAAAAAGACGAAATCAACCATATGCAGATCGCGTTGACAAATGCCCGGGAGGAAATCGACATTCTGAATAGCAAGATTGCGGAATTGAATAGCCAAATTAGGCAACGGCCTCGCTAGCATTTCGAAGCCTGGAATCTCCGCTCAATTCTGAGGTACAGCTAACGTCGCTGACAAACCTCGTTTCCTATCGATACTTAATGAGCCGGTTATCCATTTGACTCAGGTAGCCATAACCTGTAGGGTTTTCGCCGGAAACACTGAAATCTTTCCGGCCATCGAAGTGCAAACAGATAATTCCGGCACTGGTAACCGCAGCCGATGCACTGCCAACGTCCCGATGCCGGGGGCACGCCATGTCTGTTCCGCAACGCCTGCTCTGTGCTGAAGCGCCGTTCCAGTTCCGCCAAGATTCGGAAATAGTCCTCGGTCTCCTGACTCAACAGGCCGTGGCCTTCTAACCCACCTCCTATCGGGAAATCGTCGATTCCTCGCAGACTCGTGAGCCGTTTCTGATCACTACCCATTGGGTTCGCCTGAGTCAAATGGATAACCATCCTTAAATGGACGATCTGAGTTCCCTCACCCGTGAGGCGAGGGCGGAACGATTCGGAGAAAAATCGGGGGCTTCCTGTTGGACCGTTTCACAGTGCACTACCCACGAAAGCACGGCAGTTGGCTCAACTGCCGACATTTAGAATGGGGATTACCTTACGGAGAGATCTCCGAGCACGTTCGACCTGAGGCACATGTGGAAGAGAAAGCACGCTACAACGAAATCGTGAAGAGCGAACCCGAAGCAAGTTCCCAGACTTGGTTTGACGAGACTCTCTCCGAAGAAGGATTAGCAGCAAAGGAGCGGATGCTGGAAACGTTGTGGCAGGAGACGCAGAGAAAAGATCTCAACATGGATCAAATTGCGGCCCAGCCTTACGTTTGGGAATATGCGGCAACGCGAATCGAAATCATAAACATACTGAAGCTGGCTCGTTCTGAAGGTGATCAAGATGGGAGCCGGTTGTCCCATATAGAGAGCGGCAAGAGAAAAGTTTTGGCGCTCGTTTCTAACGAGTACTTCATCGGGTTCTTGAAGAGGTTCGGCATCACCGAGGATCATCCTCTCAGCCCTGCGAACCTTCTTCCAAAGGAAATTGCTCAAGTCAGTAACAACCCTGGGGAAGCACCGACCAGCGTCAATTTTGCCAAGCTATTGCCACACTACACATCGCCTTGGAAGAACGCGATCCTCTTGGCGCTACTAGCAAAAGGACTCGATGCGGATTACCGAGCCACCGCAGCCTACATGTCAGAATGCTTTCAGTTCGTCCAACTGCCGGACTATTTTGCAGGGCATGGAAAGGGGTCAATCCACTACTTGGTAGAGTCCGTCCCAGATATCAGTGAAGCATTCCAGAAGGACCGCACACGGGTAAAGAAGCAACTTGAGTCGCGTTTGGAACAATTTCTCGACTCGCTAGCGAGTCAAAAGAGCCCTCCGTATCGCGTTGATGCTCAGCAGCTTAAATAGAATCCGCTGGACTGCATTCTCTACTGGACTCGCTTCCTGACGACAAGCGCCCACAACATACAGATCATTGAGCCATGGATCGACTGCTCGATGGCGAAAGGTTGGGGGCGTCTTCATCAGATGATGCGCTCCCGAATTCGCGCGTGTGGCACGGCCCGGCCGTCTCGGAGACCCAGACAGCAAAGACAAAACCATCTCCCATCTCTACCGTACTCGACCTTGCGGCAGGGGAACCTGGAAAGCAGGAGCGACTCCTCGATTTGTTCAGGTGTTTTCGTGTGCCAGCCAGCGGGCTCGCTGTCCCTCACTGGGCACGAAACATGGCTTGCTCTGCTCACTGCATCAATTTTGACCGACCTGATCTGACAGGATTGATTAAAGATCTGGATTGGCTCGCATCCTCAGCAGAAGTCGCGACGCTTTGTGCAACTCCCCGCGCGCGCAACGGCAATCCTGCAGTTGGCCACTGCGCCACATCCGCCCCATACTTCGCCGCGTCCTGCCAGAATCATGCTGGTCCCGAGGACGCCGACCAGTACGCAAAATTGCGGGGAATGTTGGTTCGGCTTCTGATGGGAAAGCCTGTCACCGAAGCGGAGCGCGCCGCTTATGAGGATTGCATTCGGCTGGGAACGCCTTTGCCGCCCTTGTCCGAAAGTGCATGCGTAGCATCGCGCGCCATTCGTTATCTCGCGTCTTCCGATCCCGCTCCCTTGGCGATCCTTAAGCAGCTGAAGTTGGACTTGCCACCAGCGCAGTTTATCGATTCGCTGGCGTCGGTTGAAGTTCCGGAACAGCCAGAAGCGCTATCGCGATTCAGGGCTCTTCATGCCCATCTCGCCTTGCTCCTCGAAAGTGCGCCGCGGCTTAAATCGTCACGGGCCACCCATCCTTCTCCATCCAACGGCAAAGGCCATTCTGGTGGACGTACGCACGGAATCCGGGACAACAGCGACAAAACCGGAGTGAGGGTTTCACGCCTCAACCCGAAAGTCGATCCGAAAACTGCGCGCGCCTGCTCCGAAGCCGACGCCAGCCCCGACGAAATCACGGTTGACGACGAGCTCTTCGTGGCTGAACCCTCGAATCCAGATGAGGACCCCGTACGTTTCGAATTGCTCACGCGCGCTCAACTCGGCGCCATCAACAAGCCTATCCATACGATGACGTGGCATGTTCGAGTGCTCTCGGATCACGAAATCGCTCCCTTGCTACGGGCAGCTTTTCGGGTTGCGGTTGATCGCAGAGCGGGACTGGTAGTCGATCTCAGGTTCATGACTGCGTGCTGCCTTCTCCTAGTGGTGCTGTTCATCTCGCGTTCACTTGACGAAGCAGCCGACGTGGTTCTGTACGGCCCAGGAACCGCGAAGCCGGTCGCAGAAGTAGCCATCTATATGGCATTCGACTCCTCCGAGGACCGCATACGCCTTGAGACGGTCAAGCCGGACTATTCCACCGAGGAGGACGGAACGGTCACGAACGTTTGTCATCCAACTGGCTACATCTGGCTCCCGTTGCCCAGCTTGTTGGGTTATGTTCTACGCGCACTTGTTGTAGGAACCGGACAATCTTTAGTTCTGGGCCAGCCCCGGAAGCTCTGCACTTTGACCGAAGCGCAATCTGAATCGGTTTCCGATGCGCTGGCCAAGCTCGATCCGAGTGGCCGGTTGAACCTATCCCGGCTGCGCTCGACGTTGCCATCGAGGATTTGGGAACGAACCTCCGGCGACCTCATGCTTTCTAGCCTCTTGCTGGCACGGAAGCACCATGCGCTCAGCTCCGAGTTTCATTACGACGGAGAGCAGTTACTGCGTCTTGCGAATCTCTACCGGGAGGTGACCGAGTCATGATCCGGTTCGCACTTCCCGAATGGACCTACCCGTCTAAGCCGATCGAAGACTTCATTCCGGACGGCTTTGCAGGTGCCCGCAATACCCCGATTCTCGCCGAGCTGATCTCGGCAATTGCCGCGATTCGCGCAGCCGCGCTGAAGTTCAGCGACTTCAGGCTGATTGACTGGGATCTGACAAATCCTGAATTCGTCCACGCGTTCAACATGGTCTCAGCCTGGGTCACGCTGCGCGTGGGCTACGCCTGCGGCATCCGCGCCGTCAAATCTCCGCTGCCGTGGGCGCGCGATATTCACCCCGTCTTCCTGGTCGTGACCTGGCGCGACAAGGACAACCGATCTGGCTATCACACGCGTATCCTCTGGGTTCCCAAGGACGTCCGAGATGAACTCGCATCGTATCAGGCCCTTCTTCTGCGGATATGCCGAAAGCTTGGGTTGCCAGCCAAATGGCGTCGGGTCCCCGGCTTCTTCATCGATGTCCAACGTCTGAAGCCGGAGCTCATCCAGCCGCGGTCCATCGTGGAGCACTTGGACGACGTTTACCCTTGGGTCGCCAATAGCCACCGCCGGACAGCTCGCCAGTGGCTGCGAGGGCGCGTCTCTCCGTCCATAGCGTACGTGTTCATGGGCCACTGGTCCTCAGAACAGGAGCCTTGGCGACTGTGTTCTGGGCGATCCCTGCGGTCGATCTGCAAAACACTTGAGTCACAGATCCCCGAACTCCTAGGCGAACTCGGCCTCAATCCTTTGCCGTGGGAGGGGCTGACGCATGGAAAGTGAACAGATCATAGAGAGCGTCTGGCAGCTTTTCTTGTCGGTCATGAACGAGGCCGGACAAGAAGTGGCCCCGGAGCTTCAGAGCTGGCTGTCTCAACAGACCAGGAATGCAGCCGCCAACGCTTTGACCCTTGATCCCACTCATGGCTGGACGACGAAAGACATGCACGACCTTGCTCATGCGGTGGTCGACGATTTCCGTCCGGCGAAGCGTGCTGAGATGGTCCTTGGTCGCCTAGATGGCCTGGTGCAATGCTGGCAGCGGGTCACCAAGATCGTGGTGCCACCGCTGCGGAACGTGTTCCGCCTCAAGCGGGCGCGGAATCCTTGGCAGCAGGATGTGGTGGGAGGTTTGCAATTCTGGTCGCAGGCGAAAGCTGACCTCGAGCGGGCGATAAAGAGTTCTTCGAACAATCCCGATTTTGACGTGCTGGCGCTGGGCATGGCCTCAGGAATCATTCAGCTTGATCTTCTCCATTCTGACTGCATCATAGCCGTGCTGCATTCCCTCGCAGATCCGGTTCGCAACCTTGCCTGGCTAGGAGACTCATTTGTAATCCGCCAGTCGTTAGCGGTGCGGGGTGTTCCTGATTCTGAACATCGGATCTACCTTCCGGACCCGCTTACTGCGACGCTCCTGGAGCAGGTTGAGCCCGCAGAGGCTCGCTCCATTTTGGACGCGACCGGTTCTGATGCCAAGGACACGCCCGACCTGATTTTGCACGCACTGAGCGCCAGAATAGATGCTGCTCTGGCGCTGGGCCAGAAGGGAAGGAAGCGCCGCTACTCGGTCGATAATCTGTCGAAGCACTGCACCGCGGCCGCGCTCTATTGGAGAAGTCCCGTCACTGTCGCGTACCTGCGCCGGCGGTTGATCAGTCACTCTCCCTCGCTCGAAACCCTGCTGCGCATTGAGCCGTCGTGCCTCCTGCTTTCGCTCCGGCCAGAGCGCTCCGTGGAAGCTCGTTCAGTGCCATTCGATAGCCGGCGAATGCGCTCGATTGGCGCCGATGCCGATGTGGAGAACCAACCAGCAGCCGAATCCGCGAAGAACAATAAGAAGGAACTGCGCTGGTTCGACCTGTTGCGAGTAGCGTTAGCCGGTATTAACAAGCGCAAGGCACGGCAGCGCCTTTCGAGACTCTTGGCAACGGAGACGTTGCCGGTGGCTGGGCGGTGCCTTGCCGGGTTTGCGTCGTGGTTGTTAAGCGGCTCCCGCTCGAAAGGCCGCAACTTGCGCACGATACGCGATGGCCTGTCCCTGCTTGCACGATTCTTGTTTCCCCTGTTCGAGGACGATGAGAATCCGGCGACGGCCGCCAAGACCGGTATTGAGGACCTCTACTTTGAGGCCATCGCTATTCACCAAGAGTCCCCGGCTGGGCAATCCATTTCGTCGCAGATGAAATTCGTGAAATGGATCGTGCGCTTCCACGACTATCTTGTCGCCGAGCATGGGGCCAAGCCCCTTGAGGAACTTAGGAGCATGGCGGCCGGGTGCCTGCCCGTCGACGCCAACTTGCTCATGGAAGATGAGTTCGTAGCCCTGAAAGAGGCAATTCGAACCAGCCCGCTAATTCCTATAGCGCAACGTGTGATCGCGGAGCTGTTGGCCATTATCGCGGTACGCTGCGGGCTTAGACACAGCGAAGCGTTCTGGCTGCGGCCCTGCGACATTGACTTAGGTAGCCGCTGCATGCTGCTCGTCCAACCCTACTCACTTCGCGGGCTTAAGACCCGAAATGCATTGCGGCGCCTAAACCTCACAGGACTGCTGCATCCCGACGAGCTCAAGCTCCTCTTGGCTTTTCAGTCCCAGCACCAGTCGCAGCCGCTCTCGCCCATGTTTGTCGCGGCGTCCGGACAGGGACTTCTCGACGAAGACGAGATCTTTGCGGCGATCCACCATATCCTGCGCGAGACCCTCGGCGACCGGGGTCTGAGGTTTCATCATGGGCGGCACTCTTTTGGATCGTTTCTGGCGCTTCGCATCCTGAGCGAATCGCCTGAATCCTATAAGCGCTTCTTTCCCTCGCGTCCGGCGACCCTTGCGCTCCTGAAGGATAGCGCTGCCCTGCGCCAAGCCCTCTATGGCAGTGACGAGGTCGAAATTAGCGTACTGGACGGGCTGGCTAACATGATCGGTCATGCGGTCGCCAAATTTTCGGTGGCCCACTACATCCACACACTTTGCTTTCTGACCGCGGTCGAGTTGGCACAAGAAAGCGAATTCGCCTGCGATCTGCCGACATTGATTGCAGCCTCGAGGCTCCCGGCGAGTTCGGCCTACAGATGCGCCAAGCAGGGCGTCGACGCAATTCCGGCACACATCTTTCAGAAGCGCTTCCACGCACAGATCCAGGTCGTCGCTGATCAGCGGTGCCAACAAGCGAAGACGGCGCCGCACACCCGCACTGCCAATCGCGTTGCGGAAGCTGTGGCAATTGCTTGCTCGCTTCTGTGCCGCGAGCAGTCTTTGGATGAGATACGTGCGAGCAACCATGACCCGGAAGTGGTGGAGTTGGTCCTCTCTGCCTGGCGAGAGGTTTCGAGTAGCAACGCAGAGGAGGCAAAAATCCATGAGGAATAAGAATGCGTTCCCTCCACTCTCACTGCGCAGTCGAAACGTGGTTGCCCACTTTGGATCGCGCTTGGCGAAGCTCCACCAGTCGCACCGCAGCCGCGTGGAACGCGCATTGCACGATTACGCAGCGAACTTTTGGCCGAGCCTCGGATGCCCCGTGTTCCGCGGCTTCTGTTTTGCGCCAGCGGTGAAGCGGGTTCTTGGACTGCTCAAGGCCCTCGATGTGCCACTGATCCGTGTGGTTTCCTTCGCCGCTCCAAACTCCGCGGCGGCGGCCAAGTGGGAAGAGCTGCTCGATTGGCCCCGCCAGCAGATGACCTTTCGCCATCCCCCAAATGGCTCGTCCCCGGCTGCACGGAAGTGGATCGCGATCGATGCGCTATTCCCCGTGGGGGAAATGATCGACGCCGGGCACTACAAGGCTGCCAAAGGGTTCTCAGTGATGATGCGCATCACGGCACTTATCGTTTCGATTGAGCAGCGGCGGACAAAAGCTACTCGACAACAAGATCCGGGGGACAAGCATCAAGACAGTGACGCTCCGGACGAGAAGCCGCCGCCGCGGTCAGCATCGGAATAACCTGCGTTTCAAGTCGAAGTTTGGTCAATTCTCGGACGAAGAAAGGAAATCATTAATGACTAAGATCACGCAGATCATCCTGAAACTCTGGACGTGGATCAACTCGATCTTCGGCTACGACACCAAGAAATCAACAGAGCCCGAAGCAGTCGGCTATTACCGCGTC
>Ga0302194_10002856_pt1 | contig 10942 bp, 19 predicted proteins | sample II_Bog_N1_1_FD_200227 | JGI IMG/M metagenome (GOLD analysis project Ga0302194, IMG submission 200227) | Peat permafrost microbial communities from Stordalen Mire near Abisko, Sweden - II_Bog_N1_1 | ecosystem: Environmental > Terrestrial > Soil > Wetlands > Peat | place: Sweden: Abisko...
CGGAATGAGCAAGGGAAAATGTTCAGATTCGGGGGATATGGGTGGATCGCCGATCGGGATCCAACGGCCGGCGCCGGGAACAGATCCAGGCGCGGATCCCGTAAAAGAGGATCACGAAGGACCAGGCCACAATCACCAGGGCGCGCAGAAGGAATGGGAGATGCTCGATCATCGTTTCCAGATCCCCATGAGGCTGGCGCGCCGACGGATCAGTGCGATCCGCAGCTCCCTCCGGAGCTGATCAGCCACAACTTCGAGCGGAGTAATTGGCAGAGGCTTGCGGCTCATCGCGCACCCCCTTTCTTTTCCTTACCCTTCATCGGATAAACGGATACCAGGGCGTTGAAATGCTCCTTCATCACTCGCTGGACCTTGGCTCTCACCTGATCACGGGAAGGGTGCTTCACACCGAGGGATTGCCCCAGGGCATACATCTCTGCAGAGGTGACAGGGATCTCCACCTTGATGATCTCGAAGGAGCTCATGATTTCCACTCCTCCCCTTCGCTTTCGTTATACTCCTCCGGGGTCTTCAACCCGCGCTTAAAGGGATTCTGAGGCCACTGAACATCGACATCGGTCTGATGCCAGACAGCCAGACGCTCACACTTCGGGCAAATACCGCGACAGTTGGAATCTGTCTGGAAAATCCGAGACATGGTTTGCGGATAGATCCTCCTGCGGAAGAGAATTTCCCGACGCTGCACCGAGATCCCCCGTGGATGACACCTCTCACGGCAGGTCACCTGACGGTGGTAGATCACCTGGGCGCGATGCTTCAGGGCGCACAGCCAAATAATGACATCTCTGTGATTCATCACTCCACCTCCTCGGCTGCTATGACCTTGCCGGCCTTCTTGGCTTTTTCCTGTTTTTGCTTCTTCGCATCCTTGATCTCGGCAGAGACAGCGGCCTTCACGCGCTTCTTTAGCGCTTCGAGATCGATCTCATAGAGCGCGGCAAACGTCTTGAAATTCTCAGGGAAATCTAACGACGAATGAGCGCTTATCATCCATTTCAGCTGCTGGCCCATCAGGAGAATCACCACGAGGGCGCGGATCTCCTCCCAGGGGAGCTTGGCAAATTCCTTCCGGAGTGCTGATTCGTAGTCGCGGCCACTATGATGCTCTGACTTCCCCGATTCCACACCGAGCCATTTGGCGACCAGCCAGATCCCGTCAGCGTCGGCATGCTTAAAGGCGAGATTGAGCATACACGCCCAGAAATCGCGGCTGACAAAGGCCTTCTGCACGATCTCCTCTCGCAGCTCCGTCATTGCTTCCTGGACCGTGGCCAAGTGCAGCTTTGTCTTTTCTCGTTCCTCAGCACGTTGCTTCGCTGCGGAACTATCGTCGTCTGTACCGGCAATCTTACCTCCTTTGAGAGGGCATGATTCCCCTTTTGTCTTGGCCGAGAGACGGATGGCGGCGACTGCCTGACGCAGATCCACCACTTCAAGAGGACGACCTCCCGAGTCGCGCACCACGATGATCTCGGGTTTCACCTCGACGCCACCGATCAGCTTCTTCCATGTGGGAGGCTTGACCACTTCGGGACTGAGTTCCGAGGCGGGAACCTTGTCGGTAAGCAGCACATACGGGGTATTCCAGTTGAGCCCGGGGCCGTACTTATTGATCACCTTCTCACTCTCAGCTTCTGAGAAGACCCGCTTGCCTTCCTTCAGCGCGGCCATGCGCACATCCTCCCAAGAGGCATCCATCTTGGCCTGATAGCACTCTGGGTGCGTGCAGACATTCGGAGCGCCGAGAGACGGATTTTTGACCTCCTCAGAGCCGACATCCTCAAACTCCGGACTATTCCCACTCAGGAAAGGGCAGTCCGTGCAGGCACCCCCGCGGATCCGCTGGCCATCCACCTCTTCCACCGGCACCAGCGTGGCAGATTTCTTATCAAAGGGGGAACCCTTCAGATCCACCATGTAATTCTGACGCAGATGAGCGGCGGTCTCCCGAGCCGTCATCGGATCGGGAGAGTATTTCTGATGCAGCACCTCCTCCAGCGCCTGGGCGCGGAGCTTCTCTGTCGGCACGCGACCCAGCATCCGGGCCACCGAGAAGGACAAGGAACCATCACGAAGCGCAGCACGACCGGCTTCAGGAAGCTTCAGTAGCACGAGCCGGTGATGGATGTAGAAAACATTCTTCCCCAGGGCGGCGGCTAATGACTCCACCGTGTGCCGCTTTTTCCCCTCCCATTCCAGAGCCATCAGCGCGGCGTAGCTCTCCGCTTCCTCCAGGACATCGAGATCACGACGCTGGAGATTCTCGATGAGCTGCAGCTCCATCACATCCTCATCGGAGAGATCATCCCGGACCAGGACAGGGACAGCAGCAAGCTCGGCAATCTTGGCGGCGCGCAACCTGCACTCCCCGGCGATCAGATCATATTCGATGGGCTCTTTAGTGAATCGCACGGCCAGCGGGACAGTACGCACCAGGAGCGGCTGAATGATCCCGCGATCACGGATCGACTGGGCAAGCTCGGCAAGATACTCCTCCGGGAAACTCTTGCGGGGATTGGTGGCACTGGGGGCGATCTGCTCGATCGGAACCAGACGATAGATATCAGTGGTCATTTGTGTTTTTTGTTTGGTTTGGTTGATTTCTTTTTCTTACTGCCCTGACTGCGGTTGTGATTACCGACGGCCGCGGCTGCATACTTCGCCACGGCGGATGCCGATTTCTGCCAGGGGAGATGGGTGCCGGCGCAACGTGTGCCGGCGAGGGGGCGATTGATCAGCTGCTTGATCCGCCAGGAGCCGGCGGCTTTCGTCTCCCCCAGCATCAGCCCCATCTCTTCCAGACTCATATTGAGCACCAGATGGGGTTTGATCGCCTTGGCCATGGCAAAGATGCGACGCACCACATGGCCGGGGTGAGGACCATCCCCGAAAAAATACTCGAGCATGCGATCCCGGGCTTCCTGACGGATGATCCCCTCATCGAGAGAATCTCCGGACTCTGCGGCCAGCACCTCATCGAGGGGAGTGCGGAAATAGATCGGCGGACGGCCGTGAGCTTGCTCACGGGAATAGGCACGGGAGAGCACCTCATTGATCACCTCTTCATTGGGATCACTCATCGGGATCTCCCTCCGGCGAGCTGACGCTTTTTCTCCTGGTACGAGAGCAGGTCAGGATGCTGCAGCTTATCGGGTGTCAGCGTCTGACCATGCTTGACCCCCATGGCGTAGGCGACAGCCTCACTGACCCAGAGAGTTGTCCCATCTGGGCGAAGCAAGCACACCAGGAGCGGAGAATGAGAGGGCGCGAAGGATCTCATGACACACCTCCCAGAAGCGGCACCACTTCATCATCCCGAGTGAGATTCATCTCCCGGCAGCGACGGATCTCCTCCACGGCATCAGCCGCGACAAAAGGCCAGAAACTCTCACAGCGCACCGCTCCAGGAGGGAGGGTGAAATGCTGATAGCTCTGAAAACCATCATGCTTGGCAGGAGCTTGCTTGCGCCAGCAGACGCCGGCCGAGGGGCAATACAGCGTATCGCACTTAGTCAGAGCGCTCATGACGCCCTCCTTACCGTGGGATACATAGTGCGAAGCCGGGGAGCCTGGAATGGCCACACCCACCCATTGCTCCACCATTCAAGGATGCTCCCTTGATTCTGCAGATGGAGCAGAAAGCGCGGCCAGTTCAGATTCGGACGATCACCAGCGTACTCGGTGCCGGGAACATGGAACCGGTGCAGCCCGATTCCTCGACGCATCTCTTCGAGGGGCTTATCCATGGAGCACCCCCATCCTTTTTAGATCCCAGATCCAGACCGCTACACCGCAAAGTGTAACGATCACAAAACAGATCAAATCAGCCCATCGTCGCTTCTTTGTGAACGAAATTTGTGAACCTACAGATAAAACACTCTCCTGACACTGTAGGGGTCGGCAGTTCGAACCTGCCACCGCGCACGCTTTGGGGCTAGGATTGGTCACTATTGGGCTGTTTTTCATTGTTGCTTTTGTGAACGGTTTTTGTGAACGGTCTAGGGATGGCTAGGACTGACAAGGTGAAGGGGGAGAACAGGGGACTTGCTTTGAAGCGGGGAAGCTGGTGGTTTTCCCGCATGATTCAGGGGAAGCGCTCCTGGGTGAATCTTGAGACGGCGGATCTGGCCGACGCACGGAAGAAGCGAGATGTTCTGCTTTCGATGCCCCGCTTTTCGGCGAGGGACCAGATGGTCACCATGACGGAGAAGTTTCTGGGAGAGATGCTCGCGGATGGCATTTACTCGCGAGACTCTTTTGAATCGAGGGGTTACATCCTTGGGGAGCTGTGCCGCTATCTTGGAGAGGAGCAAACTGTCCAGAAAGTCACGGAGAGCGACCTCCGGGCGTGGCTGGCGACGATGAAGAAACGTGGGCTTGCCGCTAGTACGATCGAATCGTACTGCGCGAGCGCGAGGGCCTTTTTCCGATGGGCTCGGGATCGGGAGAAGCTGCGGCCTGATTTCCCCGCGGAGGTGCTTCCCATCGGCAAGACCGGTAATGCCAGGGCCGTCGAGGAGGCGCTCACCAGGGAGGAGATGAGGGCCTTGCTCAAAGGTAGTAAAACTGATCATCGCATCCGCTTTGTGATGCTCTGCGGTTTCCACCTCGGCATGAGAAAGCAGGAGATCGTCGAGGCCCGGGTGAGCTGGTTTGATTTTCGGCGCAATGTGACCCACATCCACGACACACCATCTTTTCGACCAAAGGACAGGGATCGACGCTTCGTCCCGATGAATCCTGTCGTGAGGCGCTGGATGAAATTGTACCTTCGGGGCAGGAAGCCGGGTGAGCATGCCCTGATGCCCCTCATCAAAGAGCGAACCAAAGCACGCTATCGATGGGACTTCCGAAAGCCGTTTGACGAAACGTGTCAGCGTGTCGGGGTGGAATGCAATCCCCACCTGATGCGGCACACCTTCGCATCGATCCTCCTGGAGGATAACGCAGCCAGCATCTTCAAAGTTGCCGAGTGGCTCGGTGACGGTGTCCGTGTGGTGCAGAGGAGGTATGCTCATGTGAGGACGAATGATGCTTCGATCAATGTGCTGGCGCGGCGGAAGTGACCTTGCCCCGGAGCGTGTCCCTATAGGTATTCCAAGCACTGCGGATCTCCTCGACATCGAAGAGCTCGACGCTGTCGCCGGGGTTGACTGGTGAGATGAGACCTTCGGAAAGGAGTTTCTCGAAGACGCCGCGATGCTCTAGCATGGCCTCGGCCGTGGCACGGCGGACACCAAGTTTCGGGGGGTGGACGATTTCGGAGTAACGCATGGGAAGGGGTGGGAAAGTGGGAAAGTAAAAGGTGGGAAAGTAAGAGGGGGATTAGGCTTTGAGGAGGCCCAGATCTGACAGATATTCTATTCCCTTCGGGGTGATCACCTGCCATCCGTGACTCCTGCAGATCAGGGCGGCCTTTTCCAAATGATCGCGCTCTTGCTTGCTGATCAGATTGCCATCACAAGTGACGCTTTGGAGTTGTAAGAGTTGCTCGATGCGGGAGTAGGAGGGCTTTGTCATTGGAATTAGGCGGCGTGAGCGCGCTTGTTGCGGATGACCTCGGCGAGGAGTTTTCGGATGACGCTGGCTCGCGGCCGGTCCTGTTCCTCTGCAATTTTGTCGAGCTCCTTAACCAACTCGGTAGGTAGGGAAACACCTACTTGTACTTTTTCTGAACTCTTGGAAGTCGGCGCTGTGTCTTGCATCTCCTATCCGTATGACGGAATGAAAACACGGTCAACGGAAAAAATATATTTTGTTTGAAAAAATATACGGCGTGTGGAAATCTTATGACGAAATGAAAAACAAACCTAAAAGTCATGCCAGGGCTGAGGGGATGACGCATGTAGGATTTTCTCTCTCCAAAGATCTCCTGGAGGAGATCGATGCGCTGGCAAAGGCTGAAAATCGCAACCGATCGAACTTCATTGTCAACGAACTCAGCAAAATCGTTGAGCGGAAGAATATTCAAAAAAAACTGAAAGCTTTCCCAGATACTGGCTCAATGCCGATACGGCCTGCCCATCCATTAGGGTACACCAGGATAAAGCTTCCTTTATCACGCGGCGCCGAAGAGCCAGCAGAATTCGAAGAGAAGCAAGATTGACCAGGGGGCGGGACTCGCCTAATTGCAGCATTATGGAAATCTACCTGAACAAAGACGGCAATCAGCAGGGGCCCTACTCGATGGAGGAAATCAGGCAACGACTCAGTAAAGGAATCATTTCAAGAAACGATTACGCATTTCATGAAGGATGTGTTAATTGGATTCAGGTAGCCGACTTAAAGGGGATTGATATGCATCCTGATCACGACCTGCTTGCAAAACAACAGAAGGACGTGGCTAGAAAGAGCTTTTTAGAAGCAGCCAAGAAAAAAGAAGCAGCCAAGAAAAAAAATATGTTTTCCGCCTGGGTCATTATTGGCGGGTGTTTGTTCGGAATGTGGGGTTGCTTTTCTTTTTGCGGACACCTAGCAGATGAAGCGACAAAGCCTCCTGGGCCGAGCGATTACTATTCCGAGGCTTGTGCCATGGTGAAGGCGAGCCTCCTGACTCCCTCGACGGCAAAATTCTCCGAAAGTGGAGAGGATGCGGGCGCGAGAGATCTGGGGCAGGGAATCTGGGAAGCGCACGGGTGGGTAGATTCCCAAAATGCTTTCGGAGCCATGCTGCGACAGGATTGGCACCTCATCTGGAGGCAGAATCCTCAGCAAACACTCTACTACTCTCTCAATGGTAAACCTGTTCTGGGCAACCTAGAGAGCGCTCTGGCGAAAGCGCAGAACCGCTAGCCACGTGGCTAGCGGCCTAGGTTATTGGCAGAAAGCGCTCTGCAGATCGCTCGTGCGCCTGGTCCAGTCTTCCAGATCCTCGGGAGGGTAGTTGGGAGCGATGGAGGTGTAGTAGGCCATGGCGCGCGCGCAGATCGCTTGGGCGAGGGCCTTGGAGTTCGGATCTTTCCACGTTGAATTGGTGGTTTGTGGACCGATGATATTATCGACGGTGACAGGGATGCCCCGATCGCAGAGCGCCAGTTGGAGAAAACGAACCCCGCGGCCGGTATTGAGGAAAAAGTTAGCAACGCACTCACCGACTCCCATAGGGAGATCACCAGCGCGGCAGCCGTTCCAGTATTTCGCGTAGTATTTGGAAACGAACCATGCGGGAGAGTTTGTGCAGACGAGCTGGCCTCCGGGACTGGTGATAACAGTCACCCCATCGTCGCGCTGCGTCATCCCCGCGACCGTGTACCCGGCGCCATCGTGTTGGTTTTCGACAGGGATGTTGCCCTGTGAATCAGGCTCGATCTCCTCTGGAAGTACCCAGGCAAGCCACTTTTGGAATCTGGGCGGCTCATCGTCTGCCGCATTAATGAGATCCTGAATGGTCATTTCAGTGCTGCCTCAATCTGATTCCAGATCCGGGGATTGCGGATGATCTGTGACTCAGCCGCCGCAACGTAGCCATCGAGGGTCGCCTTGTCGGCGGCATCCATCGAGGGAAACTGATTCATGGAGACATTCAGAGTGATCACGCTGGCCGCATACAGGGCATCTCTATTGGCCTCGGTATCCTGGAGGGATGACATCTCACCAAAGACGATCGGAGCCCATTGCAGGAGTCCCCCTTCAGGAAGTGGCTTCGGAGTTGTTTGCTCTCCGGTTCCCAAGTGAATGACGGTGATCTCTTCAGATGGCCAGAGCTTCCGGGCAAGATTGGCAGCGTGGCGCACGGGATTATTGGCGAAGTTTCCCCCGTCGATGTAACGCGTGCCAGCCTTGCTGAATGCAGGGAAATAGGTCTGGGCCGAGGAGGAAGCCGCCGCGCACTCCCAGGCAGCCCAGGGCGTGGTCTGATCGAGCCACACGGGCCGTATGGCATCAGCATTGACCGTGGCGCAGGTGAAGAGCGTGTTGCACTCACTCATGGCGTGCGCCCCCACACAAGCCTGCAGAGAGCTGTAAAGAGACTCGCCCCCATACTTGGCCGCCCACAGCTCCTCTGGCTTATGAAAAACCGATTCGCTGAAAATCTTCGGCCCTTCGTTGTAATACCACTTCAGGATGTCCGAGGCACCAACTGGCTGCGGAGCGGAGAGGAGCGCGCCAAGGATCGCCCCGGTGGATGTTCCCGCAATCAAGTCCCATTTTACTCCTGGGACAACGGTTTCGATCTCCTGGAGGAAGCGTGCCGGGATCACACCACGCATCCCGCCGCCGGCGATGGAGAGGATGCGTTTCATGCGATCGGGAAGTCGAGGGACGAAGGACGAAGGTCGAAGGCCAGAAAAAGAGAAAGGGCCTTTTTCATTTTTAGACAGGATGAACAGGATTTACAGGATGGGATCAGCGGATCTTGATCTCTTTTACAGCCAGCGAAGTGAGCACGGAGGCCGCGACGGCCGTTCCTACTGCGTAGCAGACCTTCTCTGTCGTGCTGGCCGCGACCTTGACAGGCGCGGAGTTATTCACCACATAGTCACGAGCGCAGCCGGAGAGGCAGAGAAGGGGAATAAGGGTGAAGGCTGAAAGCTGAAAGCTGAGGATGCCGAGTCGAAGGCTTTTCATAATTTTTCTTTCAGCTTTCAAGTTTCATCCTTCAGCTTTTCTGCGATGGCACTGGAGGAATCGGTGTGATCGTGGGGGCGGCCGTGGTTGCCGCTGGAGGCTTGATGTAGAGCGCTCCGAGACCGACGATTGCGCCGGTCAGCGCAGCACCGCCAAGGGCCTTGTAGTTCGTCGGCTGGCCTCCGGATTGCAGATACTGAACGGCGGCCTGTCCTGCACCGGAGAGCAAAGCGCTCCCGACCGTTACGGCGATGGGTTTAATCCAGGAGATGAGGGATTGAAGGTTCATGATTTTGGCGATTTGTTTTCCTTGTGAAATTTGATCCACACGGAAATCAGCCAGCCCAAGATGACCCCGAGCGAGATCAGGATTGAGAGAGTGCCGCTCAAAACCGTAATGGCTGTCGCGAAGTCCTGGAGCGAAGGCGCGTGAATTGGTGCCGTGGCAATGGAATTTGCCACATAGGTCACTGAGCCAGTACCTATGCTGGCTGCTACTCCTTGGGGTGATGGTTGTGGAATTGGGTTATCCATGAATTACTGAGCTTTGCGGTTGTTAAAAAATCAGTCGCACTAAGCCGCCGGAGGATTGGCCGTCGGTATTGGTTGCGGCACGAAGGGCTCGGATTGCACCACGGGAGCAGCATTGATCGTCACGGTGCCGTCAGCATTGACTGTGACCGCCGGAATCCGCGACGTGAGCGCGGTCAGCTCGGCAAGCCCTGCCGCGTCTCCATTGGCCGTCAGGCGAGCGGTTGCGTAGGCGTCCAGGGCCTCCAGTTCGGCGAAGAGGCTGGCAGAATTTGTTCCAAGAGCATCCAGAGTCTCCTGATTGATACGAGGAAGGGAGTCAGCCAGCACGCCAGATATGGCAGTTTTGAGTGACTGAATGTTGGTGAGGATCGCCTGGGCATTGGACTGCGCAGGAGTGATGAGAGAGGCGTTGAGGATGCTCATATTTTAGCAGTTGGTTAGTTGTTTGGTGTCTTAGTAAAAAATGCGGCTTATGTTCCCTAGTGCGTCGTAGATTCCTCCGCCATTGGTTCCCGTAAAAAACTTAATCACATGGACATTGCCATCGCTCAGTCCATCGTTGCTGCAATTATTGGTTGTCACCAAGGTCGCCATGACCGCTGGTCGGCTCCATGTCGTGCCTCCGTAATGGGCCATCAGAAAAGTGAGAGTGTTCGTGCCATTCCACGACAAAACATAATCCGTTCCAGCATCAAGCCCCGAGGACATTGCAGCATTCGTGACCGTGATGCTTTGCAGAGCCGTCCCATTGATCTTGGCTTGCAGCGTGATGACTTTCGCAAGGTTCCATGTTACGGCCAGCCCATCAGAAGTGAGTACGGGGTTGGTGCCCCCGACCGGATTTCCTCCGTAAAAAACACCCATACACTGATTGTTGGAGGTATCCGTGCCACAAAAATAAGTCCACTTCAGGGCAAGACGCTGAGAAAGAGTTGATGCGTAATTCTGTTCCCAACGGGGTACATCTGCCATTGCAAAGGCTCCTGCTACTGTAGGCGACCCGCCGAATGCAATTCTTCCTGCGCTATCGAACGAAATATTGACCCCATTTGTTGACGAAGTGGATGCCCCTGCAGCTGGAAGGTTTAGCACACTCGGCCCGAAAAAATCTTCCTGATTTGCCGTCAGCCGAGTCATGAGCGCGGTGTCGTTGGTGGCTTGCATGGATTCCAAAGCTGCTACATTGGCCACTGACGATGCCGAGAGATTGGTCGCATTAGCGGCAGTCAATGTTCCAGCGTTGATTACCACACTCTGGGCTGCGGATTGGCCTAGCGTCGTGTTGCCATTGACTGAGAGATTGTTGGTAACGGTCAGATTATTCCCAACGTAGGCATTTGATGGAAAACCGCCATTTGTAGCCCACACGAAGTTGTTGCTAATCGTGCCGAAATTAACAACTTGGTTGCTGGCTGTACTGGTGAGGCCCGGGGCTGTGTAGTTGGTCAGGTTGGTCGCTGTAATCGATGTCTTGAGATCAATGCCGGTGCCCGTAGAGACAGCATTAGATAGCGTTGGGGAAATAAGCGTGGCATTCGACAGTGTGTAATTTGTGCCATTGTTCGTGAGGGCCGTCGCATTGGTATTTTTAGCGATTGAGTTCAGGCCAGCGGACGGTGTGTAATTGGTCAGCGAGTTGCTAACCGCCGTGATCGCCGTGGCGTTGCTGGTGATGCCAGCGGCAAGCGTGTTACTTGCTGCGGTCAGGCTGGCGTTGACTGCATCGCTCACCACAGCTGCCGCACCATTGGTATCGGCATTAGTAAGGAAGAGATTTCTCAGCGAACCCACATTTGCAATGTTGTTGCTGGCCAGACTT
>Ga0302194_10002869_pt1 | contig 10912 bp, 10 predicted proteins | sample II_Bog_N1_1_FD_200227 | JGI IMG/M metagenome (GOLD analysis project Ga0302194, IMG submission 200227) | Peat permafrost microbial communities from Stordalen Mire near Abisko, Sweden - II_Bog_N1_1 | ecosystem: Environmental > Terrestrial > Soil > Wetlands > Peat | place: Sweden: Abisko...
ATAAAATAAATAACCGAAGCGAACAGGATTCGATTATAAAAAAACAAATAGAAGTAAACAAGGGGAAACTTATTCAGTTTTACAATTTTTGGGAGCAACCTTCTGAGGAAATGTTTTGGTATCAATTTTTAATGACTCGTCCGGAATTATTAAAAGTAAATCCTAAATTAAAATTTGGATTCTTTTCTGTATTCGGTAGTCGACAAATTATTGACCATGTGGATACTGATATAAATATTTTTTATACAGCGGAGAACTTAAAAGTCACCAATTATTTCGACTATTCAGATCATTTTTTAAGTTCAAATAAGATTCACTTGTCTTTAGGTTTTGAATATTTTGAGCATCAAAGTTATATTCGTTTTCCGAATTGGATGGATGTTTTCTTTTTGAGAACAAATGACATAAAGCAGGTGTGTCAACAGTTGCGTTATCCCAATATTGAAAACAAGAACCACTTCGCTAGTTGTATTGCCAGTCATGGAGGAAACGGTTTAAGAGATTCGATTGTGGATGCGTTGAGTGAAATTGGCGAGGTTTCTTGTCCTGGGAAGTTTAGGCATAATGATGATAGTCTAAAAAACAAATATTATGACAATAAAATAGAATATCTGAAACAGTTTCAGTTTAACATTTGCCCTGAAAATTCAAATGCAATGGGTTATGTAACTGAAAAAATATTTCAAGCCATTTCTGTAGGTTGCATACCAATTTACTGGGGAAGTTATAATAAACCAGAATTAGAAGTGTTAAATCAAGACGCTATTATTTTTTGGAACCCTAGCGGAAACAATACTAAAGCAATTAAATTAATTAATGAGTTGCAGAGTTCTCCTAAATTGATGAATGATTTTATTTCACAACCTCGTTTAAATAAATACGCAGAAGAATATATAACTTCAACCATTCAGAAAATTGAACAAAAAATTAATAGCTTGAATAAGATATGATGAAAATTTAACACACCTCAAAATGGGTATAAAACAACCTTTAGTTTCAGTTTATGTAATAAGTTATAATCTTTCTAGATATGTTGTTGAATGTTTGGATAGTATATTTAATCAAACATATCAAAATATTGAACTTGTTATTTCAGATGATTGTTCTTCAGATGACACTGTGGTAGTTATAAATAATTGGTTAGAAACTCATCGTAATAGGTTTCCAAGAGTTCAATTTTTAACTGCAGATAAAAATGCAGGAATGGTTCAAAATCGAATAAAAGCAGAAGATGCCTGTTCTGGAGACTATATTAAACCCATTGATATAGATGACTATATGGAGATACATTTTGTGGAGAAATGTATTAGTTCTTTTCTTTTGAATCCAGATTGTCATTTCATTTATACGAGTAGCTTTAGATTGCTAGAAGACAGAAATAATGCATTGGTTAAGGAGGGGGTGTTATTATATAAATCAGGAAATCTTTTCAAGGAATTATTTATGCTAGAAACCTGGATTTTCCCTTGTAGTTGGATGATGAGTCGTAAACTTGCAAAAGAGATTCCTTTTGATAAATCCGTTTATGTGGATGACTACCTTAGGCTTTTAAGGATAGCTTCTAAATATTCATTGTATTGGGTCGATGAATTTCTTGTAATATATCGCATAAGGGCAGGTAGTGGCGGAAAAGGTTCTATTCGTAATTTTTACGCTCAATTAGAAACCATAAATCGTTTTAAAGATTATCCACTATATTCTCAAAGAAGAGAAATAATCTTAAAATATTTGTCAGATTGTGCAGAGGTTCAGCAGCCTTTTTACTTGCTAAAAATGGCTGTTGAGTTTAAGCGATTTTCTTATGTAAAAAGATATTACTCTATAACAAGAAGAAAAGCAAGAGCCGCTATTAAAAAGACAAAAGCATTTCAAACCATTCGACAAACATGGCTTTGGCGAAAGCTAAAAGATAAGATATAACACTATGCGATTAATTTTATATCCAATAGGAGGTTTAGCGAATAGAGTGCGTGCAATTGATTCTGCTTATAATTTAGCAGGAGGAGGTAAAAAACTGTCTGTTTGGTGGATTAAAGATGGAGGATTGAATTGTGATTTTAATATCCTGTTTAACAAGGTTGATTTGGTTAATGACAAAACTATGCCGAACTACTTAAACAAATTACTGGGACTCTACGATAAAAATTACTGGGCGATTAAATGGGGACTGAGAATTTTAGAAGCCTTACGTATACTTTTGTTTCTTGATGAAAATTCATGTTTAGATAAGAAAAAGATACAAAAGACTCATCAATTTCTTTTTTGTTTTATTCGTACATGGGAAGCATTTTATCCGCAAGAAAAATTTCATACTGAGCTGTTTAAATTAAGAAATGAAACTAAACTTGAAAAAGAACTTTCTAAAATAAATGACAGTACAATTGGTGTGCACATTCGAAGAACCGATAATGTTTGGGCAATTGAAAACAGTCCATTGGAACTGTTTGAACAAAAAATGATGGAAGAAGTAAAAAGGAATAAAGATGTTAACTTTTATTTATGTTCTGACGATGAGCATACAAAACAGTTTTTTCAAACAGAATTGTGGATAAATAAGGTAAAAATGCCTGAAGGAGCAATTTCTAGGAATTCAGAAGAAGGAATTGTTCAGGCAGCATGTGAAATGTTTGCTTTGTCAAAGACAAAAAAAATTATAGGATCATATTGGAGCTCTTTTGGCGAAATAGCTGCGAGAATGGGAAACATTGAAATTGAAATATGTACAACTGCTCAATCATAATTCCTCATAAAAACATTCCTAGCTTGTTACAACGATGTTTGGATAGCATCCCCATTAGGGATGATTTGCAAATTGTAATTGTGGATGATAATAGTGATGCTTCAATTGTTGATTTTAATAATTTTCCGGGTAGTGGAAGGGATAATATAGAAATTGTTTTTTCAAATGGGAAAACCGGGAAAGGTCCTGGTTATGCTAGAAATATAGGACTGTCAAAAGCTAAAGGTAAATGGATAATTTTTGCTGATGCTGATGATTATTTTATGGACTCTTTTTCTGCTTTATTAGACAAGTATCAGCAATCTTCTAAAGATGTAATTTTTTTTAAGTGTGTAAGGCAAAATGAAGATGGACAAATTAATGATTATTCTTTAATTAATGACGCAATTAATGACGCTTTAATAAATGGAAATACAGATGTTATTGTGTATGGAGTTCCTTGTCCTGTAGCAAAATTTATAAAACATGAATTTATTCTGCAAAACAAAATCAAATATCAGGAAATTACGGGAGGAGATGACATTCTTTTTTCAATGCAAATAGGAGTTCACCTGAAAGAATTATTAATAGTTGACGACTATTTGTATTGTGTAGTTGATCGTACTGGTTCTTTAACAAGAAATACCAATTGGAGGATTTTTTATTCATACTCAAAAGCTTGTTGTGATGCTTACCGAATGCTTCAAAAAGTAAATAAAGAAAAGCTTGCTATTGGATGGATAATATCTTGGTGGGGTAGGTTATGGGCAGAAAGCAATTTATATGCTATAGCTCTCATCCCTAAAATTGTAACTACTGTTGGAATAAGAAAGTCATATACTGTAATTAGAAAAGGAAGGCTGGTAGGAGCTTGGAACTGGAGATATGCTTAACGATGAAACAACCAATCCTATTTATATTATTTAATCGCCTCGGCACTGCACAAAAGGTGTTTGCTGAAATAAAGAAATATCAGCCTGCTGTTTTATATATTTCGGCAGACGGTTATCGCCCCGACGAAAACGGAGAGGAGGAAGTTTGCAAGTCTGTCAGAGAATGGGTGTTGACCAATATTGATTGGAAATGTGAAGTAAAAACCTTATTTCATGAAAAAAACTTAGGTTGTGGAAGAGCACCATCGGCAGCTATATCATGGTTTTTTGAGAATGAAGAGCAAGGAATTATTTTAGAGGATGATTGTGTACCTTCTCAAAATTTCTTTTTGTTTTGTGAGCAGATGTTAGACTATTACAAGGGCAATAGCCGAATATCAATCATATCAGGTTGTAATTTTGATACTTCCAAAACATATTCAACTTCTGATAGCTATTTTTATTCTGTCTTTCCATATACGTGGGGTTGGGCTACATGGAGGAGAAACTGGGAGGGATATGATTATTCGATTTCGGAGTGGAAAAATAGAAATCAAAAAAAGATGCTTTCATACCTTTTTAAAGAAAAAAAATATGTTTTAGCATGGAAAAAAATATTTGATAAATTGTCAAGAGATGTTCCTGATGATATATGGGATTATCAGTTCTTCTTTCGGTGTTTTAAGCGAAAACAATTATCTGTTGTTCCATCAGTAAATTTGGTAACAAATATAGGTACTGGCAATCAGGCAACACATACGGTGAATGAAAACAATCCTAAGATGAATATAAAAACGGAATCAATGATTTTCCCATTAATTCACCCAAAAGAATTAAAAAGGAATTTTAAATATGATGTTTTTTTACAAGAACTAAATTATGGAGTTATTGAACAAACACCTGTTTTCAAAAAAATTAAAAGGTTTGTTAAGGAACAAATCAAAATGCTTTTTTTCAGCTCCGATTCTCGAACAATATAACCAATTTATTTAATGGTAAATAAATTTATAGAGAAGGTAATTCGTAAATTGCGAAAGTATTGGGTTCGGATATATTCAGCTCTATATAAGCCGGCTGCCATTTTTGTTTTTCATCAAACGGGAGAAGTTTTTAACCCCTTAGTAGATTATGCTCCTATATGGTCATCAATGGATTTATATAAGCAGAATATTGAAACTATCAGAAAAAACTACAAGATTATTTCGTTAGAAAAGGCCGTAAAATTGATGTTGCATCCCATTGTCTTAAAGCGTTATGCTGTTATTACTTTCGATGATGGCTATCAATCGACATTAAATGCAATTGAATATTTAATTGAGAATAAAATACCTTGTACTTGGTTTATTAATACGGCATATTTAGATCAAGAATCATTCAGTATCGTGAATGCGGATATATACCTGAATCATTCTAAGAATAAACAACAGGATTTGATTAATTTGATTGAAAAAACAAAGTCTCGCATAACAGAAGAGGAATATTTTAATATGGAAAAAGAAATTTTAGCTAAAACGGATATGTCACCGGTTATATCAGAAATATATGTTTCCAGAGAAAAATTATTTTCAATGAATAGCAAATATTTAAGCATCGGTATGCATGGTCATCAACATTGGGATTCACGTAATTTATCATTGAAAACATTTATTGAAAACATTCAAAAAAATTTAGAATTGCTAAAATCTCACCCGTGTTTTGTCTCTTATTTTGCCTTGCCATACGGTGCATATAATAAGGAACAAGAAGACTATTTAATTCAAAAAAGGGTTATAACATTGCTTTGTGACAATGATTTAATTCATACTAAATATCCTCTGCTAAGTCGTTGTTGCCTAGATGGAATAGATTTTAAAACAGTTAAAAGGATTTAGTAAAAAATGAAAGATGTATTTTTATTACTTCTTTTTTCACTTATTTAGTTCCATAGTTTTGAAATGTTATTGATTCATAGTTTGATAATCGAATAGTTATTCGGCAAATGAAAAAAATATTACAGAAATTATTAATAAAGATTTTTCCCGAATTAGGTCGGTTGAAAAGTCTAGAATATGATTTTACAAAGTTACGTTCGTATAAAAAAAAAGTAAATATTGGTGAGCATGTAAAGATTAATCCGGTTTCTGTAATACAAAATGTTGAAATTGGAGCTTATACCTATATTAGTGAAAATTCAATAATATCCAACACAACTATTGGTAAGTTTTGTTCCATCGGTCCCAATTTAATGTGTGGTTGGGGTATTCATACCACACAGGGAATTAGCACAGCACCTATGTTTTATTCTACAAATAAACCTAACGGAATAACATTATCATCTACCAATAAGATACAAGAACATAAAAAAGTTATTATTGGGAATGATGTGTTTATTGGTGCGAATGTTACCATTTTAGATGGAGTAACAATAGGTGACGGAGCTGTAATTGGTGCGGGAGCAGTGGTAAGTAAAGATATTCCACCCTATGCCATAGCAGTTGGTTCGCCTATACAAATTAAAAGTTATCGTTTTTCGGAGAAACAAATAGAAGAGTTGATGAAAATAAAGTGGTGGGATTTTTCGGAAGATAAACTGCCTGATGTTGAGAACATGTTTTTTAATGTTGAATTATTTATAGCTAAGCATCGAAAAGCATGAAGTTATCCATCATAACCGTAAATTTAAATAATGCTGTAGGGCTGCAGAAAACAATCGATAGCGTATTGGCTCAAACTTGGCAGGAGTTTGAACATATAATAATTGATGGCGGAAGTACTGATGGAAGCAAGGAAATAATAAGCCAATATACAGAGACTAAAGTCTTACTAACTTATAATCTAAAATGGATTAGTGAACCCGATTCTGGAATTTATGAGGCTATGAATAAGGGTATAAAGAAGGCAAGTGGAGAGTATATTCATTTTTTAAATTCTGGCGATTTTTTAGTTGACAAATTTGTTTATGAAAAGGTTTTTACCATTGAACTTAAAGAAGATGTTATTTATGGAAATAAGATAGAAATGTATCCTGATGGAAGTGAAATTTTGAATAAAGGACTGGCAAAATCAAATGTTTTTTTCGAAGATGTATTTAAAGGCTTAATCCCCCATAGTTGTTCCTTTTCAAAAAGAGAGTTGTTTCATAAATATGATTTTTTTGACGAAACCTTTAAAATAGCTGCAGATACAGGATTCTTCCTTAATACTATTGGAATTCATCAGTCTTCAGTTCGATATATTGATATTGTTATTTCCAAGTTTGATATGACTGGAATTAGTAAAAAACTGGAATTTAAGGAGTTAAGAGATCAAGAAATAATAGGTATAAGGAAAAAGATAATGTCTCCAACATTGGTAAATGCTTATGAGTTTTATCTTAAATATGAATTTATTATTCGATGTATTAAGAAAAGAAAAATCACTTGGTTTGTTTTTCGTTTATTATATAAATTTTCACGAAAAATAAATTAGGAACATTCTCTTTTATGAAAACAACATATAAGCATTTTGTTATAACTCGCTTTAACCTTCCTGCATTTCCTAAAGATAAAAATGGGAAGGAAACACTAACAGACAGCTGGATGGAAGAGAGGTTTACGTTGTTTGAAAAATATTGTATTCCCTCCATCGTAAACCAAACGGTCACTAATTTTGAATGGTTAGTGCTATTCGATATAAAGACAATTAACCAATTCAAAAAAAAGATTGATTTTTATTCTAACAGCATCGCATTTTTTACACCTGTATATATAGAGGATTTAACTAAAATATCTTCTTATATAAAAAGTAAATTAACAGATGAAGATGATTGGTTGATAACCACTAGAATTGATAATGATGATAGTATTCACAAGGATTTTGTAAGCGATATTCAAATTCTATTCAAATCCCATTTAAAAGATTGCTTTTTTCGTTATAATTATGGCTATCAATGGAATACTCAAACCCAATGTCTGTTGAAGTTTTATGAGCAGTATGGTAATCATTTTTTGTCTAGAATTGAAAATATTAAAAGGGGAGTAGAAACAGTATTTTCCTGCGAGAACACTAATATTGATTTTTTGAAAAATGTAGAAGTTGTGGATATTGATGATAAAAAGCAGCGTTTGTGGATTGAGGTTGTGCATAACACTAACGTAGCGAATCATTCCAGAGTTTTACTGCCGGTTTTTTGCAAAAAAAAATTAGAACCTTTTTATGTAGATGTTGTTATAAACAAAAAAGAATCTCTGAAAATGATATATAGATTTTTAAAAACCCAAATGTATAATTTAGGAGCTGCATTATTTGAAAAAATAGGATTATTTAATTTTTATAAAAGTTGCATAAAATGGTTCAAGTAATTTGTTAATTAAATTTTAAATATTTGGTATCGATCCCCACTATAATAGTCGTAGCTTACAACAGACCATTTGCATTAAACCGCATTCTATATTCCCTTTCAAAAGCTGATTACGAAGGTTATAAAGATGTTTCTTTGTGTATAAGTATTGATGGTGGTGGTGAATATAATACGGAAGTAATGGCTGTTGCAAATAATTTTGAGTGGGCGTTTGGCGAAAAAAAAATTGTAATACATTCGGAAAATAAAGGCTTGAGAAAACATATAATTTCTTGTGGAAATCTTATAGAACAGTATGAAAATATAATCATGCTGGAAGAAGATTGTTTTGTGAGTAGAAATTTTTATGATTTTGGATATAAGGCATTGAGCTATTACCAAAACGAAGATAAAATTGCCGGAATATCTTTATATGCATATAATTTTTTTGAATCTATAAGTGTTCCCTTTACGTCTTTGTATGATGGCAATGACGTCTATTTTGTTCAAGTGCCAGGTTCTTTGGGGCAAGTTTGGACTAAAAAGCAGTGGAATGGTTTCATGGATTATTATAAATCAAAACCACAAATTAGTCAGGCAGACAAGTTACCAGAAAAAGTAAAAACCTGGCCGGAGTCATCTTGGAAAAAATACTTTTACAAATATATGGTAGAGAAGGATTTGTTTTTTGTATATCCGCAAATTTCTTTTTCTACAAATTTTGGAGATATGGGTACGCATTTTTCTTTACCAACGCAATTATATCAAGTTCCATTAGAAAATACAATGCTCAGAAAGCATTATTCTTTTGTTGATTTTGATGATTCCAATAATAAATACGATGCTTTTTTTGAATTACTTCCGGAATCGTTAATAAAACTTGGAGCAAACATTGATAAAGATACTTGCATAGATATGATGGGTGGGAAAGTTTTGAGTATGTACGATAACAAATACGCCTTGTCAGTAAAAGATTGTAAAGCAAAATTGCAAGGGTACAGCAATGCTTTGCAACCGTTCATGTTAAATGTGTTATTTAGTCAAGAAGGAGATTTTTTTTCATATGCTTTTAAGTTAGATTTTTTAGAAGCAAAGGCAAGTAGAAAAAACGAGCTAATAAAAAGCGGTCAAACACTTAGCTTTGATGCAGGCAGGCTGTCTATCATTACTGGTAAATATTACAAAATTGGCTATTACTTATCGCACCCGCAAAAGATACTAAAAATGATTAATCGAAAATTTTCAAAGACAAGCTAATCGATTAAAGAATATTAGTTTTATATTATTCTAGCCTGTTTAAATTTCGTTCGTGTAAATTTATATCACCCCTGAAGGGGTTTAATAATTATTTTTTACTCTTTCTTTTAATATTTCGCTCCTAACGGAGCGTTAAAAGCCAATCTTAGTAGGTTTTAAATTGTAAACATATTTTGAGTTTCATACGTGGCGACATATAAATAATTTTGATTGAAATTTGAACAGGCACTTAACGAAAAAATATTTTTTCGTTTGGATATTAGAGCAATATTTGAAAAGGCAAATAATAGAAGGAATAATAAAATGAGATTGAGTATAATAGTTCCTGTATTTAATGTTGAAAATTACATTTCAAAGTGTGTTGAAAGCCTATTGAATCAGGATATCCCAACTGACGAATATGAAATTATATTAGTTAATGATGGTTCAACAGATGGGAGTTTGAAAATATGTAATTACTACGTTGAAAATTATTCCAACATAAAAATAGTATCTCAAAAAAACCAAGGATTAGGTGCTGCCAGAAATGCAGGTATAGAAGCTTCTAAAGGCGATGCTATACTATTTGTAGATTCAGATGATTATTTAAAACAAATGTCATTGAATACTTTATTAAAGACATTTGAGTTGCAGAACTTAGATGTTTTGAGATTTAATTATGAGGCTATATCAGCAGGTGGAGAAATTATCCCAAAAAAAATGAGTTCTAATTATAGTACGATTTATAGTAAATCAGTAGTTGATGGGAAAACATTTTTAGCTAATTACCTCGGTTGGGCTTGTTATGTTTGGGTATTCCTGTTTAAAAGGGAATTAATAAAAACGAATCAACTGCATTTTAATTCGGATATTTATTATGAGGATGTAGAATGGTTGCCAAGAGTATTACTTTTATCTCAACGTGTATGTTCAGTTGAAGATGTAATTTATTTTTATCTTCAAAGGAGTGGTTCCATTACAAAAGGAGCTGATGAATGGAAAAAAAACAAAACCTTGGCGGATAAGTTATTTATAATAAATATGCTTAAAAATTTATCTATTGGTGTCAATGATACCAAAGTAAGAGCTTGGTGTCAGGGCTTAATTTCGCTTACAGTTGTTAGTTTACTTTCGTTAGTTGAAAATGAGCTTCCAGTTAAAAAAACAGAATTAATTGGTATTTTAAAAAAAGCATATTTACCTCTTAAAGGATATCAATTTACACCGAAACAATGGCGGGATATTTTTATTATTAATATTAGTCCAAGATTGTTTTGTTTTTTGAAACGAAAACGAGACTGAAATAGCGTAAAGTAATGCCAAAATTATCCATCATAACGATTAATCGAAACAATGCCGAAGGCTTACGTAAGACCATTGAAAGCGTTATTAGTCAAACATCAAAAGCGTTTGAGTATATTGTTATTGATGGAGCATCGACCGACGAAAGTTTAGAAGTGATAAAGCAATACAAAGATAAAATTACCTATTGGGTAAGTGAACCGGACAAAGGTATTTACAATGCAATGAACAAAGGCATACGTCAAGCACAAGGAGAATATTGTCAGTTTTTAAATTCAGGAGACGTATTAATTGCAAAGGATGTGATTGAGAAAATGCTTTTTAATATGCCTGATACATCCATTGTAATTGGTAATATGTTGAAGTCTTTGGCAAATGGAAAAATATATAAGGACACGGGAAGTGCCGCTAAAGAAATTTCAATGCTCACTTTTTATAGAGGTACGCTGAACCATTCTCCGGCATTTATTAAACGCAATTTGTTTG
>Ga0302194_10002872_pt1 | contig 10900 bp, 10 predicted proteins | sample II_Bog_N1_1_FD_200227 | JGI IMG/M metagenome (GOLD analysis project Ga0302194, IMG submission 200227) | Peat permafrost microbial communities from Stordalen Mire near Abisko, Sweden - II_Bog_N1_1 | ecosystem: Environmental > Terrestrial > Soil > Wetlands > Peat | place: Sweden: Abisko...
CGGCGGAGCCTTCGCGATCGGGCACGCTGGCAGCTACGTCGGCGACATCGACCGCATTGGCGGAGATGCGCTTCCAGAAGCGGAAGCGGCCGGTGCGGGTGTGGTCGCGGGCCAGGTTGAGGGCGATGCGGATAAGCCACGTGGAGACCGAGCAATCTTCACGGAAGGTGGCACGGGCGCTCCAGGCGCGCAGAAAGGTTTCCTGGGTGAGCGTCTCCGCGGCATCGCGGTCGCGCAGTTGGGCCAGCAAAAAACGGAAGACACGCGACTGGTAAAGGGCGACGACGCTTTCCAGATCGTCGAGCGGGGTGGCGCGCGGCTCGGCACCGAGGGTAAGGCTTGTCGACGAGAAGGTCTGGACGTCTTCAGGCACCATATCTGTTCCTGGCGGCTCCTTGGGGCCGGAATGCAGCTCCCGGCGTTTTTGGGCAGCTATAGGGACAGACGCGAGTGGAGGAGCGGAAGTCTACGGACGTCGAGATTATTTTGACCTCCCGAGGGCGGCGGAATGGACAGTGGTGGTTGGCCAGCCGGCTCCGTTGGCTGAGGTATGCTGCTTCTAGATATGCAAACGGTTAAGGCAATCTATCCGGGAACGTTCGATCCTCTGACCAATGGGCACTTGGACTTGATTGCGCGCGGATCGAAGTTCGTGGACGAATTGGTGGTCGCTGTTCTGCGGAATTCTGACAAAGGAGTGCCGCTGTTCACGGTTGCCGAGCGCGTGGAGATGATTTCCGAGTCGATTCAGGGCTTTGGGAATGTTTCGGTGAGTACGTTCGATGGGTTGCTCGTGGACTTTGCCCGGGCTCAGGGAGCGCAGGCGGTGCTGCGTGGGATTCGGGCGATTTCGGACTACGAGTATGAGTTCCAGATGGCGATGATGAACCGCAAGCTCGATCCGAACCTGGAAACGCTGTTCATGATGCCGGCGGAGAGGTACACGTATGTCAGCTCGCGGCTGATTAAGGGCGTGTTCAAGCTGGGTGGGGACGTGAGTGAGTTGGTGCCCCCGCTGGTGATGGCGCGGATGAAGGCGAAAGGCAAATAAATGAAGGCGCGCATAGGATGACGCTTCAGGAGCAGTTCGGGCGCATCGATATTTATGTGTTTGACCAACTTCTGCGTGGGAACATTGCGCCGGGGATGCGGGTAGTCGATGCGGGATGTGGACATGGGCGGAATTTGCTCTACCTGCTGCGTGAGGGTTACGAAGTCTTCGGGGCGGATGAGAACGCTGAGGCGTTGGCGAGCGTTAGGGAGATGGCAAGGGTAATTGCGCCGGGCCTTCCGGCTGAGAATTTTCAGGTGGCGGGGATTGACGCAATGCCGTTTCCGGATGCATTTGCGGATGTGGTGGTGTGCAATTCTGTGTTGCATTTTGCGCGGGACGAGGCGCATTTCGACGCGATGGTGAGGGGACTTTGGCGGGTGCTCCGGCCGGGCGGGATGCTTTTCTGCCGGCTGGGGTCGACCATTGGGATGCAATTCGAGACGGTTGGTCGGCGAGTGTTTCGCATGCCGGATGGGCAGGAGTGGTTCCTGGTGGACGAGGCGCTGCTAATGGGCCTGACGCGGACGCTTGGAGGGGAATTGGTCGATCTGCTGAAAACGACCCTGGTTCAGGGGCAGCGGTGCATGACGACCTGGGTGGTGCGGAAGGGGCTGGTGTGAGTGGCAAGAGTCTGCGCAAGAGGGCTTTATCTCAGTGGGGAAATCTGAAAGACTGTAGCTGGGGAGCTTACTGGGATGAGCGTGACTGCGATGAAGGTTCTGACCGACCGGATCAACCGAATTGAAGTATCGGCCACTATGGCCATTACTGCCGAGGCGCTGAAGATGCAGGCGGCGGGGATCGACCTGGCCAATTTCGGCGCGGGCGAGCCTCATTTTTCGACGCCACAGCACATCAAGGACGCGGCGATCGATGCGATCACCAAGAATTTCTCGCGCTACACCAACGTGGCCGGCATCCCCGAGGTCCGGAAGGCTGTTGTGGAGCGCCACGCTGCGGATTTTGGGACGAACTATACGCCGGAGGAGTGCGTCTTCACGGCGGGCGGTAAGCTGGCGATCTTCAATGCCGTCGAAGTGCTGGTCGAGCACGGCGATGAGGTGATTGTGCCGGTGCCGTTCTGGGTGTCCTACAAGGACATCATCGAGTTCGCGGGCGGCAAGCCAGTGTTTGTCGAGACTTCCGAGGCAGAGAACTTCCGCGTGACGGCGAAGATGATCGAGGCTGCGATCACGGAGCGGACGAAAGCGATCATCCTGAACACGCCGTCGAACCCATCGGGCGCGGTGATTCCGGCCGAAGACCTGTATGCAATCGTCCGGCTCGCGCACAAGCTCGGCATTTATGTATTGCTGGACGAGTGCTACGTCTATCTGGACTTTTCCGGCAACGCGGTTTCGGGCGCCTCCTGCACCGAGTGCAAGGAGCATGTGATCGTGCTGGGGTCGCTCTCGAAGACCTATGCGATGACAGGCTGGCGCGCGGGGTTTGCGCTGGGACCGAAGCCAATTATTTCCGCGATGAGCAAGCTACAGTCGCAGAGCACCTCGAACACGACGACCATGGTGCAGAAGGCGTCGGTCGCAGCGCTGACCAGCTCGCAGGCTTGCGTAGCTGAGATGCGGGCGGATTATGTGAAGCTGCGCGACCGGATACTGGCCGGGTTCAAGAGCATTCCCGGGCTGACCTGCACGGTGCCGCAAGGCGCGTTCTACGTGTATCCGAATGTGAGTGCGTTCATCGGCAAGGGCGGGCTCAAGTCGGCTTCGGACGTGGCGTCGAAGCTGCTGACGGAGGCACACGTGGTAACGGTTCCGGGCGAGCCGTTCGGGACGACGGAACATGTCCGCCTTTCGTACGCCGTGTCCGCGGACGTGATTGACAAGGGAGTGGAACGGATGCGCGATTACTTTTCCAAGGTAGGCTAGGCGCTGATTTTCCAGTAACATAGAGGGTCTATGGATCGAGTGGGCAGTAAGTTAGGGCCGCGGTTTGCTCCGGTAATTCTTGCGGGGGGCAGCGGAACGCGCTTCTGGCCTAGGAGCAGACGGGCACTAGCCAAGCAGGTGCTGGCGCTCGATGGCGAGAGGACTATGATCCAGCAGACACTGGACCGCCTATTGCCATTGGCCGCAGCCGATGATGTCTGGGTGATCACGAATAATTTGCTGAGTGCGGGGATCGCGGAACAGTTGCCGCAGGTGCCTCGGGGCAACATCCTAAGCGAGCCGGCGGCGCGGAATACGGCGCCGGCATGCGCGCTGGCGGCATTCATGCTGGAGCGGACTTCGCCGGAGACGGTGATCGGGATCTTCCCGTCGGACCATATTGTGAAGAACGTGGCCCGATTTGCCGAGGTGATTCGGGCGGGCGTGGCGATTGCTGCGAGCGGGGATCGGATTGTGGTGCTGGGTGTGCCGCCTACGCGAGCGGAGACCGGATACGGCTATATTGAGCTGTGCGACACGGTGGGCCCGGAATGCGTGCCGTGCCAGGGTATCCCGGTTCGGCGGGTGAAACGATTTACCGAGAAGCCAGACCGTGCGCGCGCGGAGGAGTTTTTGGCGTCGGGGAACTACGCTTGGAACAGTGGGATTTTTCTCTGGAGCGCAAAGACGCTTGCCAATGCGATTCGCGAACATTGTCCCGAGATGGGGCCAGTGCTGGAGAAGATCGCCGCGGCGCATGCGGCCTCCGAATCGGAATTGGATTCGGCTCTCGAATTTGAGCGGATCTTCGCGGATGCGTACCCGCTATGCCAGAACATCAGCGTGGATTACGCGGTGCTGGAGCCGCGCTCGGCAAAGGGCGAACTGCGGTCGGAAATTTATTGCCTGCCAGCGGACTTCGGATGGAACGACCTGGGTTCGTGGGCGGCGCTGCATGAGCACCTCACAGACGGCGAGATGTACAACTTCTTCGAAGGGACCGACCCGGCGAGCAGCACGATCGATGCGCAGCGGAATTATGTTTATGCGCCGGATAAGGTGGTTGCCCTGGTGGGAGTGAATGACTTGGTTGTCGTGGATACAGGGGATTGTCTGCTGATTACGACGCGCGATCGGTCGCAGGATGTGGGCAAGGTGGTTGTCGATTTGAAGCGGGCTGAGCGCGACGGCTTGGTTTAAGGATTGGGAGTCGAGATGGCTGAGACGACGGTGGTGAAGTTTGGAACGGATGGATGGCGCGGCATAATCGCCGACGACTTCACCTATGCAAATGTGCGCGTGGCAGCGCGCGCGATTGCGAACTACGTGCTGAAGCATGAAGACGCGAAGCACGGTGTGTGCGTCGGGTACGATACGCGCTTCGGATCGCGTTCGTTTGCGCGTGTCGTGGCCGAGGTACTGGCCAGCGCGGGGATTCCGGTCGCGCTGGCAGCGGAGATCACGCCAACTCCAGCGCTTTCGTATGCGGTGCGCGAGCGCAAGGCGGCCGGCGGCGTGATGATCACGTCGAGCCACAACCCGGCGGAGTGGAATGGCGTGAAGTACAAGGCGAGCTACGGCGGGTCGGGCACGCCGTCGATCATGACTTCGATCGAGAGTTACCTGTGCCAGCCTATGCCAGACGCGTCGAAGAAGGCGCGCGTCGAAGAAGTAAACTTTAATCCGGAATACGTCACTGCGCTGGCGCGGTTTGTCGATCTCGATGCCATCAAGGCGTCGGGCTACAAGTTTCTGATCGACTCCATGTACGGCTGCGGACGTGGCGTGATTGCGTCGATCTTCACGCGTCGGGAGATTCCGTTTGTCGAGATGCGGACTGAGCTGAATCCGCTGTTTCCCGGCATCAACCCGGAGCCGATTCTGCCAAACATCAAGGCGACGCAGGTTGCGGTAGTCGCGGAAAAGTGCGACGCCGGCCTGATTACGGATGGCGACGCAGACCGCATTGGCGCGGTCGATGAGCACGGCAATGTAGTGGACGCGCACAAGATTCTCGCCGTGCTGACGAAGTGGCTGATCGTACGCAAAGACTGGCCGGGCGATGTGACGCGCGCGTTCAATACGACCAAGATGATTGACCGCATCGCGGCGAAGTACGGACGCAAGCTGCACGAACACGGGATCGGCTTCAAGTACGTGGTGGACTTGATGCTGGCGGGAGAGATCCTGATCGGCGGCGAGGAGTCCGGCGGCGTCGGCATCAGCCGTCACCTGCCTGAACGCGACGGCCTGCTGAATGCGCTGCTGCTGGCAAACGTGATGGCGGATGAGAAGAAGACGTTGGGCCAATTGGTGGCGGCGCTGCAGGCGGAGTTCGGCGAACACCAGTACGGGCGCATCGATATGCACATCGATGAAGAGCTAAAGCAGGCGGCAATCGCGCGGGCGCGGGCGCTGAGCGCGGGCGACACGATGGCCGGCCTGAAGGTGCTGCGGGTAGAGACGCTGGACGGGATCAAGTTCTTTCTGGAGAATCCGGCGTGCGCAGGCAAGCCGAATGCGGCGGAGACTTGGCTACTGCTCCGGGCGTCGGGCACGGAACCACTGCTGCGGGTGTATTGCGAGAGCTGCTCGACTGAGTCGGTGAAGGCCGTGCTCGAATCGGCGCGGGCGTTTGTGCTGGCGGGGCGTGCGGCGTGAATTTCAAGGTGCGTGACTCCGAAGCGGTGACGATTCTGGGAATCGACGCCCGGGCCGGCAATGAGAATCTTGATCAGATCGGCGATCTGTGGCGCAGATTCCACGCCATCGGCGGCGCGGCCGGCATTGATGGTCGGCAGGACGACTCGGTGTACTGCGTCTACTGCGAGTACGAGACAGACTTTACCGGCGCGTTCACTGTGCTGATCGGATGTGCTGTGGACGCGGACGCGGCGATTCCTGATGGGATGAAGAAGCTGACGATCGAAGCCGGGAGGTTCTTTGTTTTCGAACCAGTGGGCGAACTTCCCAGAAGCATCTTCGAGACCTGGTCGGAAATTTGGAACATGCCGGTGGATCGGCGCTATGAGGCTGATTTCGATCGCTACGGCAACGATGGCAAGGTGACCATCCATGTGGGGGTTCGGTGACGGGCGATGTCGTGCGTGTAACGACGAAAGGGCTGCTGTTCGACATGGATGGCGTGCTGATTAGTTCGATCGGATCGGTGGAGCGGTGCTGGAAGCGGTGGTGCAAGCAGTACGGCGTGCCGAACGCCGAGAGCTTCGAGGTGCCGCACGGCGTGCGCGCAAAGGATGTCATGCGAATGCTGAAGCCGGAGTTCACCGAAGACCAGATGGCCGAGGGGCTGCGCGTCATCGAAGACATGGAGATCGACGACACCGGCGATCTGACAGTGCTGCCCGGGGCCAAGTCGCTGCTATCGGTGTTGCCGCCGGAGCGCTGGGCGATTGTGACTTCCGCGACGCGGCGGCTCCTGCTCGGACGACTGGCGGTTGCAGGATTGCCGGTGCCGGCGCGTCTAATCTCGGGGGACATGGTGGTGCGGGGCAAGCCTGACGCGGAGCCCTACCGGCGCGGCGCGGAATTGCTCAGTCTTCCCCCCGCTGAGTGCATCGTGGTCGAGGACTCTCCTTCTGGCATTGGCGCCGGCGTGGCGGCGGAATGCCCTGTGCTGGGCGTCCTCGGTACACATGGGTTGAGCGAGTTGCATGGGGCGACGTGGATCGTCAGGTCGCTGGAAGAGATTACGGTGAAAGTGTCGGAGAATGACGTCGAACTGCGATTTTCTCCGGTGGGCACCTCCTAGCGAAGGACAAAGAAACGCCGGAACCAGTGCTTCTGGTTCCGGCGTGAGTCTTGCATTGGTGTGTTGCTGCGATGTACTAGTTGAGTAAATCCACATAACGGGCCAGCAGCACTGTCTGCCCCGAGATAGGATCCTTGACCAGCAGGCCGACCGCGCGCACATTGGAACTGGCGGTCACGCTGCTGAGCGCGGTGAGGCCGTCGCGGAAGGTCGTATCGCTGGAGACATAGACGGTAACCGTCTGCGGGATCAGCAAACCAACGAATCCGTTCACCTGCATCTGGAAGGTATTGGTTCCCGCGTTGATGGAACCTGCAACGACGGTTCCGTTGTAGCCCCAATGGCGCAGGACAACGCGCTTCGCGGAGACCGCTTGGGAGTTGGCTGCGCCGCTTGCTGGTCCGCCGATGGCGACGTCCTGGCCAGCCAACATGTTGTTCGCGTTGAAGAGGAACTGGGTCAGGGTGTTGTGCATCCGGTAGATGAAGAAGTTCTCCGAACCGGTGAGGTTGACCTGAGCAATCTGGCCCAGCGAGATGCCCGTGGTGCTAGGCAGAACGCCACGCACATACATGTCGAAGCTAGATGCTGGCGAACCTGAGGCCTGTGTCACGTAGGTGACCTGCCCGTCGGCGTAGAAGCCATTCTGCGACAGGATCGCGACTTCGTCCGCGTCGATGGTGTAGTCGAGCTTATCGAGTTCACCGGAGACGCATACGATGCTGCTGGTGGTAAGCGAGCTGATGCTCTCGCCGTTATCCCACTCGGTGTTTCCGGTCACGTTGACGGTGAACTGGCGGCCATGCGGCCCTTGTACCACGAAGGACTGACCGGCGACGTTGACGCTGACCACGGCTGCGTCGAACTCATCGATGTAGGCGCCGGAGTCACTGGGGCCAACCGCGCTGACGTGGAAGGTGGGGGTCACCTGGCCGGTGATCTGGCCGTTGCTGTCAACCAGGATCGACTTGCGCAGATCGAAGTCGAGATGCAGGCCGGCCGGTCCAGACTGGCTAACGACGATTGGCGTCGGCGTCGTGTAGGTCACGGTGGATGTAGTCAGCGAGGCAGTCTCCGTGGTAATGGTGGGCACCGAACTAGAGGTGTTCAGGTACGCGAGGGTCGCTGGCCCGAGCGTGATAGTCACGCCCGTATAGCTCCCTGCTGGAACGTCGTTCATATCCAGCAGTGTCTGGAGTCCGTTGAAGCGCGCGAAGTCGACTGTGGGCGTGCCGCTGATCAACGAAACAGTGCTGCCGTTCGATTCGGTCGCAACGACGGAATTAATCTGTACAGCGAATGAGGTGACGCTGGCCATCGGAGCGTCGGTGCCGATGACGAACGCGGAGCCGGTTACGTTCCCGGTCGCTACGGTGCTTTGGATAGCACTTCCGCAGCCTGCGGCGAACAGCGAGGCGGCCGCCAGAGAGAGGAGTGCGATGGGAAGTTTGCCATGCAATTTGGACAAATTAGAGGACGACAAAGAGGACATAGGGCACTTCGCTTTCTGCGTGCTCCGTAGCTTATTTGGAACGAATGCAGAGTTGGCAGCTTTGCCACTCTCCCAGGAGAAGAGACGAGTTAATCCTGGGCGCGCTCGTGTGCGGAGTCATCGCCTTAGGTAGCTTGATTGGACAGTGAGAGAATCTTGCGATTTGCTCTCGTCCGTCCGTTGGCAAAGACACCCTGCGGGATGCATAGTTGTGCAAATCGATTAAATATTTTTCTTAGGCTTGCAACTTTAGGGCTAGCGCTTTCGTAAGAAGTCCGCTTTACAACGCCAAATGTGATGTGGGTCACCGGTGCGATAGGAAAACAAATGGTAAGCGGGAGGATCGAGATGAGAGTTAGAACTGTATTTTGTGGCGCCAGCATCCGGTTCCGGATGGGACTGGCGGTCCTGATTGCCCTGACGGGGTGTTGTGTAGCGGATGCGGCACCGCTGACTACGGGGCGGACATGTCAAAGCCTGAGCGCGGTAAGTGTGGATGGACTGACGGTGACGCTTGCTGAGAGTGTGAAGGCGGGCGCTGACCCGAGATATCCGAAGTTGCCCGCGTTCTGCCGGGTGACGGCTACGCTGCGGCCGACCAGCGACTCCGAGATCAAAATCGAAGTGTGGATGCCGGAGATGCCGGTGTGGAATGGGAAGTACGAAGGGACCGGAAATGGAGGTTGGGGCGGGGCGATCGATCACGGTGCGATGGCGGCCGCGGTGGCGCGCGGCTATGCGGCGAGTTCGACTGACACCGGACACATCGGCGGCAGCGCCAGTTTTGCGATGGGACATCCGGAGAAGTTGATCGACTTTGGCTATCGATCGGTGCATGGGATGACGGTAGCGGCGAAAGCGTTAATTGCTGCGTTCTATGGCGAAGGACCTAAGCTCGCGTATTTTGAAGGCTGCTCATCGGGAGGCAGACAGGCGCTGATGGAGGCGCAGCGGTTTCCGCAGGATTACGACGGAATCATCGCAGGCTCAGCAACAAACAACTGGACGAAGATGATGTTCGGGCGCATGTGGGTGGGGCAGGCCACGCTCAGCGATCCTGCAAGCTACATTCCTGCGGCAAAATATCCGGTGATTCACCGCGCAGTGTTGGCTGCGTGCGATGCGACGGATGGAGTGAAGGATGGAGTCTTGGATGATCCGACGAAATGCACATTCGATCCCGGCGTGCTAGCGTGCAAGAACGGCGCCGATGCGGCGGATTGCCTGACGAAAACGCAGGTTGAGGCTGCGCGGAAGATTTATACGCCTGCAACGAATCCGAGGACGGGCGAGCAGATATTTCCGCCGATGGAACGTGGCAGCGAATTGGTGTGGGGAAGGCTGGCCGGCGGACCCAAGCCGATCGAACTCGCGGATGACTATTTCAAGTACGTGGTATTCGAAGACCCGCAGTGGGACTTCCGGACGCTGAACTTCGACGGCGATGAGGCAAAGGCGATCAAGCAGGATGGAGGTGTACTGAGTGCGACGAATCCTGATCTGCGCCCGTTCTTCGCACGCGGCGGAAAGCTGATCACCTATCACGGATGGACCGACCAGCAGGTGATGCCGGAGAATTCCATCAACTACTACAAGAGCGTCGTCGCAGCAGTGGGAGAGGAGAAAGCGGATACGTCGTACCGGCTGTTTATGGCCCCCGGGATGAACCACTGCGGCGGTGGCGATGGTCCGAACAAGTTCGACATGTTAGGAGTGCTTGAGGCGTGGCGAGAGAACGGCAAAGCTCCAGACGCGGTACTCGCCTCGCATGCGACGGATGGAAAGGTGGATCGCACGCGACCACTATGTCGCTATCCGGAGGTCGCCAAATATAAAGGAAGCGGGAGCACGGACGACGCGGCAAACTTTACCTGCGTACGGCCCTAGGTTCGGACTCGCGCGCGGAGCAGTTGTTCGACAAGACGGAGGTCGGCTTCGGTGTCGACGCCGATGGTGTCATAATCGGTCGGCTCGACGTGGATGGTGAAGCCGTTTTCGAGGAAGCGGAGTTGTTCGAGTCGTTCGGTGCGCTCAAGCAGGCTGGCGGGCAGCGTCGGGAAAAGATTGAGCGCCGCTTTACGATAGGCATAGAGGCCGATGTGCTTCCAATAGGGCGGCGATGTGCCGTCGCGGTCGTAGGGAATGGTGGCGCGCGAGAAGTAGAGCGCGCGGCCGTCCGCGGCGGTGACTACCTTGACCGCGTTCGGATTGGCGACGTTCTCGGCGGTGCAGCGCACCTTCAAGGTAGAAACATCGACGTGGGCCTGCGCGAAGGGACGCAGCAAAGCTGCGATGTGCTCCGGACGAAGCAGCGGCTCGTCGCCCTGAATATTGACGTAGATACCGGCGTCGTGGAGCTGAGCGACCGCATGCAGACGATCGGTCCCGCTGGGTAGCTCCGGCGAGGTGAGTTCAACCGGGACGTCGAGAGCGCGACAGAGGTCGGCGACGTCTTCGGAGTCGGTGGCCACCAGGACCTGGTCAAGTTGGGGGCACGCACGCGCTGCCTCGACAACCCATGCCAGCAGAGGCTTGCCTGCGACCTCGCGCATAACTTTGCGGGACATGCGGGTGGAGGCGAGGCGGGCAGGGATCACGCCGAGGATGCGGGTGGAAGTTGTCATCGAGCTTGAGGCTTGAAAGTGGCGAAGGTCAACTTCACTCGCTCTGCCGTTTCACGTATCATAGCTAAG
>Ga0302194_10002880_pt1 | contig 10886 bp, 6 predicted proteins | sample II_Bog_N1_1_FD_200227 | JGI IMG/M metagenome (GOLD analysis project Ga0302194, IMG submission 200227) | Peat permafrost microbial communities from Stordalen Mire near Abisko, Sweden - II_Bog_N1_1 | ecosystem: Environmental > Terrestrial > Soil > Wetlands > Peat | place: Sweden: Abisko, Stordalen...
TGAAAAGCATCAGCGCGAGCATGGCGCCCACACTCGCCGAAGGCAGGGTGGAGATGATGGTGAGAGGATGAATCAGGCTTTCGTACAGGATCCCGAGAACAATGTAGACCGCCAGTAACGCCGTTCCAATAAGAAGCGGTTCACTATCGAGCGAGGTCTGATAAGCCGCTGCCGTTCCGGCAAAGGAGCCGCGGACAGTTCCCGGCATATTCAGCCGCTGCTGCATCTGGCTAACCATGCGGGTCGCATCGCTCAACGCCAGGTTCGACGCAAGGTTGAACGACACGGTGACGGATGGGAAAGAACTGGTGTGATTGATGACAAGCGGGGTCGTGCTGGCTTCGGCCGAGGTGACCGCGGAAAGCGGAACGACGCCGCTGCCCGTCGTGTTGAGATAGATATTCTTCAACCCATCGGGGCTCTGCCAGTAGGGCGGAGCTACCTCCAATACGACGTAATACTGGTTCAGTTGCGTATAGATGATGGAAACCTGCGACTGTCCGAAGGCGCTGTAGAGGGACTGATCCAGAGACTGCGGCGTGATGCCAAGCCTCGCCGCGGTAGGGCGATCATAGCTGATCATCTCTTGCAGGCCGCTATTCTGCGCATCGCTGCTCACATCCTGGAAGCCTTGAAGCTTCTGCATTCCCGCAAGCAGGATTGGTCCCCAGTGCGACAGATCTGCCACGTCGTCGGACTGAATTGTGTATTGGTACATGGCGTTGCTCGATCGCCCTCCGATGCGCAGGTCCTGCGCCGCCTGGAGAAACGCCGAAGCAACCGGAAGCCGGTTCAACTTGGGCCGCAGGCGGTTGATGATCTCTGGCGCTCCAACCTTGCGCTCATCGAGAGGCTTCAACGCGATATAGACAAAGCCGCCATTCGACGAGCCATTGCCGCCGGTGTAGGCAATCACATTGTCGACGGCCGGGTCTGCCTTGATCACTTTCTCGATTTGCAAAATCGAGTTGTTCATCACCGGAAACGATGCGTCCTGCGGTCCCCGCACGCTTCCTGTGATGGCCCCCGTATCCTGCTGAGGGAAGAACCCCTTGGGGATGATGACAATGAGATAGAAGTTCAGGGCAATGGTGAGCAGCAGGAGGGTCAACACAGGCCCTGGATGCTTCAATACCCACGTCAGAGAGCGGCTGTACGCACCATGCACCCACGTAAATCCCCTCTCACTTAGCTGATATGCGCGCCCGTGCTTGACAGTTTTCTCATCCTTGAGCAGATAGGCGCACATCATGGGCGTGGTGGTCAGGGAGATGACCATCGATACAACAATGGCTGTTGAGAGAGTGATGGCAAACTCGCGAAACAGCCGGCCGACGATGCCGGCCATGAGAAGAATCGGAATGAAGACCGCAATCAGCGACAAGCTGATGGAAAGGATGGTAAAGCCGATTTCTTTGGAGCCTTGGAACGCCGCTTTCATGGGGGACACGCCTTCTTCACGAAGGCGCGAAATGTTCTCCATCACCACGATGGCATCGTCGACAACGAAGCCCGTCGAGATGGTCAACGCCATGAGCGAAAGATTGTCGATACTGAAGCCAAGCAGGTACATGACTGCGAAGGTGCCGATGAGCGAAGCGGGAACGGCAACGGTGGGAATGAGGGTGGCTCGCCAGTTGCGCAGGAACATGAAGACAACAAGAATGACCAGGATGACGGAAAGGATGAGAGTATGTTCCACATCGCTGACAGAGGCGCGGATGGTGGTGGTGCGGTCAAGAACGATTGTGGTCTTGATGCCTTGCGGAATGGACGCTTGTATCGAGGGCAATTCCGCGCGAACGCGATTGACCGTGTCGATGATGTTGGCGCCCGGCTGGCGGAAGATCATGATGGTGATCGAGGGCGTGCCATTCAGGTACCCTGCCGTGCGGATGTTCTGCGCCCCGTCGGATACGTCGGCTACATCGGCGAGCCGGATTGCGGCTCCGTTCTTATAGCCGACAATGAGCGGCCTGTATTGGTCTGCATGGGAGATTTGGTCGTTGGTGACAATATCGGCGGTTGTATCTCCATCTGTGATCTGACCGGCCGGCTCGTGAGCATTCTGCTGGCTCAGCACGGACTGAATATTCTGGAGCGTGAGTCCGTGGCTGTTGAGCAGAGTGGGATTCATCTCCACGCGCACGGATGGGCCGGCTCCTCCGCCGACCGACACCTGTCCAACCCCCGCGATCTGTGAGAGCTTCTGTGCTACAACCGACGACGCTTCGTCATAGAGCGTCGGCTTGTCGTACTTGTCGGAGGTGAGCCCCAGAATCATGATCGGCGAGTCCGCGGGATTCACCTTGCGATAAGTTGGGTTCGAGGGCAGGTTTGCTGGCAGGTAGGTGCGCGCCGCGTTGATGGCCGCCTCCACGTCTCGCGCCGCGCCGTCAATATCTCTGCTCAGATCGAACTGCAGGGTGATCGAGCTGCTGCCAAGCGAACTCGACGAGGTCATTTCGGTCACGCCGGCGATGTGGCTGAACTGGCGCTCCAGGGGGGTTGCGATGGAAGAGGCATTGATCGCGGGACTTCCGCCGGGCAAGCTGGCCGAAACCGAGATCGTGGGGAAATCGACCTGCGGTAATGGCGAAACCGGCAGCACGTTGAAGGCGATGGCCCCGGCAAGGATAACGCCCGCCGTGAGCAGGGTGGTAGCTACCGGCCGCCGAATGAAGGGAGCGGAGATATTCACATTCCCTCCTCCGGTTGCGGTTGGCTGGCTGCGTCAATTGCTTTAGGCGAGTGGCTGAAGCGATGGCCGATTCGATCGAAGAAGATGTAGATGACCGGTGTGGTGTAGAGGGTGAGCACCTGGCTAAGCAGCAGTCCGCCAACCATGGCTATGCCCAACGGGCGCCGCAGCTCTGAGCCCATCCCCTGGCCCACGGCCAGCGGGATGCCCGCCAGCAGCGCTGCCATGGTCGTCATCATGATAGGGCGGAAGCGCAGCAGGCAGGCATCGTAGATTGCGTCCGTCGCGCTCTTTCCGTGCTCTCGCTCGCCCTCCAGGGCAAAGTCGACCATCATGATGCCGTTCTTCTTCACAATTCCGATCAGGAGAATAATCCCGATGACGGCGACGACACTGAGATCCTGCTTGAAAAGAAGGAGGGCCAGCAATGCACCCACGCCCGCGGACGGCAGCGTGGAGAGAATCGTGATGGGATGAATGAAACTCTCATAAAGAACGCCGAGCACGATATAGACGGCGGCCAGCGCGGCAAGAATCAGCAGGCCCTCATTGGCCAGCGAGCCCTGAAATGCAGCCGCGGTCCCCTGGAATCCATACTGGACGCTGGCCGGCATGTTCAGATCTTTCTGGGCCTTGACGATGGCCGTGATCGCCTCTCCGAGCGCTGCATTGGGGGCCAGGTTGAAGGAAACGGTCACCGCTGGAAACTGGCCCTGGTGGTTGATGGAGAGCGGCTCAATCGTCTTCTGGATATGAGTGAATGCACTGAGAGGCACGGCATTGGAGGGCGAGGAACTGGCGGCCGAAGTTGCGGTTGAGGCAGTGCCGCCGGCGCCGACACCGGAGTTGATGGCATTCTTTGGCGCGGTGAGCGCAGCCGAGGATGGAGTGTAGGCAACCGCAGTCGTCGTTGCATTCGAGCCGGCCGACGATGATCCAGAGGATGCGAAGGACGAGGAAGCTCCCGGCCCGGAACCTCCCACGGACGCATTCGTCTGAATATACAAATCCTGTAGTTTGGCTGGGCCTTGCTGTGAAATCGGCGAGGTCTCAAGAATCACGTGATATTGGCTCAACTGCGTGTACATGGTGCTGATCTGACGCTGTCCGTAAGCATCGTAGAGTGTGCTGTCGATTGTGGACGGGGAAATGCCAAGCCGCGAAGCGGTGATGCGGTCGATCATCAGCGATACCGCCAGGCCCCCGGTTTGCTGGTCGGTAGCCACATCGGCAAGCTGAGGCATCTGCTTCATCTTGTCGACAAGGCGTCCGGTCCACAGATTCAACTCATCGGAGTTCGAGTCCTCGAGCGTGTACTGGTATTGGGTCCGGCTGACCCGGTCATCCACAGTAATGTTTTGCACCGGCTCCATGTAGAGCTCGATGCCATCCACCTGCTTCAGGCTCGCTTGAAGCCTGCGAATCACATCGGAGGCGTCGATCTTGCGGACGTTCAGGGGCTTCAAGTTGATGGACATTCGCCCACTGTTCAGCGTGGTATTGGTTCCATCGGCGCCGATAAAGGAGGAGATGCTCTCAACCGCGGGGTCCTGGAGCACAACGTGGGCCAGTTGCTGCTGCTTCTTCTCCATAGCCGCAAAGGAGATGGTTTCCGGCGCCTGCGAAATGCCTTGAATCTCACCCGTATCCTGGGTGGGGAAGAGCCCCTTGGGGATGATCATATAGAGCGCAACCGTCAGCACCAGCGTGGCTACGGCAACCAGCAGCGTGATGGTTTGGTACCCAAGGACGAACTTCAACGTACGGCCGTAAAACGCAATCATTCCGTCGAAGACACGCTCTGATGCCTTGAAGAAGCGGCCCTGTTGTTCTTTGGGAGTGTGGTGCAGAATGCGCGAGCACATCATGGGCGTCAGCGTCAGGGAGACCACGGCCGATAGGATAATGGTGACCGCCAGGGTAACCGCGAATTCCCGAAAGAGGCGGCCGACAACGTCGCCCATGAAGAGCAGCGGAATCAGTACCGCAATCAAGGAGACTGTGAGAGAAATAATGGTGAAGCCAATCTGTTCCGCGCCCTTCATGGCCGCCTGCATGGGCGAGTCCCCGGCCTCGAGATAGCGCGAGATGTTTTCGATCATGACGATGGCATCGTCCACCACAAAGCCGGTGGAAATCGTGAGAGCCATCAGCGAAAGGTTGTCCAGGCTATAGCCCAGCGCATACATGGCTCCGAAGGTTCCTACCAAGGAGACCGGCACGGCAATGCTGGGGATGATCGTCGCGTACACGTTGCGCAGGAAGAGAAAGATGACCATGACAACCAAGGCAACCGTGAGCATCAGCTCAAACTCGACGTCGGAGACGGAAGCGTCAATGGCCGTGGTGAGATCGGTAAGCGGCGTAACCTTGATTGAGGCGGGCAGATTCGCCTCAAGCTGCGGAAGAATTGCCTTGATGGATTTCACCACGCTGATGGTATTGGCGCCCGGCTGCCGCTGAATGTTTACGATCACCGCCGGGGTCTCGTTCATCCACGCCGCCTGTTTGTTGTTTTCGATGCCATCCACCACCTGCGCAACGTTGCTAAGCATGATGGGCGCGCCATTGCGATAGGCAACCACAACCTTTCGGTAGTCGCCGCTGGTCACCAACTGGTCGTTGGAGTTGATCTGGTAGTCCTGGTGAGGCCCGTCGAAGTTGCCCTTGGCCGCATTCACGCTTTGCACCGTGAGCGCGGTGCGCAGATCTTCAAGGTTGAGCCCGTAAGATGAGAGCGCCGCCGGATTGGCTTGAATGCGTACTGCCGGCTTTTGCCCGCCGCTGATGCTTACCAGGCCAACCCCGCTCAACTGCGAGAGTTTGGGCGCAAGGCGAGTGTCCACCATGTCCTCAACCTGCGAGAGCGGTATGGAGTCGGATGTAATGGCCAGCGTGAGGACAGGAGCATCCGCTGGATTTGTTTTGCTGTAGACCGGCGGCGATGGAAGGTTCGAGGGCAGAAGACTCTGCGCGGCGTTAATCGATGACTGAACCTCTTCTTCCGCAATGTCGATGTCCAGGCTTAGATCGAACTGCAACACGATGACGGAGGATCCGCCGGAACTGGTTGACGTCATCTGGCTCAGCCCCGGCAATTGACCGAACTGGCGCTCCAGCGGAGCAGTCACCGTTGTGGCCATCACGTTTGGGCTGGCGCCTGGATAGAAGGTCAGGATCTGGATGGTGGGGTAGTCAACCTGCGGCAAGGCGGAGACCGGCAACTGAGTATACGCGACGATACCAACAAGCAGGATCGCCGCCATCAGCAACGAGGTTGCAACAGGGCGCTGAATGAAAGGCCCGGATGGATTCACGGGGTATTGCCTGCAACGGTACTGGCTGGAGCCGCCTGCTTCACCACGGCGACCCTGCTTCCGGCCTGCAACTTATCAAAACTGCTGGTGGCAATCACTTCGCCCGGATTGATTCCCTCCACGGCGGTCATGCCGCCGTCCGCAACGCCGGTCGTGATAGTACGCACGCTGGCCACGTCATTCGTGATCACATAGAGGAAGGCTGCGTCTCCATTGTGTTGAACCGCCGCAGTGGGAACCAGCGTAACGCCCTCAAGCGTATTCACCAGCAGCCTTGTGTTCACAAACTGGTTCGGGAAAAGCGTACCGTTCTTGTTATCGAAAAGCGCGCGTAATTTTACCGTTCCCGTCGTGGTGTCAATCTGGTTATCGATGGTGAACAACTTGCCCGTGGCAATTTTGGTTGTCTGGGAGCGGTCCCACGCCTCGACGGGCAGTGTATGCATCTGGCGCATCCGCGCCTGCACCTGTCCCAGGCTGTCTTCCGCCATCGTGAAGATCACTGTAGTGGGTTGCACTTGTGTAATGACCACCAGCACGGTGGTTGTGCCTGCTTGCACTACATTTCCGGGGTCGACCAGGCGAAGACCCACCCGGCCGGCGATCGGCGCGATAATGTGGCAATAGCTGAGCTGGACCTGATCGTAATTGACGGCGCCCTGATCGTTTTTCACCGTGCCCTGGTCCGCGGACACAATCTTTTCCTGGTCATCCAACAACTGCTTGGGGATTCCGTTTCCTGTCCACGCCGTGCGATAGCGGTCCAGATCCATCTGAGCCTGCGCCAGAACGTTGGTATCGCGTTCCAGCGCGCCCACGGCCTGCAATAACGTTGCCTGGTAAGGTCGCGGATCGATGTCGATCAGCGCGTCCCCCTTCTGAACGAACTGTCCCTCGTTGTAGTGCACTGCCGTCAGAACGCCGTTTGCCTGCGCGGTGATGGAGGAGGTGTTGACCGGAGTTACCGTGCCAATTGCATCGAAGTATATGCCGATACTACCCTTCGTGGCTGTAGCGATCGTGGCGGTGACAGACGGCTTCGCGGCAGCCAGCGCACGCTTGGCGGCATCTGCTTTGGCGTCCCTTTTGTGGATGATGAGGAAAAGGATTGCGGCCAGGAGCAGCAGGATAAGCACGCCCGACCACAGGATCCAGCGGTTTCGATACCAGGGAACGGGCGGAGACAACTGGTGCTTTGCGCCAATGTGCCGAGCATCCGCTTCGTCTTCGATCTCCGACATGCAGGACTCCGAGCCCAAGAGTATTGTATGATGCGTTCTTCCAGAATCGTCAAAACTCGGATCGAATGTATGGTCTGTTTTGCTCATTTCCTGGTCCTAATGACCTGAAAAAGTGATTGGCGGCAATGGCATAGGTAGTAATCTGCTTCTCCAGCTATAAACTGCGCAAGTTAGACAGCTCTTGAGCGGTTGAGCAAGGCCGGGACCCCCTCTGACGATGCCAAACGACCGAATCCGCCGCAAGCGCCAGCGGCTCAGTTCAAACGATCCTATCGAAACTGCCCCGGCTAAAAGGTCGTGGGACCGCCCATTCTTGTCGCGCTGGGGCAGTCCCGATAGGAACCTAACGCTTAACAGGACCAATCCGAATCGAGGCCATTCCTGTTCGCGGCTTCGAGTTCGTAGATGCTCCGTTAGGTTTTGTGCTCGATTCCCGTATCCAGCGAAGGCTCCTCCGTCGAGTCGGGCCGGTCCGAGTGAACGGGAATCCCGCTGATAAGGCCTTGATAGTTTGTAAGACGTTTACCGAGAATCACCACGCCCTTGTCCGTGATTTCATACTCGCGAATATCCTTGGCATGATTCCCGCCCCGCATCTTGATTACCACCATAATCTTGCGAAGCTGGCCATCGATAGATACGTACCGCAGCCGGACGATGTCATCGGTGAGGAAAGAGATTGAGTAGGTGCTGAACGGGAATTCGGTGAACGACTCATCCACCTCGACCGTGCTAAGAATCGTCACTCCGATCCCCGTCAAAGCGAAGATCATGCGGTAAAGCGATTCGCGAAAGTCGGCGCGGAAGCCGGGCGACAGAGCCATTTCAAAGCCAGCAAGTGAATCGATTACGAGGCGCTTGGCGCCAATCTTCTGCACTGCGTCGAGAATCGAGTGCATGGTCTCATCCACGGACAGATCCAGTGGACGCAAATAGAGGATGGTGAGTTTCCCGTCTTTCTGTGGCGTTTCCAGATCCAAGCCGAGACTGGCGGCCCGCTCTGCATATGCTTGCGGGCGCTCCTCAAACACTGCCACAATTCCAGGCTCTCCCTGGCGAATACCTTCCGCAATGAATTGGGTTGCCAGAACCGACTTCCCGGTTCCGGAAGACCCCGCTACAAGGACACTATCGCCTTCGCGAACGCCACCACCCAGCATCTTGTCCAACTCCGCGATGCCGAACGAGAGGCGCCGATCGCTGGGCGGATTTCTCTTACGTGCGGTCAGCCCAAAGGTGCGCGAGAAAGCTTGCACTCCGGCATCCGTGATGCGGAATGTGTGCAGCCCCGGCACAGAATCCTGGCCGCGCAGTTTGATGATCTGCAACTTCCGGACAATTGAATTGCGCTCCGCCGTTTGGCGCAACCAGAACAGACCATCGGCGACGGTAAAGATGGGATTGTCGCGTAGCTCCTCCTCATCATATTCGCCAATCAGGAAAGTTGTCGCTTGCCAACTAGCCAGAAACAGGGCCAGCCGTTGAATGAAGGACTGCAGGTCCATGTCGCTTTCCGGCTTCCGAACCATGGTGCGGAAGGAGTCAACAACCACAACGGCGGGGTTGGCCTTTTCAACTTCTTTGGTAATCTGCTCCAAGACCGCACCCAGATCCTTCTCCAGGACAACCTGGCTCAGGTTGATAAAGCGGATGGAGCCGGGCAGCATGGCCGGATCAAAGAACGTGTACTGCTGCTGGTAGCGCAGCATTTTTATGGCTGATTCGCCCAAGACCGTGAAATAGAGCGCAGGACGCTCAGCGGTGGCATTGGCAAAGACGAACTGGTGTGCCAGCGTCGTCTTCCCGCTTCCGGGTGCGCCCGCGATGATGTTGAACGAAAATTCCGGGAGACCGCCGCCCACAATCTCGTCAAGGCCCGGAACCCCGGTGCGTAGTTTGTTGATCTTCACTTTGTCTTGGGTGCTCACGCTTTTCTCCCGTGTACCGAATTGCGATCGTCAAATACTTCGCCTGGCCATGCATTGCGCAGCAGGCTTAACGTTAAGGCTTCGCCGAGGAAGATGCGAAGCAGTCCGAGTAAGCGGGCGATGAGAATGATTCCTCCCTCGCCAGCCCGATCCTTGTTCATGTCGATTTGAGTCTCAATCTCGCCCAGGCCCTGTAATGCACCATCCCCAGAGAGCTGCGCCACGTTCAGACTGGGAGCTTCCCGCGTGGCCAACGCCAAGGCGCGAGAGGCGAGCGAATAAAAACCCGCAACTCCTACAAATTCACCAAGACTCCGGCGCAGCTTCTCATAGACGCGAAGGGTCGGAGACTCGATTGGCTCGGAGTTCTTGCCCGCGCCGGCTTCATACGTGAGAAGTCGATGGGCTAAATCTCGCATTCCCGGGGCAGCCGTCATATTCAAACCAGCATCGTTCAAGGTAGAAGAATTCAATTGCCGTTATACTCTTCGTAAGAGAAACAGCAGTACGATTCTGTCCTATCGCAAGCGCTCTCAAGGTTCCGGTATTCGACATCCAGAGCCGCGTTGGATGCAGCGCAGGCGGAACTCAATTCATATAGCCATTCGTTTGTGGGAGCGGCGCCTCTTCCTGCGAGCCGCCAGCCTTGCTTCGGATGAGTGTGAAAACGTCCAAAACCGTAGCAATACCACGAATGTTCCACGCGGCGCTGACGAGTCCCTGTTCCATATCGGAATGCTTGTCCGCCAGGGTTTCAATACGTTCGCTCACACTCCTCAGCCGGTCAATTTCTCGCAGAAGATCCTCGAAAGCCCCAGTTGTTGCCGGCCCATCGACCGCTGAGGCTGTCGTGTCCTCTGTGGTTGCGGCTGACTCTGTCCTGACGTCAGCCTGAAGACGTAAATCTTCTATCAACCGCAGCGTTGTTGCCTCGCCAAGGAAGGTAAGAAACAGCCCGAGCAGTTGCGCAATCAGAATAATCCCGGCCTCGCCATCTTCATCAGTGTCCGATTGGGACTCAACTTCGCCAAGACCGCGCAAGCCTCCATTCGCCGTTACCTGCACCGCGCTGAGCCGCGGAGATTGCGACTTGGCCAGAGCCAAGGCACGAGAAGCGAGCGCCTGAAAACCGTCAACTCCCACGGGTGCGCCCAGTTGTCGGCGCAGCCTCTCATAGACGCGGACAGTTGCAGGTCCGGTTTGCAGGGGGGTTGTAGTTGCATCGGCCTCGCAAGCAACGAGACTGCGGGCCAAATCACGCGTCTTTTGTGGAGGAAGCATCGGTTCCATTCTTTCTTAACATGCTACGCTTCGCCTTGTAAAGTGAAGCGGCTGTCGCAATGATACTCTCAAGCTGGTTGCTCTGGCGGCGAGGTTCCTGGCGCGCATCATCAGACTCCGTTTTGACGCCACGAAAACCAAGATACCTGAAATATATCCCAAGATGGTGAGCAAAAGTGAACAGCACTTCTCCAAGTGGCGTATAGCTGAAGGCGAGAGCCGGGGTTTTTAGTGTGCACGCGATGATTCTATACATATCACGCACTTGCTTTGGTCACCACGCGGCAATGTGGTAGCGCATCCCTCCAGTGCCGGGCTTGAATCTTCGCTGCGTCAACCTCCCCCTGGTTGCCTCAAGTTTTCTGCCGGACAAGTCCAGGCAGGATGCCCCTGGCCGGCGGTTACGAGCCGCATAGAA
>Ga0302194_10002888_pt1 | contig 10872 bp, 10 predicted proteins | sample II_Bog_N1_1_FD_200227 | JGI IMG/M metagenome (GOLD analysis project Ga0302194, IMG submission 200227) | Peat permafrost microbial communities from Stordalen Mire near Abisko, Sweden - II_Bog_N1_1 | ecosystem: Environmental > Terrestrial > Soil > Wetlands > Peat | place: Sweden: Abisko...
GACACCGCCGTTGAAGAGTGCGTTTACGATCACAGCTTCTACCTGCTTTTCATGGCCTGGTATTTCCGGCTCACCAACGACCCGACAGCGATCCGGCTCCTGATGAACCGCTATTCGGAAATCGACCGGCACTTCGATAACGCGGGCGCAGGCGGCTTCGGGCCGAAGCCCGCCGGGGCGCGCAGCCACAACCCATACATGCACCTGCTCGAAGCAACACTCGCCGCCTTCCGCAGCACGGAAGACGATTACTGGCTCGCACAGGCCAGACGCATCAGTGAGCTCTTTATATCCCGATTGCTCGATGCGAACGGCAATGTCGTCTTCGAATTTCGCGACGCCGATTGGTCGGTTGCTGCCGAAGGCCGCGTCGAGATTGGCCATCAGCTGGAATGGTCGACGCTGCTTCTCGAACTCGACGAGTCTTTGCCGGTCGCCGATCGGTTATACAATTTTGCGTTGAAACACGGTTTCGAAGACGGCCTGGCGATTGATGCGGTGAATGGCGAAGGCGTCCCGCTCGATCGCCGAAAGCTGCTCTGGGGACAGACGGAAGCGGCGAGACAGTTCTCCGTTCGGGCGCGAATTCTGAAGGATCAGAAAGCGCAGGCGCGCGCCGAAGAACAGTGGAACCGTATCCGCCATCACTTCTTCCATCCCAACGGCTGGACCTGGTATAACAGCCTGACCGCCGACGACACCCCGGTCTCTGAACCGTCCAACGCGCGCCTGCTCTATCACGTTGTAACCGCAGCCGCCGAGCTTACATAAACACGGCCGGAGGCGGCGGATCTTCCGGGCGTCCCGCGTTTGAGAGCGGCACCTGGACCAGAATGAAGCCGAGCGCGGCCAGCACACACACGCCCCCCACGTAAGAAGGATGCTCGAACACAACCGGCAGTGGCTTCTTCATGAAGCTGAACGTAGCCGTCACCAGCCCCATCAGAGCCTCGCCCGCAATCATGCCGGATGCGGCCAGCACGCCCACGCTCTCAATGCGGGCCTTCTGCGCTTCGTTCATGCCACGCTTCGCGGCGAGCGTATCGCTGATCCAGCGCACCATGCCGCCGCAGAAGATCGCGAACGTGGTGCCCACCGGCAGATACATGCCGATCGCCACCAGCATCGGGCTTTTCACTCCAATCATGATCATCGAAATCCCCATCAGGATCCCGGCGATAATCAACGGCCACGCCATATCGCCGCCCACGATGCCCTGTGCCAGCGCCGCCATCAAACCAGCCTGCGGAGCGGCCAGATGCCGATCGCCAAAGCCGATGCCGCCGTCGTTGATATTGGCCTGATAGAGCACCATGAGCGGGAAGTACATCACCGCGCTCGCCAGCACCACGGCCATTAGTTCCACGATCTGGATGCTGCGCGGCGTGCCGCCCAGAATGTAGCCGACTTTGAAATCCTGCAGCAACTCGCCGGCCACTGCGCTCGAAACGCAGACCACCGCAGCAACGCCGAGCACCGCAATCACGCCGCTCGATCCCTTTACGCCCAGCGCCACCATCAGCAGCGCGGCAATGATCAGCGTCGAAAGCGTCAGGCCCGAAATTGGATTATTCGACGACCCGATCACGCCCACCAGATACCCCGAGACCGTCGCGAAACAGAAGCCCACGATCAGCATCACGATGGCCGCGGTAACTCCTGCCACTACGCCGTGAGCCAGATACGAATAGAGCACAATCATCAGTGAGAACACGACGAAAATTCCGAACAACACCACGCGCGAACTCATATAGCGTTCCGTGCGCGCCGTAGCGCCCTCAGGCGCAGCGCCCGCCTTCATTTCTTTGAACGCGCGAGCCAGACCCGTGCCCAGCGATTTGCGCATCTTGAACAGCGTATACGAAGCGCCTGTCAGCATGCCGCCCACCGCGACCGGCCGCACAATGTAGCGCCACACCGCATAACCGACATCGGTCCAGGATTCGTCGCCCGTGGAACCAGCAGGCAGAAAGGCGTGCAACTGCGGCCCCAGGAAGTAGATCAGCAGCGGAATCATCAGGCCCCACGCGAGTACGCTGCCCGAAAAGTTCAGAGAGGCCAACTGCGGCCCGATGACGTAGCCGACGCCGATGTAAGCCGGGCTGATCGTCGGTCCGGAAAACAGCGTGACGCCACCCGTCGCCAGCCGATTCGTGGAACCCAGCGCGCCCAGACGCAGCGAACTCTTGCCCAACGCGCCCATCGCGAAGAACCAGTCTTTATCCGGCGCAAAGATATTGAACGCGCTCGCCAGATAAACCAGCGCGCCCGTCGCCATGTTGTAAAACAGGTGCTTCGCCGCCTGCGCGCCCATCTGGCCTGCTTTGTGAATCTGCGACGCGGCCACCGATTCCGGAAACGGCAGCGTATCGTCTTCCACCAGAACCCGTCGCACCAGCGAGACGAATAATACGCCCAGGATACTGCCAATCATCATGAGCGCGGTGGATTTCCAATAGGCCGTGCCAGGCGAGAAATCCATCCACGAATGCGAAATCACGAAGGCCGGAATGGTGAAGACAGCGCCTGCCGCAACCGATTCGCCGATGGAGCCCGCGGTTCTCGCGATGTTCTCTTCGAGGATCGTACCGTTCTTGAAGAGCCGCAACACGGCCATGCCGATCACCGCAGCCGGATACGTTGCCGCGATGGTCTGGCCGGCTTTTAATCCCAGGTACGCATTCGCCGCGCCCAGCACCACGCACATCACGAGGCCCAGCATCACCGCGCGCACGGTGAATTCCTTCATGTGGACGGTGGGCGGAACAAAGGGCTTATGCTGACTCACGACAATCTCGCTTTCACCTTCTCGCTGAGCACCTTGCCGTCGATCGTCTTGCCAGCCAGTTTTGCCTGCGCGGCTTTCATGACGACGCCCATTTGTTTCGCCGTCGTGGCGCCGGTTTCGGCCAGCGCCGCCTCCACCGCGGCCTGAATGTCTTCCTCGCTGGCAGCGGCGGGCAGGTAGGTTTCAATGATTCTTCGCTGCGACTCTTCCTGGAGCGCGGACTCCTCGCGGCCGCCTTTGCGGAACATCTCCGCCGCATCGGTACGCTGTTTGACCAGGATTTTCAGAATCAGTTGGTCGGCCGCGTCGTCCAGCTGTTTTGGCGCGGCGTCCACGTGCGCCTTCTGGAGGGCCGACTTCATCATCCGGACGGTGCTGAGGCGCTCTTCGTCGCGGGCCTTCATGGCGGCTACAATATCTTTGGATAACTGTTCAAGTAAAGGCATGTGTTTGATATTCTAAAGAATCTACCCCTTCCCATGCGCGTTCGCAACTCGCCCCTCTATTATGCTTCGTCGGGCGTACTGACGCGGGAAAACTACCCTGTTCGTACGGAGAATAAATATTCATGAACGTCGTTATCGCTGAACCCATGGCTCAGGCCGGCATCGAGCTTTTCCAGGCGCAGGAAGGCTGGAACGTCATCGTTTCCAATCCTAAAGAGTATGCGAAACACCTGGCCGAAGCCGACGCGCTGGTGGTTCGCAGCGCCGTTCAGGTGACACCCGCGGTGCTCGCACAGGCGCCGAAACTTCGCGTCATCGGGCGCGCCGGTGTTGGTGTCGATAACGTCGATCTCCCGGCAGCCACGGCTGCGGGGGTTCTGGTGATGAATACTCCCGGCGGCAACGCGGTTTCGGTGGCGGAACATGCCATGGGCTTTATGCTCTCCATGGCGCGTTCCATCCCGCAGGCCAGCGCCTCGACGAAGGCGGGGAAGTGGGAGAAGAAGAAATTTCTTGGCAACGAATTGCGCGGCAAGACGCTGGGTATCGCCGGTCTCGGCAGCATTGGCCGCGAACTGGTGAAGCGCGCGCGCGCCTTTGAAATGCGCATTGTCGCCAGCGATCCGTTCGTTACTCCGCGAATTGCCGCGGATTTGGGCGTGGATCTGGTCGCGATGGCCGATCTTTTTCGGCAGAGCGACTATATTTCGCTGCACGTCTCGCTCACGCCCGACACCGACAAACTACTGAACGCGGCAGCGTTCGCGCAGATGAAGACCGGCGTCAGGATCGTGAACTGCGCGCGCGGCGAACTGATCGACGAAGGCGCTCTCAAAGCCGCCATCGAATCCGGTAAAGTGGGCGGCGCGTGCCTCGACGTTTTCTCGAAAGAGCCGACCGATGCGTCGTATCCGTTGTTCGCGCTCGATGCCGTGCTGGCGACCCCGCATATCGGCGGCTCGACGGAAGAAGCCCAGGAAATCGTCGGCGTACGCATTGCCGAGCAGATGGTGGAATACCTGCAGAACGGCGTCGCGATTAACGCTGTCAACATGCCGGCGCTATCGCCTGAGCAGTACAAGGCCACCTCGCCGTTTATCGATCTGGCGCAGCGTCTGGGCGTTTTCGCTTCGCATCTGGCTACGGGCAATCCCACCACCATTCGGCTCATTTATTCGGGCCGCATCGCCGAGATGAATACCAGCCTGTTGCGCAACGCTGGCCTGGCGGGCGTTCTGGGCCGTTCCACGGCGTCGAAGGCCAACGTGATCAACGCCATGCCGATCGCCGCCGAACGCGGCTGGAATGTCGCGGAAGTGCACGATAAGCGCGGCGGTCACATGGATTCGATCCGCCTCGAAGTAGAAACCGATTCGAGCGTCACCGCGGTTGAGGGCGCTGTGGTTCTGGGCAAGCCGCGGCTGATGCAGGTGGATGGAATCTACTGCGAGGCGGCGCTGACCGGCCATGTGGTTTGCATGAAGAATCTGGATGTGCCCGGCGTCATCGGCCACGTCGGGTCGGTGCTCGGCACCAACCGGATCAATATCGCGAACTTCTCGCTGGGCCGCCGCGATTCCGGAGAGCCGCTGGAAGCGATCGCGGTGGTTTCGACCGACACGCTGGTGCCGCAGAACGTGCTCGATCAGCTCATGTCGAATCCGGCCGTCAAACTGGCCCGCGCCATCGCGATCAGCTGAATTTAGCTGGCCGCTTTCAGGCCAGCCGCCGGATAACACCCTAAGACTCTCCACATATCCGCCAGTTCCGCCAGGTGACTCAGCGCGTTCACGGTCGCGGGATCGGACGTGTGACCGATGAAATCGACATAAAAGAGGTAATCCCACGGCTTACCGCGCAGTGGCCGCGACTCTATCTTGGTTAGATTCAGGTCCCGGAGCGCGAATGCGCTCAGTGCCCGAAAGAGAGCACCGGGGATATTACTAACAGTAAAAACGACGCTGGTCTTATATCGTACGGTTTGAATCGGCCGTGCCGGTTTGTTCCTTTTCGGTCTCTTTAGAAGAAAGAACCGGGTAAAGTTCTCGCGGTCATCCTCAATGGATTTCTGCAGAATTTTCCCGCCGTAGATCTCCGCGGCGGTCGCCGAGGCGATGGCGCCGGCGTCCGTTAAGCCTTTTTCCATCAACATCTTAACGCTGCCGGCGGTATCGTAAAAAGGGGTGCGTTCAAAGCCGGGATTGGCCTCGAAAAAATGGCGGCACTGATTCAGCGCGACGGGATGGGAATAAACCCGGCGAATGGCGGAGCGTTTCACTCCGGGAGGGACAATCAAATTGTGCACAATCCGAACGAATGTTTCACCTTGAATCGGCAGATCATACTTCAGCAGATGATCGTAATTTTCGTGTACCGAACCATGTAAAGTGTTCTCAATAGGGATCACCGCGGCTTCGCATTTTCCATTTGCGACCGCTTCGAACACCTGTTCGAAGGCCGCGAACGGCACTGGTGTGGAGCCGGCGGCCAACTGACTCGCGGCCACCTGGCTGAAGGCTCCCAGTTCCCCCTGAAAAGCGATATCACGTTTCATGACAAAACTCTCCTTCCTACCTCACTCCAGTATCCGCGCATGCACCCTCCGCGCGGCGGATCGAGTCGCTGCAGGGCAGGTTTATGTGCGTTCCGGCGCTCAAATGAGCGCAAAGCCAGCCGACGCATATGGTCTTCCATTTGAAAAGTGAATCGGGAATTAAAAGACGCGGCACACAAATATGATGTCATAATTTCAATTTGTTTTTTCGGGGAATCCGTATATCATGGGCAAGAAGGATCCGGCGTGCCTGGCCGGGACCGGATTGCAGCCGGTGCGGGCCTTTTGCGTATAACCGGAACAGCAAGTGAAGGTTGTTCCGAATTCAGAACAAAACTCACGCAATTCGGCTTGAGGGCAAGAGGGCCGCGACGCTATAATCCCAATTTGGAACGCGGGCGCGTGCCGGGTCCCGCCGGAAGCGCACCACCTGAGAGTGAAAGGAACTGATCATGGAATTCGCGGGACAACGATTGCGCCGCTCACGTGAACGCCTGAACCTGAAGTTCCGCGACGTGGAACTGGCGAGCCAGCAGATCGCCGAGCGTCACGATAATCAGGAATTCGCGGTCCTGATCAGCCGTCTTTCCGACATTGAGACACACGGAACGCTGCCTTCGATCTATCGCCTGTATTCACTGTGCTGCATTTACCGCCTGGACCTGAACGAGGTGCTGGGGTGGTACGGCATCGGCATGGAATCCATGGCGGCCGATGCGGGGCTGGTCCAGATCGAAAAGACGCATGGCATCGGCTTCTCCGCAGACCCGGGCGCGGAAGTGACGCTGCCGATTTCGTTAAACCCGGGCATCGATCTGAGTAAAACCTTTTTTGTCAGCGAGGTTGTGCAAAGATGGGGAAAATTGCCGCTGGCACTGGTGGGTGGCGTGGATGTCAAACGGTTTCGCTACGGGTTCGTGGGCACCGAAGACTGGAGCATGCATCCGGCGATTCCCCCGGGGTCGTTGCTGGTGGTGGACGATTCCAAAAGAAAGATACAGGCTGGCGGCTGGCGGAACCAGACGGAGCGGCCCATCTATTTTCTCGAGCATCGGGACGGCTTTTATTGCCGCTGGTGCAGTCTCCGGGACGGCGTGCTGAGCCTGATGCCGGACCCGTCTTCGGACGCTCCGATTCTCGCTTTCACGTTTCCGGGAGATATTGAAGTCATCGGGCAGGTTGTGGGTCTGGCTATAAGTCTGGATCCCGAGAAGCAACGCCGGATTCGGTCCTGATCAGTTCCAGCGCCATTTCAAGATCGTTGTAAAACAGCTTTCGTTCCACATCGCGGGATTCAGCCGGCACCCAGGAAGCATACGGCCCTAAAACAAGCCAATTGGACAGAATTTCACGCCGATCGCCTTCCAGGGTAGAGAAATAGTTCTCGAGTTCTTGCTTTTGACGTTCCAAACTGAAACACAACCACTGTTGAAAAATCTCGACGTGGGCACGGCGAATCAGCCGGTCCGCCTCTCCGGTCCCGGCCTTTTCGGCGAGGCCGAAATGCTCATACGCGCCCGTGTTTCCATTCCTTAACGACGAGAGATAGGCCAGTCGTCCTAATAGCGTTGCGATGTTGCTAACGGTACGTCGCCACGATTCCTCAAGAACCGCTTTCCTGTCAACGGGCATAAAAGCTCACGTTAATTGTACACCGGTTCCGGTCCGTACTAATCCGGGTGTACAACCTTCGTTGGAAAAAGAGTTACATGCGTTCCAAATAGGATACTTTTTCACGATTTCGGCCAATTCAGCCGAGTGTCCTTTTAAACTGCCAATTGTCAGCCAACGCTGGCCAGCAGTCAAAAAACAAAGGAGTACTACCCACAATGCGCAAAATCATGATGATCGTTACCCTGGCAATCTCCTGGATGGCAGTCTCAGCCACAATGAATGCCGCCATTCCGACGCCGGAATGTTCGCCCAATTGTTCGGTGCGCTAAGCTGGTGCGGTAGGAGCCAACATCGGATAATGCTGTTACGGTCCCAACCGTGGATGTTGCAGACCCAACCGTGCCCTTCAGCCAGTCACCGGACTACCGACTAATTTTGCAGGCAGCCGCCGCGGCTTTCGCAGCTGCGCGGCTGCTTCACTTTCGGCTAAGCTCGCGTTATCCCGTTCTTTTTTCCTACCTGATCGTTTCAGTCGTACTTTCCCTTGTTTTCAGCGTTCTTTCGATCAAGTCACATGCTTATTACTGGGCCTACATCGTTGCCCAGCCGGTCTCCTGGTGTGCCGCCGCGCTTGCGGTGCGGGAAATGTTTGCCCTGATATTCAGGGACTATCCTGGCTTGCAGACTGTGGGCCGGTGGGCCCTGTATGGTGCGCTGACGCTATCCGTTGCCGTTTCCACCGTGCTTGCAGGAGCGTTTCATGCCAGCAGCGGCGGGCCAGGTTCGCAGGGTCTGGTATACGCCCTCTGGCTGGATCGCTCGATCGCCGTCGCTCTGACGGTGACCATCGGGATACTGATCCTGTTTCTGTCGCGCTACCCGCTACACCTGGACCGCAATACATATGTTGCCAGCGGCTTCTTCAGCGCGATGTTTCTCGCCACGGTCGCGGTTAAGCTGCTGGACAGCATTTCAACGGACCTGTATGTGGTCTATGCCGACTACGCGGAGGTGGCTTTTGCCACCATCTGCTTTGCCGGGTGGGGATTGATGCTGCGCCCGGCGGAGCAGCCCGTGCGGGCACGCGCGGCGATCAATAAGCCTGAGGAAGCCGAGCTGCTGCAACAGCTTGAATCCCTTAATCAAATCCTTAGCCGCTCTGTTCGGAGGTAATATCTCCCCATTAAAATTCGTACCTGCGATATTACCGGTTGCAAATTCCGTTAAGTTCGGTTATTCTCAACTCAATTAACAAAAAAGGATTTCTCGATGACACTTTTCATTATCGGGTTGCTGATGTCGATAGGGATGGGTTCGGCGCTGCTGTTGTTTGTGGCTCGCATGCGGCTGCTCGACGCCAGCGTGCAGGCGCAGCAAAGTCTGCCGGACGCCAATCGCTACAAGCCGATGCTGCGGCTTCTCTCCGATACGGATCTCGACTTTGCGGCAACGAATCCGAAGCTCAGGAGCAGAATCCGGTCCCAGCGGCGCGAACTATTTCGCGGTTATCTGCGCTGCCTGACCAAAGACTATGCAAGGTTGTTATCGGGAGTTCGCGGGATGATGGTGGAATCCACCGTGGATCGTCCCGATTTGGCAAAGGCGCTGGCCCGCAACCGTACGTTGTTTGCGATTGCACTTTGCCGCATTGAACTTCATTTGCAGCTCCATGCGCTCGTCGTCGGAAAAGTAGACGTATCCGGACTCGTGGAAGCCCTGGACTCGCTACGAGGCGCTGTCAGTGTGATGACGCCAGCCACGGGCGCGGCGTTCTAAGCTCCTGTCACGGCGTGTCTTGCACAAAGCGCGTCCGCGCGCGAGACGGCCGGGTTGCTTGCCGATTCAGCTTTTGTTTTCTTCCTGTATGCTGGCGGGAATCCCGCTCTGATACGACGGATATTTCAGCCTTACGCCCAGTAATTCCCCGATTTTTCTTCCCTTGACTCTGCGTCCCATAACCGGGAGGTGCTGCGCGGAACCGTCTGGCACGACGAGCCCCATGTGACTGGCGCACCAGGCGACCACTTCTTCACTGGCCGCCGGGTGATGGTCCGCGACGGGCCAGGAGCCTTCGAGTTGCGATTCGATACCTGCTTCCAGAATTGACGCGAGATCGTCCACGTGGATGCGGCTCACGACGCCGCCGGCGCCACGGGGCAGCTTGCCCTCGCGCAGACGAACGTGGACACCGCGCCCTGGGCCATAGATCGCCGCGCTGCGCAGCATCAGGCTGGACCGGTGCTCGGCCGGATCTGCAAGCCACTTCTCCTCCGCCAGACGGGCGCGCCCCTTTTCGTCATTCGGTGAAGCCGGGGTGGTTTCATCGACCTCGGTTTGCGCGCCATAGACGCCGGTGGAAGAAATATACAGAATCCGGCGGGGCCGAAGGGCGGAAATGAGGGCATGGATTGCCGAGTTATCCGGCTCCGCGAGCGGCGGAATCGAATGGATCAGGACGGCGTTTAGCGGGAGCGCTTCTGGCGCGAGGAGTCGAACTCCGATAGATTCGAACTCGGCAAAGCGTTCGGGTTGACGCACGGCTGCATGTACGGAAATGCCGCGTGCACGGAGTCGTCGCGCCAGACGCTGCGTGGTGAAGCCGAGGCCGAGGATGATTACCGGATCGGGCATTACCGGCGTTCGAGCGACCGCAGAATGCCGTCGGGTTCGCGAATGCCTTCGGCGACAATCGCGTCGGCGCGCGCCTGTGTATCGGCGGCGGCGTAGATGCGCAGCTCATCGGCATTGCCGGAAGGCCGGATGTGCGCCACGTCGTTATTGCTGAAAATAATGCGTACGCCATCGGTGTAATCAAGCCGCGAGACGGAGGTAAAGCCGCAGGCACGGGTGAAAACGCGAGCGAGACTGGTGGCAATGCGCGCATGCTGGTCGTCATCCGCAGCCTGTTTTGAGGGGGTGAGGCGCTGCACGATGGCGAGGCCGGTTTCTCGCGGGAAATTTTTCAGTAAGCCGGATTTGCCGAAGCGTTTCGGGAGAGTCGCGAAGAGTTCGGCAAGGCCGGCGCCGCGTTCGGAGGCGGCGAAGAGCACTGCGAGCACCGGGAGAAATGCGTCGCGTGTGGCCAGGGCAGTCAGTTTGTGGCCATTGCGTTCGACGTCGGAGCCGAGCAGAAAGCCGCCGTTCGCTTCCCAGCCGCAAACGGCGCGATGGCCTTTAGATGCCGCTGCCGCCATGCCTGCAATGACGAAGGGCGAGCCGATTTTCGTTTTCGGCTGGAGCGCGTCGGCCAGGGCACTGCGGTCGATTGCATCGTTGCAACTGATGGGTACGACGACGGCGTCTGCTTTCAGGTATTGGGCGACAATCATGCCGACGAGATCGCCGGGGAAGAATTTTACCGAGCCGGTCGAGGCGTCGACCGACAGGATCAGCGGGCGGTCGCTATCGCCGTCTGTGGAAACGACGGCCCAGAGACCGGGATGTTCGCTCGCAAGTTTGCGAATTGTTTG
>Ga0302194_10002900_pt1 | contig 10855 bp, 9 predicted proteins | sample II_Bog_N1_1_FD_200227 | JGI IMG/M metagenome (GOLD analysis project Ga0302194, IMG submission 200227) | Peat permafrost microbial communities from Stordalen Mire near Abisko, Sweden - II_Bog_N1_1 | ecosystem: Environmental > Terrestrial > Soil > Wetlands > Peat | place: Sweden: Abisko, Stordalen...
TGGGGGTACAGCCGCATCGCCCATGGCATCTTTCCACAGAATGACGTTCAGCTTCTGCGCGTCGGCATGGTCGGCGTGGCGGAAGTCCATCTTCATGCTCTCTTTTGCACCGGGGGCGGTCTTGGCGTTGGCCGTGAAGATCAGGCCATTGTCGCGGTTGGAAAAGTCCGCCGAAAATGCAGGCTGGTCGCCGTGACCGGTGAACAGCGTTGAGATCAGCGAACTGAACGCATCGTTGTTGTTCATCGGCGGCAGCCCGAGCAGCGTCTCCATGGTGCGGATTACGCTTACAGTCGAGTAGAACCGGCTGTCGACAAACGGCGCGCCATCGGCTGCGTGAGGGGCATATTTGCTGACCACCACCGCCAGGCTGCGGTGCGCGTCCACGTGATCGCCGCCATCCTGGGCATCGTCTTCGAGGATGAAGAATGCCGTATCGTCCCAGAACGGCGAGTTTGAGATTGCCTCAACCGCGCGGCCGACCGCCAGATCGTTGTCGGCCACCGAGGCCCTGGGCGTAGGTCCGCCTGGCCTTGTCCCCGCGGTGTGGTCGTTGGGCAGCCGCAGCAAGACAAAGTTGGGCATGGTGTCTTTGCCCTGCTTCTTCTCCGCGATCCAGTCTTTCAAATGCCGCAGGAAGATCTCGACCCGCACCTGATCGGGGACAGAGAGATTGAAGTCCGGCGATTCGGCGGCAAAGTGCCCAACCAGCTCGGGCTTCGTGGCGATGTTCGAGGCCATCAGCGGAATCGGCCAGGGCCACTTGCTCACACCGCCGCCCCACTCAGCGGGAATCGCCTCACCCGGTGCAATAGCCTTGCGCGCGCAGTTGTGGCCCGGAAGCATCGGTCCTTCCCGCGGATTCGGCAGCGGATTGCCAACCTTCACCTCGTCGCAGAAAACCGTCGAAATATACTCGCCGAAATGGTAATAACTCTTGCCGTGTGCAGCTAGATTGCCCCATAAGTAGCCGCTCGCCGGCTCGTTCACATCGGGAATCTTTTGCAGCAACGGATAGCCCTCGGCAACCACGCCTTCATAGTCGTAGGTTCTCTGCACGCCGCGATAATTCTGTTGCCATGTCTTTTCCAGATAGTCCGTGCCGATGGCCGCCGTAGACCACACATGCCCATCGCCCGACACTTCGCCCGAGTCGAAGAAGTTATCCAGCACGCCAAACTGCAAGGCCAGCTTGTGCAGGTTGGGAGTTATCGTCTCGCCATACATGGTCAGGCCTGGGTCGCCATTGCCCACCGGCTTGCCGTCCTTTTTCAAGTCGCCGAAGACCTGGTCGTAAGTCCGGTTCTCCTTGATGATGTAGATCACATGCTTGATCCGCTCTTGCGCTTCGCCGGCAAAAGCGATCTTCTCCGCGGCGGCCTTCATCCGGTTCGATTCGAGCACCACCTCGGTCCATCGCGGCAAATCCTTCTCGATCTCTTTTGCATCAAGCGCTGCCAGTGATCCATATAACAGGGTTGCTATGTATGTAGTCTTCCTCGGCGGTCTCTTGCTCTGCGCCGGCCCGGCATCGCGCTGCGGAAAGTTATTCGGCCCAGTCCCCTTCCCTTTTGCCGTGGCCACATAAAGCTTTCCGCCGGACGCAGCGGGAAGAAACGCCATCGACATCGGCATCCACTCGGTCGGCACAAACCCGATTGGTTCCACCATGCCCAGCTTCGATGCCCTCAGAGTCAGCTTCGTGGTATCGATCACCGCAACGGCATCGCTGGCCATATTCGCCGCATAAAGGCGGCTGCCATCGGCATTCACCGCAAGCACGTCAGGCTCAGCTCCAAAGTAGCTTTGCCCCGGCAGCCGGGTGTCAAAGTAGCCCTTCACGGCGAACTTCCCTTCGCCCACATTCACTGCCGCCACGGCATCGCGGTTGGCCAGTGCGACGTACAAGATCCGTTCGTCCGGCGAAAACTCGAGCGCGCAGGGGTGCGTGCCCGGCGCTATGGGACTGGGCGGTTTCAGCAAAGCCAGCTTCCGCCCCACCGTCCCCTTCGCAAGATCCAGTTCCACCACCTCCGAGGCATTCCACAAGGCCACAAACGCCCGCGCGCCGTCTCTTGAAACCGTCAGAGCAACCGGATAGGTCGAAGGCACGGCATTGCTTTCCGCCAGGTCGAAGCGCTTCACGATCGCCCCGCTTGCCGCGTCCACCAGCAGCACATCGTCGGAAAGATTGCCGGCCACCAGCAGCTTCTCAGTACCCGCCGAGCCAATCACGGCAATTGCTGCCGGAAACGGTACGCCCTTATCGCCGTCTACGCCGCCAATCAGTTTGGTCTTGCGCCCCTCTGTCAGTGTTAATGGCGCAAGTGGAATCAAGCGCTCCGGCACAATCTTGCCAGCCGCAAAACTGTACACGACCACGCCGCTGCCGGTCTCGCCATCAGCCTCTCCCTTACCCTTTCCGAGCGGCTCGGGAAGAGATCCCATGCTTGAATACAGGTGCTTTCCGTCGCTGCTGAATGCCAGTCCGGAGTAAAGCGTCTGTTTGGCTCTTGCCGGTGTACGAGCGTCCGGAAAGTCCTCCAGCACGCCGGTGTGCGTATCCAAAACCGCCAGCGATTGCTCGTACAGCGACTCGTAAGTGCCGAACCCGGCGTTCACCGTGACCACGTAGCGCCCGTCAGGAGAGACAACCATCGAAATCGGCAGACTGTTCAACCGTTGCGGATGCCCCGGAATCTCGCCAATCAACTGCTTGCTCGATGGCAAATCGACCGTCTGCGCCGCAAGCGAGCCCGATCCATGGAGGAGTGCCGCACCAACAGCCGTCAACCAAACCGTCTTATACATGGAAAAACCTTAGCAAATCCGACGGCACTACCGCGTTACATATCCATTACAAGTGCGATTTGGACGCTAATTTGCCGTGGAATCTTAGGCATTACCAACGCATCGCCAACCGTAATCATGCGCTCTAAACGGTTTCCGCTTAGACTTTTCTCATGAACGATCCCCTTGCTTCCGTTGCCCGGCTGCTCTCAGACGTGATCTTGCCCAACCTCAAGTCTGTGCAGACGAGCCAGGCCGGTCAGATTGCCGCCAACGATCGGCTCGAACAAGCCCTTGAGGAGTTGCGCCTGCATCTCGAATCGCAGTTCGCCCACCTCAATGCCCAGCTCGCAGCTTGCCGCGCCGAACTCGCCGCTACGCAAGCGGTCCTGAAGGCGGCAAGGACACAAGGCGGTTTCAACACTCCGGAGCGGACGCTGCTGATCCATTGACGCACCGATTCGATGGTGAAACGGCTGATCCGAATCGCAATGACCGTGGAACGCCTGCAATAATCGTCGATATGCGCTCGGTGTTCACTGCGGAGAAACTCTGGAACGGGACCACGCTGGTAGATCATCCCGTGGTTGTGATCGAAGATGGCCGAATTGCCTCCATCGCAACCCGCACCGGCAGCGAAGCACCTGCCAATTACTCGGTCGTCGATTATCCCGGCGCGACCCTGGCACCTGCCTTTTTCGACGTGCACATCCACGGCGCAGCCGGCCACGACGTGATGGAAGCCACGCCCCAAGCCCTGGAAGCTATCGGCCGCTTCCTGGTCTCGCGCGGGACCGGCAGCTATCTGGCCACAACGGTGACCGCACCGCTGGATGCAACCCTGCGCGCGCTTTCAGGGCTCGCCAGGCTCATTGAACAGCCCGCCGGCGCGACAGAGGCACAGCCGATCGGGATTCATCTTGAGGGGCCATTTCTCTCGCATCTTAAGCGCGGCGTCCACCCGCCCGAATCCTTGCTCGCACCCGACATCGAAGTCTTCGACAGGCTTTGCGAGGCCGCCGAGGGGCACATCCGCCTGATGACGCTGGCTCCCGAACTGCCGGGGGCGGTCGAACTTGCTGCCCAGGCAACCGCGCGTGGCGTCCGCGTGTCCATGGGGCATTCAAACGCCACTGCTGCCGCCACCCGCGCCGCAATTGCAGCCGGCGCCGTAAGCGCGACGCATACATTCAACGCCATGCGTCCCCTGGACCATCGCGAACCTGGCATTCTGGGCGTCGTGCTGACAACAGATTCTTTGTTTGCCGAGCTGATCTGCGACGGCGTCCACGTAGCGCCAGAGTTGGTCAGGCTGTGGTGGAAGACCAAGGGGCCAAAGCGGGCGATTCTCGTCACCGACGCCATGAGCGCCACCGGCATGCCCGACGGCGAATACCAACTCGGCGGGGTGGAAGGCGGATTCTCGGTTCAAGTGGCGAACGGCAGGGCCACGGTCGCCGGAGTCCTGGCTGGCAGCGTGCTTACCCTCGACCGAGCCCTCGTCAACTTCATTGAGTTCACTGGCGCGCCATTGGACCAGGCGCTGCGGTTGCTCACCGCCAACCCCGCCGCAATGACTGGCCTTGGCGACCAGGCCGGCTCCTTAGCCGTTGGCCAGCCCGCGAACCTGGTTGCGGTGGATGCGGCCGGGGGGCTCGTAGCTTCAATCCGTTGCGGACAGCCTGTCGAAGTTTAAATCCGTTTACGGCACGCTCGTCACGGCGATTAGGTCAGGCGGCGGCTATCCATGCCGGTAAGGCAAGTCACCGAATAGAGCCAGGAAAATTCTCCTGCGGATTGCCTCAACTTTCCCAAGGAACGCCAGTCTATATTGTTAGCGCGGTGATCGCAGAGGGCCGGGCCCTGGTTTACTACGTCCCGCAGAGCTTCGAGCGCGAAAAGCCACTGGAAGACTGCACGGAAGCATTCAGCCGAACAAATTGCCTTTCGTCACCGCGAGCCGAACGCGAGGGTGAGTCAACCTGAAGCACTCCTCGCACGCCAAGGAGGCGCATTATGCGGAAGGCTTTGTCCATCCTAGCGATCTTCGTCACAGCCAGCTTCGCGGCTTGGTTGTCTGGCTGCGGCTCGGCAGCCACTGGCACCAGCGTGGTTCAAACCCCGCCCGAAAGCACGGTTCCAGTCTCCCTCACCATGACGGATGATCCGCCGGCTGGCGTCTCGGTTCTCTTCTTCCAGGTAAGCCTGACGGCTGCTTCGCTACAGCCCGCGTCGGGTTCGCCGGTTTCCCTGCTCCCCAATGGCACGCCCATCCTGATAGACATCACCCAGCTACAGGCGCTCTCCGCGTTTCTGAGCACCGCCAATGTGCCGGCCGGGAGTTATTCGGGTTTGAGCCTCACCTTTGCCAACCCGCAACTGGTGATCCTCAATACCTCAGACCAGTCGATCGCCAGCACATGCGCGGTGGGCAGCGTGTGCCAACTGACCCCGACCATCGACAACTCCGCCACGGTCACTCTTTCGGCGAATCCATTTCCCGTTACCGTGGCCGCCAACACGCCGCTCGGCTTGCTGATCGACTACCACCTCAACACCATCATCCAGCCCGATCTCTCTGTGAATCTCAGCGCCGCCAATGGCGTCTCAGTCTCGCCGCTCGTGCCGCCATTGGCTCCCATTGGGCCGCCCATATTCGGCTCCGTCATCGGGTCTGTGGCCTCGGTCAATTCGAGCCTCGGACAATTCATGCTGACCACGCCTGACGGCCGCAGCTTCACCATCTCCACTTCCAGTTCTACAGCCTATGACGACTTCCCAACCTCGTCCTGTTCCGCGGCCAGTTTCTCCTGCATTGCTCAAGGCGAAATCGTTCAGGTCCAGGTTTCCAGCGTTCTGGCCTCCAGCGCGCAAACGGGCGGCATCCTCGCCGCCGCTCAGATCACGTATACCCAGGCGCCCAGCCAGCAGACCGTCGTGGGCACCATCGTTGCGATTCCTCCCTTGCCGCTGCCCGCAGGTGAGACCATCATCCAGATCATGCTCCACCAGAACCCCACCGCCAGCACCAGCTTGCCGCCCGGCGCCGTGGCCCTGGTTGCTGTGTGGTCGCCGCAATCGGGATCAAACACCCCCACTGCCTTTTCCATCGATGCCAACGGCTTCAACATTCCCTCCGGCTTGACTTTTGCTTCCCCCAATGATCTTGCCGTCGGCCAAACCGTTCAGGTTACGGTTGCGCTCGGAACGCTGCAACCTCCCAACGCCGTTCCACCGGCCACATTGCCCGGTTGGGGACCACCTCCCGAGCCCACGTTCACCGCCAGCAGTCTACAGTTGGAGCCCGGTCCGCTGACGGGAACCGTCTCGGCGGTCGGTTCATCGGGCTTTACGCTGGAGTTTACCTTCTCGCCATGCTCGACCGGGCCCGTGGTCTGCAATGTGGTGGGATTGGAGACGTTCAACGTGGAATCTACCTCGCAGACCACCTATCAGGGCTTTACTCCGGAAAGCTTCTCCGGCCTGGCTGACAAGGATCTGGTATCCGTCAGCGGCTGGCTCTTTCCACAAAACGGCATTCTCGACCCGGCTATTGGCCCGCCCATTGTCGTGGCGCAAACCATCACCCTTCATTCGAGTGGGGTTTATTGACAACCTGCGGGTGACCGGCGCAACCGCGATTTGCGCTCGCAGCATCCCGGAGATTTCTTCCGCGCGACCAGGTGGAAATGCGTGCCGCTTGGTCGCGCATGGACTCAATGCGCACTCGTCATAGGCAAGGCGGCACGCAGCTCGCCATGTCTTTGAGTTCCAGATCATGCTCAGGTTGGGCACGCCCGATCTCTGAGTGCGATACAGTGGTTGGGTGACGGATAAGCTCATTCTGATTACGCTGCTGGTCAAGCTGGGCGTGGTGGCCTCGGTGGCCAGCATCCTGGCGCGGGCCGGCAGTTTCAGGCGGCTGTTTTTTGCCGAGCGGCGCAGTCCCCGGCAAACCCTGGCCTTGCTGGCGTTTTTCCTGGTGCCGCTCACCCTTGGCGTATGGGTACGGCTAGCGGTTCCCAACTTTCTGGCGGCCGATATTTCGTTCGAGACAGTGATCCTGCTTGGCCTGCTGGTGGGGCCGGGCTGGGCCATGGTGGGCGGGGCTGTGCTCTCGGGACCGGCGGTTTACCACCATGAATATCTGGCACTGCCCTTCAATGCTGCACTGGGCCTGGGGGCAGGCCTTCTAGGGCGCTTTGTCGAGAAGGAGGAGATCTGGTCGTTCACACCCTTCATCGACTTGAGCCTCTACCGCTGGGTGCGCCGAAACCTGCGCCAGCCGAGCGTCGACCGCCAGTTCCTGATGCTGTTTCTCATCCTCGCGGCGGAAGTATGCCGGGACTGGATCGCCCACATCGATCCGCACCGCCTGTTTGCGTTGCTCGCAAGCCAGCCGTGGATTCAAGCGCTGGTGTGGCTGAGCGCGCCCATCGACGTAGGCATCGCCCTCAAAGTGTGGAACGCTCTGCGCATCGAGCTCAAGCTTGAAGAGCAAAAGCGATTGCTGCTCGAAGCACGGCTCGACGCCCTGCAAAGGCAGATCAACCCGCATTTTCTATTCAACACGCTCAACTCCATTGCTTCGCTGGTGCGGCTGAAGCCGGAGACGGCTCGGGAGATGGTGGTCAAGCTGGCCAACATCCTTCGCGCGCTGCTCAAGGACCACGATACCTACGTTCCGCTAATCGAGGAGCTGAGCTTCACCGACGATTATCTAGACATCGAGGTGGTGCGCTTTGGCGCAGACAAGCTGAGAGTGGAAAAAGAGATCGATCCTCGCACTCTGTCCGTCCTGGTACCCAGCATCCTGCTACAGCCACTGATTGAAAACAGCATCAAGCACGGGTTGGAGCCGCGCCTCAACGGAGGCACCGTGACCTTGCGGAGCCGCCTTGATGGGGATCGCGTGCTGATCGAGGTGGCCGACGACGGCGTGGGCATGGGCAACAAGCCGGCCTCGGCGTTGCGCCGCAGCGGCGCGGGCATCGGCATGAAGAACGTGCAAGAGCGACTGGAGGTGCTCTACGGCAACCAGGCACGGTTCACTGTCGTCAGCAATCCAGGGCGGGGCACGCTGATCTCGATTGAGATCCCTGCGAATCTGGCAGGTTCAATTTGAGCGCCTGAGGGCGTTGCTTGCGGCAGTTTCCACGATCAGTTCACCGGCGGCCCAGCGTCTCATTCTCAGGCGGCCAGGGTGGGAACGGCTTTCTAGCGATCGTTCCTCGGGGATTGCAGGCATACTCGACTCGATAGGCGGCCTCCGATTGGTTCCATTCTGTCCGGCCAGCATCCCCTCGGCGCTGATGCTCTGCTGATTTTGTGGGAATTGGGGCACTCCTGAAGCCGCGACGTTTCAAATCATCGAATTCACTTGAGTTCCTTCGGCAATCGAAAAAAGCATAAAAAAGACTTTCCACATCGTCTATTGAAGCGTTATGATCCCTCAATTCCGGAATCTGTCGGCCGGATGCGCCCGAAAGGAGCGTGCATCATGTTTAGTTTCTTTATCGTTCTCGCGTTCGTCGCCATGATCGCCGGCCCCGCCATCCTGTCTTCGATTCAAAGGGCCCGGTCCCGCGAACAGGACTTCTGAGACTCTTGCGCCCGCTCCGCGTCTCCATGGCCATGCATTCTGGCCCGCGCCAGCGCCGTCTCCACCCTTCTATGGTTGACCCCGGCACATTAGGCTCGTATCGTTAGAGGTTGACTATGAAGATTTCCCCTAACACCTTGCGGATTGGAATTGCGGCTGCAGTTGTCTTGAGCACTATCGGCTGGCTGGCCTGGTCGGGCTACGGCGCCAACAAGAGCTACTACGTCACCATCGCCGAACTTGGCGGAATGGGCGACAAGGCCTACCACAGCCAATTGCGTGTCGAGGGATTCGTGCAGCCCGGCTCCATTGAGCACAACGGCCCCCATGTCGAGTTCGTGCTCAACGAGTTTGAAAGCCACAATCCCAAGGCTGCTTCCGGCCGCCTGCTGAAAGTCTCCTACAAGGGATCCGAGCCGCCTCCGGACACCTTCAAGGACGACGCCCAGGCCCTGGCCGAAGGCTCCTATGGCCGCGACGGCGTCTTCCACGCCAACGTGCTTCAGGCCAAGTGCGCCAGCAAATACGCGCCCGCCGGACCCAACCAGCCGGGCGTCAAGCCCGCGCAACCCGGCGTTTCGCCCGCCAAATCCGCGGCCGCTACTGCCGTTGTTCCAGCATCCAAGCCGGGCATTTAAGTCTGTGCATGCAAGGAGACTTGATGAGTCGGATAAGAATGCTATCAACCGTTCTCCTGTATTCGGTATTTTTGTTCGGATTGTTTTCGTTCTTGCACCACCAAACACGTCGGGGCTTGGTCTACAATTCTCATGATTACGTTCTAGACGCGGTTTCAGCTATAGCGCTCTCCTTAGGCTTTGTCGGCGATCATGAATTAGATCGACTTGGTCATCAAAGGGTGAGAGAAAACCTGCTTCTCTACACCCTAATGTTGTCTGGCTTGCTCGGCGTGTTTATCATCGGTGGAAGCTATTCTGATATTTGGTTTTATGCGGTATTTATGCCGTTCGCGATCCCGTTCCCGGTCGCGCTGTATCTGAATCGAAACAACCGTAAATCCACCTCGCAGCAGACAAGCGCCAATGCATCCTGACAAAATAACCACTTCCGTCCGATCCGGCCCGCCAACTCCTCGCCCACAAGGAGCCGCGTTGAATTGGAAAAGGTTTCAATTTAATTTTCCTCTCTATGCCGTGATGATGTTCATAGCGATAGTGCCAAAACTATGGATTCGGGGAGTTTTGCATTTCAATTCTTATGATTTGATATATCGGGCGGTCTTGGCCATGTCAGCCTCGTTGGCGATTATCGGCTTAGCGGAGTTGAATCGAGGCGGGCGTCGCAAGGTTCGATATATATTGACAGGTTGTTACTTCATCTTTTTCTGCTTTTCTTTAGCCTTGTTCATCATCAAGCCTAACGGGGATTTGGCAATCGGCTTTCCGTTCTTTGCGTCATTGATTGTGAACGCATCCCCTTTTCCGCTCGCTCTCTACCTGAAACGACGTCAGAATAGGCCCAAGCTGCCTTCCGAAGTCGTCCGAGGCATCCTAGCAAAATGACCGTCCCCCCACCAGCCGAGGCCGCCACTTTCACCACCTGCGCCCGCCTGAACGGAGTCTCCAAGCTCTTTGGCTCCTTTGCCGCGCTGCGCCAGGTTACGGTGAACCTCGAGCCCGGCCGCTGCTACGTGCTCATCGGCGAAAACGGCGCGGGCAAGTCCACGCTGCTTCGCATCCTGGCCGGACTTCTCCGCCCCAGCCTGGGCATCGTCAAAGTCTTTGGCGACCAGGACCCGCACGAGGCCCGCGCCCGCATCGGGTACATGAGCCACTCGCCCATGCTCTACGACGAGCTCACCGCCCAGGAGAATCTGCGCTACTTTGCCAGCCTCTACCACGGCCGCCCCTGCCTCGAACCCGCCGAAGCTCTGCGCCAGGTGGGCCTCGACCCCGAGCTGACCCGCACCCTGGGCCAATACTCACAAGGCATGAGGCAGCGCACCTCGCTGGCCCGCGTCCTGCTACCCGCGCCCGAGCTGCTGCTGCTCGATGAGCCTTTTTCCAACATGGATGTCGAATCCGCCCGCCAGATGGTTGAGTTGCTGGCTGGGTTCCGGCATGGCAACCGGACGATTGTTTTGACGACCCACCAACGTGAACTAGCCGCCCCCATCGCCGACTGGGTGCTCACCCTGCACGCGGGCCGCGTAGCTTCGTTTGAAGAGGGAACCCCGGGAATTCCCGTTGGGCCTCCGACGCGCCGCGGGGTGCCAGAGCCGGCATATCCAACCTTGCCCAGCGGGTTTCCGATTCGCCGCTTGGGCGATCTGGGAAGGCCAAAGAAATGAAGACCAACGGCGCGCGCTTCCTTGAGTCCCTCGGCATTCCCTTCGAAATCCGCGAGTATGAAGTCGATCCAGACGACCTCTCCGCCCTCACCGTCGCCAGGAAGATTGGCATGCCCCCCGAGCAGGTCTTCAAGACCCTGCTGGTCACCGGG
>Ga0302194_10002905_pt1 | contig 10843 bp, 15 predicted proteins | sample II_Bog_N1_1_FD_200227 | JGI IMG/M metagenome (GOLD analysis project Ga0302194, IMG submission 200227) | Peat permafrost microbial communities from Stordalen Mire near Abisko, Sweden - II_Bog_N1_1 | ecosystem: Environmental > Terrestrial > Soil > Wetlands > Peat | place: Sweden: Abisko...
TCAATTCCAAGTTTGATTTGGTTCTGATTAATTTGCGCCATAATCTGCATAAACTTAACATCAGTTAAGGTCTTCTCATTAGCAACTTTAGCAGCTTGGATAGCTAGCTCTCCTTCTTGTTTTTGTTGTTGTTGCTGAATCTTAGCCATCTCAATTTGTTTAATGGCCTCGGTTTGCTCACGCATTGCGGTTTCTTCAGGATTGCCTTGCTGTGCTTGTTGTTGTTTTTGTTCTTCTAATTGCTTCATAAACTGAACGGCTTGAGCCTTAAGCCCCTCAATACCTCTAATGTCCATGTTATCTAGAATTGTTTCTAGCCCCATAGTATTAATAAACTCAGCAAACAATTGACTGGACTGCATCATTCTAATTATTTGATCAAGCGCTACTTGTTTTTGTACTGCGCTACTAACCCCTGCTTCAACCTTAATCTGTAAACTATTTGGGTTGTAACTAAAGTCTACGCTTTCAGGATTATTTGGGTGATTAATAATTTGGTAAGAGCGCTTACCGTCAGGCTCCTTTACTGGTAAGCTTCTAGGCGTTACATAATACTTAGGAATTAAGTCAACAACTATTTGGGCAACCCTATTTAAGCCTCTAATATAGCCCTGTAAATAAGGAATGGCCGCAGCATTAGATTGCATTGCTCCTTGCTGTATGGCGACCCCTGATATTTGCTTATCGTTAGTTCCTAATATGGAATCATACGTACCTAATATAGTTTGGGTAACCTGATCGGTCCCCATAAAAGTCATATTAACAATGTCGGGAGTAGGGGTTCGTTGAACTTCTCTTGGGGGCGGTAATGGTTGCTCTGGATTATCTTTATAAAATGCGTTATAAACCAACGTAGATGCTTGCTGTACGTTTTTATAAGCGTCCGCATAATCCTCTGGTATAGACTCAACTGCTACCATAAATTTATGTTGCACCATGTTTTCAATTTCGGCAGCAACGGTCTGTCCTGAGAAGTTTTTAAGTTGTTGCACACCTTTAGCATGATAAACAAAAGGCCTGGTCATCTGCATTGATGCACCATCTTCGTTTTCTCTAATTACCACACTATTGCCATCAATAAATACTAACGGGAAGAACTTATAGGATGTTTCTTCGTGAGACAGTACTTTATCTTCACAAACCATATAGCGATCAATTGTTTCGATAATGGTTTCTCTTTCATCTATAAGAATGGGGGCTTGTTCAATAAACCCTTGATTACCCCATAGTTTAAGGAATTCCTCATAATGTTTTTTAACAATAGTATGGCCGTTAGAAAGTTTTACGATCTTCTCTTTCTTCTTTTTCTTGCAGTAGTAATCGGCAACCAGTATGATTTCTTGATCTTGATTTAAATAGCTCCAATTAAAATCGCCTACATGGCTCGATCTTTCAAACTTCATATTGTCGGCCGAGCCTTTACCGAATTCTTCTTCAAAATCTTCTTTTGATTTAGGGATTAACTGAAAGCAGTAATTACCATCGCCCTTATGTGATTCTCTGGCTAACGGATCGAAGCCAGTTAAAGTTGGATCGAATACTCGCTCTACTTTAATATTTTGCTCAAAAGATAGCTCGTTAATGTAGCCTGTATAAACGTGGACAACACTATAACCACCAGCTAATAAGTCTGAATAAATGTTATACTCTAGTGCATCGTTGGAGGCGTCAAAGAAAATCTCTCTTAAATGCGCCTCTATTATTTCTAATGTTTGTAAAAATTCTGGGGTTAGCTCTTCAATTCGCACACCGTCGGCAGCTCTTGCCACTATTGATGGTTCTTGTTTCGCGAACTCGCCTCTTAGCCTTGAAATCATCGCTTCTAAGATGTTAAATTCTATTGCAGGTTTTTGTAGCACATCTAATTTAGTGATGTCATCGGACGATAACGAAGTCTGGAAGACAAACTTCATAAAGTCATTAAAGCGATTAACATTCTTTATAAAATATTCGTGCGCGTGCTCAATATTTTTCTTGATTTCGTTTAACTTATCCGTGTGCTTTTTAGCTACCATTTGAAATCCTTTTCTGGTGGTTGAACTACTTAGATAGATACATTCCTTATATCTAAGTTTTTAGTATAGTAAAATCTAAGGAAATAACTATAAATGGGGATAAGAATGGCACACATAGATACATTACAAGTATACAAAGAATATTTATCTGGGGGCTACACAGAAAGCCAAGCAATTACGGCTGTAAAGGCCTTGAATGCCTCATTTGACGGCGCAGCCACTAAAGAAGATTTAAATAGCCTAGAAAAAAGAATAGATTCAAAGTTTGATGCTAAGTTCGGTATGCTAGAAAAAGCCTGCATAGCAATAATTGTGCTGCTTCTGAAGGTAGCTTTTTGGTGATTCATATTTTTTCCCTATGGTTGCCTCTAGTGGCTTCAATCCGTTGATCTATCCAGTTGTCTACCTCGCTCTCAAGCCAGCCAACCGATCTGGCTGAAAGTTTTATAGGTTTAGGGAAAACACCTTTAGAGACTTTTAAATAAAGACCCGATCTAGAATCACCAGTCTTATTTAAAACATTTTTAAGACGTAATATTTTCATTGTTTATCTCCGTATAAAAAATGCCAATTGCATCTAATACAGATAATGAATGTTTTTTTAAATAATTAAATAAGATACCGAACCCTATTGTTCTTTATAATAGGGTTCATAAAGCCATAACGCATTGAAAATTAAGGAAATTAAGGTAGACCCTATTGTTCTTTATAATAGGGTTCATAAAGCCATAACGCATTGAAAATTAAGGAAATTAAGGTAGACCCTATTGTTTTTTGGGAGGTCCTTTTTTTGCCCATTCTGGCCTAATAAAGCTAGCCATGCGCTTTGCTGTAGTTGGGTCAAATTCTTTATTACTTAACCAATCAATTACATCTTGATTCCTTGGATGCTGTTTTTCTGGTTTGTCTTTTAAGCCAACCCAAAATTTATGCGCAGCCACTAAAGAAGATTTAAATAGCCTAGAAAAAAGAATAGATTCAAAGTTTGATTAAAGTTATGATTACAGTATAATTTATTTGATGTTCTTTATTAGCCGTTAGTAGTTCTGCAAAAACACTAACGGTAGCTTTTTGGCCTTAATTATTTTCTAGACCTCCTAATGGCTGTCAGTTTAGTATTAAAATCTTGCGCCAATGATTTAAGTATTGGTGCGCTTGGGTTTGGCTGTTCCCTAAATGCCGTAACAGGATAAGCAAAAGTTAAACAAAGCGCGTCCGCTTCGTCTGACGACCTGATTCCCCTCTTTTTCATATCTTCCTTTTTCTCCATAACCAATCTAGAGTTGGAATCAAAACTATAGCGTATACCGCATAAATCTGCATGTAAGCTGTCTACATCTGGTATTTGTACTGGGATATCCTCTAGCCAATTGGCGCACTTACCCCACATCTCAGCACGCTTATTTGAATACTTCTGGTCGTCTAAGCTTTTTGAACCAGCGTTAACCGCAACGACAGCCTCCTTGTGGCCTAATTCATTAAGCCTGTCGACAACACCAGCTCCCAATCCGCCGACATCAACAAACACCTTTAAAGGCCGATGCTGTTCAATCAATGAATGAACAATGCCAGTTACCTCCATTGTGTCTTTCTTGGTATAGCTTTGTAATCCAAATGCCACACGGCCTTGCCTAAAGATTATTGAAGTGCGATCATCACCAAATCGGGCAGGGTCAACCCCCATAATTAAAGGGCCGTATTTCTCTGCCGTTTCTTTTCTCGCTCGCATTACTATTGATGAATCGATAAATGAATTCTCGCCTTTAAGTTGGAAAGCCTCATTTGGATTGCATGGATATTCCTGGCAAAAGCTTTTCTCCCCGTCTTGACCGTTAACTGATAAATCAGTAATTTTAAATCGCCGCCAGGCTATCTGCTCTAAGGTTAACCGATAAGCTTCAATTAAGCGTAACTCTATATGATTAGGTTTAAAGTCCGGCGACGTTTGTCTTTTATATTCGTCTTGCCAGAACCATGGAACAAAGATAGCTATAAAATCAGACATGCCGCCCTCTGCTTTTTGCCACATCTGATGAAAGTAATTACCAACCCCGTTAGCGGTTGATTCCAATATGATCTCTGTTCCTGTTGCGTCTGGCACGGCTTGCAGTATACCTTTAGTATGCTCGTGAGCATTTGCCCAAAAGGCAATCTCAGAGCCATGGAATAATTGAATAGTACTGGAGCGCCCAACCGCTTTATTTTCGGCTGTTCCTAGTTTATATCCGCTATCTAACCGCCCAAAGATAAGCTCTTTAGAGTTGTTGGTGCTAATATCAGGCTGAACTAAGTTTGGGGTATTCTGATAAAACCGCTGCGCCATCTTAAATAGATTATTGGTAGCATCTAATGCATGAGTTAAGATAAAGCATTGTGTCCCCTTATTGTGGGTGGTCTTATGATAGAAGCGTCCGCCCACATAAGTTGAGTTGTGCGATACTAGTCCTTCGCATACGTATGTTTTATTGCTTGTTTGTAAATCTATAACTCTTTGTTTTTTTAGGTGAGTTATTTTGATTATTTTTGCCCAAGGCTTGATACCATCTGTAGCTGCCTTCCCTGGTAACTCATGCCCCAAGTGCCACTCATCCTCAGTAAACCTAGTTGGTCTGCATCTTGAAAATAACTCCATTATATAAGGAAGCCTATGGATATCTAAGCGATGTACTGGCTTATCCCCAAGCTTGCTGCTTATCCCAGAAGTTCTACGATCTAGAACTTCACAATAAGGCATCTCAATGCTTTTAAAGTATGCCTTTATTCTATCTAAAACTGGGCCAGCTGTTTGGTGTACACTAATTCTTTTTGTGCCACCATTTTTACCTCGCATACTTCCTTCGCCATCGATAATTCCACCCATCCAGCCATCCTCGTAAGATGACTTATAGTTTGGCGGCCGCATAACCACCCTTACATGATCCCCAACCTTAAAGTCGGCTACACGCCGCCACCTTTGCTCACAGCCACCCCTTTGTTTGCAAAGCATCCTATGTTCTGGGGTTACAACTAGTCTTGCACCATTATCAAATAAAATTTCATAAGTCTGTTTATAGAAAGTAGCCTTCGCTTCTACGACAGAAGTCCTAAATTTTCTTGATTGTTTGCGCCCTATTTTGGTAATCCCAGCAGAATTTTCATCACAACTAACTAGTTTATCTCCCACATTAATTGTTCCTATGGGCAACCATTTATAATCAGCTGTTAGCACGCGCATATCAGGGGAAAAACAGCAGCCCTGTTGTCTTCCTTTCAAGATCAGTGCTCTAACTCTACCTGTTTGTCTTCTTTGATCTTCTAATCGCTCATGTATATACTGCTGCGCTTTATTTAAGACAAACGGCGCAATCTCACCTTGCTTAGTGCGGATTTTAAGACAACGCGAAGCATAATGTATAAAGTTGTCTTTTAAAAGTTGGCGTGTCTTAATCTCGTCATCAGTCATCGTATGACTTATTGTTTTTTTCGTCCATCATTTTATCATTCCATTTATACGAAGCTTTTTTCCGTAAACTCTTTATAGCGTTATCTCTAATTTGAGACGGCCTCGACCAGCTCACTCCAAACGTAGTGGCTATTTCTCTAAAAGTTAAGCCGTCTCGATAAAAAAAGTTTATTACCTGCTGCTGCTTAGTTGGTAATTGTTTAATATAATCTGGCAATTCTGTTACGGTTATAAGTACACGCCCTTCAAAGTTACCGTTAATTAGCTCTAATAATCGCTCAAAGCTATGCGAGCGCACACTATAGTTCATCTTTTATCCTTGTTATTGGTGCTTGCTTTTGATGGGATTCGTGTTTTTTACGTATTAATTGTAATCTTTTAATATTCTCTTCTAAAGTAAAACAGCTCGCCAAACTAAAGGCCAATCGTTTTGCTTGCTCTATCTTTTTTGCTAATTTATTAAAACACTCCGCTGTATACCCACATCCTGTAAGTGGGCTTATATTTTCTAGCGTTTCCTCTATCTCATAGAGGTTTTGTACTATTTCACTTACCAAATCACTTGCATTTAATTCACTCATTCTCTTAACACTCCTTCTAACTTTTGTTTAAATTCTGCCAAAGTAATTGGCGTTACATCAATGGTGCTTGGTGTCATAAACTCGTAGAACATTACAGCTAATGCATAAAAGTCTCCTGGAGTTAGCGCATCAAATTCTTTGTTGTTTATAATAGGCGGCCAATTCGGTCCTTGCAGATCTGGTAATGGCCTCATTTCAAAAGCTCCAGCGCATCCTCATGTTTAATATTAACTGTTGATTCACTATGAACTCTGTCGCCATAAATTTTTGGTATTAGTTTTGATGTTAACCATTTACGAGTGTCAACTCGTAGTCTTGCGTGTTGTATTTCTTCACTAGTAATTTTTGGTTCATCACAAATATCTATAATTTGTTCTGCGAATAGATCGGCCTGAATAAGTTTAGCCTGTGCGTAGCGTGCAGCAAATTCTGGGTAATTAAAGCGCCATTCCATAAGGGTTTGGCAACAAGGAAAGTCTGGATTTGAATCACACATTCTGCGCATACCATCTGTGCAAGTGGATACCTTGTGGCAAATTTTATTTGCTAATGCTTCCGTATAATTTGTTGGTCTGCCACTAGTGTGTTTACTTTTTACGCTTAACTTGATTGGGGGTAGTTTTGCTATCTGTTTTTTTAACTTCTCGCGATTCTTCTCTTTTTGCGTCATTGGTGACATCCTTGTCTATTGTTGGTTTAACTTCCCCATCATTTAAAGTAATGCTATCGCCACTCCATGGCTCGTCTGGGGTTTTTTCTAAGCCTGTGCCTTTACAGATGCCGCATTCACCCATTATCATCCCTAGTTTCATAATCTTTTTATTGCCGTTACAGGCTGTACATCTGCGCTTCATAATATGAACCTCCTTGTTATATTATAGTTTATTAATCATTTACAAAGCATGCCAATTATTCCGCCTAAACCAGCTATTAAAAATGCCATAATCCAACGGTGGTTAATGCTCATCTCGCTTCTAAGTAAACCAATTTCTGTTTTTAAGTCTTGTCTTGCTAAATCAAATTTAGAGTCAGTTCTAGTTTCCAGATTGGCAATATCTTGTCTTGCTAAATCAAATTTAGAGTCAGTTCTAGTTTCCAGATTGGCAATATCTTTTCTAACTAAATCAAATTTAGAGTCAGTTCTAGTTTCCAGATTGGCAATATCTTTTCTAACTAAATCAAATTTAGAGTCAGTTCTAGTTTCCAGATGTTGTAAATATTCTTTAGTTGCCAAATGACTAATAGCATTATCAAATGCCATTGCTTGATTAAATGCTTGTTCGTCTGGTATTCCTGCTTTAACTAATTCATGGTAATAAACTAATGCGTTTGATGTTGCCATATTCAATCCCCCTTTTTTATATTATCCTAAAGTACTTTAAAACGATGGCCACAATAATAGGTAATATAAATCCTACTAATAATGTGCTTCCTAAGGAATACACGAAGAAAATTTTTAAGTCTTTTTCTAGCATTTGTAATCCATTAGTAAACTCATTTTTGGTTAATAATAAATCTTCTTTGGTTACTAAATCAGAATGATAAACTCCTAAGGACTTTACCGCTGTCATTGCCTGAGCCTCAGTATAACCACCTTCTAAGTATTCTTTGTACATTTGTAATGTATCTATGTTTGCCATATTCAATCCCCCTTTTTATTATTATCTTCTTTTTTAATTCTTTCTTCCAGCCAAAATCTAGCCAAGCTAGATGGCGACATGCCCCTTTTACGTGCAAGTACGCTTAATTTATTACGCGTTATGGATGTCAATCTCACACTTAAAGGAGTTCCTAATAACTCTTTTTCTGTTTTATCCAACATTTTTATAAACTACCTCTTGACATTGTGTCGTTTTGTATTACAATGTAGTTATTATTACACAAAAACATAAAAATTACAAGAAGAGGCAAATAATGAGAACTTATACTATCAATACAGAATATGTCCAAGAGCGTCCGTTTTTTAACTGGATAGCCAACCTAGACAATTATTCGGGTGGCGATTGCCTTGGAAAAGGTGATACCGAATTCGAGGCAATAGAAGATTTATTTAATCAATTAGAATTGAACCAGGAGGAAATAATATGATAAACGGTATATACGACAATTTAGACATTAACGAATACCACGCAGATAATAGCATTAGCTCAACTGGTATCAATTTGATACTAGATTGTCCTAAACGGTATTACTACGAATATCACGTAAAACGTACAGAGTTAGACGAGAAAGAATTAAAGAAACAAGCAGAAAAATATAAGCTCGGACGTGCTGTTCATACACTTGTATTAGAGCCAAAAAAATTCGATAATACCTTTTATTGTATGACAGAATCAGTGAATTTATCTACAAAGATTGGTAAAGAGATTTACGCTCAAGCTGAGATTACAGCTAATGGACGAGATATTTTAAGAACTGGCGAATGGGAAGATATTAAAGACATGGCTAACGTTATAGCTGCACATCCTGTTTGGAACGAGCTAAAAGACGGTAAAGTTGAGCAATCTATATTTTGGGAAGGTGGCACATTTGATACACCACTTAGATCAAGGCCAGATATTTTTAATGATAAATTAATAATTGATCTTAAAACCACTGATTCAATTAAAGCGTTTTCAAATTCTATTTATCAGTATGGCTATCATAGACAAGCTGCTATGCAGATAGACGCATTAAAACAATTAGATGGTAAAAAAAGATTCTTTGCCTTTTTCGTAGTTGAGAAAAAACCGCCTTATTTAACAGCCTGCTTTACTTTAGACGAAGGTTCGTTAGCGCAAGGCAGACTAGAATATCTAGATGGTGCAGCTTTATATACTGAATGTGTAAGATATAAAGAATGGCCAGGGTATGAAGAAAAATTCCAATTAATATCATTACCTAATTGGGCAAAAATGAAAGAATTAGATAATCAAGCAGGGGGATTAAAATGCTTAGCTCAAATGTAAAGCCAATTAAACCAAAACAAACGTTAACAGAACTTTTAGCGGATACTGATAGCAATATCTATTATACCCTTAAAAATTCGATTTATCCTGGCGCTAAAGATGAATCTATAGGAATGGTTTTAGCATATTGTAAAGCTAAAAAGTATGATCCAATAGCAAAACCTGTTCATATTGTGCCTATGAGTGTAAAAAACAGTCAAACTGGTAGTTATGAATATAGGGATGTTTTAATGCCTGGTATTGCATCATATCGTATTGACGCTGATAGAACTGGGCTATATTTGGGAATTAGCGAACCTGAATACGGTCCAACGATAACAGAAAGGTTGGGAACTATAGAAATATCTTATCCTGAATGGTGTAAGATGACTGTAGAAAAATATAATCCTACTAGCGGTAAAAGCTCTTTCTTTTCTGCCAAAGAGTATTGGAAAGAAAACTACGCAAACAAGGGTAAAATAAAAGGAACATCACAAGTTGATGAAACCCCTAATGCTATGTGGGCAAAAAGACCTTTTGGACAAATAGCTAAATGTACAGAGGCTCAAGCACTTAGGAAAGCTTTTTCAGATGTTCTTGGTGTGCATCCAACCTTTGAAGAAATGGAAGGTAAAGAGCCGAAAGATGTTGTTAGTGTTGTAGATCTAGTTGATGTCGGCGCTACCGTTACTGCTGAACAATTAGATATTGTTAAAAGCAAAATAATATTGTCGGATAGCGAAGAAATAGCGTTATGTAATTATCTAAAAATTAACAGTTTAGATCATATGCTAGCAAAAGATTTCGCTGATGTTATAAGGCAGCTTGATAAAAAAATTGATAAGCAACAAAAGATTAATAGTTTGCCTATTAACACAGTGTTTGAAGAAATCAGCACAAATGACTTGCAAGAGGCAAATTAAAATATTACCATTATACTGCATTTTTTTATTCTTAGATCTGTTAGTGATTTGAAAGACCGCTAACAGATTACTCCTGACCTAAAGGAGCTTATAGAACTTCTTTAGGTTAGCTTAATGAGAATATCCTAAATTGTTAATTAATCATGGCTGATATTTAGCCCTTACGGTCCTCCCTGGGTTTCCGTATGGGCTAAATTTTTTATGGCTATTAATGTCTGCTTTTTTGTTGTTCTAAGATTTTCCTAAGATAAGCCCCCTTGTTTTTTATTTGGATCCCTTTTTTCTTTTCGTGTTCTCTCATAGCTACAATTATTTCAGTTAGTGCAGTAAACCCAAACTCGTTAACCCACCTATCTACCGATTTCTTATTTACCTTCATCATCAACAAATCATTTTTTATATCAATTTGTTGCTCTTTAATCATATGATTTTTATTTAATGATTGTGATATATGATTATGGGTGGGCGCTGTGACTACAGCCCCCCTGGTCTCTCTGGGTACAGCTCCTATGTTCTCTGGGACTATAGGTAAAGAATTATCCACAGGGTTATACATAGAAATTGGCATGTTATCCACATAGTTATCCACAGCGTCAGTATAAGTAGGCATTTGAATAGCTACGTGCCTTGGAAGTAACGACAGGTTAATTTTATATTCGTTAGCTTTATGCGTTTGACTGTTGCCCTGCTTTATTAAAACTATCCGTTTTTTATCTAATAAAGCTTTTATAGTTCGTTGAATAGTACTCTTAGAAAACTTAAGTTCAGCAACTAGAGTGTTAAGGCCAGGATAAATATTAGTTCCGTCCTCGCTGGCATATAAGGCCATCCTGGCGTAAACAGCGGTCTCAATTCCTGTTAGTCGATACTTCCCATTAGAATCCTTGGCCTGGTCGCGAAATGCAGCCAGCATTAACATAAAACACATGTAATTTACTCCCTGTAAATAACTGAC
>Ga0302194_10002908_pt1 | contig 10837 bp, 10 predicted proteins | sample II_Bog_N1_1_FD_200227 | JGI IMG/M metagenome (GOLD analysis project Ga0302194, IMG submission 200227) | Peat permafrost microbial communities from Stordalen Mire near Abisko, Sweden - II_Bog_N1_1 | ecosystem: Environmental > Terrestrial > Soil > Wetlands > Peat | place: Sweden: Abisko...
TAAATTGGGAAAGCTGCCGGCGGCTTGTCCGTGCCAGAATTGCCAGACGGCATGAGACGCGGAACTGAAAGCGTCGTGCGGATCGAAGCGACCGCCAAACCAGCGATGCATCACGGCGACATGAAACAAAATAAACGCCAGCATGATCACGGCGGTGACGCGTTGCAGCCATTGCCGCATGGGGCTGCCGTGAAAATGCCCGCCGGTGATGAACTTCAATTTGTTGCGGCGCATTAGGCGCAGGCCGACAACGATGTGAAAAGTCAGGACGGTGGCCAGGCTGATTTCCAAGACCGGCAACAGCGCGCCGAGCGAATGAATGCGGTTGACGGTTGCCTGAAATTTGCCCGGCCAAAGTGTGAGGGCGTTGACGGCCAAATGCAAAATCAGGAAGCCGCCGAGGACATAGCCGGTAGGCGCAAGATAATGACGCGGACAACGCCCGCCGCCGCTACAACTGCACTGGCGCGCAGCCTCCTCGCCAAATTTGATCGTGCGAATCGATCGCGGATTCAGCCCGGCGGTTTTGGCGTGACCATGGGCGCCGCAACCGCAGTTATTTTTCCCGGCGCACTTCGATTTGGGAACCGCTTCAACGCACATGGAAAATCATTGGTTCATGGCTTCGCGGCGACCGCACGAGCAGCTGGGGCACGGTTCGCCCGTGCCGTGACCATGGCCGTGCTGCGCTGGCACCACCGTCGCGCCGAGCTGCAGCGAGGTGCCGACCCATTTCCAGTCGCCGCCGCCGGGGCCGCCGGAGAGCGCGAGCGTTTCGCCGAGCAAACGTGGTTTTTCCGGCACGGGAATTTCAAAGCTCTGCGCATAGGTCGCCGCGTCGTCACCCATTTCCTCATCCACGACCACGGCGAAATCCAGCGCGAGCTGCGTGGAAGTGTCCATACAACTGCCGTGAATCCGCGACAGTTCGTAGAGGCAGACGTTCGTGGCGTCTTTGCCCGTGACATCGAAAAGCACCGCCAGTTCGTCCACCGCGCCGGCGAACCCGGCCAGTTTTAGCAACGTGCTTGCACCCAGTTTCCAGCTTCGCGTCTGGTCGCCGGTCAAGGTCTTGACGTGTTGCGCGATGAGTCCGTCGCGCCCGCCGAGTTTGAGCGGCTGGAGTTTTTCGTAGCGGATGGTTTCGGCGTTGCCGTATTTTTTATAGATCTGGAAGGCCATGATTTGGTTTAAGTTTATCTGCGAGGTTTTGTAATTCCGCGTCGGTCACGTTGCGTTTGCGCACCGCGGAAAATCGTCGAACTGCCGCTAGCAAAGCCGGCAGCAGCACCGGTGGAAAATCCCTTTTCATCTGCTCCAGTTTTTGGCGCAGCAGCCGCGTGCCGGAATGCCGGCCCAACACCATTTCGGTGGGCACATGGCCAACGTCCTCGGCGGCGAAGGGCTCGTAGGTGGCGCGGTTTTGGAGCAGACCGCCGCAATGAATGCCCGATTCGTGGCGAAAGACCGCCGCACCGGTGACGGGTTTTTCCGGCGCCAGCGGACGGCATGATGCGCAGGCGACCAGATCACCCAACGCGGCAAGCTGCCGCGTCTTCACGCCGCAATCGGCGTCCAAAGTGAGCCGCGCCGCCATCACGACTTCGTCCAACGGCGCGTTGCCGGCGCGTTCGCCGAGGCCATTGACGGTGACACTCGCGGCATCGGCACCGGACGCGAGCGCGGCGATGGTGTTCGCCGTCGCCATGCCGAGGTCGTTATGGCCGTGAAATTCCAGGCTTAAATTCGGCACGGCGAGGCGCAGCGATGAAAAGAGTTCCGCCGTTTGCAGCGGATTCAAAATGCCCACGGTGTCCGCGACGCGCAGCCGGCAAAGCCCGGCGGCCTCGGCGGTATGCGCGAACTCAGTGAGAAATTCCCGGTCCGCGCGCGACGCGTCCTGCGCGCCGACGGAAAGAAATTGGAACGTGTCGCGAAACTCGGCCGCCAGTTCCACCAGCATGCGCAAAACCCATTTGCGATCTTTCTTCCACGCGCGCAAATGAATTTCTGAAACCGGCAGCGAAAAATGCGCGCCGTGAACGCGGCAGCGCGTGGCGGCTTGCAAATCCGCGCGCGTTCCGCGGCACCAGGTGGTCAGCCGCACGCCGTTGACGCGGTCACTGACGGCATTGATGTCGTCAATCTCCGCCTGACCCATCGCGGGGATGCCGAGTTCCAGCTCCGGCACGCCGGCGCGGGCGAGCGCGGACGCGATGCCGATTTTTTCCGACCGCGAAAACGCCACGCCGGCGGCCTGTTCGCCGTCGCGCAGGGTGGTGTCGATCAGGTGCGGATTCATTTTATAAACCACGAAACACGCGAAATAACGTGAAAAGGAAAAGCGATTTGATTCGGGTCACGGATGATTCCTTTCGAGTGGTTCGGGTATTTCGTGGTTATTTGATACAGGCGAACAGCGTGGCCGGTGGTAACTCGGCCTTTTCTTCGAGGCTGTCGAGAATGGCCTCGGCGGTTTCGATGGTCGCGTGTTTATACCAGACGTTTTCGGGATAAACGACCACCACCGGGCCACTGTCGCACAGGTTTAAGCAGCCGGTGCTGGAGACCATGACATCATCGAGGCTGCGATCCTGCACCTCGGTGGAGAGATGCTGGAGCAGGCGCGAGGATTCCTTTTTGTGGCAGACGCCCGCCGCACCGGCGGGCCGAAAACTGCCGCAGACAAATATGTGATGTGCTGGTTTACTCATAATTAATTTTTGGTGGTTGGTTGATCGTTGATGGCAAAATTGTTTTCAGCTTTCGGCGAGATCGCGGCCAAGCATTTTCTCCAAGTGCCGGTCCAGATTCATCAAGGCTCCGGCGCAACCGGCTTCGCGGGTTTTGACCAGCAGCTTGTCCGACCAGGCTTCTTCCTCGACCTGCTCGGCGATGAACCAGTGCAGGAGGACTTGGGCGGGATAATCTTTTTCCGCCAGAGCCACTTCGTAGGCGGCATGAATGCCGGCAGTATTGGCGCGCTCAAAATCAAAAGCGGCCTGAGCGGTTTCAATGAGCGCCTTAAAATTCCCGAGGGGAGCCGGGACCGCACCGAGCTTCGGCACGACATCGCGATCAGCGAGATGTTTGAGAATTTTGTGCGCATGTTCCAGTTCTTCCCCGGCCTGTTTTTTGAAGAAGCTGGCAAAGCCGGCGTGATGATGCACATCGCACCAATACGACATCGCCAGATAATTCTGGCTGGCGAGCAGTTCGTGGTCGGCCTGCTTTTCGAGCGCGGCGATGACTTGGGCGGAGGGAACGGGCATGTTTAGTTGATGGTTATAGGTTGATAGCTGTTGGCGAAGAAATTAACCACGGAGGCACACAAATGATCAGGGCTGGCATTTGGCTTCGGGTGGCAGACCGCGACGGCGGCACCACGTTTGGCGCGATGGCTAGCGCCCGAAAGCAGCGTGGCGCTGCGATTCCCGATCCAGCCTAAAAGCGGCGACCGCACCGCCTTGGCGTTGGAAAAATATCTGTGTTTATCCAGGTTCATCGGTGGTGGAGGATGGGGTTAGCCGCAACCGGTGCCGGTGCCTTTGCAGTTGACGCCGGCACCACATCTGGTGAAACGTTTTTTCAGGCCGACCGGAATCGGCTTGTCGGCGAACACCGCGCGCAAGCCTTCGTCAATCAGACCTTCCATCTCGACAACTTTCAGGCCGTGTTGCGTGAGCACTTTCATCGGCGTCGGGCCGGCGGCGTTGACGAGCAAAGCGCGGCAATCTTTCAAAGTGATGGCCAACTCGGCCCAACGCTCTTCGCCGCCGCCTTCGGGCGGCGCGGGACGAGTTTCTTTCACGCGGTAATTACCAGGCATCCGGGCGTCAGCTTCATAAACCAAAAACTTTTCCGCCTCGCCGAGATGCTGGTTGACCAGTGCGCCTTCCAGCGTGGCCACGGCGACAAACGGCCGCAGGTCATTCTCCGCGGGATTCAAAGTAGCATTGGCGTAATGATTCAAGGCGTCGTGCTGGTCGGTGGTCATGTCCTCGCCGATGTAGCCAACGGCATCGGCGCGGCAGCGGGCGCAATGGGTCATCTGGGGCAGCAACTGCCCGCATTGCAAGCGCAGGCGCGCGGTGGTCATCGTATCCGGCGGCGGCAAATCCTGGAACGCCGCGCCTTTCACCGGCACCAACGGCATGAGATTCATGATGTCCGCACCGAGCGCAGAAACCTTCTTCGCGACGTCTTGAATGTGATCGTCATTCACGCCCGGCATGATGATGGTGTTAATCTTCGTGGTGATGCCGCGCGACTTTAACTTCACCAGCGCGTCAATCTGCCGCGCGCTCAGGACGGCAGCGGCCTCCGCGCCGCGCAACGGCCGCTTGCCATCGCGCACCCAGGCGTAAATCTCGCTGCCGATGGCCGGATCAATCGCATTGATCGTCAGCGTGACGTGGCTGACTTGCAGCTCGGCCATTTCATCCACGTAAGGCGCGACGTTCAAACCGTTCGTGGCCACGCACAGAATCATTTTCGGAAAATACTTCCGCGTGAGCCGCAGCGTCTCCATCGTCTCCTCGGGATTCGCGAACGGATCACCCGGCCCCGCGATGCCCATGACGGAAATTTCCGGGCGTTTGGATACGACATCGCGCAGATACGCAATGGCCTGCTGCGGCGTGAGCACCGTGCTCGTCACGCCCGGACGGCTTTCGTTCATGCAATCGTATTTACGATTGCAGAAATTGCACTGAATGTTGCAGCGCGGCGCGACCGGCAGATGCACACGGCCAAATTTCTTATGCGCTTCCTTGTCAAAGCACGGATGGTTTTTGAAATCAATCGGCGCCAGCGTGGACGCGCCGCAGGTTGGTTCAAGGGTTGAGATCATAGGTAGCTGTAACCGATGGGTGAGGTTTCCTGTTTCACATCCAGCAGCGCGTTGATGATGCGGTCGAACAATTCCTGCGCCCCGCGATAGCCCAGATGCAGCACGCGCTGGCCGCCGATGCGGTCATGGATCGGAAATCCGACGCGGATCAGGGGCACCTTCAGCCGCCGCGCGATCGAATAGCCCTTGCTGCTGCCGATGAGGAAATCCGGCTTCAAGCCCGGCGCCGCCTCGGCGATCTCGGCGAAATCATAACCTTCTTTCACCAGCGCTTCCGCCGGCAGATCGGGAACGGCCGCGCGCAGACTTTTTTCAAGCTGTTTGCTCCGGCCGCCGCTGGCGCACAAGACGGGCGTTACGCCGATTTCGCAGAGCAACGCCGTCAAACCGATCACCAAATCTTCCTCGCCGAAAACGATGGCGCGTTTCTCGAAAGCATATTTGTGCCCGTCAATCAAACTGTCCACGAGCCGGCCGCGTTCGCGCTGATATTTCACAGGCGTCTCGGCGCCAGCGATTTCGGCGAGGGCGTTGAAGAAAGCATCGCTCTCGCGGATGCCCATCGGCAAACCCAGCAGCCGGCGCGGAATGCCAAACTTGGTTTGCAACACGGTCCCGCCGGTCTTGGTTTCGACGAGCGTGCGGCCGAATTCAATCGCGGCCTGCGCCGAGCCAAGCGCGCGGATGGCGGCGATGGGCGTGCCCCCGGATTGCAGCTTTTCATATTCCGACCACGTCGCGCCGTCCATGGACTCCGAATAATCCGGCAGCAAGGTGAACGGCAGATTGAAGTCCGCGAACATTTCTTTCAGATGCCGCAGATCGGCGGTGGAAACCATGCCAGGGAAAAGCGCGACACTTTTATTTTTTTCACCGGCCACCGCGATTTGCTCCACCAACTCGCGCACGGCGGAATGAAAACCGTCAATGTGCGTGCCGCGATAGCTCGCCGTGGAGACGTGGACAATGGGCGCGGCGGCATCGCCGTGCTGCTCCTTGAGCTCATGCTGGAGCCGCGCCATGTCCTCGCCGATGGTTTCGGCGAGGCAGGTCGTGGCCGCGCCGATGAGCTGCGGCTGGTATTGGCGGGTGACGTTCAGCGCGCCCTGCGTGAAATTTTTGCTGCCGCCGAAAATCGCGCTGTCCTCGTGGAAGTTCGACGACGCGATATCAATCGGCTCGCGGAAATGGCTGATGAGATAACGGCGAATGTAAGTCGAGCAGCCCTGCGAGCCGTGCAGAAACGGGATGCAACCCTCGACGCCGCGAAACGCCAGACACGCGCCCAGCGGCGTGCAGAGCTTGCAGGCGTTGCGCGTGGAAGTGAAATTTTTCGACTGCGGCTCGTCGTCTTCGTCCATTTCCGCCGACGTTGGAAGGCTCGGAACAAATACTTTTTCAATGGGCGCCTCCGCATCTCGGCGGCCAAGCGATTCGGCAGGGGCGGTGCAGTGCGCCAGTCCCGGGCACGCCGCCGGAGTCGCGCAAGTCGCGGGGCAGCTAGTCCTCTCCGCCAACGTTTCCTGGATGTCAGTTTTCACCACCACAACCCGACTGTTTGCAAGCGGGATGCCAAGCCGATGAGCCGCGGCAGATTTCGTGAAAACCCCTTAAAACTCCTGCTAACTATACAAACATTTCTCCGCTCGCTGTAAGCAACTCCGCAAGCTTCCTACATCCGCGTAGCTTTGCCTAACGCCTGCCACATTTTTGTAGCTAGGGGGAAAGACGCCGGGCGGTCACAGAGCGGCGAATCGGCGCCGAACCAACCGTAACGCGGTTGCAGCCTTCAGCACGGCGTTGGGCAACGCAATGGTGTCCGTGCGCAAACACCTGCGCTGGGTGAACGGGCAAAATGAAAATAACTCTGAAGGAGCTGGAGCGGAATGAACCGCGAAATACGCCAAATACGCGAATGAGAATTTGGTTTTAATTTTCGCGTGGTTCGTGTGATTCGCGGTTGAATACTTTGGTGGCCGTGCGCCAGCACCGGAATATGCCGCCCCCGACGGGGCTGGGGAATGGGGTCGCTCGGGTGGTTATAAAGATTTTGCTCCTGATGGAGCTTTCGGACGGAGCGCGACTGTGTCCGCAGGACCAGTCGCAGCGGGTGGATGGGCGGAGGCGGTTGAAAATGTTTTGCGGCGTGGGTTTGCGAACGTGCTGCGGCTGATCCCGCTCGGCGCGGGACACAGCCGCGCTCCAACCGCAATGCGGTTGAAGCATTCAGCCCAGCGTTGACGCGCAGCGGCTACGCTGGGTGAACGGGCAAAATGAAAACAACTCTGAAGGAGTTGAAGCAGAATGAACCGCGAAAGACGCCAAATACGCGAACGGGAATCCGGTTTTAATTTTCGCGTGGTTCGTGTGGTTCGCGGGGAAAAGCGGTAGAGGGCTACCGCAGTCCAAGACGCTGGCGCGTTTTCTGACGACCCTCGAACTGCGCGCAGCGTCTTGGACTGCGCCAGTCCTCTGGCGCTTTCGGGTGGCGGGGACGGAAACGTAGGGCGGGCTTCTGCCCGCTTCAACGTCCGAACTGGCGAGGCGTTGGAAATTTTTCAGGCGGGCACCAGCGCCAAAAATCTGCTGATTCGGAAAATTGATTTTAATTTTAACTGCAAATTCTACTTTTCAAAACGGCCTCTTCCCGCTTGACGGTTCGGGCGTTTCCTGTTGAAACATAGGTGCGGCCACAGAAGGGCCGGGCTTCAAACAAAACTATAAAATAAAAAAATGGCCACCCCGCTCCTTTGGAACCAGACCCTGCCCAATGGGCAGCCCCTGTGCTGGGGCGCGCCGGGCGCCCGCTGGACCGATGGCACCGTGGAGGACGTGATGGCGGCCAGCAACCAACAAAACAACACCACCAATATGAGTTCACAAAACCTCGTCAGCAGCGCGCTCACCGCGCAAGCCGTCACCAACATCACCGCCGCCGTCGCCACCATCCGCACCAACCTCCCGTTCCTGCTCAACCTCAACGACGCCCAGCGCAAGCAACTGCGCAACATCACTGAGGCCAGCCAGGGCATCGCGCAGGCCACCATCAACTTCGTCGCCCAGCATCCCGAAGCCCTGCCCGGCACCTTCAACGTCGCCGAGTTCAACAAAGACGCCGCCCTGCTCACCCCGCTCCAACAGGTCGCCTCCCTCATCGCCAGCCTGAACACCGACACCGACGACACCCTCCGCGCCCTGCACAGCGATCTCTACAGCGAAACCCTCGACGTTTATGCCTCGGCCAAGGTTGCCAACCGCGCCGGCGCCTATGACGACTATATTAACACCGTCAAAACCCGCTTTTCCACCGGCCCACGGGCCAAAAAAGCGGCCACCAAGCCCACACCTTGAGGCCACCCGCCGCCAACTGTCCTGTTTTTGGACGGACTCAGTGAAAAGATGAGTTGACTCATCATTTTGTTGAGTTGACTCATGTTTTTCCTGGGTTGACTCATCTTTAAGGTGAGTCAACTCACCTTTTTCATGAGTTGATTCATGTTATTGATGAGTCAACTCATCATTTTCCTGAATCAACTCAGCTTGGGGATGAGTCAACTCACCTTAAAGATGAATCAACCCAGGTTTTACCTGAATCAGCCCGATCCTGGAGAAACGGACGACGGAAATGATTTTGATTTAACGTGGTTTTCGCCGATTCCAACCTCCCTTCCCCAGGCTAGGCGTGGGTGGCCCATCCGGCACGGATTGCCTGCCGGCGCGGATGCCAACCCTGGGCTGATGGATTTGAAGCCCGTTGGGATTTATATTTTATCGGGTGCTTGAATGACTTCGCTCCACTCCACCAATTTGGCCTTGGCCTTTTCATCACCTTTATCAGCCGCCTTTTGGAACCATTGATAAGCTTCCGCCTTATTTTGAGAAACACCTTTGCCTTCTTGGAGCAGATTGCCGAGACTCATCATCGAGAGCGTCACCCCTTTTTCCGCCGCGAGCCGATAATAGTGGACTGCCTTTGCAAAATCCTGCGGCAAACCTTTGCCGGTCTCATAACAATCGCCCAGATTATTCAAGCTCATCGCGTGCCCCTTTTCCGCACCCTTTTCAAAAAGTTTCACAGCTTCCGCGTGATCTTGAGGCACGCCTGTCCCTTGTAGATAAAAGTGGCCTAAATTGCATTGCGCCGATGCAAAGCCCTTTTCTGCGGCCAAGCGATACCATTTAGCCGCTTCTTCATCGCTCTTGGCCACGCCTTCGCCTTTGGCATATTGCAGCCCCAAGTTATACATGCCCTCGGGACTGCCATGTTCGGCAGCTTGACGGTAAGAGGAGACGGCTTTGGTCGGATCTTTTTCGACACCAAAGCCGTTTTTATATAGTACCCCTAGATTGTTAAAGCATGTGGCATTGCCCAATGCCGCGCCGTGCTCGTATAAATTTTTTGCCCGGCTATAATCACGCTCCACTCCCCAACCATTTTGATACAGCACGGCCAGATTGAGCATGGAAGTGGGAACATTCTTGGCGACAGCCTGAGCGTAGTATTCTTTCGCACGGGCGTAGTCTTGTTTGACAAATCGTCCTTTTTGATACCAAAACCCGAGATTGTGCAGGGACGAACCATGACCCTTTTCCGCAGCTTGGGTAAAATATTGAAAAGCTTTTTCGTCGGAATGACGGGCGAAATCATTTTTCTTAAACACCACACCTAGATTGTGGATGGCGAGCGGATAATCCATAGCTGCGGCCTTTTCAAACCAGACGATAGCCGCCTCATAATTTTTCTCCACACCTTCGCCGTTCAGGAAAAGCAATCCGAGATCGTTGAAACCGTCCCAATCCCCACTATCACCGGCAGCCTGAAAACACTTGATGGCTTGTGAGTAATCCCGGTGGACTCCTTGGCCTCTGCGATACAGTTGCCCTAACTCCCGTTGCGCGTGCGCATCACCCTGCGCCGCCGCCTGACGAAACCAATCCGCTGCGGACCGATAATCTTGCTCCACACCTTCGCCCTTGAGAAAAAACACCCCCATGCAAGCCTGCGCCAACGGCACATTTTGATAAGCGGCGGCACGCATATATTTGACCGCTTTGGCCATGTCCTTGGGCACGTTTTTGCCCAGCCAGTAAATGCAACCCAGATAGAGTTGGCAATAAGCGACACCGTTCTCCGCTAGTTTCTCGTGGATGGGAAGAAATTTTTGGACATTCTCAGAGGTCTTGGCGTCCGCCAATTCCTGATTCCAAAACTTGTTTTTCAGGTCGCCGAAATGATTTGCTTTGTCCCATGCCTTGATGCCCGCGATAGACTTTCGGAACTTGATTCGCTGCCGGGCGCGTTGACGAATGATCCAAACCGAAGCAAGCAGCGAGGCGGTCAGCGGCTTGTCAGTTTTTTCGGCATAAACTTTGCGACAGATATTGCGCACGACCTCACGGTCCAAGTTCTTGGGCAACGTATGCGCAGCGAGGTTTTCCGGTGAAGAAATGATTTTCAGGAAATCTTCGCGACCGCGCAAAACGATGAAATGCTGAAGGACGGCAAAACTGGTCTCGGCAAAATTGTTCGTGATGATCTTGGCCGCATACCATAGTTCAGGCGCAAAGGTCTGGTTGCGCCGGCCTTCATAAAATTCTGCAAATCGGCGGATTTCGCGCGGTGACAATGTGGACAACTTTTCCTGCAAGCCGGTTATCTGTTGAAGGAAATTATCCGGGTGTTCTGCCCTAGTGGCTGCAATCAAGCGCCACCACCGTCGTTGAAAGAGGTAAATGGCAGTTGCAGACAGATGCTTCCACCATTTCATATCTCATTAGTTTTTCGCCCCCGCCAGCTCTTCCTCAAAATCCACAATCTCTTTGATCTGCACCAGAAACCAGCGGTCGATTTTCGTGAGGTTGAAAATCTCCTCGATGGTGAAGCCGGCGCGCAGGGCGTGGCGGATGAAGAAGATGCGTTCGGCGTTGGGCACGCTCAGTTTGCGGCTGATGACGTCGCGCGGGAGGATGTCGCGGTCGCCATAG
>Ga0302194_10002909_pt1 | contig 10837 bp, 10 predicted proteins | sample II_Bog_N1_1_FD_200227 | JGI IMG/M metagenome (GOLD analysis project Ga0302194, IMG submission 200227) | Peat permafrost microbial communities from Stordalen Mire near Abisko, Sweden - II_Bog_N1_1 | ecosystem: Environmental > Terrestrial > Soil > Wetlands > Peat | place: Sweden: Abisko...
AATCAGATTCTAGAATGGCGTGTGGGCTGAAATACATGCAGTTCATTATTGCTGTCCACCGACGCGACGGCTTGAGATTCATATGGGTGCAAGTCCATCTGATTGATCTGCTGCATGTGTCCAGAGTGAATAAACTTGGCCTTACCTTAGTTTAGGTCCCACATCGTCATATTGTTTCCCGCTACACTCCACAACACCTCCTTGTCCTTATCTTCGTTACTCCACTTCAACTGAGTGATTTCCTGTGAATTTGGCTAGTCATACTTAAAGAGACTGTCCGACAAATTGCGAATATCCCATAGTTTGATGGTTTTTTAAGCACCGCCAGTTGCAAATACGTTTTTATGAAAGGGAGAAAACTGGATTGAGTAGATAGGAGCATTATCACTTTTAATATGAAAAATGGGTTGGTTGGAGTTACGAATATCCCACAACACTGACTGCCCGTCATCATCACAGGAGGCAAATATGCAGTCATGAAAGCAGTTGTGGCTTACATCTTCAATCTACCTCTAATGGAAATTGAAGTAGCAGAGAGGACTTCGTTTGTTTCCCTCATCTTTACCATTTATATCCCACAGTGTTAACTTGCCATCGTAGCTGCCTGCAATGATGTTTCCCTCGCGATGTGGGTTCCATTCCAAGGAATAGCCTTATGTTTCGTGCCCTGCCAAGATGAGGCTAGGTGTGATTTTAACTCTACCCGACTTAAATTTTGTTTTATCAAAGATATGAACTTCTCCCAGAGGGGTCCTGGTGGCTATGAGGTTAGTTTTTTTAGGATGATGCTTAATACGATTGACTTCTCCCTCGTGCTAAATCTCGTGTTGGACTATTATTTTATCCTCCATGGCATTGTCATTTTTTTTAATTGCTTCGCTTGGTTTGATTGGTTCTGCATACAATTCAAAGTACTGTCGGCATAGGCCTTGCGAATATTTTCTTGATTGGGCAGATAGACCTTGGCCATTATCAAGTAATTTTTCTCTTCTCCTGAGGTGTGAGTGCCATAAGTAAGATGGCAGAGCGTAGTATCCGACTTATCTTTGCTATGAGTCTGCGACTCTTCAACCCACCACTCGACGCTAAGCGAAGGCCATTCCAACTCCTGAGTGTATAGAGTTTAGTAGAAGTAAGGGGCGTTCCTCCTCCAAATGAGTTCTTTGGATATATTGCAATTGAGGGTGCCCTCTGGGTTTAGTGTTTGGTCTTCCATTATGCCGCCAATTATTATCATTTAATTGAACTGTGTTCCCAGCTTATAAATAAAGAAATCGAGAATATTGCGTGGGTAACAAGATAAATAGTGACAAGCTGATTATAAGTGATTGTTAATTGGATCATGCAAATATTTCTATATTCATTATATTCATCCTTTAATCAGCAAAAAAATTATCCATCAGACGAATCATAATAACTTTACCATTATATACTTAGTGAACATAGGGACAATAAAAATGAGTACCCATGCCAACCCTTCGAACAATTCTCCCACCAAGCAGAAATACTCCTTCAGCAAAGAGGAGCGCTTTAAAAGTACTAAACCCCTGTAATTATTAATTAACCGAGGACTGATGCCTGCTATCTTCCCCTCTAGGATAGAGACAGGCGCAGCGCTTTAATTGGCTATGGCAAAAGATCCTTGGGAATTATGCATCCTGAAAAATCGTATTAATCAGTGCCTCACGCTTATAATATCCCTTCCAGCCTTGACAAGAGGGGTCACGCTTTTAAAAGCGGAAGATATGTACTAACTCGCTAAAGCAGCAAATCGGAAGTTATCTTGAGAATCTCAAGTACTTGCAGTCAGTCCCAGGACCGAGCTATGAAACTCCCTCCACCCTCGAGAAGAATGGCGTACTAATGAAACCGAAGTTACCTGATTTCTCCCTTAAATGTGGAAATATTATAACTCAGACGCTCTTTCTGTTCCTGGGCCAGGCACTTACTCAGTGCCGTCGACTCTCAAAGTATAATAAAAGGACATAATGGATTCTAAATACTCGAATCCAGGCTCAATAAAAATATCCCAGTCCCTCGATATCAGTCGCAGACGAGAGCCCGTAGTTTTTAATCCAGGACCAGGTCAATGTCAATTTATGTATATTTAGACGATGTGATTAAATATGGAATCGGAAACCCAGAAAATCCCTATGGAAAAAATGAGAACACAAAATTTTCAAAATCAGTTCGAAATCCTTTGAGCATAAAGGGAGCTGAAAACTTGCCCAGCCCAGCGCAATAGTACCCTTTTGCTTATTTAGCAAAATATACTCGTAATTCGAATGAAAACTTATTTTTGATTCTAATAATAAATTTGCAAGCCAATCAACGTTTATAGCATCATAGCAAAAGGCAAATATTCAGGCATAGGAACTATCTTAACTTATCCAGCTAATCAAAGATTTTGCTTCCTTCCATCGTGCCTCCATCGTCTCACTGCTTAGCAAAATTATTAAAAATTCGTAAGCTCTGCCTTTTAAAATGATGGGATAAGAAGCTGCTAGGCAAGGCCCTGCATTGGGAGTAATACCTGTCTTAATACCACTCCATCCTTCCCATAGCATTTTGTTTGTATTTTACCATTTAAGCCATCGCTTTACAATCTATTTCTACCCCTTATCGTTTATTTGATCCATGTAGTACTGGCAGTTGTAGTCCTTCGTGCTTATGATTTATCGAAACTGATTGTTTTTCATACAATAGAGACACAGTTTGGCAACATCCTCGGACGTTGATAGATTGTTGACATTCGACAAGCCATGAGGATTGACCCAAGTGGATCTGTTTAGGCCTATCTTTCTTGCTGTTTGATTCATTTCGTTGTTAAATATTGCTACAGTGTTGCTATTTTAATGTATTGCCCTTGTTAGCTTCTCGCAGTTATAAATAAAACTTTTTTAGATTTAACCTTCCCTAGTCAAGTCGATAATAGTTCCTCCAATCTGAGCAATTTGATGCGCCGCGTCATTACCGCTGGGTAACATCATCCCATAAAACAAATCTTCGAGAGACATCTCCATATCAGGTTTTAGCTATGCGGTTGTTCCATTAATAGTGCAAGCTTACTTACTCACCAATACTCTTATTCGATTCGCTATCAAAGTATGGCTGTTCAAAAGCTATAGAACTGTGATTAGATTCATAATTTTAGTGAGAGAAGCAATCTCTCTTCTTTTGAAGTTAGCCCTCCCACAAATAAATTTTTACTATTTCATCTCGTACAGAACCCAACTATGAGCAGAAATGGATGGCATACTCAATCTCATTTTACGATTGTAGTGAGGAGATTACCTATTTTTAGGTCTTTCAACTGACCCTCTTGAATCTTTGGACCCGACCGATCCCTTCGACTATCTTGATCTGATGGATATTTTTGAAAATCCTATGCGTTAATTTGAATATTGCTGCCTTGCAGAAGAAGGCCTCCTCAAAAACACGTTTTTGCGTTAATTATTTTAACAGTTTTCGCTTATCTTATGTTCACCTTCATAAGACAGCTCTCTTTTGGTTTCCCTCAGCACTCGTTCTATGGAATTGTAGCGTGTTGGAATATTTATCTTATTGGATACAATTTCCATGGTGGGACGAGGAGGGTTGGTATTTCTTTTATTGGGAAGCGGCGGCATTTTTCTGATTCTATCCATGTTTATATAAGATAGATAATAATTTTATGATGGCTTAATTAATGTTTTGCTGACTGTTTGGAGAATATATAAAATTGAAAATAAGCTATAAACCTGATGATAGTATGATAATATAATAATTTATTATACCCAATGCCCAAGCCTTTTATCGAGTATTTAGATGGAAATAATCTTTTTGCTTGCAGAATATGCAAAACTCATCTCACCTCACTGTCAGAACTCATTTCCAAAGATTACCGAAGCCAGCACGGCACTGCTTACCTTTTCAATAACATGTAATCGTATCATTAAAAAGTATCAATGTATCAACAGGCAAAAGAGAAAGGAGGAAGATGACTTCTGGATACCATACAGTCTGTGATATATTTTGCATCGCTTGCTAAAGTGCAGAATCAATTGGTTGGAAATATGTATCATATGCAATATTTAAGATTGAAGCAGAGGCGTCTTCACAGAAATTTAAAGAAGGTCGATTTATTCTGTCCGAGGCGTGCATTGATAAATAGAATTGGATGGATGATTGATGGAGTTTACTTTATATATAAGCATCCTATACTTCAACCACTTCAATGGCTCATTTGGAACTATAATAGATTAATTTTGCATATCATGATATTTAAAAGGCGATAACCAATAAATATCAGCATTAACTGTCAAGCTAAATGTCCTCGAAATGGTGTGTATATGATGTTAACCAGCATATTTTTATAAGTTACACTCTCACTCGGATGCTAAGCTGTTAATGTCAAAGATCCTGCGAGCTTGACCATGGTTCCATGGAGTGAGCTACAGTCCCTAACCATCAGTTTTTCTAAGTTATGATAGTCTTACCATCAGCATATTTAATTTAGCAATGAGCCTTAGACATGAATTTATCACTGGCATCACAGATATCTGAGTTGCGACTGCGGCCGATTGAATATTTTAGCTTATTTTTAAAGCTTAAAATAAAATAATTTTTTAAAGATTGCTGATCTTTACCGTATATGTGTTCGAAGATGGCATAAGGGGCGGGGATGTCTTGAGGATGTGAAAGCAAATAATTAATCATTTGGTGATATTATTTTGTTTCTAGATAAAGTAGAAGATACCCCTAATATCTGTTTGACAAAACTCGCAATTGTATTTATTGGTTTGTATTTTAACATTTTCAGAGAGCGTACTGCCGAATAACCACTTGATCAAACACTTCATGTGCATGTATTTAATGGCTCCATTGCATTTGCAAGGAGAAATCAAAGGATTTTCTTCATTTTGGCAAGTTAAACGGCAAATTCGACACATAATCTCCTGGCAACTAGAATATGACAAATTAATATTTGAAATTGGTCTCTCAATTTCAATGAGAGATGACTCATGCTATAATTTGCATAATCTGTATTTGGTCTTTCCTATTTTTATAATTTCATGCTCTTAAAATTGAGTCCAATCATTTATGCATCTCCATATGGTCTAATTTTATTTGACGGAGGATAGGGCAATAGAAAATGATTTGTCCTTCTTCTAGATGAGGCACTTTAGCATTGTATTTAATTTAGTTAAGTCTATTGAACTTTCTTCCCTTATTCTACGAGAGTTTTTAATCATGATTTCGAGCTTCTATGTGTTGTCAAAGACTGGCTAGATTCTATCCTAGATACAAGTATTGGTCTCAGCCAAATTAATTCCAGAGTCATAAGGCCAAATTTTTAAGTGAAAAGTTCTAAATGAAAAGGCAAATACAGTTAAAAATAATCCTCTTTGACTGGAATGAATTCTATATTGTGCTTAGTTGGAGATGAACGGTTTAGTTTTTCAAAGTTGCAGCTTCCCATATATTAATATTATTCCGCTGAATTATATTACCTGTATTTTTAGGAGCAAATAGGTTGGTCCGATGGTTTGTTTGTTTGTTTTAAAATAATATTGATAAAATTAAAGACAATTTTTGGTCTTATCTTAACATTTGTTGTTGTCGTTATCTTGATAAAAGCATGGAAATTATTGAATAATCTGAATAATAGCAATTAAATGGATGGGTGTTTTTTGCAATTAATTCAATATATATGTATAATAAACTTTTAAACTACTTGACAATATTAGCTGAATTTTAATCTGTGAATTTTACCATATCAATACTTGCGACTATCCAAAATCTTAAGAGTCTTCTAGATGTTATCGAAAAAATCGAAGGATTCGTTCCCCTTTGATTTTTGGATTTTAGATTAATTAATGTCTGCTGTCTGAGTGCCGACCTACCTCGCCGCTGTGGCTCTTCTTTCGCAAGTCTAGCATTTAGCGCCTATATTTTTCAATAAAGAAAGTAAATGAGCGTTCTCTTCTTGTTTATTTTTCTCTGTTTCACTTTGTTCTAGCCTTGATTTTTTCTTACTAAAATTTTTCTATTCTGCCATATCAAAAATTCCTAAATAGAAAGCAAATTACTCTCAGACATTTCTTTGATAATTGATTTAAAATATCTGATCTAGTTTTGGCATTGCTTTAGTTTCGATGCCATTGCACTGGAGTTTTATTAGGTATAATCTGTCAAGTAGCTTTGATTCCTGCGTTATTTTGAGAAAGATAGAGCCGAACTATTTTTTAATTTTGATTCGATGATTGACCGGAGATCTTACTCATGCTATAGCTTATTTACCAGGTTGGTAATAATTGCCTATTTTTTAATCTACTGCCGAATTTTTGAATCACTACTCAGCAAAGATTGCTGATAAATTGAGCTTAGAGACTACCGATCCTCAATAAAGCATTGAGGGTATATTCCGCCTGCCCCATTTCCTTCCCTTCTTAGTGGAATCATTGACAACCTCTGCGATTTTTGGTATTCCAATTGTTGTGAGTAATTAGTGGTACCTTTCAGCGACAGCCTGCGATCGAACAGCTCCTGCTCCTTATCATACTTTTTATTACTTTCGCATGAATTTTGAGTAGTTATCATATTTTGAATAGGACTTACATCTTTCAGACTGGATTTACTTTTTGTATTAGCACCTTCTTTGGAAAGAATGAACTCCTTAGAAGGATAGGAGAATGTGTTTAGGCCAGTGGACTAACTGAGTTGAATGATGTTTTATTTATTGTTTCTGCTCTATTGTTTTTTCTTGATGAGGACTGAGCTTCCGCCGTTTGAATTATTGCGCGTCTTGTGCTGGAGTGGAGTAGACTCGATGGCTGTGGTTTGTTTCTTCTTCATGCTGCGGATATAGCGATTGTTAAATAATGTTAACTGCTATAAAATGAAATAATCAATAAACTCAATCAGGAAAATTACAAATTCATAGATTTTCATTTCTGAATTCTTATTGTCGGGAGGTACGCAGCAGCTGCTGATTTTCTGGTGGCAGGCCCATTCTTGACCGATTTAGTCAGATAGAGGTCTTCTTAAAGTTTGGCGTGCTTTTAATGTTCGTAAAGCCAAAGGTTCATATCACCGTATCTGCTAAAATCCATTGGCTTTTTCAAGTTTGTTGATTTGAAGGATGTTGATTGGGTGATTGTGTTTTAATTTTAAGTGTAAGAACTATCTTGAGATGCCATTAATTTTTAAAGATTTTCAATTTATCCGTCGGTATTGTTTGGCAAATTTGAACTTAAGGTCGAGTTAAAAGATTGATTCATCTTGGCGTTGGTTGTGAGTGTATTCATTGGATTATTGGAAGATACCATCAAATTTTATTATTGTGTTGGCCTACTTTGCCTCATCCTATCTTTCTGCCTTTATATCAAAGCGAGTACATGCTGCTAATTAACTCCTTTAACCTCAAGTTCTACGCATACACTTTGTTCCTTGCTTATTTCTATATAAGACCAGCTGCTATTTCGAAACCGACTTTCTACATTGTGTGCGTATCACTACGGTCCCGAACTTTTGGTAGACTGACTATTTTTTTTTGGATTGATTTATAGAAAGATCGGTTAGTTTCACTGATAGCCTTATGCTTGCCAACTGCCACCTTCATCAGTATAGACTTTTTTTAGATATTCTGCAATTTTTAGTAAATGGCTATAAAGGCCTAATTTTATTTCTTCTCCCTTTTGCAATCCTCGCAATCATCTGCATATTATAACTCATACCATGACTCCCCTCTTTTTTTGAGTGCGCAGTCTCACTCATCAATAAAACTATTAATATAAAAAATTTCGTAAATAACTCCAGAAGCAAAATCCATAGTTTTGGTGAAATAATAATAGGAATTTACGCTATTTTTAACTGCAGTTGCAATTGCAAAAACAAACTAGTATTTATATGAATAATCTTGGAAATGGAAGTATTTAATCAAGGGTATTAAGACTAAGCAAGAATGTGCTTTTAACCAACTTAAGTATCTTGAGGTTTAATAAAAATTATCATATATCGACATATTTATGTACTCCAATTACCGTCCTTATCCACCACAACAGATATTTCCCCAGCAAAACACCAACAATCGAGTGCAACCTCAGCAGCAGATTTATCAACCCAATCTGGCCCTCAATCAACATCCCATACAATCTCCAAAAGAAGGCAATCGATTAGGCCGAAACATGTATTCTTCCACAATTCAAACCGCAACCTCTCCAACCAATGCCATCAAGAGTGGTGGATTCGGATTTGGGAAGCTGGAAAGCATGGGCCGATTTATTCAAGAGGTCCCAGACGCAACACAAAAAGTAGAGTAAGGGACAAAAGTTACAAATAATCAGCCAGTAAACTCGTTTAATTATGGAAACGATAACCATGAAAGAGTAAAGATGTTTACATCTGTTATCTTCAACAAATCAAATGAAGATGAACTCAACCGCTTTCCTTCATTTAACCTAAACAATGTGAGTCAAAATAATGGAGGAGTATCCAAGCTTTAAGCTCTCATGAATCGCAATAAAATTTCATAATTGCCAAAAGAATAAATAATTCCTTAAACCCCCTAAGAGAAACGAAAAAAATAGATTTTGTCTATTAAGCAATAACTCTAATTTTTGAATAAGAAGATGGAGAAAACAGGATTGCGAAAAGTTGAAGGCGTTAACTAAGGAGAAAAGAAACCTTACTTCCAGTTGCCCAGTCGTAAATCAGTTTTGCCAACACCATCTGCAAATAATTTACTGAATAATGCCAACACAAATAATAGCGAAGAGTTTGCAAAGCAAAAAGATATAATTCCTCAAATTGCTCAGGTGGCAAATAATAATGAAAATCCTTTGTATCAAAATAATCAGTATCAAAATTATCAAAAAAACTCTCAATCTCAGAATTATCAACCTCAAAATAATTTAAATCATTTTCAACCGAATCATCAGTCTCAACCCCAAAACGATCCCTCTAGAAATCATCAACAGGTTCCCACTACTGACTCAAAATTTGAAGATAATTCAGCTTTAAGGATGCCTGTAAAATCAGATGCTCGAACCAGTCAGTCCATTTCCTATTCAAGTGATAGTGGAACTTTTTTGGGAAATGCCAACAATATTCAAGCACCAAGGGTATAGGAAGGGGGAATGTTTAAAAAGAAAAATAAACCCGCATACCTTAACGAATAACTATCAAAACCTGCCGATTACCAGCAAAAGCCAATGTTTTTGCCTGCAAAAAATATAAATACTGTGGCTTCAAATGCTATTACTTAATTTAACACCACAGAAGTAGTGGATCCTCCTAAGTTCAAGCAAGCTATAAGAAGAGCTGTTTCCCTTGATTATGAGGACGTGAAACCAAAAGTAACGAGCATGGCTCCTAAACAATTTACTAAATCTGATTTTGCTATTGGAAAAAAATTAGGAAAAGGCCAATATGGAGAGGTGATGCTTGTTCAGCATAAAGAAACAGGCTTCCTAATGGGCTTGAAAGTAATGTCAAAGAAACAAATCAGGGAAGAACGATACGAAAATCAAATAGCTCGGTAATTGAGTATCAACTTCTATTTGGCTCATCGCAATATTGCTCCTCTCTACGGCTACTTTAGTGATGAATAGAACGTCTATTTACTCGTGGAATATTGCACTAACGGTCAGCTACTGAGCTTGCTGAGGAAGAATCGCAGGATGGAAGATCCTGAAGTAAGTCCTATTATTAAATAAATCTGCTAAGGCTTGGACTACATTCACAAATAGGGGATAATTCACCGCGATATAAAACCAGAGAATATTCTCTTCAATTTCGTACACTTTTTAATATTGAGAATACAGTTAAAATATGCGACTTCGGGTGGGCAGTATACTCAGCCAACGGAATGCGCAGGACAGTGTCAGGTTCACCACTCTACTACTCTCCCGAAGTGGTGATGGAGACTGCATACGACGAAAAGATAGACATATGGGCAATTGGAATGATGACCTACGAGTGCCTGCTTGGTAAAATTCCTTTTCGCATTTACTCTTAATTGGATTTGAATCGTATTGTAACACTAAAAATATTTAGGTGGAAGATGAAATCAAGTTCCCAGAGTATATTGATGTGACTGACGACGCCAAGGACTTTATTCTCAAAATAATGAAGAAAAAACCGGAGGAAAGGATGGAGATTAAGTAAATGCTGCGTCACCCCTTTATTACAAAATACTTAAAAGCCGGCAAGATTAGCGGATAAATAATGGAGGAATTCCGGAGAGTGATTTCGTGATGATGTATATTTAAGGATATAAGGCTGTGCATGGATTCATATTTGAGAGGGTCATCAATTTAAATATGCACACCTCATAGAGCATTATTTATTGTCAAATGCAATGCACATCACCATGTTCCTCAACTTTTTATTTAAGTTAATAATCATTTTTAATATATGCCAAGATTATCAACCTATTCCAACTTTGACTACCCTGATGGCGAGGAGCAGACTATGCCGTGGGAATTTTGGACAGATGAGGAACGCTCCCTTGTTATCAGGGAGAGCTACAAAGATCTAACTCTCACCTCTGCCGAAGTGAAACCCTATCTTAATGCTTCCAGAGCTCATTTTTACGGTCAGTGGCTAGTCCCCATTGTTATTGCTGGTCTCGCCTTCGGCCCCTTTAGAGGCAGCCTACTTGCGAAGGCCTACGGTAAACACTCATCTCTTGGACTTAAATGTATATGTGAGTATACATAGATAGCGCTGCAATCACAGGAGGCTTCACTCTCTTTTGGCTGAACTTGAGCCCCTTTTACATCAGAAAAGAGTAGGAACAGGTGAAAGCTCTAAAGATATTGTGGCAAAAACTCGGATCTTCCATGAAGGGCTA
>Ga0302194_10002914_pt1 | contig 10826 bp, 9 predicted proteins | sample II_Bog_N1_1_FD_200227 | JGI IMG/M metagenome (GOLD analysis project Ga0302194, IMG submission 200227) | Peat permafrost microbial communities from Stordalen Mire near Abisko, Sweden - II_Bog_N1_1 | ecosystem: Environmental > Terrestrial > Soil > Wetlands > Peat | place: Sweden: Abisko, Stordalen...
TGAACTTGCCTGAACCATTCAGCAATGATGATGTTTGTAAAGAATTAAATATTAAATCGCTTCACGGACAAAATAAAGATGCATTGGCAAAAATACAAAAAGGTAACTGGCGTTATGATGTGATTGAAGCCGGTTTTAAATGCAATATGACTGATATTTCAGCTTCGCTTGGACTCGTTGAAATTGAACGTTATGATTCGGATACATTAAAGGTCAGACAAAAAATATTTAAAATATATAGCGAATTATTTTCCAAATATAACTGGGCACAATTACCAGTATTTAACAGTTCAGAAAAAATCAGTTGTTTTCATTTATATGCACTGCGAATAAAAGATATTTCAGAAGACCAAAGAGATCAAATTATCCAGAAAATATATAAACAGGATGTTTCAGTAAATGTACACTTCATCCCAATACCAATGTTAAGCTTTTACAAAGACATGGGGTATGATATTAAAAACTATCCGATAACCTACGATAGTTATTCAAGAGAAATTTCACTTCCCGTTTATTACGACTTAACTGAAGATTTAGTGAAAATAGTTGCAGAAGTTGTAATAAAATCTGTTGAGGATATAATTCACTAATTTCTAAATATTGTTAAAAATATGCTAAAACGTGTATTTGATATTTTATCTTCCGTAACAGCTATTACTTTTCTTTCCCCCTTATTTTTAATAATTGGTTTGTTAATTGTGTTTAATTCAAAAGGAGGTTTCTTTTATAAACAATTAAGAATTGGCAAAAATGGAAAATCTTTTTATCTGTTAAAATTCCGTTCAATGCAAACAGGGGCTGACAACCATGGTTTGCTAACTATAGGTGAACGAGATGCCAGAATAACTCGTGTCGGCTATTTTATTCGCAAATATAAAATAGATGAATTTCCTCAATTAATAAACGTAATAGCGGGAGATATGAGCTTGGTCGGACCCAGACCAGAAGTGCCAATCTACGTCAATTTATATACAGAAGAGCAAAAACAAGTCTTAACAGTTAGACCGGGAATTACAGACTATGCAAGTATTCAGTACCGAAACGAAAACGAAATTCTAGGAAAAGCAAAAAATCCAGAGCAAATATATATAAAGGAAATTATGCCTGCAAAGTTGGCTCTTAGTTTAAAGTACATCCAGGACCAAAGTTTATTAACAGATATTAAAATACTAGTAAAAACAATATTTTCTCTCCAATATTAATCCTTCTCCAATAAATTCAACAAATCTCTTAATTCATTGCTTTTATTAGGGTAGCCAAGCTTTTCGTAAGAAGCAATCAGGTTTCTCAACAAACGTTTAATTATTTCTTTATTAGAACACGGCTTATAAAAGGTTTCTAAGGCTGCTATTTTTAATTGTTTCAAAAAGGCATTTATATCTTCTTTTCCAAACACCGAGCCTTTACTAAAGGGGTTAATATAAAATAATATTTGTTCTTCTGTCCTATCTTTTTGAAACGATATTTCAGAGACCTCTTTATTTAGATAACATAATACAAAATGTTCTGGAAGATTTACTCCGTATATAGGAATATCAAGACTTTGAGCAACTATTGCGTAAATAATTGAAAGCAACAACGGATTACCTTTTTTACTCTCTAAAACATTATTAATATATGAATTTTGCGGTGCGTGGTAGTTACTAGTATTTCCGCTGAAATTGTGAACGTCAAAAATAATATGATTTATAATCTTTACTTTTTCAAGAGCGGTAAGATTATCATTTAACTCAAGCCAAACATCCTGTTTAATCTGACTAAGTTGTTTTTTTACTTTTTCAACATTAATATCAGGATATTGATATTTGGCAATTAACAATGTACCATCCAACAAATTTTGCAGATCCGAATACATCCATTCTTTTAAGCATGTTTTAATTAAATCAAATTGTATTTGATGAATTATATTTTCGATTCTTTGCTGAATCAAAGGGTCAAAGGAATATTCCCAAGCATTTTCGAGAACCGGAATAATGTCCTCTCCTAATGAAAGAAACTTAATACTAAGCTGATTAAATATGCTCTCATCAGGGTCGTCAAGTAAACTAATCAAAGCATTTAATTCTTTTTTATTCATCTGACAATTGTTCTATATTGCAAATGTAAAGGAGCGCATAGTATTAAAAAGTTTTATTAATTATAAGATTTCAACCTATGGTTGTTAATCGAATCATAAATAAAAAGGGGCTTAAATACTTAAGCCCCTTTATTTTCAAATATCATATCTAATCAACTTTTAAATATTTTTTGGAAAATATTTTTCTTTTCTACTTCCTGCCCATAACCATAACCATAACCATAACCATAACCATAAGCTCCACTTTTTTGAGTACAATTTAAAATTACAGCCATATTGGGAAGTTTTTTTTCATTGTACAGCATCTTAGCCACACCCAACATTTTTTTCTCTAAAAAGTTGGCTCGTACTACATATAAAAACAAATCGGCATATTTACTGAATATTAAAGTATCTGTAACTAATCCTACGGGTGCAGTATCTACTATTATGTAATCATACTGTTTTCTTAATAAGTCAAACATTTCTTTAACCCGTTCATCCATTAATAATTCTGCCGGATTAGGTGGAATGGCACCGGAAGGAAGTAAATCAAGATTATCAATAGTAGGTGCTTTTATAATAATATCCTGTAAACGTATTGCTAAATTTGAAATATAATTAGTAACCCCATCTCGGTTTTCCAGTCCAAAATACTGAAGTACCTTTGGAGCTCTTAAGTCCATCCCAACTAACAATACTCTCTTATCGGTATTCGCAATAATTGAGGCTAAATTTAACGATACAAAAGACTTTCCCTCTTTTGCTAAGGTAGATGTAATAAAAATAGTATGTCCTGTTTGCTGATTGTGTTTTAACATAAAACCAATGTTGGTTCTCATTAAGCGAAATGCCTCCGCCACACTAGATTGACTACTTTTTAAAACAACAATTTTATCCTTAGATTCTGAATATGGGAGATCTCCTGCAAATGGAATTTTAAGTTTATCGATATCACTCCTTCCATGTACTTTACTATCTAATAATCCAGCTATATAAATAATCAAAAGAGGAATTAGTATTCCAATAAAAAAAGCCTGAGTGTATATTTTACTTTTTTTCACCGCAACGTTTACACCATCGGAATAAGCCGGATCTATTACCTTAATATCGCTTATAGTAACTGCTAATCCGATATTGGTTTCTTCACGTTTTTGAAGCAAGTATAAAAACAGAGTTTCTTTTATCTGTTGTTGTCGCTGCACATCTCTGAAAATTCTTTCTTGTTTAGGAATTGTTGCTATATCCATTTCGTAGCCCCTTTCCTTTTCTTTTAATTTATCCAATTGATAATCCAACGTTTTTTTATTGTTAGTTATTTCACGTTCTATTTCTTTTCTTAATGCAACAATTTGTTCGTCCAACTTCATTATCACAGGATTTTTTTCCGAAGAATATTTTAAAATTCGGTTTCTGTTTAACAACAATTGGTTATATTGTGTTATTATAGTTGAACCTTTTCCCTCTCCCCCTGACTCAACTATATTTTCAGGAATTAAATCATTTTTTGAATTCGGGTTATGGAGATAATCATCTATGTATTCTAATAAATTATATTTGATTGTTGTTTCAAATATTGACGATTGAAGTTCACTAAAAGCTTTAACAGCATTTTCTGCATTCATTTGTATGTCTACAATTTTATTGCGCTCTTTAAATTCCTCTACATCTCCCTCAACAATAGATAACTCTTTCGATATATATTCTAAACGCTCATTTATAAAAAGAGCAGTATGCTGTGCTACTATATTTTTATCTATAATACCATCATTATTGTGCTGTTTTATGATGTTGTTTATAATATCGATTGCTTTTTGTTCACTCTCATCTGTCATTGATATCGATATCACATTCGTTTTATTCAGCTGTTCAATGCTCATGGCATTTTTATATTGATTAACTACAGCATCAACTGGTGAGATTTGAAGCATTAGACTTTTTCCTATATATCTGTCTATCAAATAATTACAAATAATTTTTGCTTTCCCGCAATTATTTGTACTAATAGTAGAACCGAATCTTCTTTTTTCAATTATATTTCCTTTTTCATCAACAATATTAAACATTGAGCTAGACGCTACTTCTATTCTAATTGTTTCATACTTGTCATACAATGTTGAGTCATCTTCAATAAAATCAATATATACAGGAGATAATGTATACATATCAATATTATAACTTCTCCTCTGTTGAATATAAGAAATATTTAATTTCAACTCATTAACTACACGTTTCATCAACGCTCTGGATTTAAAAAATTCTATTTCGTTTTGAATATCATTACTTTTTTTATTTAGTCCTAAGCTTTGCAATGCTGTCAATTCATCAAGCCCCCCTTTATCAGCTGATTTGATAATGATTGATGCAGACGCACTGTACAGAGGTTTTATTTTTCTAACTGTTACTGCCGCAAAGGTAAGTGCAGCAATAATACTCAATGCAATCCACTTCCAGTTGCGCAGATATTTTAAAACAATTGCTTTAAAATCGACATCTGATTCAATAACCTCTTCTTCGATAAAATATTTTTGAGTTTCTTCTGTCATAAAAATCACTTTTTAATATTAAACAGCACTAATAGCGTTAACCCAAGTGATAAAATTGAAGTTACAAGTCCAATATTTGACCTGATAATTGAAGTATTGTTATTAGTCGCATTCATAGCAACACCTTTATGGGGTTCTATATAAACAATATCATTCTGACGCAAATAGTAAACAGGGGAATTAAATACTTCTTTTGAAGTAAGATTAACCCTAAACTCAACCGGTTTACCATCAATTTGTCTTATTACCAATACGTTATAACGCAGTCCTGTAACTTTTAAATCACCTGCAAGACTTATCGCTTGCAGCAATGTTATTCTATTATCGGCAATAGAAATTGTTCCAGAATGCCCTACCTCACCAAGTAATGTTATTTTAAAATTTTTAATACGAACATCAACCGTTGGATCTACAATGTATTCTTTTAATTTTCCTATTAATAAATTTTCAAACTCCCTTCGATTGAGCCCCGCAATTTTCAACTTGCCCAAAACGGGGAAATCAATCATTCCTGTTTCGTCTATTAGATATTCTCCGCCGTTAGTCGCTCCATTACTATCCTTCTTCTCATCGGTGACTAATGAACTACTACCTGACATTTTATTAAACGGCTGCACCGCTAACTCATCTGCACCACTTATGGTTATTGCCAACAAATCATTAACACAATATATTGGTATATATGCTGGTATGCTATCTGATGATTTTGAGTTGGAATAACCCTGAAAGTAAATTAAATCTTTAGTATAAATACAAGATGTTAACGATAACGTAACTATAAGCATTATTAAAAAATACAAGCTTTTAATTGATACTGATTTCATGCAAAATATGATTTCGGTTTTTTAATAATGGTGCTTCTTGGCTATTAATGCTTGGGAAGCGAAGATAATCATTTATTTGAAACTGGCAGATGAAAGCTGTCATTCATGCACTCCTTTTTTGCTTAAACACGATATTAAAAACAGCCATCAAAAAGAAACGCGTGTCTGTCGTCAAAGGATGCTTCAATTTGGTTTGCAAATACTCTTTTTCAGCTTGCAGAACAGAGTTTACATTGCCATTCCGATTCAAAGCAACATAAGGAGGAATACAACCGGGCTTTTGAGTCAGACGTAACTTCTTCAAATCTGTAGGTATATCTTCAAAATAACGTTGACTGATGGGTCTTACTCCTACTAATTTCATCTCTCCTTTCATCACATTAATTAGCTGTGGCAACTCATCCAACCAAAACTTTCTGAGTACTTTTCCCCAAGGAGTTACTCTAAAATCCTTTGCCGGCTTACCTGTTTCAGCGTATCCATGCATCTTCAAAACATAATCATGCAAATATTCCGCATAAGGGTGCATCGTTCTGAATTTATATACTTTTATTATTTTACCATTTTTGCCTATCCGTGGCATTCTATATAATGGACCATAGCTGGGTTCCATATCAAAAGCGGGTTCTTTCACTTTTTTAGCAACCACATAAAGGATGCCATTGCCATAAAAATAGTCCTCAATATCAAAGCCGCAACTTACAATACGACCAAAGCCTTCGGCTTTTGATAACAACCGATTTCGACCTCTTGTCACTAAAAAATAAATTTTTTTCAAGCCCCATACTTTTGGAAATACTCTCAAAAAAATAAACTCATTAATAAAATAAAACCAATTTAATACGGGTATTTTATTGATTGGTTTGCGTCTTCGCCGAGCGGCATAAGTTTCAAAGCAGTAAATAAATTTATCTCCGTTTTGGAGTTTCGCATTAACTTTTTCAAAAAATTTATTAATAAATCGAATATTATTGACTTTGCTTAAATTGATTAAGGTATCATAATAATCTGGGTGATTTAAAATATTAAACACATTTGTTGTGGCAACGACCAATGTACTCTTTGAACCAATGTCAGCATATTTAGACAATGATTCATAAACGTTTTGACCAGCTTTATCTACTATTAAATCTTTCAATTATAATACATTTTCCTAAGTTGCTTTCTATTCTATTAATTCACATCAAACATCAGCTCTTTCACTATTTTTGCAGGAACTCCCGCTACTAATACTTTAGGGAGAACATCTTTTGTAACAACAGAACCGGTAGCAACAACTGCATATTCTCCAATGGTTACGTCCGGCAAAATAGTTGCGCCGATACCAATCCATGCCCCTTTTTTAATAACAACAGGAGCAACAAACGAAGGTAATACTTTTTCGAAATGTGGATATGGATTTGAATGAGCCAATACATAATTATTGCCGGCTAAAGATACATCATCTTCAATATAAATGTACTCAGGATACGAATGGTCTAATGTCACTCTCAACCCTATCAATACATTACTCCCGATATTTACACCTCGCCATTTATGTAACCGAATCCTCCAACTATTTACAGGGCAATTGTAGGCTAATGTTTCTAATAAATAGTTGTTCATCTTTTTAATAAGAAACATAAAAGCGTTTTCATTTCTTCTTTGTTTACCGCTTTTTATTTGCTCCTTAACGTCTTTGGAGATTTTATAATATGGTTTATATTCCCTTTGCTTCATTTTTTATTTTATAAAACCCATCGCAAGTTACAAATTGATATCCTTTCTTTTTAAAAAATACAATTTCACCTTCATACAAAGGAAGAGCTCTGTAACCTAAATTTTTTAATTTGAGTTTACGTCTCAAAATATCTCCAAGTATATATGAAATAAAATTGGACGATCTGCGTTTCGTCTTTTTGTCTTTTATTTCTTCATCAATAAATTCATTGGGATGTGTTAGAAAAACGATTGGCTTTCCGGTTAAAATAGACTCTAAATGAAGTACATATCTTGTTATTCTTGTCAGTACCGGAATGATGCGAAGAGTCGTTCCAATATAAGGCAATCCCATAGCGGAAACCGGTATTTCATATACCTTCCCTTCTCCTTTTTTCCATAATTTATCCGATACTGTAAAGTAAGGATTGCGAGGAGCGAAGAACCAATTTAACTTTTTTAGTCCGCCAAATGACAAGAACATGTCCATCCTTTGAGAAGAAACGGATGAATCAATTTTAAAACCCGTTTCATCAAGAGCTTTTGCTGTGTCTTCATTTATTCTGAGTGCGGGAGCTCTGAAAGAAATCACCTCTTTCTTGCTTAATTCTTCCAACATTGATTTAGATAGTTTTAAGTGTCTCACCTGTTCGCTATATGACAATACATCGAATGCTTTATCAGCATCATGCACCCATCCATGAGATGCCACTTCGTGTCCATCCTCTAAAATCATTTCTACCACATGAGGATGTTGTTGAATAATATCGCCATTAAAAAAGAAGGTCGATTTAACGTTGTATTTCTTGTACAAATCAAGTAAACGAGGCATCCCTTGGGATAAAACCAAATCGCCGGCTTCATGGCTTAAACAATGGTTTGCAATGGAAGTTGTTTCTACATCATTGGTTAATATGCAATATCTTCCTTTCATTTTACTCCCCTTATTATGTTAAGTGCGGCTTTTGCAATGTTTTTGGTTTTTTGAAGAAAGAATCTATATGTCCAAATAAAAAAATTATCATTCCATCGTGCGGGATGAATATTTAAGATGACTTGATTAGGCAGCATCCCTTTGTTAAAATGTTCAATTAATGCATCGGTGGATTTAATATTAAACTCAAAACCGCTTTCTACCTTATCTCTTATATTATCTTTTCCGGCATTCCATTTACTTCCATTATCTGTAAGGTATAGCACGCATGAGTAATCGACACTTAAGTATGGTTCAGCTATAATACCAAAATCATTTAATGAATATTTTTTCCATAAATCTAAACTTTCCCACTTTGATAAGGGACGACCGTGACGAGCAACAGTTTTTACCGGATAGAGTTTTCTTAAAGCAAATAAATTATTTTGGAAATTCTCAATGGCTTTTTCATAATTACCATTGAACCTGGCAAAATCCTCGTAATGGTATCCTATTTCATGACCTAAATTTTTGATTTTATGAATGACTTCTTTATTGAATGTTTCCGGCATTCTAAAATAATAGGTTGCACGAATATCCATTGAATTTTCGAGTTCGGCCATCGCCAAATCCGTCCAAGTCCAAATATCGGAATCGTGCCTTAAAACAACAACCTTCTCTTTTGGAGATTGAATAAATTCTTCAAAGGTCTGAAATTCGTAATTATTATCTTTAATGCTTGATAGTAATTGTTTGTACTTTTTGAGCGTAAAATCCATAATCCTTATTAATCCATTCTTTCAAACCTTATTCCATGGCGAGAAACATATTTTACAAACTCCTCTCCCAATAACGAAGTACCCTTTCTTGTTTTCTTTTCTATATTTAGGGTCATGGTAGCACCAAGCTCAAAATTTTCAAATCCCTGATGCAGTATCAGGAGGTCAATTTGGGGAGGTAACGTATTTTTTATTGGGGGTCGTGTTTTTAAAAAAACAAGACAAAATGTTTGCTTTTTTTTTTGTACAAAAAAGCATAGCCCATCTTCAATATCGTTCTTTTTAACAGTAATGTGGTTATGTTCTAAATACGTTTGAAATTCAGAAAAAATTAAATCAAGTATCGCCAATCGCTTTTCTTCGGATAGTTTAGGGGGATAGTTTTCCTTCCATATTTTAGCAGGAGATCCGGCAGCCATGACATTAGAAGGTAAATTTGACGAAATCAATGAATTTGCTCCTATGACAACCTCATTCCCAATAGTTACTCCAGGCATAATAAAAACGCGCCATGGTAACCAAACGTTATTCCCTATGGTTATAGGGGCGAAGGTAACAGGAAATCCATCCAGTTGATTTAACCATGAACCATGTGTAAATAATAAGCAATGCCCTCCAATACCGGAATCATTTCCTATAACAATTGGTTTTGTTGGATTAAGGCAGGAATATTCCATGACTATTGCACGCTTTCCAATTCTAATAGATGATTCCGGCGTTCTTATTCCGCCAATAATAACATTTTCATTAATTCGTGTATCCTCCCCTATAATCACTTCTTCTGTGTCTATCATTGTCATTGACCCTATTATTACAAATCTTTCTAAGCAAATCTTTCGGGCACGAATAACTGTAATAAATCCTACTTTTGAATAATCTCCAATACTTACCTCTTCACCAATTATTATGCTGCCAAGACCAATATGAACGCCTTTTCCTATTTTATAACCTTTTAGCCGATAAATCATTTTTTTAAGAAATGAAGGGAGAAAACCTATCATTACCATTTCAAAAACAGGTATTTTACTTCTTTTTATCAACATATTCAGAAAGGACTTTTTCTATTATAAACATTTAGTTCGGTTTCGAGACTATATGGGTAATTTGTAATAAGCGAAGTTATATATTCTGAAACGTTTATTTTATCCTTTAGCATGACATCTCTTCGGTTTAAAAAATCTTTCTTGAAATCATCAACTGTTACAAGTGTTTCAAGTGTTGAAATGAGTGCTTCCTTATCCAAACAATTTATTCCAAATGTCAGTTTATATTTATGTTCCAGCTCTTCTAATACGCTTATTTTGCCGGCCAATCCACTAAACCTTATGGACGGAATGCCTAACATACAGGCTTCTACCGTCATACTTTGACTATCTCCAATAAAAATGGACGCTCCCGCTAATATATGTACCATATCAGAGGGATTAGGCTTTATTAGATGATTGACATATTTTTCATTAATTTTCCCTTCCGATGAAATAAAAACATCAAATCCTCTTTTATTTAAAATAACTACTAATTCATCTAATATATCTTCCGTAACCCCTCCTATTCCATCATCATGATAAGCTTTCAGTTCCGAAAGTCGGACAAGCGCATATTTTTTAGATTTAATATACTTCGTTAAAACATTTTCATTGAATACAAAAACGGATGGATGCAGATAGGCTAATTTCATATATCCGTCATATCCAATTTTTTTGTTTTTATACGAACCTACGTCGCAAACATTAGGACAAATGATTGCTGTGGCAAACGGGTAGGTTATCCTTGCTAATTTGTAAATTACAGGATAATCATCTTCTCCAACGACAATAGCACCTTTTCCCAACAAGCGTCCAATAAATGTTGTAGCAGGGTCGCCACTCCAAAAAAGATCCGGTTTGTATTTAATTGCTATTTTAAATATTCTAAAAAACCTTACGCTAAAACTTTTAATGATACCCAACCACCCTTCACTTCTTTCTTCCATTAATACATTTTCATAGGAAAACCCATCTTCAATAATTA
>Ga0302194_10002935_pt1 | contig 10796 bp, 5 predicted proteins | sample II_Bog_N1_1_FD_200227 | JGI IMG/M metagenome (GOLD analysis project Ga0302194, IMG submission 200227) | Peat permafrost microbial communities from Stordalen Mire near Abisko, Sweden - II_Bog_N1_1 | ecosystem: Environmental > Terrestrial > Soil > Wetlands > Peat | place: Sweden: Abisko, Stordalen...
TTGTTGTCACTTCTTTTTTTTTTGTTTGTCTTTTTTTTTTTTTTTTTTTTTTTTTTTTTTTTTTTTTTTTTTTTTTTTTTTTTTTTTTTTTTTTTTTTTTTTTTTTTTTTTTTTTTTTTTTGCAATTCACTCAATGTCTTTTCTTCTTAAATTGTTGTTTTTTTTGGTTTTTTTGTTTTTTTTATTTTGTTGATTGTTGATTGTGGAATAAATTAAAAAAGAAAAGAAAAGACTTTTTTTAGTTCCTTTTTTGCTTTCCTTTCTTTTTTTTTCTTTTTTTTATTTCTCTTCAACAACTTGTTTCTTTTCCAATCTTACATAAGTCTGGAATTCATATTGGATCCCATCTTGTTCCTTTCTTTCAGATGAATGTGTCCACTCAAATCCAGAAGGTGGCAAAAGTGCTTCGTCAACAACAGTGTCACACATAAATTGTTTAAAGATTTTGGTGAAATAAAGAGTTTTGCAGAAACTTGATTTCAAACTCTCTTCATACAGAGATGCACCTCCAATAACAAAGATTTCCCCAATTTTTCCATCCTTAATTCTAGATTCCAAATATTTCAAGGCCTCTTCCAAGCTTCGAAATAAAAACATTCTTTCATTTTCTTGAAAGGCCTTTTCATCTTCGGTAATGATCATGCTTTTGGAAAGAACAATGTTCAAGCGGTTTTCCAATGGACGGAATTTTTTAGGAATTGATTCCCAAGTTTTCCGGCCCATTATAACCACATTGGTTTTCCCTATTGGAGCTTCAGAAGTGACCTTTTTGAAATAAGCCATGTCTCCTTTGAGTCTCCAAGGAAGAGTTCCTTTGTCTCCAATCCCTCCTCCGGGACAGGCAGCAAGAATCACTGCAAAGTTCATTTCTTTTGGTCTTGTTCTTTTCTTTTGTTTTAAAAAAAATTAAAATATTTTTTTTTTTTTTTTTTTTTTTTTTTTTTTTTTTTTTTTTTTTTTTTTTTTTTTTTCTTCAAAAAATTTTAAAAAGGGAAATTGAAAAAAGGATAGAAAATAAATTCATTTTTCCTTTTTTTTTTTTTACCCAAACCCTATACTCACACCGTCTCTCATTCTCTTACAAAAAAAATAGCACTCCTTTGTAAATGCCAGTAAAAAAGATAAAACCCATGAATGTTATAAAAAGAAAAAGGTTTGGGTTAAACATCTTCACCACCATTTGCCTAATTTTTTATGTTGCAGCAGTGGCTTCTTTGATTCCTCCAAACAGTGTCTCACCACTTGAAGGAACTGGGACGATTCCTTTTTTCCCAGTCCATTCAGCAATTTGGATTTATTTCATTTTCCTCGTTGTTTGGTCAATTATCTTTTTGGTTTACCAGTGGAAATCTTTGAATTCGGTGAACAGATACGATGGAATTAAGATGCTTTATGATTTAGACCCTCCTAGATTGGCAATCTTGTTTCCATTTGCGTTGATATTTTTTGGAATAACCTCCATAATTTTGAATTTTTTGGACGACGGAACCCCGCAAGATGGGATTGCTTCGTTGGTGATTTCAGCAGTTGGAGTCCTGATTTCACTATTCTATGTCCAATTGCTCACTTCTCAAAGAATGAATGACGATCACCTAATTTCCATGAAGGAAAAATTGGTTTACCAAGGACTTGTGGGATTTATTGCTGGTTGGGAAACCATGATTTTTTCATTTTTGTTGATCTGGGTTATCAATGCAAAGACCCCACCCGATTTTGCGGATGTGGATTACGAACAAGCCCTATATCAAAACCTCACCATTACGGAATATGGTGGATCTCTCAGTCCAAACCCAAGTCCTACTCCATTGCATTTTAAGACCTTGACAAATGCTTTGGTTTTTCTTTTTACTTACCTTATTCCAATAATACTGGCATTGTACAGCTGGTTGACAACTTGTTATACCAATATGCTATCAGTTGCCTTTTTTGTTGCTTTTTTGGGATTTCACAACAAAGAATTGTATTGGCACGGAATCTTGTCTGGGGTTCTTTGCTTAGCTTTTGGAGCAACTGTGATTTTGATTGATGTTTTGCGCATAAGGCCTAAAAAATTGAACATCAAAAATGGAGTAGAGGCAATTCCAATGGGGAGTGACACTGAAGATGAAGAATAGTTGTCTCAAAAAATGTAATAAACAAAAAAAACGTGCTTGAATTTTTATTTGAAAAAAAAGTGAAATAAAATAAAAATAAAAATTTATTTCCATCAAACAATTTGGCTTAATTTCGTTCAGCTAAAAAAAAAAAAATACACCCCGTTGTAATCGTCATTCCATGTGAATCTTGAAATTTCATGCCATTGCCCGATTAATAAAAAAAAAAAAAAAAAAAAAAAAAAAAAAAAAAAAAAAAAAAAAAAAAAAAAAAAAAAAAAAAAAAAAAAAAAAAAAAAAAAAAAAATTGATTGTTTGTTCCACTTTTTGTTTTTCTTTTTTTTTTTATTCTAGAACCCCTCACTCCCCCCTGCCAAAAAAAACAACAAAATATGCATGGGTTAAATCACCCACCTAAATCAAATAAATCTACCCCCACAGCGCTCTCTTTGTTTAAATTGATTTCATCAATCCTATTTTTAACAATTTCAAATGCAATTTTTGCTGGTGCCACTTCCACCACTGATTATCAAACCTCACTTGGCATGACCCTTTGGTTAAACCAAATCGGTTTTATTGAAAACCTTCCAACAAATTTGGTTTCCAACACCACATTGCTGTTTAATTTGAATTCTTTTAATTTGACTTTAAACAATTCCCAAATTTTTACCGCCAATGATGCCTGCAAAAACGATACCAAGTATTTTTCTTGCAACCCCTCAACCTACTCTGGAAATTACACTTGGCAAAATTTGATTTCGATCAATTTATCTGGATTGGGTTTAAACGGGACCATCACCACCTTTTTGACAAACCTCACCAATTTGCAAACACTGGATTTGTCAAACAACAGTTTTTACGGGACCATCCCCACCTCTATTTTGAGTCTTGGTTACCTCTCAACTATAAAATTAGGAGGTGGAAATAACAATTTCACCAGCTGTGCCCAATTTTTCATGCAGGCGGTCTCGTCAAATTATGTTGCGAGCTTATCACTTGGAGGGGGAGGTGAAATAAACAATGCAAATTGTGGTTTCATGACTTGGCCAACAGCCAGTATTGGGGCCAGCATTGAGACAATTGACGTTTCTGGCTTACCCGGTTTTTGTTGGGTTTTGGCTCCAATGAGCTCTTACAATGAATCCCCCAGTAATTCTCCATCAGTGGCCTCGCCAAGCTGCACCATCAATTTCAATCCATCTGCCTCAATACCCAGTTTGCTTATTAACGCCTCTTACATCCAATCAGGAAGTGTAAATGGCACATTTGATGAAACCCTCTTGCCCTTTTTTGCTCCAAATTCCACTGTGGATTTAAGTTTCACCAATATAACAAATGTCAATCTCAATGATGTGTTCAGCTCAAGTTCTTACCAAAAATACTTCTACGAGTTGTTTTTGTTTAATGGGAATAATCAAATCCCTTGCCCTGTTCCGGATGTTGGAAACCTTGCAGTGGTTTCTGATTATGCCACCTCCCCAGTAACCTGTGTTTGCAATAATGCCACTTTAAACCCTTGCATAAATGAAAACGTCTGTAATTCGTTTTTTGGAAGTCTCAGCACCACTTGCACTTGTGGGGACCCAAGCAACAACCTGACTTGTGTTGGAAACGGGGTCTGTTCTGGCTCGAGTTGCTCATGCCTCGGAGGTTACTATGGGACAACTTGCCAATTTCCTCCTTGTGCTTCAAATCCCTGTCTCGACGGTGGTAGTTGCATCACCAAATACCCACCCAGCACAAACGGATCATTCCCTTCAACTGAATTGTCTGATCCGGTGACATACACATGTCTTTGTCCTCCAAACAGGCTCGGTGACAATTGTCAACTGAGTGTCTGTATTACAAATCCATGCGCCCATGGTGGCACTTGCGTTGAAGATCCCAGCAATCCAACCGGACCCGGTTACAATTGCAGTTGCTTTGAAGGATACAACGGCCCCACTTGTGAAATAAGTTTATGCATGTACGATTACTATGAAAGCGTTGACATTTGCGGTCCCACGGGAGATTGCGAACCCTCTTATGTTGCACCCTATTATGAATGTTTTTGCTCAGGAAATTACCTTGGGGCAAATTGCAACATGACAGCTTGCACTGGCTCAAGTTGCTCTCCAAACTCCACTTGTGTGATTGATCCAAGTAATTCACAAAGGTATTCATGTGATTGCAATCCCGGTTTTACTGGTCAATACTGCACTTCCAATCTGTGCGAAGAATCCCAGTGTGCAAACGGTGCATCTTGTCATCTCAATAGCTCAGCAAGTTCTGGCTACAGTTGCAGTTGCCCAGCAGGCTATTTTGGGACCTTTTGCGAATTTGATGTTTGCCACAACCCCGGAGTTCAAAGTTGCCAAAACGGTGGTGTTTGCAGCATTGACCTTGTCACAAGGGGGTTTGACTGTGCTTGCAGAGAAGGGTATTTTGGAAACCTTTGCCAATACACTTATTGCACTAATGTCACTTGCTCTGGAACTGGAACGTGTTATTTATCAAGATCCCCTACAAATTACACCTGCATTTGCAACGACGGCTCTATAGGATCTGATTGTCCACCTCCTTATTCAGGAAATGGCACCAGCAGTGGAAACGGAACTGGAGGCAATGGAAATGAAACTGCTGCAATTTCCAATTGCATGACCGAGACCAACCAAACGGCTGATGCGTGTTACCTTATTTGGTATATATGCGACTCTAGGCAATTTTTAAACAGAAGTGAAACAGGATTAGCCTCAGTGACTAATAATTGCACCAAATCATCAGCCCCTGCAAATGGGATTTCAGTTTGTAATACCACTTATGTTGAAGATTATGATATTCTCGGCAATCCAGAAAATATGACCATCAATGTTGTGGTAGCTGGACCCAGTCCCACCATTCCCGGGGTGACTTGCGATTCATCTGGAAACATTATTGGGATAGATTGGTCCGATTTAAACATCATTGCCACTGTTTTTGATTTCTCAAAACTTCCCTTTTTGCAAACAGTTGACTTAAATGGAAGTGGCTTTTTTGGACCTTTGCCAACCTCACTTTTTTACGACCCAAATGTTTCAGAACCCTCTGGAACTGCCTATCCAAATGAATTGACGTCGGTTGATCTCTCTGGAAACACCTTTTCAGGTGACATCAGCAACTTGGCTTTGCCATTGGTCACTCCTTCAAACCTCACTTATCTGGACCTTTCAGATAATCCAATCACAGGCCAATTTAATTTTGCATGGGCCAATTCGACCCAAAGTTTGCAGGTCCTCAAGATTCATTCAACCTCAATTAGCGGGACATTCCCAGTATCTCCTTCAAATTTCCTCTCCGGCTTGGCGAACACCTTGAGTGTTTTGGATTTGGGTAATAATTTCAATTTGATGGGGTCTTTGGCCAACGGGACCCCAATAGCCGGATTAACAAATTTGCAATATCTTGATTTGGATTTTGATCTCTTCACCGGAACGGTCAGCCAACAAATTTTTGAATTGCCTTTTTTGAATTTTTTTGATATCTCAAACAATGCCTTCAGCGGCAGCTTGCCAGCTTATTTGGGATCTGCGATGCAGATATTTAATGCGAGCACAAACAAATTTACTGGAACAATTCCAAATTATTCAGCTCTCAGTGGTTTGGAGTTATCTCCCCTATTAGAGATTTTTAACATCTCCTACAATCAAGATTTAAGTGGGACCTATTACGATCTTTTTAACCCGGTTTCTGACCCCGCCAGTTTGACCAATTTGAAGATTGTGGACATCACCTATTGCAATTTGCAAAACTTGGTTTTGACAAACATCACCGAATTTTATACCAATCTGACCCTTCCAAACGCCACCCAATGGTACGCAAATTACACCGGGGCTTTTTTGTTGACTGGTAACAATTACCCTTGTCCCATTACCAATTATTCATATGTGATGGAAAACGATTTTTCTCTGAAAGATTGTATTTGCCTGAATGGGGCCGATCCTTGTGGGATCTCAAGAAACGTCTCAACAAGTTGCTCTTCTTTCGTTAGCTCGGAAGATGCCTCTTGTGCATGTGGAGCCATAGATCACGCTTGTGAAAATGGAGGAATTTGCACGGCCACTGCCAACTCCAGCTTGGGTTATGGTGGTGGATACTTTTGCAATTGCCCAAATGGGTTCTCGGGAGATTATTGTCAAACATCAATTTGCAGCATATCCTCGCCTTGCGGAGGCCCGGTGAATGTTTGCGTTCCGAATCTATCAGCTCCATCTGGAAACGGTTACACTTGCGAATGCTATAGGGGAGACACCGGCACCAATTGTGAAATAACATATTGTATGTCTCATCCATCTCTTTGTGAAAATGGAGGAACTTGTCAAAATTCTACTGGTTATCCTTATTGGGCTTGTGATTGCATCAATGGATTCCATGGCTCCAATTGCCAAATTTCACCTTGTGATTACCATCCTTGCCAAAATACTGGCACCTGTGTTTTGAGCAACTCTAGTATCACTGGATTTACCTGCACTTGTCCAAATGGATACACCGGTGACTATTGTCAAAACACCCCTTGTTCCCAAACACCTTGTCAAAACAGCGCCATCTGTACCAATGTGTTGGTCACATCTGTGAATTCAACAAACCCGGGTTACACTTGTTCATGCCCTTCAATTTGGATTGGTTCTCAATGCCAATATCCAAACTATTGCTCAATCCACACCCCTTGTGGGAGCTACGGAACTTGCACAAACACCCCGGGTTCTTCTTATTCAACCCCTTACCAATGTGCTTGTAAATACGGCTACTCTGGACAAAACTGCACGATCTCACCTTGCGTTTCTATTGGATTAATTTCAGGAAATGTCAATGCCACTTTAGACGGATACGGCCCTTGCCAAAATGGAGCAACGTGTCTTAATTCCCAAACATTGGTAAGCAATGGACTTGGCGGTTCCGTTTGGTACAAATGCCGCTGCATAAATGGGTTTACCGGACAAAATTGTTCTATTTCACCTTGCGCCTCTGCCCCTTGTTCAAATGGTGGCTCTTGTTCTCTGACCACCACCAAACCCTATTATTACACCTGTTCTTGTGTTAATGGGTACAGCGGAAGGACTTGCTCAAGCCCTCCTTGCACCACAAACCCTTGTGCCTCAAATTCAGTTTGCAGCACCACTTTGACTGCCCCTTTCTATCGCTTCTGCAATTGCACCAATGGTTACACTGGGGTCAATTGCACTGTGACCCCTTGCCAACTTGAAAATCCTTGTCAATATGGTTCAACTTGCGTCAACACCCACACCGCACCAAATTACAAGAGTTGCAATTGCCTTGCTGGATTCTCCGGGACCAATTGCACCGTGACTCCTTGCACCACAAACCCTTGTGGGAGAACCCAATACCTCTCGGGAAATAGCACCAACACACAATTATTGGTCAATTGTACCTTGACAGAACCCCATCTTTATTCAAACCAGTATTACAATTGTAGCTGCAATTCTTTGGAAATGACCCCACCTTGGAATGGTTCTTACGGAAACAATTGTCAAAACAATGTGGTCAACCCCTTGATTGATCAAGATCCAAAAAATTCGAGCAACATCTGCGAGGCTTCTTCTCAATTTTACGGACGAGTTTTATTGCCATTGATAAATTGTTTCCAAAACCCCCATGTTTGCACAATCCCATTGGCCCAATTAAATTATGTGATCGAAACCACTCCCCAATTTTTTGATCTTAACAGCACCACAAATCAATTGGTCATTGATTCTTCAAGTTTCAGTCTTGATCAAACTTGTGTAACTCTAAGGGACAATTTGCAAATTCCTTCTGGGTGTTGCACCCAACCACTATCCACAATTTACATACCCGGGACTACAATTCAAGTTAATTGTCAATGGATTTCACAACAATGGAGTGATTACTGTTGCAATGGAGGTTGTTACCCCGCAATCCCTTGGCAAAATGAGATTCTGGTCACGGCCCTTGATTTTTGTTGTTTGTCTACTTATTTGGAAGCCTTTGTGGTTTTATTCAATTACTACACACAACTCTATTATGGGTATGGACCAAGTTACGCTGAAGCTACTTCAAATCTTGATTTTGTGGTCTCAGAATTTTCCACTTGCTAAAAAAAAAAAAATTATGCATGTGTGTGTGTGTGAGGGAATTTGAATAAATCACGGGCAATGTAAAACTTGTTTTGAAAAAATTTTTTTTTTTTGGGACAAATAAACAAACAAAAAAAAAAAAAATCAAAAAATCAAAAAATCAAAATTTATTTAACTCCTGCATAACCAAATTCAATCAATAGATTCAAAACCTCTAGACAACCATTTGAAATTGCCCTTTGGATGGGAGTTACGCCATTTAAATCAGCTTTAAATTTATCTATCCTTTCATCTTTTAACAAAATTTTTAATGTTTCTATTAGGGCAAAAAGCTTCCCGGGTTGTTTGCAATCCACATTGCTACAAACCAAATAAAACGGGGTGTGACCAAATTTGTTGACAGTGTTTGGGTCAAGATTTTCATTGCCCAACATGATTTTTACATCATTGAAATTAGAAAGTGCACAAGATATATGAAAAGGGGCCATCCCAAACACATTTCGCGCGTTTATATCGCACAGATTTGGTTCCAAATTCATCAAGCTTTTAATTACTATTGTCATCCCATATTCACAAGCCTTGTGAAGCAGTGTGTCCTTTCCCCTTCCGTATGTCATTTTAAAATCAAACCTTTCAAATCCATTTGCCTCTATCAATCCAAGAAGCATGTAATTTGTTTTTCCGTAAATCAGAGAAAGGATTGGAGTAATCCATCTTGAATCCTTTCCATTGACCTCAATTTCATCCTTAATAACAAGGTATTTCATGACTTTTAATGAATTCTTCTCGCAAGCCATATGGAATGGGGTTTGTGAGTTTCGATTTTTTTTGTTGATAACTTCTTTCATGTCTCTCCCACTTTCAATAAACAATTTGACTATTTCGTCGTTATCCTTTGTACAAGCAATCATGAATGGGGTTAACCCCAAATTGTCTTCTGTGTTTATTTTCACATTATGGTTGGCCAAAAGCAAAGAAACCACTTTCTTGTATTCCTTTTCGCAAGCTACGTGAAGTGGGGTCCGGAGCTTGAAATCAGGTTTGTTAAAATCTATTTCCCTTTCTGAATTCAAAAACAAGGAAACCAATTCCACATATCCAAACTCACAAGCTTTGAAAAACGCAGTTTCGTTTTGAATTTTTGTAGCATTTACATCGGTTTCAGAGATTTGAAGCAGAAATTCAACAAGTGTGTTTTTATTACAAACACAAGCTGAATGGAGAATAGTAAACCCATCTTTGTGTTTAATGTTGACCACGTGTTTATCACTCTCTCTTTTTTTGTTTATTGTATCAATCATGTCATTTATTTTTTCTTCATCAAAGGGTTGGACATCATCTTCCACACATTCAAAGTCCATTTCCTCTTTGACTTTTTTGTTTGTTAAAAAAAAAAAAAAAAAAAAAAAAAAAAAAAAAAAAAAAAAAAAAAAAAAAAAAAAAAAAAAAAAAAAAAAAAAAAAAAATCTTCAATTTATTTCCATGCTTTTAAGTTCACAACGCTTCATATGGAGATCAGCAGTTTTCTTGCTATAAAATCTCTCTGTGCAATGAAGGCAGCCAAATGCACGGTAATGGATATGGATTGCATTCATGTGATTTATCAAATTCCTTTTATTTTTAAAAAACGTGTTACAACCCGAATCGCGGCATTTGGTTTCTCTTTTTCCAACAATGCACTTGGTTTCAAAGTATTTTAGCATTTCTTTGTAGGCCTCTTCTGGTGTCCCTTTGAATCTATTGGATTCATTTACAAGAACAATATTGTTTGTTTTTTTGCTTTTGAGTTTCTTTACTCCTTTTTGTCTTGTTTCATTTGTTTTTGTATTTGACCTTTTTTGTTTTTGGTTTATTTTTTCCTCTTCCTCTTCCTCTTTTTCATCTTCACCTTCTTCATCTTCATCTTCATCTTCATCTTCATCTTCTTCTTGTTCTTGTTCTTTTTTTTTTTCTTTTTCTTTTTCCCTTTCTTCAATTTCAGGGGTTTTGTTGTCATTTTCGCCATCACTCAGACTTTCATGTTCGTATTCGCTTTCACTTTCACTTTCATTTTCGTCTATGTCTGAATCGAATACAAACATCGGTTTTTTATTTAAAAAAGATTTGTGTTCTCTGTGACAATGGTATCTGGCTCTTGTCTTATCGTAGAATTTCTTGTCACAATAGTTGCATTTCAAATAAGCATGGTGTATGTGGCGGTTGTTGATGTGATCGGTAATCTCTCTTTTATTAAAATTGTTTGAAGAGTAATTGCAATTGGTTTCTGGACAAGCGTTGTTTCTATTTTCTGCGCAAATGGTCACCTTGCTGTAGTACCCCCTCATTATTTTGAATGCTTCCTTTGGGGTTCCCAAAAAAAATGATGATTGGTTTGAAGTTACCTTGGGTTTACACCTTGATCTCCTTTTGCAAATCTTCGTTGATGAATTTAAAATTTTAATCAGATTTTCCATTTTTTTTTGAAGTTTATTTGATTTTATTTGTTTGGATTTTTAGAAAAAAGGAAAAAGAAAGAAAAAGAGAATCTTAAAAAATAGGAAGAGGATTATAAATAATAAAAACGGGTTCAAAGACCCTGTAAATGGCTTTTTCTTGCCCTTTTTGGAAATAAAAAACGAAAAGGGCAATTTGGATT
>Ga0302194_10002967_pt1 | contig 10737 bp, 10 predicted proteins | sample II_Bog_N1_1_FD_200227 | JGI IMG/M metagenome (GOLD analysis project Ga0302194, IMG submission 200227) | Peat permafrost microbial communities from Stordalen Mire near Abisko, Sweden - II_Bog_N1_1 | ecosystem: Environmental > Terrestrial > Soil > Wetlands > Peat | place: Sweden: Abisko...
GGCCCGTAACTCCCGGGTATAGGAATATCCAACAGACGGAGAAATACACCCAACTGTGCCCGGTGGTGCACCGTCTGGCAAAAAGACATCCTTATCACTTCCGCTTTGGTACGTTTGCTGAAAATAGTATCTCCATTTCGAAACACCCATATTTTAGGTAAAATATTGTCCTTCGCTTGCTTTAAACTATTCCTGCCTTCCTTCAGGTTTTTTTCGAAATAGTCCATCAATTCTTTATTATTTTTCATCAATTTAGGCACATAGGTACCTGCATTAAAATCCAGCTCATCAGTTTCCAGGGCCATTTTCGTCCAGGAAGGTAATTCAGCTATATGGTTAGCCAATCGCTGAATAGTCATGCTTTTGGCATGGGGTTTCCAGTCATATTTATCTTCCGGCACAGGCTCCAGCATTTTGCGTGTTGTTTTTGCTTCCTCCTCCATTTCTTTCAAGAACATTTCAATCATTGTCATAGTTTTAAAATTTAAGGTTATTAATTGTTTAGTATCTGTTTGTATTTCATATAAATAAAGGTCTTCAACTATATCCTGATAAATGAAATCGTCCACTACATTAAGCACATCGTCTTGCAAGTAAAGGAGAAAGTCATAAAAACGCAAAAAATAACCGACGTATATATTTATGGTATTTTTTTGCTTTGATGTCATAATTGCTTTCATCGGATAAATTACTTAGCGCTTTTTTCCCGATTCTTGGTGATTAATAATCGCACTATTTTATCTCCATGTAAGGTGAAGAAATAATCAAGGTAGGTTGGATCGGGTGATAGTTTTTTATCATAGCTCCCATCTGTTAAAGCGGTAATAAAGTATTCTCCATAATGCTCTATAACCGTGTCGGCTTTAAATGTTACCTTATCCCCTATCATTTCTTTGTCGCTCCATTTCTTTATTGCTTCAACACCAATGAAGTTACGTTGGAAATCATTACAATGTGCATCTTTTGTAAAACAAGAGATAAAAGCATCTCCGTCATGGTCATTGATAGCCTTAATAAAGGAATAAATAACAGCGGGTAGTTTGGTTGTATTTGTCATATTTTATAGTTTAATTTATTATATCCAGCATGTTAGGATTAATACTACAGCTAACCATGAGCCTGCAATAATAGGTCCCATAGTTTCACTTTTATCGTCTCCACTTTTAAAGTGCGTATATACAGCTCCACTTAATAAAACAGCATAAATAGGAATAATAAAAAGCCTTGTTTGCGGAAAAAAAAGTAAAGATGCCCCGGCAGCTTCAATAAATCCGATAAAACGCATGGCAGGTATCGAATAGCCCAACTTTGCAAACATTTCTACTTTTTGCTTTGTGGCGAATATCTTTTGGAATCCATGAAAGTAAGTTATAAGCAAAAAGCCGACTAGTAAAAGCCAGTAAATAACAGTGATGATTGTTTTTGTTTCCATGGGGTTGGTTTTAATTTTTATGCAAATCAACAACCACGAAGTGACAACCTTATGTCAGTAGGAAAAAAGAATTGTTATTTTTTTGAAATTGTAGTGGATATTTCCCTAATTATATCCTTTAACCGTTCAGGGCTAATTACATCAGCTCGATCTCCAAACATCATGTACCAGCGAGCAAAACCTTCCAGCGAAGCAGATAAAAAAGTCATTTCAACAATATCTTTATCTTTCGTTTCAGTCTGAGATACAAATCCATTATAGAATAACTGGTCGCCAAAATGCCGCAGAATCTTTTTATCTACCTGCATAATTACTGTTTCAAGTTGCCTTTCCTTAGATAATTGTTTGAGGTAGGTTTTTAAAGAAGGGTGTTCTTTCTTAAATTGTTGACTTGTTTGAGATAAATTAGAGATACGGTCTGTTCTAAAATCACGGTAATCATTCCTTAGATGACAAAAGGCTATTACATGCCAATAATTTCCTGCATAAAAGATCCCGACCGGTTCAATGTTTCTTTTGGTTTTCTCCTGACTGTTATTAGAGAAGTATTCTATGGAAAGAACTTTCTTTTCTGAAATGCTTTTCAGTATGACCTGTATAGGATTAGATAGGTGCTTGGGTTTAGATACATAAGAATTATTCAGAACCTCAATATGCTCATCCATATTCTCCAGATAATCCTTTTCGGTAGCACGTAAAACAGCTTTTACTTTGTACATGGCTGATTTATAACTTTCTTCGGTAGATGCATCGGTCAGTTTTTCTATCAACTTTTCAGCGGTAAGAAATGCGGTGGCTTCTTCAATGGTAAACATTACAGGGGGCAATCTGTATCCATCCATTATGGAATACCCCACTCCAGTCTCACCTATTATCGGGATTCCCCCTTCCTCCAAGGTCCGGATATCCCTGTAAACAGTCCTCAAACTAATACTAAACCTCCCGGCAATATCTTGCGCTTTTACAACCCGTTTAGATTGCAATTGTATTAATATAGCTGTAAGTCTGTCAATACGATTCATGGCATAAAATTACTCAATCTTATGATTCAATTTCTTAATTCTTATCAGCAGGCGTCATTTTAATGATTCTGTATATTTACTAAGTTTGTGAAACAATAAAACATTTCTATCTCCGTGCAAAATGATCCTTACGTTTCTTTAAGAAACCCTGAATTCAGGCTATTTGCACTTGCCCGTCTTTTACTCACTATTGCAATAGAAATGCAAGGGAGAATAGTAGGTTGGCAAATAGTACAATATACCAAAGACCCTTTCCTAATTGGAGTGATTTACCTAACAGAAGCCATCCCTGCAATTTTAACGGCTCTTTTTGCCGGACATATTGCCGATATTATTCAACGGAAAAAAATTATTGTGGTCGCAACAGTAATATTAAGCGTATTTACATCCGTCTTGTTCTCATTTACTTTAAAAGATAATTACGTTCTTCACAGGTATGGTATACTTCCGATATATGCAGTAATATTTTTCACAGGTATCGGAAGGGCATTTATAGCGCCTTCCTTTTTCGCGTTCATGTCTCAAATTGTACCGCGCGAAGATTATCCTAATGCAACCACCTGGAATAGCACGGCATGGCAAATTGGCGCTATTGCAGGTCCTGCTTTAGGCGGATTAGCTTGCTTGATAGGTATAAACTTTGCGTATGCATCAGATTTTATAATGATGTTAATTGCATTGGGACTAATAGCATTCATTAAGTCACGGCCTATACCGGAAAGACTAGTAAGGGAAGATCTATTTACCAGCCTTTCCAAGGGAGTAAAATTTGTTTTTGGCAATCAAATAATAGTTTCAGCTCTTTCTCTTGATTTATTTGCCGTATTGTTTGGTGGGGCTGTATCCTTATTACCCCTATTTTCAACTATCGTGTTACATACAACTTCCATTGGATTTGGTATACTGGGTGCTGCTCCGGCTGTAGGCGCAGTTATAATGACTGCTATAATGGCGTATGTGCCGCCATTTAAAAATGCAGGCAGAAATATGCTACTAGCAGTTGTAGGATTTGGTGTTTGCATGATACTCTTTGCACTTTCAACCAATCTTATTTTGTCTGTATTGCTATTAGCACTCAGTGGGGCATTTGATAGTGTTAGCGTTATTGTAAGGGCAACTATACTACAGATAATGACACCCGACGAAATGAAAGGCCGGGTTTCATCTGTTAATAGCATCTTCCTGGGTTCTTCCAATGAAATAGGTGGATTTGAGTCGGGGTTGGCAGCAAAGATAATGGGACTGATTCCGTCGGTTATCTTTGGAGGATCTATGACCATTTTGGTTGTAGGTTTTACTTATCTTAAAGCAAAAACGCTCCGCAGCCTGCGTCTGGATATTAAGAAATAATATAGTTACACAAACCACCCAAAAAGAAAACACCTGCAAAAGTCTTGATTCTTGCAGGTGCTTGTATTTTTAATACGCTCCCGGAGGAGGAGGTGGTGGAGGAGGTGGGTAAGCATTGTAAGACCTCTCCCTGCGCGAAATATGTTTTTTAGCCGGGCCGAAATTATAGGCCAATGTAAATATTACATTTGAAATATTAGTTTTCAGAGTAGATGGGCTTGCTTCAGAATATAATTGATACTGTTCACTGTACTGCATAAGTGTATATGCGAAATCGAAGGATACATGGTTTACCTTTAAACCTATTCCGGCAGAATATGTAGTACGTATAGATGAATAACCTACGTTCCCTTCATTATAAGGATTTCCGTAAATAGCATATCCGGCTCTTAAGCTAATGGGATATAATACCCACTCAAAACCAAACCTCAGGTTGTTTGCCTGTATAAAATCCTGGCTTATGGCATTATTAAGCGGAGTAGTATATCCTGCACCCAAATCACCGGAATTGAGACTGATTGTAGAATAATTAACATATTCATAGTCTGCACTAATTAATCCTTGCTTATTAATTACAATAGCGGCACCTGCAATCGCTTTCATAGGTGTAGTTATATTGTAATTATATGTTGTTGATGCTCCCAATTGATTAACATAAGGATCTGTTGGCACAGTTCCCCCTGTTCCAGTATAAGGTGCAGGCAAGTAATTGGCAACCCAATTGGTAGAATAATTATCTGTCATGCTAAAGAATGTTGGCGAATTAATTGCACCACCAATTCTAAGCCAGTCAAGTACACGATAAATAAAACCGAGTTTAAAATTATAACCTGTTCCAGATGTAGTCAGGTTTTGCGTAAAAGTATAGTTATTGAATCCATAAACCGCATCTGTATACTCAGCTTGTTCCGTATATGTATCTGTGAGATTATAATCCACATTTACAATTCCAAATGTTCCTCCAATAAACAGCTTATCGTTATAATTGCCACCAAATGTTATGTCTGTTTCGCCCATAGAACCAGTTGTGGCAATATTCTCTGTTTGTAATATGCTTCCGGCCCCTGAGCTGAGGGATGGCTGAATGACATTGAAATATTGAGACGCATTGCTTCCGGCTGTTGTATCGAGTAAATAAGCATTAAATGCAGCGCTTAACCTAAAAGGCTCAAGATTATTGTAATTGGTACCAGTTGCCTGTCCTGTAAGGTCATCAAGCATAGTACTTTGGTTTGTAGAGCCTTGTATTGTTACGTTATCGTTAAAGTTATTCAGGCGATTATATGCAACACCGAAATTATAGCTTTGCCATCCGCCAACATCATCTTTATTTTTCTTTCTAACCTTGCCGGTTGCCACCAAACCAATACTTTGTACTGTAGCCACATTCGACTGACTTGTGGTTGAAGTGCCATTATATGTTGCATTGGTGCTTTGAAGAGTAAGTCCGGGTGTAAACTCAAGCTGGCTTTTTGTAAAAACTGCAATACCGGCCGGATTATAACCAAGGGTACTTAAATCGCCGCCAACAGCACAAAAAGCCCCACCCATAGCTGCAAAGCGCGCAGTACCTCCCAAAATATCCTGAGAATATCGCAAGGCATCTGCTTCCCCTACTTGTGCTATTGCTTTATTGGGAACAATTGCCGAAAAAAGGCAAACCACATATAATAACCTTTTCATTTTTATAAGGTTTTAATTGTTATGTTTAATACTTTAGTTGAGCTTATCTGTGTCCACCACCTCCGCCGCCGCCGGAATGTCCGCCGCCACCAAAGCCTCCTCCACTTGAACGACCGCCACCACCACCAAATCCACCACTTGAATGTGCTGCACCTCCTCCAAAGCTGGAATGTCCGCCGCCATAATTTGAACGGCTGCCACCATTAAATCCACCACCACCTCGGTTGTTTGCACCACCGTAACTTCTTTGTCCTCCATTGCTGTTACCTCGGGAATAAACACGTTGAGAGTTGCCATAATTAGCACCTTGTCTGCCATAGGAAGAGCTTCCTCCGTAAGACCTATTACCTCCATAAGAAGATGAGGATCTGTTTCCTCCATAGCTGTTATTCCTGGAGTATGACCTTCCACTATTCGCATAATTGGTATTTGAATGGGAATAGGAAGAATTCCTTGAAGTGGCATTTGAATTGGTATAAGCCCTTGCACCGGAATTAGCCCCTGATGATCTGTTAACATTTGCGAAATTATTTCCGGCAGTTCTTGCCATAGCAGAAGATGATGACATATTACTACGAGAAATAGTTCCTGCAGTAGCAATATTACTTCGGGAATTTGCAGTTGCACCTCGCATACTGCTTGACCTTGTAACATTTTCGTTTCCTAATATAGATCTTCCGAAACTCGATTCCGTTCTTATTGTTCTTGGGAAAGAACTAATCCCCCTTCCTTCGTATCCGTTGTAGCCTCTATAGCCGCCATAACCATGGTATCCACCCCAACCGTAGTAACCTCCATATCCGCCCCAGCCATAACCATATCCCCAAGGATAACCACAGCCAAAACCAATACCCCAGGGATAGCCCCAGCCGAAACCCCAATAAGGATATCCTATACAAATAGATGGCCCAAATAAATAAGGATCATATCCGTAGGAGTAGCCATAATTACCATAGTAGCCACCACCATCGTTCCAATCTTGGTCATATCTATTGACATTGGAAGAGTAGTCGTAATCGGAATAATCGTTGGAATAGTAATTATTCTGATTCCTATTAGAATCGGGAGCCGCAGCGTTATTATTATTTTGAGCCTGATTACTACCTGCACCGGAAGGAGCAGGAACATTATTATTAGAAGGAGCATTTCCCGTATTATTACGTGAAGCGTAAACTCCGTCATCATTATGGCCTGCAATACTTTGTTGAGACCCGCAGGAAACAAGACTTATTGTAACAAGGCCTGCGATTGATATTCTAAGCAAGTTTTTCATAATATTCTTACTTTATTTAAAGGTTAGACGTTCTGTTTGTTCAAAGGTTTATTGTTTACTTTTGTCCTGCTTGAAATATTTTTATACAACCTTATTTAAACAGGGACGAAGGTATGCATTTAAAATGAATTTTAGGTGAAGAATACAGACTAAAAAGTTTTTAACATTTTTTAAGCAATATGAGTAAAGCAATAGTATCCAGGGAACAGGATTATTCCCAATGGTATAATGAAATTGTAATTAAGGCCGGACTAGCTGATTATTCAGCCGTTAAGGGGTGTATGGTTATAAAGCCTTATGGATATGCCATTTGGGAAAGAATGCAACGGGTATTGGATGATATGTTCAAAGAAACCGGACATTCCAATGCTTATTTCCCATTATTTATACCTAAGTCTTTTTTCTCAAAAGAAGCCTCACATGTGGAAGGATTTGCAAAAGAGTGTGCTGTAGTAACGCACTATCGTTTAAAAAACTCTCCGGAAGGAATAGTGGTAGATGAAACAGCCAAGTTGGAAGAAGAACTGATAGTACGCCCCACATCTGAAACTATCATTTGGAATACATACAAAGGCTGGATACAATCATACCGCGACCTTCCTCTTCTAATAAACCAATGGGCAAATGTGGTTAGATGGGAAATGCGAACACGTCTTTTTCTTCGCACAACAGAGTTTTTGTGGCAGGAAGGACATACTGCCCATGCTACCAGCCAGGAAGCTGTTGAAGAAACTTTGCGCATACTTGATATTTATACTGAATTTGCTGAAAAATGGATGTCGATGCCTGTTATTAAAGGAGTGAAAACAGCCAATGAAAGATTTGCCGGCGCGGTAGATACCTATTGCATTGAATCTTTAATGCAGGATGGCAAAGCTCTTCAGGCAGGAACATCGCACTTTTTAGGTCAAAATTTCGCGAAAGCATTTGATGTAAAATACCTTAACAAAGAAGGGAAATCAGAATATGTTTGGGCTACTTCATGGGGTGTTTCCACCAGGCTGATGGGCGCTTTGGTAATGACCCATTCCGATGATGAAGGGCTAGTGTTGCCACCCATGCTTGCTCCCCATCAGGTAGTTATCATACCTATCTATAGGGAAGAAGAACAACATAAAAAGATAAACGAAGTGGTTGGGAAAATAAAAAAGGAATTTATTGCCGAAGGCATACGGATACTCTACGATGAGAGCGATAACCATAGCCCCGGTTGGAAATTTGCCGAATACGAACTAAAAGGCGTGCCTATACGTCTTGCCATTGGACCGAAAGATTTGGAAAAAGGAACAGTGGAAGTATACCGCCGCGACTTAAAGCAAAAAGAATTTATACCCATTGACGGAATTACCGCTTACGTTAAAAATCTTCTGGTAGAAATACAGAAAAGTCTTTATGAAAAAGCGCTTGCATTCCGCAGTCAAAGCACAATACAGGTGGATGACTATAGTTCTTTTAAGGAAATTCTGGATAAAAAAGGTGGCTTTATTTTAGCGCACTGGGACGGGACTTCTGAAACAGAAGAGAAAATAAAAGAAGAGACCAAAGCCACCATCCGCTGTATTCCCTTAAATGGAAATATGGAAGAGGGTAAATGTATTTATTCGGGCAAGCCTTCCAAACAAAGAGTTATCTTTGCTAAAGCTTACTAGTTAAAAGCTTACACAGAAAAAGGGTAAAAACTTTATGCCGGAAAAATTAACACCCGAGGAACTTATATTAAAGCTGCTTAAAGAAAAAACCAGCCTTCAACTTGACGTGCGCAAAAATATGGCCGATACCTTCATAATGATGAAGGAGGCTTTGCTGGAAATCGCAAAAAGTCTTTCCCATAAAGCATCTACTTTAGACAAACGCATTAGTGTAGTATATAAAGAGAAGAATGAATTTGAGGCTACCTTAACAATTGCTGAAGATGTGTTGGTATTTTACATGCAGACCAATGTTTTTGTATTTGACCAAAGTCACCAGGTTTGGCAGAATTCCTATGTAAAAAACAATGAAGGCAATGCCTATTGCGGCACTATAAGCATCTATAATTTTCTTTCGGATTCTTTTACCTATAACCGCACCAATGACTATGGGTATCTTATCGCCCGCATTTTTGTAAACCACGAAATGCATTATTTTGTGGAAGGTAAACGCCAGCTTGGATTTTTATATAATGATTTTGCCAATGCGGTGCTTGATAAAAAAGCCATGATTGAAATTATTAATTCGGCTATCCTGTATACGCTTGCATTTAACCTGTTTGTTCCTCCTTTTGATAATATTAAAGAGGTAAGTGTATCGGCTATGGAAGAGGAAACAAACCGCATGCAAATACAAACAGGCAAACGCCTTGGATTCCGCTTTAGTGCGGATAATGACCAAGTACAATAAACTGCAATGAAAGTAAGAACTATAATAACAGGCTCTACCGGAATGGTTGGCGAAGGCGTATTACACGAATGTCTTTTACATCCGGATGTGGAGCATGTATTAGTAATAAACAGGAAGCCTTGTGGAGCTACCCATCCTAAACTAAAGGAAATAATATTGCCCGATTTCTTTGACCTCTCTGCCATCCGCGGGCAATTGATAAACTATAATGCCTGTTTTTTTTGCTTAGGGGTAACATCTGTTGGAATGAAAGAACCCGAATACTACCATCTGACTTATGAGTTAACTATGAATATGGCTCAAATTCTTTCGGAACAAAATAAGGATATGGTTTTTACGTATGTTTCAGGTGCGGGAACCACTAACAATGAGAACAGCAAAAGCATATGGATACGGGTTAAAGGAAAAACAGAAAGTGCTTTAATGAAATTGCCTTTTAAAAAAGCCTACATGTTTCGCCCCGGCTATATGCAACCAACCAAAGGATTGAAAAACACACAGAAAATATATTACGCCATAAGTTGGATGTACCCTTTATTACGATTTCTTTTCCCTCCATTTGTATGCACCCTTAAAGAATTAGGACTTGCTATGATTCATACTGTTACATTGGGATATGAAAAGCCAATTTTAGAAGTGAAGGATATTGTAAAATTGGCAAATAGCTGAAAACAGGAATAGTGATATTTAAAGCTACTACAGTACCTAACCCATTTATTCATTAGTTACCTACAAAATCCTAATTTTTGTTGCTGTATTGTTACCCTAATAAAAACAAAAAAGCCATAAGATATTTTATTTCAAATACTTATGGCTTATTATTCGTAGCCCATAGTGTACAATTATCAAACACTTTTAAAGCGGAATTAAAGCAGCTCTACGTTTTACGGGATTTAATCCCAATGGAGCTACTTATGTCCTCAAATACTGATAACCTAAGAAGGATAGGGGCTTGAGGCTATATAGTACATCCCACACAGTAATACAACTATATAATTAATATCTAAAGTAGAGTAAAATAGATAAAATGGCAAAGGGTAAGAAAACAGGAGGTAGGCATTCAGGAACAAGGAATAAGAATACACTTATTCTTGAAACCTTTGCGGAGACTATCGCAAAGGGCGGTATGGAGAAGTTTCAGCAGGAACTGGATAAACTATCGGGTAAGGATTATATTAATGCTTATTTAACTGTATTTGAGTTCGTGAAACCTAAGTTAGCAAGGACTGAACACAAGGCTGCGCAAGAACAAGGGAATAACCTACTTAAAATAGAAATTGTTTCCCCTCCTGAAAACTCAACCAATCTACCCTAATGTTTTTTGTTGTAATACCTTAATTATTTTGAGCATAGTTCCATCTTCAAAGCTTCCCTTCAAAACACCTTCACAAAATCTATCATTACGAATAATTGCAGTAATAAGTTTGCAAAGAAATATTACGTCAAGTTGATTATAATTCTGTTGTTTATTTTTACCTATTTTTCTTCCTTCATCCCAATCCCACCAATCAAAATCGGTAATTATGCCTAACTCGTAAACAATTTCGGAGAATTTACATTCAACATCTACCCAAGGATAATGTGGGGGTGGATATACA
>Ga0302194_10002975_pt1 | contig 10714 bp, 9 predicted proteins | sample II_Bog_N1_1_FD_200227 | JGI IMG/M metagenome (GOLD analysis project Ga0302194, IMG submission 200227) | Peat permafrost microbial communities from Stordalen Mire near Abisko, Sweden - II_Bog_N1_1 | ecosystem: Environmental > Terrestrial > Soil > Wetlands > Peat | place: Sweden: Abisko, Stordalen...
CCAACGGGAATACTGCCTGCGCGCCCCAGTTCGAACACCAGCCCTGCAAAACCGCCGGATCAGCCTTGGCGAAAACGCTATGCCCGACACACTCCTAGATGTCAAGCTGGCCAAGGCTAGTAATTGTGAAACGTCCATATGTAATTGTGAAACGTCCATATATAGATAACAGTGATACTATCCCGAAGGTAATGTGTAGGCATCCAGCGCATAGACGCTTCGGCAATCCTCGGTGATCACTTCAAAAGCGGCCATAGAGAGAGTTGGCCGGTTTTGAGGTGATCACCCATACAGAACAGGTGGCGCGTTTGCACGTCTGAGTCTTGAATGGAACCCATCTGGCATTGGGTGCCATCATTGCCGAAGTGCTGAAGCACAGGACGAAAAACACGACACTGAGTCCGCGCTTGAGCAGCAGGCTCACTCCGGCACATTTCCGCGGAGCAGTGGAATGGTGGGAAATCGACCAATGTATTCGATAAAACTGTTCAAAGCCAGGGTATCCCCCATCTTGGGGACCATGCGCAGGCCTACGCCATGGATGCGGGCCTGTTCCAGAATATCTCTGACAACACCGCTCTCACAGGTCGTGGCGAGGATGATCTCATCCACACACTGGGCGCGGACCTGCTCGAAGAGCGTCTCGATCGTGCCGGCCATGTCGCCGCAATTTGGCGCAGAACGGGTATCAGCATTCGCAGACCGGACGGGGGCTGGAACTTCGATGAAGCCCTTAAACCCGTATCTCGGGTGGCGGATGGTCTCCAGATAAGAGCGAAACGCTATTGCTTCCGGTCCAGTGCCCACTATGAGAACATTGCGCGTGCCTACCCCTCGTTCGAAATCACGGTACAGCATGATGCGATAGATCAGACGGCGCAGGCTGAGAGCGACCGTGACCAGTCCCACAGTGCCCAACACAATGGCGCGGGAAATGTCCTCGCCATGCACAAGGTATAGCGTCGCGACAAGCAGCAGGCCGGAGGTAAAGCAAGCCTGCAAGCTCAGGCGCTGCTCTTGCAGAACATTGTCTAGCTTGGTGGGCGAATAAAGATTCAGCCAGTCGCTGATGATGACCAGCGAAAAAGCGAAGAGGCACAGAAGGGCCAACAAAACACTCATCGAACGGCCATGGACGAGCGTGCCGTGCCACAACTCCCTTGCGCACGCCCACGGACTTGCATGCATCCGATAAACGGTAGAAATTACTACTGAGGCGAGAATGATCATCAAGTCCGAGGCCATCCAGAGCCGAGCGTTGCCCCGCGAATTGCGTACTGCGGCCCAAGCCAGTCCCTCCGCCGATGCTTCCGAGTAAGACAGTGATTCAGACATCATCTGCCAAAATCTCGCCATTCCCATATGTGCCTTGCAAACCTCAGACGGCTAAAGTATCAGGTGAAGTGGATGTAGACTTCCCTCTCATAAACGCAAACCACATCCGAAACCCGGAGCGAATCGGGCTGAAGTGATGAAAATTGAGATTGAGCAATTATACCGCGCGTACACAGGGGCGGTAGAGATCCACCTTTGCCCCATAGCCTCGCCGACTGGATCTTTGCCGAAGCCCATTGAAACAAGATCGCGCCGGGTGGCAATTCACGCCATCGAGTGTTGAGTCCGTCATCCAATTAGTGGTTAGAGAAAGACGGGTGGTGTCTTTATACCACTGCCGAGGCTCGGTCGGGTCCAGCGGGCCGCCAGGACGTCAAAATCTCCAGTTCGATGCATGCGACTTCTTTGCCACAAGCATGGATACGATCCTGAGTGCACCGGCAAAGATTGTTAAGCCACATGTGATCGTTCGTGCCCAGTTCCAGGCCGGCAGCAAGCAACAGGCTATAGATATCCAGACAGGCATGCCTTTCGAATTCAATTATCAGAGCTACCTTTCCGGTGGCATCATAGCTGCGGCTCAATATCCAGCCGCCAACACCGAGAATTGAATCCGACAGAGTCTGAATAAGCTGCGCCGGCGGCGCGGGAGAGGTTGCCTTCAGCTCCAGCGTCCAAGGGGTATCGGTGATTTCCCAGTTTCTCATTGGTGTTCTCACTATCTCATCATCGGGATTGCGTAGTCCATCATCACCGCCGTGCAGAATCGGCGCAGCGGTTGGTCGGCACTGCGGCATTCTTGCTTCGCAATAGGGCGGTGAGCACCACGCTGGTAATTTACCTTGGCCATTGACGGTGGCACCGAACCGTCCGCGCCACGAGTGGACCTAGGTTCTTGGCTCGGAGTGGCTGGGCGGCCCATTGATCGGCCTGCTTACCTACCATGTCCAAATCCTGAAGATGAGCGGCGACAACGACCGGCTCAAGCAGAGCCGCCGCAAACAGGGCCCGACCTCCGAAAGCTGGATTTTGCCCTCGAAAATGCTTTGGGGTAGAAGGGCCTCCTCCGCTGCGCTCCAGAGGCCCTCTACTCGGCATACTCGACAACTCGATCTTGGAAAAGTACTAAAAACGGGACAACGAACCGCCGAGGCCTTTGCTAAAAGAAAACTCAGGCCGTCTGTTCCCATTTCTAACAGCAAACTTTCTGGATGGGCCAAGTCAAGTTGACGAAACCACGACTGTCGTCAGAGAATCGAGTGGCCTCAGAGAATTGCGAGGTTTGCAGGTGGGGCCGTCTGGTGAATGAGGCTTGGGTCCGCAATCACTGTAAATGCTGACGCTTATGAGGTTTGACAGACCTGCTTTGTCAGGGCACTATGCTTGTAGATCTATTAATATCAATTACTTGGACGAGTAGCGGGTGCGGTCAATAGAGCATTTGATGTGCTCGTCACGACCCTTCAGGACCCCACAGTCGGCAGATATCGCAGTTTGGTTTCAGCAATAAAGATGCCACACCTATGCGGCTTTATTGCAGAGGCGGTCAGAACCTATTAATGCTCTCCGCTCGCGCTCCGATGAACGCGCGTACGAGCGCGCGGCATTGACAGAACCCTCCGCGCCCCTGCCCGCCGCCAAAGACATGAAGCGGGGGCACTCAAACAAAGGAATTGGGCCTGAGGCACCCGCCCTCCTTCAGAATCCGCCCCGCGCGGGCAGCACATGAGAGCGAACACCGTGCCTTACGTCAGCAGGAAAGTGGCCGCTGGGCGCCTTCAGGCCCACAGCGCCTTCGAGTTCATGGCGGGACCGTTGTAGAGCAGCGGATAGGTCTCGATGGAGGCGTAGCCAATGCTGTGAATAAGGCCGAGCGTAGCATGCAGATCAGCGGTCCTGAGCCGGTCGCGGACCATAAAATCTGCACACCGAACTCCATCCCAGAGCACGTAGCGGCAGCGCATACCTTGAGCGTTGTGGCCAGAGTGGCCCCAACGATAGCGCTTCGACATGAATCCTCCTGGGAAAGCCGACCCATAATCGTGTACGAAGCGGCTCGTGAAACACGTTCTATCGCTTGATGGAAGTGGATATCCGTTGTCTCGACGGATTATAGCCCTCGCGCTGCAAGTCAATACGTTATGGAGACCATAATCGAATCCGGGGAAGCGCCGGGTGCGAGATTTTCCGGTGTCGCAGCACGTTCAGCGACCGCATGCAACTGGGGGGAGCCGGCGCCGGCCGCAGTCCCCGCGCCGATAGCCCGGCCACGATTGATTGCGTGCTGCGGTGACGATGGCTGCGCGCTGCCCGTCGAGGTTGATCCGGAGCTGGTTACTTTCGTGATGGTCGAGCTGTGGTCGGGTACAACTTCTGTGGCAAGACTGACCACGTACGGTGTTGGTTGGGTGCAGGTGACTGAAATGGTGGATGTTGCGTTTGTCGTCACGGCAGCGTAGTTCTTGAACTCCTGGGTATTTGGTGTGGCCTGGCAACCAGACACAACTGTCGCGGAGACTGTGAACGAGGCGGTAACAGTTGCGGCAAGGCCGGGTCTCAAGGCTAGGCCTGATGCCAGGAAGCCAAGAGCGAATACCGACAATGTGGGGTTCATGCGCATCGCGATTCCCCCTGCGCGGAGTAGTTGGTTAAAGTCCTCTTATCGGCATTTCTTGGAATCCCTTCATACTTGGAGCGAATTAGTACTGGCTGCCGGCTTCTGGTGTCGCGTAAATCTCGAAAGTATTGAAAAATAAGCGGGTTCGACACTCCGACAAAAAGAAAAACTCAGAAAGCGTGGTTAACCCATCTTTCAATGGATGCAATTAGAACAACTTCGTTCTGTAATTCATAAAATCTTTTCATCAGGATCACTTTCCAGCGTTTTCCCGGTCAGTCCTCTCCTTAGTAAAGCCAGGCAGATCCGGAGCCCTCAGATGCTTTTCCGGGTATGCTTTCCTGTCAGCGCGACTGAGGCTGAGCACGAAAGGCAAGGGGGTAAATTTCTTGAAACTATTTGGCACTAAAGTCACAATATTCACGATTTAATCGGCACAGAAGTACCCCATTTCGACCGCACCAAGGAGTCGTTACCCGCTGATTACAGTACCGTTGCGGAAGCCACACGATGCCGATATACTTTGTCCACTTTAAGAATTTCAGTTTCCAGGAGTCTTTTCTATGAAGCATTCGTGTGTTATTAAGTCTGCCATGTCCGCCGCCTTGCTTGGAATCCTGGCGTTGGGCTTGGCGCCCGTGGCCTCGGCTGCAAATACCGCAACCACCACTTTCACTGTAAACGCAACGGTTGTGTCCGCCTGTACAGTGAACACCACCAATATGGCATTCGGCACTGTCGTGCCGAATGCGACTAATGCAACATATACCTCCACTCAATCAAGCATCACCGTCACCTGCTCAACCGGCGATGCATACACTGTTGCTCTTACCGCTGGTCTCGGCACCGGAGCCACTGAGACTTCCCGCTACATGATGAGTGGCACCAACAAACTGGCTTACGCTCTGTTTAACGATGCCCCCGGAGGCACTAACTGGGGAACGCTCAGTGGCACGGTGGCCAAAACAGGCACCGGGACAGCTCAAGTCTTGAACGTCTACGGCCAGATTTCAGCTCAGACGGCTCCGGCGAATGGCAGCTACACCGATACGATCACCGTCAACGTCACTTATTAACTGAGAGAAGAATTTCTCAATCTGGGCCCTCATGATCGCATGGAACTCATCTCGACAAGTGGCGGCGGCCAATGCGTTTGCCGCCATTTTCTTTATCTTGCTGACCGGAGCGATTGCCGGTGCGCAGGCTTTGTCGGTAGTTCCCGTTACGATTCCTCTTTCACCCGGTCAGAAAGCAACAAGTTTGACCATCACCAATAAAGGAACCAATGAAACTGCTGTTCAGATACGCCCCTACGCCTGGAGTCAGAAGAGTGACAAGGGCGATATCCAACTGAGCACCACGGACATGGTGGTGCTTAGCCCGCCGATTGCCAGGATCGCCCCCGGAGCCAGCCAGGTGGTACGCATCATCCTGCGCATGACGCCGGAGACGCAAGAAGCAACCTATCGCATTCTCATTGATCAAGTTCCGCCTCCGGCCGAGGCAGGTGTTGTGCACCTTGTATTGCGCCTTAACATCCCCATCTTTGCGCCGCCTCCCATCCGCTCTTTTTCTGATGTTCAGTTTCACATCGAGCGCGACGCCGACCGTGTCGATCTTGTGGCGATCAATCCCGGCAACCTCCATGATGTGGTCCGCGATATCGCTCTGACGACCGGCGATGGGCGGAAGCTGGAAGTGGAGTCCGGCGCCACACCATATATACTTTCTGGCGCCACCCGGCGTTGGCGCATTGTTCTGAAGGAGCCCCTGCCTCTGCAAGCAGATACGTTGCGGTTGACAGCCAAGACGGACGCCGGCGTCATCGATGAGCAGGTCCGCTTTGCTGCTGCGCGATGATTTTGGCGGTGCGGTGGCTCGGTGGCTTCTCTTCGCAGGAGTCCTCTTCCTCGTGCCTGCCCTGGCGCCGCGACCGGCTTCAGCAGCGGTAGCAATATCAGGCGCATCTACGGAATCCGCTCCCGCGGAGTCAGCCGCGAATTCAGCCGCTACAAACTCTGCTGCGAATGCCGCTGCTGCAAGCGCAAACGAGGATCCCACCACCGAAAATCCCGCCGCAGAGTCCACCGCCGCGTTAGCAGGCTATGACGAAAACAACATCGATAAGCTGCTGCTGGAAGTTCAGATCAACGGATATCCGACAGGCAAAATCGGCGAGTTTATCCTGCGGAATGGAAAGTTGCTGTCGCGGGCACAGGAACTGCACGATCTCGGCCTCCGCCTTCCTGCCGCGCTTCTATCGACACCGGATCTTCTGGTCGCATTGTCGGATTTGCCCGGAGTGACCTATAGCATCGATCAGAAAAAGCAGATGTTGGTCATCACGGCTCGCGACAGCGCGTTGGTGCCGAATCTGCTGCTGCCCGAAGGACTTGGCGAGGCAAAGGGCGAGCGGGTGATCGAGAGCGGGACCGGCTTGACGCTCAACTACGACATCGACGGAACATACGCCAGCGGCAAGGCCAGCGCCACCGGTTCCCTTGATATGCGCGCATTCACTCCCAAAGGGATCCTGAGTTCGGATTGGCTCGCTTATGGCGGCGCGGTAACGAGCTCTTCAGGCACAAACACGGCGATACGCCTCGATTCAGCCTACACGTACGCCGATATCAATTCGATGCGCCGCTACAGCCTTGGCGACTACATCACGAGCGGCCTCGCGTGGACCCGTCCGGTTCACATGGAGGGCGCACAGATCCGCAGGGATTTCAGCACGCGCCCTGATCTCATCACCTTTCCGCTCCCCTCTGTTTCCGGCTCGGCCGCGGTCCCCTCGACAGTTTCCATATTGACCAACGGCAATCAGACGGTCTCCAGCGAGGTCGATGCCGGCCCCTTCGAGATTCCCGAGCTTCCCGTGATATCCGGGGGAGGCACGATCACCGTGTCAGTGACCAATGCACTCGGCCAGCAGGTCTCCGTTAGCAAACCCTTTTACGCCAGCTCCACGCTTCTGAAGCCGGGTTTTGAGATCTATTCCGCGCAAGGTGGCCTGGTGCGGCGCAACTGGGGCGAATTCAGCAACGATTACGGAAAAATGGCGGGCGCAGCCATCTATCGCCGCGGACTGACTCGACTCTTCACGGTCGAGGGAAGCGTTGAGGGCACCTCAGGCGCGACAGCAGGCGGCGCGGGCGGCGTATTGCAGGTCGCCAATCTTGGCGTGATCAATTTCGCCGCGGCAGCCAGCCATGGTTCCGCGGGGGGCACGGGCGCGCAGTATTCCCTGGGAGTACAGCGTATTGGCCCGATCTTCAACCTTGGGGCCTCGGCAATCTTCGCCAACCGTTACTACCAGGATGTTGCGGCGATAAATGGAGCCGGACTTCCACGCAAGCAGATCAGCTTCTTCACCGGCGTCAATCTCAAGCGGTTTGGCTCCGTGAGCGCCGCCTACTCGGGGTTTGATCAGGATGCCAGCACCGTAGCGATTCCGCCTGCCCTTTCGCCTGCGCCGGCCATGCAGTCCCATATAGTCTCCGCCAACTATTCACGCCAGATACATCGGATGTCATTCTACGCCAATTACTTCAAGGACTACCTGAACCCCGGAAGCAGCAGCGGGTTGCAGGCCGGCGTGAGCATCCCGCTCGGCAGGCGCACCACGGTCAGCGCGAGTGGGTCCTCGAGCTATTCGAGCGGGTCGTCGCAATACGTTGGACAGGCACAGGTGCAGAAGTCGGCGTCGCAGCCCGGCGATTGGGGCTATCTGGCCAATGTCTCTGAGGGGAGTGGCAACCACGAATTCGCAGAGGGACAATACAAGTCGCAAGTGGGCCTTTTTACCGCAGGAGTTGACCTAGACGCCGGAGCAACAACCTTGCGAGTAGAATCCACGGCCGCAATCTCCTTCGTCGATAAGCACCTCTTCCCGTCCAACTGGGTCTACGACAGCTTCGCCATCGTGGACACCGGCGCTGTGCCGCATGTGCACGTTCTTCAGGAGAACCGCCCTGTGGGCCGCACCAACTCTTCCGGGCTCCTGCTGGTGGCCGATATGCGCTCCTTCGAGCAAAACCATATCCGGGTTGATCCAAACGATATTCCGCCGGACGCTACGCTAGTCACGGATGAGCGCGTGATGCGCCCCCAGGATCGCTCCGGCGTAGTGGTCAAATACCCCATCAAGTTCAACCGTGCCGCATTGCTGAAATTGGTTGACGCGGCCGGCGCGGCAATTCCTCTGGGCAGCACCGCTACACTGAATGCTACGGGTGTCGTCTTCCCCATCGGCTACGACGGCGACGTCTACATCGAAGGCCTCGATTCTTACAACGAACTGACCGTCGAGAAAACGGATGGCAGGCATTGCACGCTCGCCTTCAAGTACACGCCATTGCCCGGAGATATTCCGTCCATAGGGCCGTTGCTCTGTCAGGAGAAAAAGCCATGATGCGAAGGCTCACACGGGCATTGCTGCTCATTTTGCTGCTCAGTTGCGCGCGTCTTGCAGCGGCGCAAGGAACCTGCACGTTTCATGTTACGAGCATGAGCTTCGGGAGTTACACAGGCGGGACAGCAGCGCTGGCCGGCACGGCTACCGGGACGTGGACAGGAAATTGTAGCGGTAGCTGGCAAATTCCTCTCAATGCCGGCGCGAGTGGAAAAGGCACCGAGACCACACGGTACATGACGGGCACTGGCGGACAAACGCTGGGTTACGGGGTCTTCCAGGATGCTGCACACCAAACCTACTGGGGCAATACCGACGGAACCGAGAAGACGGGAAACAGCTACGGGGCCGTCACTTTCTATGGCCTGATCACGGCGCAACAGTATCCCACGCCGGGCGCTTACACCGATACGCTCTCCACTGCCACTCAAAGTTTCGCCGTAAGTGTAACAGTGGCGAGCGGCTGCACGATTACCGCAACGAATCTGGCCTTCGGAAACTACGCCGCCACCGCTGCATCAACCTCCACATCGACCATCTCTGTCACCTGCACCAATACCACTCCATACAATGTCGGCCTCAATGCCGGGAATGCGACTAACGCGACCGTAACCACTCGCAAGATGCAGAATGGTGCGAGCTTACTGAGCTATTCGCTCTCTCAGAACTCGGCCCACACTACCAATTGGGGCAACACAATCGGCACTGATACGGAGTCCGGAACTGGCAATGGAGCTGTTCAGTCTCTGACCGTTTACGGCCAGGTCCCCGCGGGGCAGTTTGTAAAGGCGGGCGCTTACACCGACACGATCACCGCTACCATCACTTATTAATTAGTCGATCCTGAAAAAGCCGCTTTCAGGCATTTGCCGATTGAGATTGGAGGGGGAGTTGCTCTTGTAGAATTGGAATCCGGCCCCAACTGCCCAGCATTTTGCGCAGAAAAATGCGCCAAAAAACTCCCAGGAGCTTTTGGAAGTTCATCGCCGCCGCACTCAGTATGGCATTGAACGCATCGCCGGCAGCACCCTTCAAACGATTGCGTTCCAGCCGGTGTTCCGTCTTCAGATGCCCGATGCTGGGTTCGACCGCCGCGCGCCGTTTCATCCATCGCCAGAGCGGTCGCGGCGTTCGACCGCGTTGCCGCTTGTCTACGCGTACAGTTACAGCACCTTCATAATCATGGCCGCGATAACCCATGTCCACATACGCCTCGCTTACCTCGTCACCAATCAAGTTATTGACTTGCTCTAACTGCGAACTTAGCGTGTGACCGTCATAGGGATTGCCTGTGTAACTCTTCGCTCCGACCAGCCATCCGCCCCGGCTGGTAACCGCCACGCTCACTTTATTGCCGAACTCATACTTCTTGCCCGCCTTGCCCTTGGAGATGCACTCGACCTCCGGCTCATGAACGCTATAGATCTTATTCTTGTCCTGCCTTTTCTGGGCGTGGATTCGATGCGCCGTCTCCAGTAGTTTGGATAACTTCTCCGATGGCTTTGTAACTTGCCGTTCTATCTCCCGCATAACTCGTCCCAACTGCGTGCGCAACTTGCGCGTGGCCCCGCGCGCTCGCTTCATCTGCCGCGCATGGGCGTAGCGGCTTGCATCAAGCAGCAGTCTTTTGCCCGCATATTGATAACTCTGTTTAACCTTGAGGCCTTGCCGGCGCGCCACCTTCACCAGCAGCTCCCGGCAACGATGATAAAGCCGCGCATCGGTGGGAAAACGAACGGCCTTAGTCTGAACCGTCGTATCCACATTGATGCGCTTCAGTTGCGCCGGACGAATGGCGCCCATTGCAATGCCCGTCTCGATGGTGGCGCGCAGCATCTGCTCGGCTCCGGCCTCGCCCAGACGCTGCCGCCAGCGCGTCATGCTGGAAGCATCAATCGGCGCGCGATGCTGAAAGAATTGCTCGCCGCTGAAGTGCTGCCAATAGGGGTTCTCAACCCAATGCGCCACCACGTTCTCGTCGCTCAGATCGTGTTGATACTTCAGATAGTGCAAGGCCACCATGAGCCGGGTGGAGATGCCCGGCGCACCCTGCGTGGGATGATAAGTCGCTCCCATCGCTACTTCAAACGATGCCCAATCGATGCGCATTCCCAACTGAACCAGCGGGTGATGCAGGTCGATCAGTTGTTCCAATTCCACTTGGAACAACTCACGCTGCGGCTGCTTCTGCTCTCTCTTCGGGCGCATGTTTTTCCCCAGATTATGTGACGAATGGAGCTTATTTCTAAGATTATTATAGCATAGATTAATTACTTATCTTTATGATTATAAACATAGTTACAAGATATTTCAGGATCGACTAATTACCACTTAAAGGCCGACGCAAA
>Ga0302194_10002983_pt1 | contig 10704 bp, 9 predicted proteins | sample II_Bog_N1_1_FD_200227 | JGI IMG/M metagenome (GOLD analysis project Ga0302194, IMG submission 200227) | Peat permafrost microbial communities from Stordalen Mire near Abisko, Sweden - II_Bog_N1_1 | ecosystem: Environmental > Terrestrial > Soil > Wetlands > Peat | place: Sweden: Abisko, Stordalen...
TTAGGGAAATTAATACATCCTCTTTATTTTTTATCTTTGGTGTGGATGCGCTACGTAGGCTCCGCGCGTAGCGTGGTTTAGTGCAACAGCACGTCCTATGTAAAGCAGCCATTATTTATCAACAATTTATAAACTCTTTTAAATAATGAAGAATTTGGTTGCGGGAAGGCTTGTGCGTTTCTCATTGTTTAAAGGAGTTTATACTCTATAACCTGACAAGTTGAATAATATAAATTTTACAAAATGAAAAAATGCTTTTTAGTTTTATTGTCAGTTTGGGCTATCCAAACAAGCTATTCTCAAACAGAGAAAGGAAAAATGTTTATTGGTGGTAGTGGGCAAATTAATCTTTCCGGGAATAAAGTTTCTAATTTGGATGCATCGTCCAAATCTGATAATAATACATTTGGATTTTCAATTGCTCCAAATTATGGATATTTTATCAAGGATAATTTTGCTATTGGTGCAAATATAAATTTAGGTGTTTCAAATTCAACTCAAAATTTAAATTATAATTATATAAATCAGACTCCTCCTTCAACATATACTAACAAATCTAATACATTAAGTTATGGTATAGGTGGCTTTGCATGTTATTATTTAAACATTACTGACAATTTCAAGTGTTACTTTAATGGGGGTGTTAGCTATCTTTATTCGACACAAAAGGTGAAACTCTCGAATAATGATCCGACCTTTGTTTATGGCACAAATGATCCGGAAAATCAAGAAATTCAAACAAACAATATTTCTTTTGCAATTTCTCCCGGATTAGTTTATTTTCTTACACCCAAAATAGGGATTCAAACGACTTTTGGCAACATTTATTATAATTATTCAAGTTCTAAAAACAAAAGTTTGTTCTATGATAATCGTACTAATACAGGTAGTTACGGTATTGATCTGAATCTCTCAACTTTTTCTTTGGGTATGAATTATTACTTCTAGAAATATAAAACCTGCCCCCACTCGCCCTCGTTTGCAACGAGGGCGGAGTAGAATAGCATTTGTAATGCTTTTTGAGCATCTAAATAAATTACACTTTTAAAATATTAACCAATCCTTTCCCATCAGCATAATCAATTGCACTACTGAATAAATATTCATGAGGATATTGAACTATTAATTGTCGTACCGGATTTTGATGAATATAATTTAATCGTTGAATAATCCATTCTGTTTTTTCTAAACATATTGCGTGATTGTCATCTCTCCACACTTTATAGTTTTCGGCTCTGCGTGTACGACGTGCTTCAAAATTAAACTTATCTAAAAGCCAATCTCTTCTGCTTTCGCCTATTTCAACTATTTTAGCGGTAATTTGTTTGGAAGTGAATTTTTTAAAATCGCGAATAATATGCGATAATACAAATCCTTCCTTTGCTTTTGCAATCAAATGCAAATGATTGGACATTAACGCCCAAGCATAAACTTCCAGTCCTTTGTTTTCGACACAATAGTTCAACGAATCTGTTATAATTATTTTGTAATCTTTCCTCGTAAATATATCAATCCAATCAACTATTGTAAAGGTTAGGAAATAAATTGATTGCTGATCTGCTATTTTATATTTATCTCCACTCATGTATTATTTTATAACATTACAAATGTTCATCTCGTCCGCCCTCGTTGCAAACGAGGGCGAGGTTTAGATTGAGGCACTCAAAATCAGCTGAGCAAAACGATGGCTTCGAGAACCTCAGCCACCGTTTGAATTCCTTAAACTTTAAATCGTTCAACTTTTAACTTCCGTTTCCAGCCATTGATGCAATACTATCAATAACCAAAGTCGGTTGTATAAATAATCAACATTGTTTTGTAAGAATTGCTTTTTAAGGGCAACAACATTTTCGTACTTAACAATATTGTGTTTTCGGATAATTTTTTCAGATAGATATTCTTCAATCAAAAATTTCAAATCGCCTCTAAGCCAATTCACCAATGGAATAGAGAATCCCCATTTAGGACGGTTAAAAAATTCTTCAGGCACATAATCATACAATACCTGTTTCAACAAATATTTCTGTTCTCCGTTTTTTATTTTCAAATCGGGTGAAAGATTTACAGCAAATTCCACAATGCGATAATCCAATAGCGGTACTCGTGTTTCTAATGAATTGTGCATGGTTGCTCTGTCAACCTTTACCAGTAAATCATCTTTTAAATAATAATTGATGTCGAATAATGCCTGCTCTTCTTCAGGCAATAGCATTCTGTTCAAACCGGTAAAATGTTCGTTCAACAAAATTTCCTTATAAAAATCAGCATTGAGCAAATCTTTAATTTCCTGACGTGAAAACATTGATTGTTCCTGAGAAAAAATATGACTCGTCTTTGTTTCTTCCTGCTCATAACGCAGCAACTCCCCTACCCTTTTGTATCTGCTATTTAACTGTGATAAACCAAATGCCGCAGGCTTGCGAAATGCAGTTAAAAGCGGATTTGATAATCGTTTTGCCCATTGATAAGCGCCATAGCCCATAAACAATTCATCACCACCATCACCTGACAAGGTCATCTTTACATGCTGCCTTGCCAGTTTTGAAACCAGCAAAGTAGGCACAGCCGAAGAATCGGCATAAGGCTCATCATAGATGGTTTGCAGCTTGTCCGCCAAATCTATTGCATCCTTTTCGGTAACGATAAATTCATAATGATTGGTTTTTAAATAATCTGCAACGTTTTTTGCAAACACAGATTCATTGTGTTTTACTTCTTTAAAACCAATAGAAAAGGTGTTTACAGGTTTAGTTGAAAATTTTTGCGCAACGGCTGTAACCATGCTGGAATCAATACCTCCGCTCAAAAATGTACCAAAAGGCACATCACTTATCATACGGTAGTTTACAGAAGATTCTATTAATTCTTTTAATGTTTGTTTGGCAGTAGTGAAATCCTTTATTGTTTGTTTTTGAAACTTATCTTCTACTTTCCAATACTTAGAAATTGTAAGCTCTTTATCATTAATTTTAAAATAACTTCCTGAAGGAAACTTTTTAATGTGTTCATAAATTGAATGTGGTTCGGGAATGTAGCCCAAATGCAAAAATTCATTGATTGCAAGAGAATTGATTTTGAAATTGATTTTGTGTTTTAGTTGCTTCAACGATTTTAATTCGGATGCAAAAACAAAATTTTCTTTGTCCCAATAATAATAAATGGGTTTTATTCCCATCCTGTCGCGGTATACAAACAAGTCCTTTTTTTCTTTATCATAAATAGCAAAAGCAAACATGCCATTTAATTTATGCACAAAAGTTTCGCCCCAATAAACAAAGGCTTCTAAAATTACTTCGGTATCAGAAGTAGTTTTAAAATTCAATTTTGGTTTCATCTGTTTTAATTCCGCAGCAATTTCTTTAAAATTATACACCTCACCGTTAAACACAATCACGTATCTTCCATCGCCTGAAATCATAGGTTGATTAGCCGATTGAGACAAATCAATAATACTTAAACGTCGATGTCCAAGCCCTACGCTTTCTTCCACAAAAAAACCATCCGAATCCGGTCCTCGATGAGCAATAGCATCCGTCATCAACTGCAAATCGCTCTTTGAGAATTTATTGTTAAATGAAATATATCCCGTTATTCCGCACATTTTTTTAATTCAAAGTTCAAATGTCTAAAGTTTGAAAGTTCAAAATCCAAAGTTTAAATTATTGGTTACTACAAGACTATTCTAACATTCACTCATTCTATCATTAAATCATTCTACGATTAACGCATTCAATTTTTCAACCAACAACCTTGTTTGATTTTTTCGTGAATACTTTTCTATGCCTGTTGAATTGCAAACTACATAGCCGTTTTCCTTCCATTCCTCATACATCTTTTCTAAAGCCAAAGCTATTTCTTCCGCCGTATTGCAAATTAAACCTGAATGAGTTTCTGAAATAATTTTATGAAGTGAACCTCCGTCTGACTTGAATAACACTATGTTTTTACGCAATGCCAAATAATCAAACACTTTTGCATAAATTTGCGGATGGCTTGAGTTGGCGGGTAATAGCAACAAAGATGATTGATTCAGTAATTGTACAGTTTCATCATGTGGTAATCTGTCGGTACATTCAAGCAATTGCCCGTAGCCTGCAAACGCTTGTTTAATGCGACTTACCTGATCCGGATAAAAATTAACACCAATAAATTTCAGAACTATATCTTTATTGTACTTTGAGAAAAATAAAGCAAAACCTTTTGCAAACATTTCAATTGGTTGGTATGGATACAAAGTGCCTGCAAAGCTTATTATAAATTTATCTTGTTTAACCGAAGATCCCGACAGATCAAACTTTTCATGAAAGTACCCATTTAACGACACCGACACTTTTCGTTTTAAAAAAATATGCAATTCATCCGAAAATTCCTGAGAAGCAGCCGTTACAACCCATGCTGTAGCCAATATTCTTTTTTCGATAATGGAATAATATTTTTTCTCAATTCCTGAACGGTTATGGTTGGTTGACCAGCCATCTCTATAATCTGCCACCCAAGGCACAGTAAATTGTTTTGATAATGCAGCCGCATAATTGAATAAAATAAAAGGTTCACCTGTAGCAATAATCAAATCTACTTTATGCTCTTTCATTGCCTGTTGCGCAAGCAAATGAATTGTTTTTCTGTTGTCAAAGCCAGCTATTAAAAATTCAACCAACATGTAGAACATGCTCAATCCTTTTCGAATTAAAACATGCTTATTCATTTCATATTTTAAGATTAGTTTATCCCTAAGATTGGGACGAAAAGCCGCTCTGTAGATAACACCTTCGGGATGTTGTTCAATAAATGCTGTTTGATTTTTACTGGGCTTGATATAATCAATTGGATTGTTAATTGATTCGTCCCAATGCCTTGTAACCACAATGGGTTCGTAACCAAATTCTTTAAAATACTTATACCAAGCATAAGGACGCTGACCACCAATAGAATTGTAAGGAGGGAAATCGTATGCCAGAATGAGTATCTTTTTCATCTTCATTTGGCAATAAAGGCTAATTGTTCGGGCAGTTCTTTATTGTATTTCATTCGGTCGTACAGATTTGTCAAATGACCCAAGTCAAGTGCCTGAATTCTCTTAAGGGATAAATCAAAAGCCATTACAGTTGCCGTTGGTCCTAAAGCACAAATAACAAGTGGGTTTGAATGTTTACCTGCTTCCGTTATTACTTCCTTCAAAAGATCATCATAATTATCCCAGGCATTGACGGGCAAGCCAAACAGCACACTACTACCCGAAATAGCTGAAAATAATTCGTGTTGAACATCGAATCGACTACCCTTTCCTACAACAAAAATCACAAAACGATTGTCCCAAATGGTTCTTATTTTTTCAATATGATGCAGCTTTACTTCCCTTGTTACACTTTGATTATAATAGGTTGCAGCAGGTATCAGCATTGTTGCAATATCTTCAATATTTTCAAACCAAAATTGTTTCCAAAAGGGAGTCAGGCGTTCTGTTCTAAACTCAGAAATGGCAATAAGGCAATATGGATTATTAGGTGTGGTAAGTATTTCTACCAATCTTTTTCTTAGTTCCTTATTGTTTTTTTGAAAAGAAATAGGTCTGCCTAAGCACAATAAAAATTCTCCATCTCCATAACGTGCGAGTGACAAATTACCGGATACTAATTTATCAATTGTTTCGTCAATTGTTTTTACCTGAGGATACGCTGAATGTTGTTTGTAGTTTAACAAGAAAGTCATGTATTTTTCTTCATTCACCGACGATACTTTCCACCATAAACGTTTAAATAATCTTTTGATTTTTATTTTAACCAAATTCATGTTTTGTGTACTTTTAGCTCGCTGATGCAACATCCGTCACGAATGTACTATTAAAATGGACAAAATACTTGTTTTTTTTACTTCAAATTTTCCTTATGGAGTTGGCGAAACATTTATTGAAAATGAGATTGATTATTTATCCTCCCATTTTGAAAAGATAGTATTGGTTTCAAACAATACCAAGGATGAACAGACAAGAAAAACATCAAAAAATATCATCTTAATAAGACAAAATTTCAACCTCACAGCAAAAGAAAAAGTACAAGCTGTTTTCTCTCTTTTTAATCCTATTGTTTTAAAAGAATTTATTGCATCTCTTAAAAATGCTGCACCTATTCTTGGCAAAAGATTAAATTATTTACTGATTTCTTTTTACAAAGCTAAAAAGGTAAATCGCTTTATTAAACTATTAATAAAAGAACATTCTTTACAAAACACCAAATTGTATTTGTACTCCTATTGGTGGTTGGATGAAGCTTTAGGAATTGCACTATACAAAAAAAAGCATTCAAAAGTTATAGCCATTACAAGAGCGCATGGGTATGATTTATATTCGTTTCGACAGCCAAACAATTACTTGCCTTTAAAAATATTTATGATTGAGACATTAAACAAAATTTATGTGATTTCTAAAAATGGAAAAGAGTATTTACAATCAAACTACAATTTACCCACTGATAATTTATCAAAAATAGAAATTGCCCGACTTGGAACAAAAATCATTTCAAACGTCCAACCTGAATTTACCAGTCCGCCGGTGTTTACAATTGTAAGCTGCTCATACATATATCCAAACAAACGCGTTCATTTAATTGCAGAAGCATTGCTTTTATTCACTAACACAACAATAAACTGGATTCATATTGGTGATTTTACTAATTGGCTGGATAATGAATATAAACAAAAAGTGTTGAACTTATTTGAAAAAATAAATCATACAAACCTTATAAATATTGATTTTAAAGGTAATCTAAAAAACGAAGAGTTATTTGATTTTTACAAGGCGAAAGCAATTGATTTATTTATAAATGTAAGTGAATCGGAAGGTATACCAGTTTCGATAATGGAGGCAATGTCGTTTGGAATACCTGCAATAGCTACAAATGTAGGCGGCACCAATGAGTTGGTAAATGAACAAAATGGTTATTTGTTAAAGGCAGATTGCACACCTCAGACAATTGCTGAAACAATAAATACATATATTGCACTTAACGAATCAGAAAAAACAGAAAAACGGAAAGCTGCTTATGACACATGGAATTTAAACTACAACGCAGATAAGAATTATAATAAATTTGTAACGGAACTATTAAACTTATAATTATGAATTACCCCAACTCTGAAAAATTGTATTATGATTTGATTGATAAAGAAAAAAATATTTATGAATTATCCAAGTTATATGAACAAAACAGAAAAACCGTAGCTGACTTTATTGATTTACTTATAGATCCTGTTACACATGAACCGTTGGAAATTAAGAACAACAAATTAGTTTCTAAAAGCAACTCTTATAGCATTAATGATGATATAGCCAACTTTACAACACCAAACAATAAAAGCAAAGAATGGGAAACGTTAAATACACAATTCCTGAATTATCACAAATCACTAAGTGCATATACCTTGATAAACAGCGCACCTATCAATAATTATGTATCACTGAAATCGGGAATAGGATTATTGAAAAATATAAAAGTATTGGATGTTGGAGGGGGCACAGGACATACCTTTTGCAGCTTTTTTCATTTCCCTGAAACAATTGAATATTACTTGGCAGACCCTAATTTACGTTTATTACACGACCAGTTTTTAAGGGTATATCCTAAACTTTCGTACTTAAAAATGGGACATATTTTGTCACAAGCAGAACAATTGCCGATTAAAGATAATTCATTTGATTTGGTAGTAAGCATATCGGCAATTGACCATCTGAACGACTATAAAAAATTTATTTCAGAAGCTATACGCGTATTAAAACCCGGAGGGACTTTTTTTGTTACAAGCCATTTAGATCAGCCGGTATCAAAGCAAGACCAAACAACTAAACAATCGAAAACAGCATCTTCTTCCGTTTGGGAAAGAATTTCAAGATACTTATATTATAAAAAATATAACGTTGGATCAGACGACCATACATTACATTTAGAGGATGAAAAACCTATTGAAAAAGAATTATTAAATGCCGGTTTTATAATTGAGCAACAAGAAGTTTTTAAAAGATATTTTTATTTTGTTGCCAGAAAAAAAGCTTAGAAATGGCTTATTTATTAGGGTAGTTGCATAATTATTTTTCTCCTGCATATATCAACTTCCTAAATTCTGTTTTAACAAATGAATCACCCACTCTTTTAATACTTTTAAAATTATTTTTCTTAAGTTGATTGTAATATCTATAATCCATTTTACTGAAGTAATAGGAGTCAACAATTAATGAATCAAACTTTAAATTTTCTTTTTGTGAAAATAATTCCATGGCCTTAGTCAGCAGTATAGCACCTTCAATACACAATTGCAGTTGAATAGCAATGTAGGTGTCATATTTATTGTAGGTGTATTTATATTGAAAAATAACAGCCCCGGTATCAATTCCTTTATCAATAATGTGACAGGTTACTCCAATTTTATCGTATAACCCATAATATAAACACCAAAACGTAGAATTCATTCCTCTTATTTCAGAGGAAAAACCATGATGTACATTTAAGGTTGCAATTTTGCTTATTGAAAATATATTGGATTTTAAAATTCCTGCCCCTGCCTGTAAAATGATATCGGGATTAAACTGTTTTAATATGTGTTCACTTTCTTTGTCGTTCACATCATCAACTTCGCAATAATCGAATTTTTTTTTATCATATTGCTTTGTTAAGTTCTTTACGCTTGTATTAAGAATAGCTATATCTTCTTTAAACTTATTTTGTCCATATATTAATTCATATACATCATTTTTTATTTTATTAATTGCCTTTTGAGCTCCTCTTTTTTTTACACATACAAATAAATACTCGTAATGTGGGAATTTATAAATCAATTCTCCAATGTTATAATTATTGAAAGTACTTGTTTCTACTGATGTATATATTGCTACTTTCATTTAGCAGTATTAATTTGATGGTCAATAAATTTAGGAGTAACCACCGGATATAATCCTAAGCGATCGGTTATATATGGAGTCGTTCTATCCGCTTCAAATTTATAGTTGACGGCACATTGATACTTAAAACCAATATCATTTGCATATTTCGACACTTCTCTGGTATATGAGCCATCAGGGTAACCAATAGAATTAACCTCGTATTGAGTGAGGTTTTCCAAATACTTTTTCGATTTGACCAATTCGAGGCAAGCCTCTTCATAAGGCTGCGAACTTAAATTATTATGCCAGTACCCATGCGATCCTATTTTCACATAATTGGAACGAGCTATCGCTTTAATATTTTCATCTGACATTAATCTCCAGTAATCAAACAAGTTTTCCTGCTCTATAACATTTGCTGACATTTCATTCAGCACATTTATCATCTCATCATATTGAGGTGTACCAATAATTTTATTGTCTCTGATATATTTTTTTAAATCTTTGAAACCGTTATGTTTACTTTTTTTAAATGTACTGTTAAACAGACCTAGATTTTTATTTATAAATTTCTCTGTTATATCCACCAAATCTCCCCATAATATTTTAATCGGATTATTAAAATTGTTCAATCCGGTAATAAAAATATGGCTGGGGATCTGATACTTTTCAAGCAAGGGAAAGGCGTAGGTAAAATTATTCAGATACCCGTCATCAAAGGTAATGGCTATGTTCAATCTGTCGGGACTTAAATTTCTATTATCCATCAAATCTTCTAATGACACTAGGTTGTAATTTTTTTTAAAATATATAAGTTGTTTCTCAAAATGATTAATACTGAAAAAACGGCTGTTAAATTTTCTGTTTTCATTCAAATCAATACCATGATACATCAATACAATTTTTGATCTGGTAACCGGACTTTTAATCAAATTCAAATCAAAAGCCGTGAGCTTCAATCGATGTTTTATAGTATTTATTATTTCCAAACTCATTACCAATGCTAATTTTTTACTGCGTGATTATACAGTTCTATTAATTTATCCGTATAATTATTAATATCATATTTTTTTACACTTATTCTGGCATAAGTGCTCATATTGGCATACAATTGTTTACTGGCATATATTTTAAGAATATCGTCCGCAAACAATTTGCTATTCTGTTCTTTTAAAATATATCCGTTTTTACCTTGTTCAATTATATCTCTGTTACCTCCACCATCCAAACACACAACGGGCAATCCTGCAGCCATTGCTTCTACCAGCACAAGCCCAAAAGGTTCGTATGTAGCGCTGTGCACATATATATCCGCCTCCGCAAGCAGCTTATTCACATTATCTAAATTGCCTAAAAATTTAATTTGTTCAGCACATCCATTTTTTTTCGCATATTCTCTCACATCGTTTTTCAACGCTCCGTCTCCAATAAGTGTAAGTTCAAAAGCAATTGCTCTTTGCTTCAATTCAACAGCAACATCAACCAAAAATTTATGGTTTTTTTTCTCTACAAAAGAAGCAATATTTATAAGCCTTAATAACCCTTCAGGTATGCGGACTCTATCGTTCATAAACAAAGAGGTATCTATGGCATTAGATAAAAAATGAATGTTTTTTTTTAATGATTCGGGCAACACTTTTCTCAGATATTCATCCGTATGCTCACTAATAGCAATAAAATGATTATTTACCTTTTTATATTGCTTTATCATAAATTGTTTTTCATACAATTCCGTAAGTCGTTTTTTGCTCAACACATCTTTCCATGCAAAATTTTTGAGCTGGTGCATGTTATCGTGAAAATGAGTAAAATAGGTTATTTTCGGATTAGCTTTA
>Ga0302194_10002987_pt1 | contig 10698 bp, 8 predicted proteins | sample II_Bog_N1_1_FD_200227 | JGI IMG/M metagenome (GOLD analysis project Ga0302194, IMG submission 200227) | Peat permafrost microbial communities from Stordalen Mire near Abisko, Sweden - II_Bog_N1_1 | ecosystem: Environmental > Terrestrial > Soil > Wetlands > Peat | place: Sweden: Abisko, Stordalen...
CTGTGAAGTGGTTTAATGACGCGAAGGGTTTTGGATTTATCTCGCGTCAGAACGGCGAAGATGTATTCGTGCATTATTCCGCAATCAACTCAAGCGGGTTCAAGAGTTTGCAAGAGGGTCAAGCTGTGCAGTTCAACGTGGTGAAGGGGCCCAAGGGTTGGCAGGCTGCGGACGTACAGCCGCTGTAAACCGTTTGACCCGGATTCCGGCAGGATCCAGCTAAACAGTCAAAAGCTCAATGCACACGAGGGAACGGGGCGGCCCTTTTCCCTTGTGTGTTTGCGCAATTGTGCTGATTGCCGCCCGAAAGAACACATTGCTATAACGCACACTCCTGCGCATTGCCTTGCGCGGCGTTGTGTACAGGCTTGGGCAAAGCCCACTCCGGAATGAGCACTCCGCTTTCTGGGTGAGCCTGTGGGCCTGTCTGTTCGCGGTGGTGGTTGCAGAGGTTTTTCTGAATCTCAAACAGAACCTTTGTGACTTCAGGTACGGAGCGCCGTTCCCACATCAGCTCGAAGCCTTGCCCGCATACACAGCAGTGCGTATTTGCGATTCCATCCGTACTCTTGAATTGAATTTGCATATCGACACCTCCAAGCTTGCTGCGGGGGAAATCTCAAGCTGTGTAGGCAATGTTAGCGGAGGATTCAGTCCCTCACCATCCCTCTTCCCGATGATTCTGAAGACTTTGGCGGAATCGGAGATGACCGATTGGGGTGTTTTTGCGGTTACCTTCGGCTGGAGTGCAGATTCAGCCTCCAGAACCCCGTATTGAGCACCGTGGCGAAGGTGACCCATGCCCAGTAGGGAGTCATGAGAGCCGCCGAGACGGGAGCAACCGCTGCAAAAACCAGCGTCGTGGCTCCAATGAAGGCCCAAAGGAACACCACCTCAAACAGCGCTGCCCCGATGGCGTGCTGGCGAAAGAAGATCCAGGACCAGGCGAAGTTCAAGGCGAGTTGCGCCAGGAAGAGGACCAATCCACAAGTGCGAATTGGAGAGGGCGGTGCGAGCGAGACGCGCCAGGCCGCGATTGCCATGAGCGTGTAAAGGAGCGTCCAAACCGGGCCGAATACCCAGTTTGGGGGCGCGTAGGACGGCCTGCGCAGTGTTCTGTACCATCCTGGAATCTGGCTCGCGGTCCATGAGCCACTTATGCCCGCGACAGCGAAGCAAATTCCGAGCCAGCCGGCGAGCCAAATCCAGCGCATAATTGTCCCTCTCCAAATTGAATCGACGAATCCACTATCACAGCCAAAGGTTGTTGCAAAGTTTCTATTTGGACTAAACGTCTCGGCGCAGATTCATCCTGCTCGACGCGGCCTGCCTGCGGCAACTATTCTGTTGTTTTGCCGGGGAATGGTTTTTATCCGGCGAAGAAATGACGGGACGTTTTTCTATGACAAGCACGCAAACGATTTCAGTACTCCTGCCCGATGGGGCGATTCGCGAAGTTCCGACCGGAACAACACCGTTCGATATTGCCAACGATATTTCTCCTCGGCTGGCTGCGGCATCCGTAGTGGCGCGGTTGACTCCGGTGGGCGGCGCGGTGAACGTGGTCGCTGCGGGCGAAGGGCAGCCGGCAGAGGCGGCGATGTATGCGGCTGAAGATAGCGCTGTGCCTCGGCTTGTGGACATGGCAACGCCGCTGACCGCGAGCACCCGGCTGGAACTGATCAAGGAGAACGATCCTGATGCGCTGAAGGTGGTGCGCCACTCAGCTGCACACGTTCTGGCGACGGCGGTGCTGGAATTGTTTCCTGAGACCAAGCTCGGGCACGGTCCAGCGACGGACGCGGGGTTCTTCTACGACTTTTACCGGGAGAAGCCGTTCACGCCTGAGGATCTGGCTGTCATTGAGAAAAAGATGGCGGAGGTAGTGGCGCGGGACGATAAGTTTGTGCGCGAGTACGAGCCGCGCGAACAGGCGCTGGCCGAATTTGAACGTGACGGCGATTTCATGAAGACGCACTTTGTGAGCAAATTCACGGAGCCAGGTTCGGAAGTAAGTTTTTACCGGAACGGGAAATTCGTGGATTTTTGCCGGGGACCACACGTGCCATCGACGGGGCGGGTGAAGGCGTTCAAGGTGCTGTCGCTGGCTGGGGCGTATTGGCTGGGCGATGAAAAGAATCCGCAGTTGCAGCGCATTTATGGGACTGCGTTCTTTTCGCAGAAAGACCTTGACGCTCACTTTGCGCGACTGGAAGAAGCAGCCAAGCGCGACCATCGCGTACTGGGCAAGCAACTGGATCTGTTCAGTATTCAGGAACTGGCGGGACCCGGCCTCGTCTTCTGGCATCCCAAGGGCGGAATCGTCCGCAAGGTGATGGAAGACTGGATGCGAGATGAGTGCCTGCGCCGCGGCTACCAGATGGTCTTTACGCCGCATGTGATGCGCCGCGAGCTGTGGAAGGTCAGTGGGCATGAAGGGCACTACGCCGCGAACATGTACACGCCCATGGAATTGGATGACGCCGAGTACCGGCTGAAGCCGATGAACTGCCCGGGCCACATTCTGATTTACAAGAGTTCGCCGAAGAGCTATCGCGATCTGCCGCAGCGCTATGCCGAGTTAGGCAATGTGTATCGCTATGAGCGGTCAGGAACCATGCACGGTTTGTTGCGCGTTCGGGGCTTTACGCAGGATGATGCCCACATCTTCTGCACGCCCGGCCAGATTGAAGACGAAGTGGTTGCCTGTATCGACTTTGCCGAAAACGTGCTCAAGACCTTCGGCTTCTCCGAGTTCAAAGTGGAGCTTTCCACGTGGGATCCCAACGACCGCGCCAGCTATACCGGCTCAGACGAGAATTGGGCGCTGGCTGTGCGTGGGCTTGAACACGCTCTAGATCGGAAGGGCATCGCGTACAAAACCATCCCCGGCGAAGCAGCGTTTTACGGGCCCAAGATCGACGTCAAGATCGTCGATGTGCTTGGCCGTCTTTGGCAACTATCCACTGTGCAGTTTGACTTCACACTGCCGGCGCGGTTTGAACTTGAGTACGTGGGCGAAGACGGCGAGCGGCATCAGCCGGTGATGGTGCATCGTGCGTTGTTCGGGTCGGTGGAGCGCTTCTTCGGTGTGCTGATTGAGCACTATGGCGGCGCGTTCCCGCTATGGCTGGCTCCGGTGCAGGTGGGCCTTGTGCCCATCAGCGAGCGGCACCATGACTATGCGAAAAAGATTGAGGCGGAGTTGAAGGCCGCTGGACTGCGCGTGGAAGTGGACGACCGCAACGAGAAGATGAACGGAAAGATTCGCGACTTTGCGAATCAGAAGACGCCGTACATCCTGGTGTTTGGGGACAAGGAAGAGGCCGCGGGTTCAGTGAGCGTGCGCACGCGGGGCAAGGGGGACCAGGGAACGGTGGCGCTGACAGACTTCATCGCAAAGGCGAGAACCCTGGTGGTGACGCAGTCAACGGAGTTGTGAGCCTGCTCAATCTACCAGCTTCCCTGAGTGAACTCTGGTATCGTTCCAGTAATCACTCGGAGACCCTGTTATGTGCTGGAACATCAATCAGTTGATGCGCCCTCTTTGTGCCTGTCATCAAGGCGCAGCTATTTTTTGGATTTTGATTGGACTCAGCACTCCGTCCGGTCTTCGAGCGCAAGAGAAGCCTGCTACGATCCAGCCCAAATCTGCTGCCTCCCAGGCAGCCCCTGCACCATCCGACCTCTCCAAAGAAGCCATGGTTGTTGACAAGCTCTACACGCGGCTCCGTGAAGAGGGCGACGGCACGGGAACGCGAGAGACCACAGCGCGAATCCGTATCCTGGCCGATGCGGGGGTGAAGGAAATGGCGGTCCTCACATTTACTTACACCGCATTGAATGAGCAGATCGATATTGGCTACGTGCGCGTCATCAAACCGGATAGAACGGTGGTGGTGACGCCCGATTACAACGTGCAGGATCTGCCGGCGGACGTAACGCGCACCGCACCCATGTACTCGGACATTCACCAGAAGCATGTCGCAGTCAAAGGACTCGGCGTCGGCGATACCCTTGAGTATCAGGTCACGCTCAAAACGTTGAAGCCGGAGGTTCCGGGGCATTTCTGGTTCGAGTACTCCTTCGAGAAAAATTTGATTGATCTGGATGAGCAGGTCGACCTCGATCTTCCGGCGGGCAAGGCAGTCACCGTTGCCAGCGCGGATGCGCAGCCGGTCATCACCACCGCACCTGGCCGCAAGCTGTATCACTGGAGCAGTTCGAACCTTGCCCGCCCCGACCCCGATGCGCCTCCAAAGTCTGTTAAGCACCTGAAGCCATCGATTCAGGTAACCACGTTCTCAAGTTGGGAGCAGGTGGGCGCCTGGTACCTGTCTCTTCAGAAAGATTCCCTCACGGTTACCCCGGCGATCCAGGCCAAGGTGGCCGCGATCACCAAGGGATTGACGAGCGACGACGACAAAATCCGCGCGATCTTTAATGACGTAGCGCTGCACATTCACTACGTCGGCCTTGAATTCGGCATTGGCCGCTACCAGCCCCACCCCGCCGACGATGTCCTTTCAAACGAGTATGGTGATTGCAAAGACAAGCACACCCTGCTGGCCACCGAGCTGAAGGCAGTCGGCATTCAGGCATGGCCCGTGCTGATCTCCAGCGGTCGCGAATTGGATCCGGCCACACCGTCCCCCGCGCAATTCGATCATGTCATCACGGTGGTTCCGCTTGGGGGCAAGCTGCTGTGGATGGATTCTACGGCTGAGGTTGCGCCCGTGGGGGTGCTGATGGCAACCCTGCGCGACAAAGAAGCGCTGGCGATCCCGGACGGCAAGCCAGCCTACGTGGAAAGGACGCCGGTCGAGATGCCTGCCCCGAGATCGCTGCGCATTGAGGTTGAGGGCAAACTCTCAGAGCAGGGTGAGTTCAAGGGACACATCAGCCAGACTTCAGACGAAGATCTTGGAGCGCTTTTTCGGTCCGCGTTTCGCAGGGTTCCCCAGTCGCAGTGGAAGCAGCTAATCCAGAACGTGGCAGGGTCTGAGGGTTATGCCGGAGAGGTTTCAAATCCGCAGGTCTCAGAAGTGGAAAAGATCGGCGACCCCTTCCAGTTCTCCTACGACTACACGCGGGAAAAGTACTACCAGTGGAATGACAAGGACTCTTCGCATTGGATTTCAGCGCCGCTGCCGCCGATGGGCGGTGAGATGGCGCCAGGCGAGAAAGAGAAGAAGCCCGGCGACGATCCGGATCTTGGTTACACCACGAAGACTGTCTATCATGCGTCGATGGAATTGCCAAAGGGTTGGTCGATGGAACCGCCTAAGGATACCGATCTGACCGAGGATTGGCTCGAATACCACTCCAAATACAGTTTCAAGGACGGGGTCTTTACGGCGGATCGGATTGCGCTGGTGAAGATGTCGCAAGTGCCACTGGATCAGTACGACAAGTACGTGGCCTTTCGTCGCGGCATGTTCGAGGATTTGAATCACCAGGTTCTCATCTTTCCTCCCGAGATATCAATGGCGACCGACTGGGAAGACAGAATTGCCGGGGTGATTGCGAAGCAGGCTAATGAGCCATCGATTCCCGCTTTGATTCAGCCTTTCCGCGACGCAATGGCCATTCTGGATTCAAAATCACCCGTGACAGCGGACAGCCTGGCCAAAGCCGGTGATTTATCCCGCAAGGGATTGAAGGATGTTGAGGCCAAGAGCCTTGAGATTTCCAGCGACGACATGCATTCCCTTTATTTTTCAAAGGTGCTTGCTTACGGATGGTACGTGATTGGCAAAGCTGCGCTTGAGAGCAAGGATTTGACCGCTGCGGAAAATTACCTGACAGCCGCATGGCGGGTGAGTCAGGACCGCAGCAGCGGCTATGAACTCGCCAGGGTGTTGGAGGCGAAGGGTAACACTTCCGCCGCAGCCCATCAATACCAGCTGGCCAATGCTACTTCGATCAGCAATCCGTTTCTCTCGCTGCTGATGCCGGGCTCAGCGCTGAACGACAAGATTTCAGACGGATACAAACGGATCACCGGCAAACCCCTAACTTCGACGACGCTCAACAATGGCCAGTACAACGGGAGCCTCCGCGCAGAGCTGGATAAAGAGATTGAAATACACGGATTTGTCCATGCCACCAAGCTGAATGGGCAAGCGATGTTTTCAATTGCCTTCGAAGCGGGAAAGCCGGTAAAAGCCTACATGCTTGGCGGTGACAAGGTGATGGAGTCGCTGGTGCCGGTGTTGCAGTCGCGCACTTATACGCCGGTGCTGCCCGCTGGGTCGAAGGCGCGGCTTCTCCGCGAGTTCCGCGTGATCTGCACACCGTATGCGGGCTGCGATGTATATATTCTGCTGCCCACGTCGATTCAGGCGCCTGCAACATTTATCCATCGGGACATCACTCCGGCCAATGCACCGAAGGGCACCAAGACGATCCAGATTGAGGTAGACCCTTCGCCGCAATGACGACCCGATGTCCCCAGGACTGGCCGCAGCGCATTTCTTAGGCGTTGATGGCCATGCCTTCTACTGCGCCGTAGCCATCGAGCAGGGACTCGGACAGGGTGGGGTGGGCGTGGATGGTGAACATCATCTCTTCGACTGTGCCTTCGAGTTCCAGCACGGTTACAGCTTCGGCGATTAGCTCAGTGGCTTGCGCGCCTAGGATGTGGACGCCTAGGATTTCGCCGTATTTGGCCTCGGAGACGACTTTCACAAATCCGTCGTGACTGCCGAGGATGGTGGCTTTGGAGTTCCCTGCCATGGGGAATTTGCCCACTTTGACCTCATAGCCTTTTTCTTTGGCCTGGGTCTCGGTGAGGCCGACGCTGCCGATCGGGGGCTCGCAATACGTGCAGCCAGGAATGCGGTCATGGCGGACGGGGCGATACTTTTTGCCGGCGACTTTGGCCGCTGCGACCATGCCGCTCATCATGCCGACGTGGGCAAGTTGAGGCAGGCCGAAGACGATGTCGCCGATGGCGAAAACGCCCGGCTCCGCGGTCTCCTGCGCGTCGTTGACTTTAATGAGGCCGCGTTCAAGTTCGACTTTGGTCTTTTCGAGGCCGATGCCGGTGGTGCGCCCGTAGCGGCCCACTGCTACGAGAACCTTTTCGGCTTCCTTCACCTGGGGCTTGCCGTTGGCGTCGGTATAGGTCACTTTCACGCCGGTTTCGGTCTTCTCCACGGTCTCGACCTTGGCGCCTGTATTCACATCGATGCCGCGCTTTTTGAAGAGGCGCGTCAGTTCTTTTGAGACTTCCTCGTCTTCGACAGGGACGATGCGGGGGAGGAATTCAAGGATGGCGACTTCAGCGCCAAAGCTGCGGAAGATGGAGCTGAACTCGACGCCTACCGCGCCGGCACCGATGACTATCAGCGACTTGGGTGGCTCGGGAAGTGCGAGGATTTCGATGTTGGTGAGGATGCGGTCATCGGCGGTGAGACCGGGGAGCATCTTGGCTTCAGAGCCGGTGGCCAGGAAGACATTTTTGGCCTGCACCTGGGTCACTGTGCCGTCGGTTGCGGAGACGTCGACGGTGTGCACGCCAGCTTGAGCCGGGCCGGTGAGGCTGGCAAAGCCTTCGATGCGGGTGACCTTGTTTTTCTTGACGAGGAAGTCGAGGCCCTTGGTGTGCTTTACGACGATGCCGTTTTTGCGCTGCTGGACGGCGGACCAGTTTAGCTTGGGTGTAACGCCCTCGCCGAGGTCGATGCCGAACTCCGACCCGTGCTTGAGGTGGTCCCAGACTTCAGCGTTGAACAGGAGGGCCTTGGTGGGAACACAGCCTACGTGCAGGCAGGTGCCGCCTAGCTTATCGGTCTTTTCGATGAGGGCGACTTTGAGCCCGTACTGCGCTGCGCGAAAGGCCGCCGTGTAGCCGGCCGGGCCGCCGCCAAGAATTGCTACGTCGAACACTGTGTTGTCTGCCAAGGAAAGCTCCGTTCAGGGCGCGGGCAGTGTGCCGCGGGCGCCGCAATACCATGTCCAGTTTAAAGGATGCGCGGTCGTCGGGTTTGGGCTCGGAGCAGGCGGCTTGGGACGATGAGTTGTGACTACCGTTCTGCTTCGACCAGGGCGATTGCGGCGCGCACGGTTTCGGGCTGGTCGCCGAAGCTCTCGAGCCAGTAGACCGATGGCTCTCGGCGGAACCAGGTGACCTGGCGTTTCGCATAGTTGCGGTGACCCTGCTGGGCTGCCTCGATGGCGGCGGCGAGGGTCAGCGTACCGGAGAGGACGGCGGCGGCCTGACGATAGCCAAGCGAGTCGAGAGACTTAACGGGGCCGTAACAGGCAAGCAAGTCGCGGGTTTCGTCGATTAGGCCGGCGGTGAACATGGCGGAGGCGCGCTGGTTGAGACGGTCATAGAGAGACTTGCGGGGGGGATTGAGGCCGATGCGCAGGAGGCGAAAGCCGGTGAGCGGGTCGCGGGCTTCTTGCTGGTTGTCAAGGACATGGGAGAGGGGCTTTCTGGAGGTGAGGCAGATCTCGATGGCGCGGATCAGCTTGGGTGTGTCGTTGGCGTGGATGCGCGCGGCGGAGGCTGGGTCGAGGCGGACGAGAATGCGATGGAGCCACGCGTCGCCGTGGCGTTTGCGGCTGCGGTCGAGGCGGGCGCGGAGCTCGGTTTGGCGGGCGGGACCGGAGAACAGGCCTTCGGTGAGGGCGCGGAGGTAGAGGCCGGTTCCCCCGGTGACGATAGGGAGGCGACCACGAGTAGCGATTGCATGGAGGGCGGCGCGGGCTTGGCGGCTGTATTCGCCGGCGGTGAAGGGTTGGTCGGGGTTGGCAACATCGATCAGGTGATGGGGCAGGCGGGCGCGCTCTTTCGGGGTGGGTTTGGCGGTGCCGAGGTCCATGCCGCGATAGACGGCTACCGAGTCGCAACTGACGATCTCGGCACCGAAGCGTTCGCCCAATGCGAGCGAGAGAGCGGTTTTGCCGCTGCCGGTGGGGCCGAGAAGCAGAATGGCTAAGGGATCTCTTGCGCCGACAGCGCTTTCCGTCTTCCGCGCAGGGCTCACGGGCGCCACCAGCCGGGAGGAAAGATCCAGGCGGGGAGGGTGTGGAAGAACCTGTAGAGGACAATGGCTCCGGCCAGGATCAGCAGGCCGATGATTTGGTTGCGGCGGAAGAGGCGGGTTTGCTCAGTGCGGCGGGTTTGCTCGGCAACTTGCTCTTTGTAGGGCTTGATGCGGGTTTGGACCATCACTCGGCCCTCCTGCCAGGGTGTGCGCTGGACTGCGGACGCCACGCCTCAGTATAGGGGAGCATCGGTTGTGAAGATTTGTGCGAATGGTTTGACTTCCCCTCCCCGGTTTGCTCAGATAGCCTTTCAGGATTTGCGGATTCGAGGAAGTGCAGGGAAGCACGATGAAGGTTTTGATTTTGGGTTCGGGAGGCCGGGAGCATGCGCTGGCCTGGGCAGTGAAACGTAGCAAGCGGGTTACGGAAGTCGTTTGTGCTCCGGGAAACGGCGGGATCGGGCAGGTCGCGCGCTGCGTTCCGGTGGATTTGAAAAGCGTGGAGTCGATGGTGAGGCTTGCTATTGCCGAGAAGCCGGGACTGACGATTGTAGGGCCGGAGCTACCGCTTTCATTGGGCATTGTGGATGCGCTGGAGGAGCGGGGACTGAGGGTGTTTGGTCCAACCCAGGCGGCGGCCATGCTCGAAAGCAGCAAGGCGTTCGCGAAGCGATTTCTGCAACGGCATAACATTCCTACCGCGCAATATGCTGTTTGCACCACGGCCGCGGAACTGGAGGCCGTGATCGCGGGATTTCAAGCGCCGATTGTGGTGAAGGCGGATGGGCTGGCTGCGGGCAAGGGTGTGATTATTTGCCCTTCGCGGGCCATCGCGCTTGAAGCTGCGCACGACCTGTTCAGCGGAAAATTGCTGGGCGAAGCCGAAGTACAGGTGGTGATTGAGGAGTTCCTTACCGGCGACGAGCTGAGTTTCCTTTGCCTGAGCGATGGCAAAGATGTGGCTGCGCTAGCACCTGCACAGGATCACAAGCGAATTGGCGAAGGCGATACCGGGCCGAATACGGGCGGGATGGGTGTTTACTCGACAGACAATTTGGTGGATGCAGGCATGAAGGAATGGATTCTGCGGCACATTGCCGAGCCCACGATCAAGGGAATGGCGGACGAGGGAGCACCGTTCAAGGGTGTTTTGTATATCGGGCTGATGATGACCCCGCGTGGGCCGCAGGTGCTGGAATTCAATGCGCGGTTCGGCGACCCTGAGACGCAGGCGATCCTGGTGCGGCTAGAGAGCGACCTGGTTGAGGCGTTGGAGGCATGCATCGACGGACGGCTGGCTGAAACGAAGCTCGAGTGGACGGCAGGTGCTTCGGCATGCGTGGTAGCCAGTTCGGCGGGTTATCCGGGAAGCTATAGGACGGGATTTCCCATTTCCGGGCTGAGCGCCGCGGCTGAGGTGCAGGGGGTGCAGGTGTTTCACTCCGGGTCCACACAGTTTGGCGGCCAACTGCGGACCGCTGGAGGCCGGGTACTTGGCGTAACGGCGGTTGCTCCGTCGTTGAAAGAGGCATTGGAGCACGCATACCAGGCCATGGCGGAGATTCACTTTGAGGGGATGTACTACCGGCGGGACATTGGGCACCGCGCACTGGAGAAAAAACCATGACATCTGCGATTACATTTGAGGAGCTGCTGGCCTGGAACGAAGAAGCCTCACGATTCTGGAAGGTATACCTGG
>Ga0302194_10003011_pt1 | contig 10661 bp, 7 predicted proteins | sample II_Bog_N1_1_FD_200227 | JGI IMG/M metagenome (GOLD analysis project Ga0302194, IMG submission 200227) | Peat permafrost microbial communities from Stordalen Mire near Abisko, Sweden - II_Bog_N1_1 | ecosystem: Environmental > Terrestrial > Soil > Wetlands > Peat | place: Sweden: Abisko, Stordalen...
TTTCGAAAGAGGTGTTGAAGATAGCAGTGAATATTGTTGTGCTGATGATGGTGACATTAAGATATTTGCAAGAAATTGGAATATTATGAAAATACTTTACGAAAACGAGATGCAGCTGGAAAATGTGTTTGACGATATTATTAATTAAATAATCTGGTTGTAGCGAATATTGCACTGTTTTTTTAAAATATTGCGACCTCTATTTCTTTGTTGTTAAATCTTTTGACATTCCTCTTTATACTTCTTCATCAGCATGTTCGCTTTATTTAAAATTTACAATTTTTCATATTATCTACAAATCCTCATAAATTCTGCATCCAAAGCGATTTTTTATAACCACCTTGGAAGGAGTAAAGACTCAATGCACCAGAACAACTTGTCGTTTTTCTGGTGCTCTTTAATTTCATAACGCCATTGTCTTCATTGGTTCACACTCATTTTCTTGATAGCTAGTCGAAGACAATGTGTTAGAGAGTGGGGTGCTGTACCTTGATATATCTTGGGAACCACCATCTTGATTATCGATAGGTGGGCGACCTGTGAAGATCCTCAACCAGATTCTAGGTTTCTTGAAAATGTTTATTTAGTGCGACAAGTGTATAATTTTTTACAAAAAGCTAAAATATAATTAAAAAAGCATTTGAAAAGAATGAATAGTTATAAAAAAGATAAGGATGTAACAGAAGAAATAAAAGAAAACAAATAATTACCAAAACAGGCTAGACGCTTTATTTAAAATTTACATTTCTTATAGTTTCCTATATTTCCTCATAAATTCTGCATCATCATCTTTTTAGGGATCATGAAGGAGTAAAGTCTCAATGCGGGATGTTTCGCTGAACACCCCACTCTCGTTGTTATCTGTTAGGAATTTTAACAGAATGTTTCTTGCGCCATTTACATCTCTGTCGCAGATAGTCTTGCACCTGGCATTTGGACACTTGAATTTCTTATTGCCCCCAAGTTTTTGGTGTAAATGACCGCATGAACCACACGTTTTTGATGTATATTCTTCTGTCACAATATAAACTCTACAGTTTGGGTACTCTCTCGCTTTGCTAAGTAACCGTTGCTGGAATTTGTAATGTGACCACGTCACCATCGCTCTTGCAGTTTTGCTTCTGATTCGTCTTTGTCCTCGACGTATCATTTTTGATGTTTCAAACTTTGGTAACAATATTACTTGATAATTGGTGAGCAACCAGTTTGATAATTTTTTATGTAGTTCATCAACTAGGTTACGGATTTTAAGATTAATTCGTAGCGCTGCTTTCTTCATTCGATATCGTTTTTTGTGATTCACTTCTGGCTGAGACCATCTACTTTGTAAATCGTCATGGTAGTGACATAATCTATAAATTCTGCCAATATCATTTTTACCAAACTCAGCTACCAAACCACTTCCATCATAACAAGTTTGAAAAGTTCTAACTCCTGGGTCCATAGCCACTATACCGCCAAGCTGTTGGTTATCCAGCTTCGGCTGTAATGGTTTTGGGATGCAAAAGTAATAGTGTCCCAATCTATTCATAATTAGTCTTGAGTCATAGTCCAATGTAGATGGTAATCGCTCAGCGGACTTAATGTTGGCTAAAAAACTATAAACACGTTTTGGTTTTCCATAGTGTTTGTTCAATATAGCTATTGACTGTGTCGGATCTTTTTTAGTTTTGTATTTCATTTTGAATTTTTCATCACCTCTGGCAAATGTTGAAGTATATGCTTTTAGCAAATCATTCATGGCTTCATCTCTGATATCATAGGGAGTTTCCAAAACCCATTTGGTTTTTTCATCAGTAAAGTTTTCTGAGTTTAAACACTTTGCCCTCAGATCTTTCTTCTTTTTAGGTACTTTTTCTTTTTCAATAACATCCAGACACTTATTATAGGTCCATCTTGCAGTACCAAACCATTTTGCCAGAGTTGATTTTTGCTCAGAGTTGGGGTACAACCTCACTTTGATGGCCTTCCCGGCTGGCAACTTTTGATCTTTTTCTGGTTGGGGTTTCTGCTTCTTGCTCTCCACTCGTCTTTTCTTCATCGGTTTCTCGCTCTCGCTTTTTTCGTCTACGACTTTCAGCGGAACGGTATCCATTATTTTTTGCGACAAACACCGAGACGATGCTGAGCAAATCTTCTGACAGTTCTGTGCTGTCGATGTCTCCTTCGGTATTTTCAGTTGAGCACTGAACCACGATTTCTGTACCAAAGGTCTTACAAACTCGCTCGATGAGTTCGAATCCAAAGCGACATAGTCGGTCCCTATGGGTGACAACCAATTGTTCGATATCTCCTTTGAGGACTCTGTCCAGAAGGGAGTTAAAGTGTGGCCTCTTGAAATTGAGTCCACTGGCAACTTCGGAGACGATTTCGTGGCCCGGGAACGCTTTCCTAAGATCTTGGATTTGCTTATCAAGCTCTTGCTTGTGCTCAGGAGAGCTGACTCTGACATAGCAAACTTTGGCTCTTGGTGTGCTGGAGCCATCGGAGACTTCTTTTTGAAGAAGCTCAACAATGTTGGTGTACCTATAGAGCCTTTTGCCGCCAGGTGTCCTGATGGTTTCGACTCTTCCGCCTTTATCCCAATTTCTAAGTGTTCCAGAACTGAGTCCATATTCTTCTTTAATTTTCTTAGCAGTAACAAAGATGGATTTATTCATAAAAGGTAAACTAAATAATAAGTGTAAAAAGAAAGATACAAAAACCTAAAATAGATAACAAAAACGTTTAAAATAATGAGAAGAGTTGAATATGAATATCTGAACAAAACGAAAGAAATGTAGGAAAAACAAAAAAAGATATTTTAGTGACAACGGCATAGTTGTCACTAAATAGTGATGGCTGTCCAGGCACAGATGCAAATTGTAATATTTCCCAAAAGGCAACTCCAGGTATAGGAATGCCAGCAACAGAAGGAGCAACTTGTCCGCCAAGATAAACAGTAATGTTATTCCCACAGTAGTTAGCTTGTACAGGTACAGGTTCCGTTGGTGTGGACCACGTGGAGATGCCAAAACCAGAGTTGCCAATTCCAACACTAAGGAATCGGTTCATGAGATTGATTCTTTCAGTATCATTGCTCACAATAAATCCATTGTGTGTAATAACTGTTTTGAGGAGAGGTAGGGCAGTTGGAGGAGTAATGTTTCCAAAGTATTTTCCATACTGAGAACAACTAACACCAACGCTGCAAAAGTCGTTCTGGTAGGCAGTGGCAGTAATCGCGATGGTCGCAAGCAACATAAATAAGATAGCCTTGGCAGTCATTGTTTTTTGATTTTTTTCTGGTCCACTTGAATAATTTTGGTTGGTTTAAATAGGTTGAGTAGGTTAAAAATAGTTTACATCTGCCAGAGCCAAATCTTGGAAATTCTAGGAATTCCTTAAAAAGATGTCGAACTTACCTATAAATTTTCTAAAAAACTTTGAACATGACAAAAACTGAAAAATAAAAAACTTTGAACATGACAAAAACTGAAAAATAAAAATGATATACAAAAATTTTAGAGATGCAAAATGGTTTGGCAATAATAATATTATTTTTTCGACGCCATGTAAAAGAATGGATAACTTGCACAAAAACATGATGTTATAAAATGCTTAACAATTTGGCTTTTGCTTGTAATTGCATAATAACAAGTAAATGCTGACAGATATTAGTTTTCGCTGCGCTGATGGAGCTTTTCTCAAACCAAAAGGACCACCACCCGCTACTGAAAATGAATATATAAAATTCAAGAACGTAAACTTGTGGCTTAAATGGAGTGAACAACCACTACACAAACTCCAAGTTGCAACAAGAATTAATTTTATAGAATATATATATTGGATCACTTGGAATACAAATATCAACTATAACTGGCATGCATTGTGTGAAAGTGCGTGTCAGTACAAACATATAGAGCTTGCAAAATATTATTATGAAAAATCGAAATATCATCCACGACCCAAATGTGATGCCAATTACGACAAATCAAAAATATTTGAAGCAGCGTGCACATCTGGCAGTTTGGAAATTATCGAATATTTAATAAGCAAAGACGAAATATGGTTTTCCGGACTAACAAGACTTTGCGAAGCTGGTCACTTGCACATTTTAAAAAATTTAATAGATAAATTTCACTTGACTGATGATGGACTAATTGATTTGTTCAAAGCAGCTTGCGAAGGCGGGAACTTGAATATTTTATTATACTTGATGGGCGTGGGAGATGGGTTGGTCTGTTGGAAACCCAATGAATTTGATTATGCAGACTTTATTTCTAATGCTTATCGTGGCGGAAATATGGATATTGTTGATTTGTGTACAATCAAAGGGACTGATTATGTTTCTCATAACCCAAATCATGATTTATTTTGTGCAGGTGAGGGCGGTAACATCAATCTCATTGAAAGATTGATTGGTAAAGGTTTTAATAATCTAAATTCAGCCTTGCAAGGTGCTTGTCGAGGTGGTCATATGAATGTTGTATTATATTTAATAGAAAAGGGAGCCCAAGATTGGAATAATGGATTTCTTAAAGCTACACACAAGGATCATGTAGAAATAGCCAAATTGATGGTTTCAAAAGGCTCAACAGTGCATCACTTCCCAGCACTGATAGATATTAAATATCGCAGCAAGGAAATGACAAAATATTTGATCAGTTTGGGAGCTAATAATTTTAATGGTGGGCTTGAATATGCTAGTGGTCTGTTTTCTTATGGTCCCTGTGATTGTGAACTAATGGAAATTATGGTTCAAAAGGGAGCCACCAATGTGGATTATGTAATTTCCAAACTACCAGACGATCCAGTGCGAGATTATTTGATTTATTTGGAACAAAAATATAAAAAATAGTGCACCATCATATTAGTTTATTAGGGTAGCGCCACTTCTCACCCAGTCCAACAGTGCACCATCATATTTTCCAGAAATAAAAGTATCCATGTCGCCCATTTTTTCATCTAGCTTTCTGGCAACAATTTCTTCCACCGTTTTTCTACAAAACAATATTCTATAAATGGGATGCGACATACTACCTACTCTGTTTGTTCTCCCACAAAGTTGAACTACATCGCTAGCACTCCATGGTGTACTAACTAGCGCATAGCGAGGTCTGCCTCCGTCAGTGTCGTGGAGAGAGATGGAAGCTCCCCCAGACGATATGGTACAAAGTAAAAGATTAGCCTTGCCGGTCTGGAACATTTCCTCAGCGGCCAAGCGTTCCTGTGGTTTTTGGCCACCAATAATCTTTGCAATTTTGACAACAGTCTTTATGTCATTGGCGCCCTCTTCACGCAAAAACCTTTCATCTCCTCGAAAGGCATCTTCCACCAAATGCACACTCTCTCTAAAGTTTAAAAATACTAACACGCTATATCCCTGTTTAAGCTTTTCACGAGCCAAATAAATATAAGAATCAACTTTGAGTGCTTCAATTTCCTGTCTAGCCCGTAACAGTACGACTAGGGCACAAGTACCATCGATTTCCTTCTTTAGTTTGATGGCTTCTAGCGCAATTCTGATCTCTGTATTTTTTTGTTCAATTTTTTCTCTAACCTCCTCGGGCATATCCAATAGTTCACATCGTATATCGGCGATTGGCACAAATTGGAACTCTTTTTTTGCCAACTCCATGGTCATTCTGGAGGCTGCGATGAACTTGTTCATTCCTATGCCCAGTTTTTGACTGAAGAGTAGTCTATGAACATCAGCTATAGTTCTAGTCTTCATAAAGCTGCGATATTCACCAACTTTGGAAATGTAACCAAGTAAATACAACAAAAATGCAATATTCTTCTCCTTTTCAATAGGGGTGGCCGTGAGCAACAGTACTCTTCTATGGTTTGTTTCGGGCTCCTGCTGAGAAATGAACTTTCTGATACCGATCAGCAGACCAGCATTCTGAGTCTTTTTATTTTTTGCCTTGTGAGCCTCGTCGCACACTACCAAAACGTTGTTTGGTAAGTCCCAAGCGAACTCTGTAATGTTGGTCGCTGGATTCACGCTCTTCTTGATGTAGGGACATGGTGTAGACTTTAATTCTGTCCAAAAGTCGGGGTTGGTGGCCTTGTTTTTTGCGCTACTTAGGTCAAACCACTTCCCCAACCTAAAAACATCAAAGTTGGTTACAGTGAGGACATTATCCAAATAGTCCACCTTTTTCAGCTCTCTATACCAGGAGCTCATGGCAGGTTTGGGGCAGCAAATGATCATCTTGTAGCCCAAGGCTTTTGCAGTCATGATGGCACACCTAGTTTTACCGAGACCAGTCTGGCTAACATCGAGACAGAAAAATCTGCGCTGAAAAATGCTGAGCATGTTGCCGATATGCTCTTTCTGAAATTGATAATCTTTGAATGCTCCTATGGTTTTGGGTATTAGTTCGTCATCCTGAGGGACAGTTTCTTTCTCGTTGACGGATAATGATTCTAGGGCAGCACTCAAATCTTTAATGCTGGTTTTGCACTTTGCTGCAAATGGTACTCTTACCCGAACTCTTTCTTTTTCAATGCATGACACATCATCATCATCATCATCCTGTGTTAAATCTATAATTTGTCGTGACATATGTGCTGAAAATACTCCTTAGTGTGTTTATCATGGAAGGATAATAAAAACAATCTTTTATAAATTACAAACCATATTAGCATGGACATGATCGATGGTGAAATTGTGAAAAGTGTGGGCGTAGCTCTCATCAACAAAATAAATTTAAAGTTAATTGTGATGGTGGTGGTGGTGGCGGTGGTAGTTTATTTGTGGTACAGCCATAAGAAAGAACATACCATAAAGCAAAAAACAGAACTAGTTGACAGTAACTGCGCCCTCATACATCCACAAGCCACCATTTTTGTTTCCGTAGCAAACTTGAATGATGTTGAGACTGGCGCCACCATAAAGAGCATCTTTGATAATGCTTACTGTCCAAGGAGAGTGTTTGTTGGTGTTTATCAAAACTTGCCTGCTGACCAAAGGAACCACTGTGCAAGTTACAAAAAGATGTTGTCCAGCACTGATCATTCTTTTTATGATCATGTTAGGGTTCTCACTGATAGTTTAGAAGAAGCTCAGGGCGCCAGTCATGCACGAAGTATGATTGAGCAATACTTGTACCGCGATGAAAAATACTATTTGATTTTGGATAGTCACACCACTTTGACTAAAAATTGGGATTTCTTGTGCATCCAACAATTAGAAAGATGTTTACTCATGAGCACAGAACCTATTTTGACTACGATTCCGGAAGCAGTGAATAGTATTAACCGAGAAACGGCGTTGGCAAAGGAAGATGTCAAGTCAACATTTATTAAAATTGCTCTCCCAGCAGAACATCACGATGTTGACGTTCCTCCTCGAATAATTGGTCAAACCGTCAAAGGTCCCGCTGTCAAACCTCTCCAGGCCCAGTTTTGGTCCAGTAAGTTTTCGTTTTCGTTATCTTCGATCATCAAAAAGGTACCCAGCGATCCGGAGCTATTATTCTTGAGACCCGACAAGGGTTTAGATTTGATTTACGGTGCTAGACTTTGGACTGCCGGTTATGATTTTTTCCATCCCAGTATACCCCTAGCAATGCAAGTAAGACACCCTCACCAGCACGTTGGGAAGATGCCAAGCAGCACCAAGGCTAGGTTTACACAGGTACTTTTCGGCAAGTTGGGTTCTCGTGAGTTTGGTTTAGGTACGAAGAGAAGTTTGGCACAGTGGTTGGATTTTACAGGCTTACAGACAGCGGATGGTGGTTTTGCTAATGCTTTTAAAAAATATGCTTTATTGGGAATTGGAAAGGAAGCAAGCTATGAAGAAATAATGATGAGGTATGGTTCGCTATCCCAGTTCAATAAACTAGTAAACAGTATTTAATCATCTAGTTCTTCATAATCGCTGTCCCCACTAATGTCACTAACATCACTGTTTGCTGTGCTGAAATTATCCAAAGATGTTGTGGTGCTTATTCCATAAAAAAAGTTTTCAATCATGCTTGTCATCAATTGTCCTCCCCAGCCTGAAGGTAATGCTGCTTGAGGTAATTGTACATTTATACCTGACATCGCGGGCATCGTTGGGTTGGGCTGAAATTGATTTATCATTAGACTGTGAAGTTGGGTTATCATTGGATTGTGTTGAGCAAAAGCATTTTCAATATTTTGGGTATACAACGGTGCGATGTTGGCGAACTGTTGACGGTGGAGTGCAAAAACTGGATTTTCCGAGAATTCCTCGTTCACTAAATTCCTAGTTTGTCGAGTATAGTTTGCATGGTTTTGGTCAAATTGCATTACCAAGTGTATATTTGACTGGACGTTATGCGGTTCACTGTCAATCAATTCTGGCATGTCGGCAAACTCATCGGGGACAGACCTTGTTCTTAAATATTCTTCATACTCTCTCACCAACTCTGGATCTTGTAGGACACTTTCTCTGCAAACTGGACAGTTGTTATGTTCTGCCAACCAGTGGTCTATGCAAGTCTTGTGGAAGATGTGTTTACCGCCACCACAAGGTAAGCGCCTCATGTCAACATGGGGGGTAAAATCCTCGCAGCAAATAATACAATCGGTGGGCTCTAAATCAGCATCTGTAAACTGGAATGTTCCCAACTTGGCAAGAATATTTTCAGGTATGCCCCTAGTTCTTTCTCCAGCAGCAGCAGTGTTTTGGTTGCTGGGTGCATTGTTCACGATGGCCAAATCAATGACATTATCTGGACCACTTGTATAATTATTGACAAATATATTGTCATGTTCCCCTATATTTGACAATTGTTGGATCACCGCTGAGAAATTAGTTTGTAGCCATCCAGTGGGTCGCGACATTATTTTTTTTATTGTTGGAATATTTTTAATGTTGGTTAGTTTTTACGTAAAAATGAAGTTTTAAATTTACGAGTACTAAATAAAATTATGAATTACTATGCCATTCACAAAGGTTTGAAAACTGGAGTTTTTCCCACTTGGGATGAAGCCAAATGTCATGTAGTCGGCGTCAAGGGTGCCAAGTATAAAAAATTTAACACCAAAGAAAAGGCTGACATTTTTGTACTTACTGGAAATGAAAACGCTACTGTCCTACCACCCATAATTTCACAAGCGGATGGGTCGGTAGTTTGTCATGTGACAACCTCAAAGGAAGTGGACTGTCCCAACTATTTTGATCATCTTGACAAGTTAGAGCTGGAAACCAAAAAAAATGATCGTAAGCGCAAGCGCGAAGATGATGATGTGTCATGCATTGAAAAAGAAAGTGAGGATTTGGGATTGCCAATAAAAAATAATGCTGTTGTTGTTGCAAAAAAAATTGGTCGTGGTGATGCAGCCAAAGAAAGAAAAAGAAAGGAATATGAGCGGTTGGATGCCCTAGAGGAGAGTATTGTGCTACAGGGAACAACATCCTATGTACGAGTTTTTACAGATGGATCATGTTTGGACTTGGGTAAACCAACTTGTCGCGCAGGGTATGGTTTGTGGTGGAATAGTGACGATGATTCCAAAAATACCAGCATGAGATTGAGGGATGCACCATTCACCAACAATAGAGCAGAATTGTCTGGCATTTTGTTGGCCTTGCAAATTTACGACCTTGACATTCCCAAAAAAACACTCAATGGGTCACTGCAATCACTGTGGATCAAGACAGATTCCATGTATTCCATTAATTGCATTACAAAATGGGTAAAGGGTTGGAAACGAAATGGTTGGATCAAAACCGATGGTTCTCAAGTTGAGAATGTTGATTTACTGATCCAAATCGATAAATTGATACTTCGCTACCCTCACATTAAAATTACATATGTGTGTGCACATTCTGGTGTAGAGGGTAATGAGCGTGCTGATGGGCTAGCTTTACTGGGATGTAACTCTAAATAAAATTCATATCATTGTAATATTAGTCAACTCCAACTATAAAAGGATTACTATTTCGACTTTTTCACACAAAAAATAAATGTCAACGGCAAGTGAATCCAAGAGAATAGTTGAAAAAAAGAACATAAACACTGTGAACATGCTCAGTGAGGAATACTCACCAATTAACTATGAGTATCTTGATAATGATTGCGTTATTCACATATTATCATACTTGAATGCGAAAGACAAGCAAATATTGGTAGAGCGAAAGCAAAATAATCACTTAATTGGTTACTGCAAAGAAATTAGAAATGGCAGAGTTGCAGACTTTTTCCAGACTTTTGAATTTTGCAAAACAGATGTCAATGTTGGATTTATGCTTAACCTGCTACGCCTCACTGAAAAGGATCTAACATTTTGTGTCGAAAATCTTGAAGAATTTGAATATTTATTTGGAGGTAATTTATTTCAAAGTCAATTTTCTACGAACAAATCAAGAACAATCAAAGTTAACACAAATTTACAAACTTATAAATTAATTGATAAATTAGCTCTACCAAGCAATATTATAGTAACAGCCATTGTACGATCAGTAGATATAGCTGATTTTTCTGACTGGTTGAGTACTGAGACACATATTAAAAACACAATACACGTAGAATTGGTACTTACATGTTCACCATATTTGAACAATGTTATTAATAATTTAATTAATCTAGCGACGAGCAACAAAATTAATATTACATTGAAGAAATTATATCTTTGTGGTAACATATTTCAATCCAACAACAGATCGAGGAACAAAACTAAGAAATTACATCTTAGTAATA
>Ga0302194_10003012_pt1 | contig 10661 bp, 23 predicted proteins | sample II_Bog_N1_1_FD_200227 | JGI IMG/M metagenome (GOLD analysis project Ga0302194, IMG submission 200227) | Peat permafrost microbial communities from Stordalen Mire near Abisko, Sweden - II_Bog_N1_1 | ecosystem: Environmental > Terrestrial > Soil > Wetlands > Peat | place: Sweden: Abisko...
GCCTGAGCGTTGACTTGAGCCTCGCTGTTGCAACGGGCGAATCGGTTTTATCGGAGGGCATGAGTTGAGAATGGGTTTGGGGAGTTGAGACTGGGCGTCTTCTTTGTTCAGGAGGGTTGGTGTTCTCCCGTTATGTACCACAACCGGAGTCCAGTTTCGCGGGAGACGGCAGCAGAGGGCAGAGACACCTCGTCCTTCTTGAGCGTCTCGATATTGATGACGCGAATGCCGCTTTGGCTCTTAAGCCATTCATTGGCTTCGGCGACGATTGGGGGTATCTCGATACGCGCCTTAGTGCTGGAGCGGTCGAAGTCTTTGTAATGAATGGTAGGCATAGGGTTTGAGGTCGTCTTGGGTTGGGCTCGTTGTTGCAGCCGTACGTTTTTTTAACGGGCGTACCGTGCCAAGCCGACGATCAACTAACCCTACTGGCGGTCGGTGACACCGACAGAAACCCGATCATTGTACCAAATTCCAAACGAGCAACGCGATGGATGCTATGAACACGCAGACGGTGTAACCCGCAACGATATACTCGACTGCTATGGGGCTAGATTTCGCACCCTGTGGGGCAGGTGCGCTTGTGGTGAAGTCGCTGGGAGGCGTAGATGTGGGTGCGGGAGTCGGATTAGCGTTCATGATGTAAGTATGGGTTATGGAGGTGGGACTGTTGAGACTAGGCGGTTTCTTTGTTCAGGGATGCGCAGAAGCTTGCGGTGCGGCCGGCGTCTTCGCCGCAGCCTTATCAGCCTTGGCTTTCGCGTCCGCTTGCTTGAGGGAAAACACTCCCATGCACACCAGGATGAGAACGATCACGAGCATCGTTATCCGTTCGCTATACACAAATGCGGCGTGGCGCCTTGCCTCGTAGTTTTCTGCTGTTGGGGCAGCCGTAGCATTGGGGGCAGGGGTGCTTGTCTTGCTCGATTCGTTCATTGGAGAGGGGGTGGGGTTCATGTGTAAAAGTATGGGCCGATGAGTTTGGCGTATTGAGACCGCGCTCCAGATTTGTTCAGGCGTGCGAAGGCTGCGCAAGATGGCGGTCTAATTCGTGCTGCCGTTCCTTGGCGAATCGGGCGAATTCAAAGGCGCTCCACCCGGAGACCCCCGAAAGAAACAGGCACCCGACTATTCCGCCGTTGAAAGTATCAGACATGGGCTTGATTGCATCCGTTGGATGCAAAAAGGCCAAGCAAGTCAGGGCGATGCCGCCGAGAAGCGAGATAAAGGCGAGTGCCAAGAAGAGGCAGGCGACGATGTTGTAGGTGCGGATTGTTTTCATAATGGATAAGGTTTCCTTAAGATGGGCCGTTGAGACGGGGCGTTTTCTTTGTTCAGGCGCGCTGGAGCTGGCTCCGGGGTTCAACCAGCTCCCCCGAAATGACATTGTCGAGGCTGACCGCGGGGAGATTGAACCAAACTGCATTTCCCGGCCCGAAACTTGCACGGTGGGTAAGGTTGGAGGCGCCAGCAGGTTCCTTGTATCTTTCAATCTTTGCTACAAAGGCACGCATCGCACCGGATTTACTGTGGGCTACCACATGGACCTCAATGGCGGCCCCAGCGGCAAGGCTTCCCGCCAGAATGGTGTAGTGCCTGAGCGTTGACTTGAGCCTCGCTGTTGCAACGGGCGAATCGGTTTTATCGGAGGGCATGAGTTGAGAATGGGTTTGGGGAGTTGAGACTGGGCGTCTTCTTCGTTCAACTAGGCTGAAGGGGCGCCCTCTGTGTGGTCGTAGGCCATATCCTCTCAGCGATCCACGAAAGGACAAAAGCTATCAGAATGCTCGTTGCCAAGGTAGCCACGCCATGACGACCCCACGCAATTATTATACGGGAAAGAAGATCATCGCGGTCTGGGTGGCTTATGAGTTGGCCCATAAAATGCAGACGGCCGAAAAGCAACGCGATGCCGTTTGCGCTGATTGTGAATAGAAGGAAAAAGTACGGCGATTTGAGCTTCATGGGTTTAAGATGGCTAGCTAGAGATGTGATAGTTGAGACTGCGCGTTTTCTTTGTTCAATGTGGAGCTAGCCGTAACGTCAGACTCGACTTAGCTCCCCTTTGGCCGCAAAGCGGCGAACCCCTGCATGCCAATCAGAATGCAGAAGGTAATGATAGAGCGGGCTGACGAATCGAAGAGTCTCGTTCGTTGCTGCCGGGATGTTCATGCCTCCTCTTGGCTGCGTAAAGGAGGCCGAAGGGATCACCGTTCGGACAATGAATGAGATTGCCTCATCCTTGGCCAACTCACGCGGCAATCGTCCATCTATCACTGCCTGCCCGAGAACGCAGTTGGCAAACTCAAGGTACTGCCTCTTCCGAGTCCCTTTCCTGAAGAGGAATAGTAGATAGCTACCGCCGCCAAGAATGGCGAAAGTGATCGCGAGTGCTGGAAGGTTCATGATGGGATTCTATTCGATATGAGATGGGTGGGCAGTTGAGCCTGGGCTCCAGATTTGTTCTCAACGGCAGTTTGTTATTCTTTTAAGCTACGGTCCACCTTGTCCACCAAAGGCCGCGTCACCCCAATGAGTAGAAGACAGACCGAAAGGAGTCCAAGAAGGATGAATAGGGATTTCATGGGTGTAGTAACCGAAAGTCGTGGTGGTTGAAATTGGTTGGCAGCGTACCGGGGTTGCTTGTCTCAATAGCGTTTGATTTGTTCAGCGTTCCATTGCCAATCCGGAAGCCTTGGGGCTAGGCTGGGGCAGTGAGGGCTACGTGCGCTGAATCGTCAGGCCCCGCAGGACGTCCCCGACAGGGCGGATCTGTTCGGCGTAATTGCGCGAATCTCGAGGCATCCAGTCGTCGCAATCTAACTCACCACACCTCGTGAAAGCAGTCTGATGGTGGGAGGCCCACGCCTTCGCTGCCTCAATTGGTGATGGTTCTCCAAAGGTTCCTCCAGCGTCGAACAGAACTCCGTCAAGTTCCACGAAGATATGCCAGATTGTATCCTTCTCGTTGAGGGCGTCCCCAAAAATACCCCATACCTTCGTTTCTGGGAATACGTCCCTGACGCCCATGGCAAGCACTCCGCATCCACCATCGCTCCACGTCAGTTCGCCCTCCTCGGGCTTAAGCCGGAGGAGTTGGAGTGACTCTGGGGTGGCGCACCAGGCTTGAACAGCGTCGGCGATAGCTTCTGCGTTACGCGGCATAGGTTAATGGCTTATCGAATGTCGAAATCTGTCCCTTGATTTGTTCAATGGGGGCTGGCGGTAAACACGAGAGTCCCCGCAATCATCCCATGGATCATCCATGCGAGCATAAGGGACGAAACAACCAATCCGAGCGAGAGGGACACTTTGATCCATCGAGGCGTGGACGTTCCAGGTTGTGTCTCAACAGGAGGTGTAGGTGTCATGGTTTAAGTTGGCTTGTTAGAGGTGCGCTATTGAGACCGCGCACCAGATTTGTTCAGGCGGGCTCCTTCACATCGGTGACGGCGGAGGCGCTGAAGCGTGGCGAGCTGATTCGTACTGCACCGACGCCGAATGGAGTCGTCAGACGGAGCTTGTTCCTCGAACACATCCTCCGAGCGTTGGCATTTCCGTAAACAACGGCTCGCCTTTGTGCTGCCCTGGGATTGGTGGCTTCGACAAGCACGTCAACAGACAGGACGCCAAAGGAGAAGGTGACGGTGTAGACTTTCATCGGGGTGGGTTTGGGGCGTTCAAGAGAATTGAGACTTCGCGTTTTCATTGTTCTCACGCGGCGCGAAGCCATGCAACTCCATCTCGGATGCGGGCCTCTGCCTGTTCACACCAGTGTTCGAAGCGCGGATCAGCCTCTGCATGGCGCAGATCCCTATAGCATTTAAGGTCAACCACCAACCGGGTTAGTCGGGTCCTTCTCCTGAGGTGCAGAATTGCTGTAACCGGATCGTGCGACGGTCGGCGAAACGCCGCACCGCGCGCATGGATTAGGCCGATGAGACTCGGGTAGTCTAGGTCCATGATTTGTGCAGGAGGGGTCTTTCAACTGTGTGGGAGAGGTCGAACGCGATCAAGGCGTCCCAGAAGTCGGGATCGCGGGCATCAGTGCTGTGTGGGGGCACGGTCGATAACGGCCACAAGGCCGGTGGGCTCCTCAATCCATCGAGGCCCGCCTTCTGCCATGATCGGAAGGTAAATGATCTGAAAACTCCGGATCTTCCCCACGTGCTCGTCGATGTAGCGAAGAACGACCGGGAGTTTGTTCAGGAACTCGGTCGAGGCGGCGAGGGACTTTGCGCAATCGCCACCAAGGTCGATTTCACGGACGCAGCCTGCGGTCACAACGGACTCGCCAGGATTGGACAGCGAGATCGAGGTGCCCGGGATGATTTTGGCACCAAGGGCCGAAGCGGCGGGATCAGACGCCCTGGCGGGCGACGCGGAAAGAGCGGCAAGGGCCGCAGCGATGAGAAGCAGGGATTTCATGGTGATGGAGAAGTTGGTTAAAGATGGCGGGCGCGCAGCGTTGAGACTGCGCTTCATGTTTGTTCAGGAGGGGGCCATGGGCGTGGCCATCCGAAGTGCGCGCATTGCGACCGCGCGGTCAGACCGGCCATGGATCTCTTCATGAAGGACACCGCAGACCAACCCGACGAGGATAGCCGTTATTCCAGCGCCCGGGTTGGCAATGGGTAACGGTGCCGCGCACGCGCCTAGGTGGGGGAAAGCGAGCGGCGCCGACATTACAGCGGCTCGAAAGAGGGCAGCCGTGGCGCCGATGGCGACCATGGTGCCGACGATTGAGAGGCCGGTAGCGAGTGATTCCCGCCAGCGCCGGTGCGGCAGATTGAGCAAGAATAGAGCCCCAAGGATGAGACTGGAGAAATACAAGGGAGTGGTGATGTTCATGATGTAAGTGTGGGTTGAGCGGTCAGGACAATGAGACTGGGCGTTTTCTTTGTTCAGGGATGCGCAGAAGCTTGCGGTGCGGCCGCTTCGTGGTGCGATGGAGAACTCAGCCCGCGATAGGCGAGCACGAGTGCGGTTGTGCCTGCGATGATCGCGATGGCAAAACGGAATGGTTTGTTATTCATGGTGTTCAGATCAAGGACAGGACTGCTAGTTTTCGTATTCAAAGATAGTATCTGGGGCGTCTCAACAAGGTGGGTTACGCGTTTGTTTTGTTCAGGCGCGCGAAGGCTGCGCAGGATAGCGGTCTAACTTGTGCTCGCGCTCCTTGGCGAATCGAGCGAACTGAAATGCGCTCCACCCGGAACTCGCCGAAAGAAACAGGCATCCGACTATTCCGCCGTTGAAAGTATCGGACATGGGTTTGAGTGCATCCGTCGGATGCAAAAAGGCCAAGCAGGCGAGGGCAGCGCCGCCGAGGATCGAGATGAAGGCAAGCGCCAGGAGGCAACAAGCGAAGACGTTGTAAGTACGGATTGTTTTCATAGTGGATAAGGTTCCCTTAAGATGGGTTGTTGAGATTGCGCTCCAGAATTGTTCAGGAAAGATTACGGCAAAGGAACCTCGACAGGGTCTTCAGTCGCCACCAACCGGCCTCGCCCGATTTCCGCAGCGGAGATCTGTTTGATGGTTGTTGTCGTTTTGCGCCAGAGACCATCTGGCCGTTTAGGCGAAATAGAGAATCCGTATCGTTGAAGGGCTTCGCGCGAGAATCGTTTCATATTGAATGGGGGCTGATTATTGAGACTAGGCACGTGATTTGTTCAGCGACGAATCAGTCACTGTAAGGCTCCCGCCACCGATTGCTTGCCGCCCAAGCAAACCCGGCGGCGATAAGCAGAAGTAGTGCGATAGCCCCGGCGGCTATCCATGAGATTTCAGTTGCGAGATTGTCGAACGCTACGGCGATGATACAGCGCGCCAACCACGCCGTCATGGCAAAGAAGACGAATGACATCGCGTTGATGCAGCTACGCTCGAAAGACTTTCGGCGCTTCGCGGCTGCGTGGTCACGCCGGGCTGAGAATTCTTCGCCAAAGTGAAGCCGAGCCGACGGACGTAACCAAATGAGGTAGGCGATGCTGAGAGCCACGAACGGAACGGCACATGCGATCACGGAAATCACTATGAAGTTAATCGGCATGTTAGTCTCAAAAGCGTCTTCTTTGTTCAGTGAAGGATGCGAGACTAGGATTTTAGCTCATCCGGGAATCCCCAGATGTCGTAGATATTTAAGGTGGCGAACTGGAACTCGTCACCCAGTTCTAATTCTGAGCCGTCGGTGCAGACCAGATTGTTGTCGCACTTCCCCCGCAAGACACCGCCGTCTCCAATGGCCGTTAGGGTTACCCAGAACCGTTCCCGGCCGTTGGAAACTTTGACTTGGTCGCCGACCTTAAGCCGTTCGCAGTCCCTGTCGTTGGGGCACGTGAAAGTTTCCGGGTTTTCTTTCGCAAGCTCCCGCGCATTGAGGAAAAAGGGGCTCTTAAGCTGTCTTCGGGCAGAAGTTGTGTCCATTGCGGGTGTTGCGACTGAGCGTTTGTTTTGTTCAGGAGTTCTTATCCGGGGCCGTCGGGCAGACAAAGTAGCCATCTTCGCGTTCAACAACTATGCCTTTTTCGATAAGGTCGATTATGCGAACGTCTGTATTAGCCAAAGGCCGGGCTTTGTTAAGACGATGCCACAAGTCCCACCGGGTTATGGTCTCTGTCGGGGAATGGAAGACCTCGTGAGCGAAGTCGGTCAGGGTTGCGCGGGCTTTGCGTTTTGCGCGAGCAGGTTGCAGGTCGTGCGCTGGTTTGGGCGGCTGAAGGCCGTCGGTCACGGGATGATTTATTTGCGGGTTGCCATTAATCCAGTTGGACCAGGCGCATTTAAGGAGTGAGAATAACCGTTTCATCCAAGGACGAATGAGACTGGACCGTTTATTTATTCAGGACGGTGCGGACACCCTGGCTGCTTTGCATGCGCGCTCCGCCTGTTCTAGCCCGCGGTTGCAGAGGCCCCCCATCTTCGTGGTGTGCCCTTGTTGGAGCAACTGGACCGTCTGGGTCAGGTCGATAAGGTCGGGTTCGGCCTGAACCGGTAAGGCCGCAAGTGCATGGATAATCTGCGCCGGCTCGGCCGCGCCGAAGTTAAGACCGGAGTGCTTACGACCTTGAGATTCGACAATGGAGGAGGCGGACGTCCTTGAGATAAGATAGATGGGCTGAAGCATTGGAGGTTGCGACTGCGCGTTTTATTCAGGGCCGCTCTGGCAGCGGGTAGAGGCCATCAAAGAGATACGCGCCTCCGAAGCGGTTGTCCGCGAGAGCAGCCTGGTGCGGCTCCCATGCAGCGTTGATCCTCTTGGCATGATCGAAGAAGCACTCCGCACCGAAGGGTTCGGCTAGATTGTGGAATGCCTGGGCGACCTCAGAAAGGAAAACCAACTGCTCGGCAACACAACGACAGTACGCTCCTGGGCTGGGGCCGAACGGAGGCTTTCCTTGGCTCATGATGTAACGGAGCGAACTGTGATACCGCTGAAAGTACCGCGCCAGGGACTCCGGAAGCCGGACATGCACCTCCGCAAGGGACTGAAGGTTCCACCACTTCTCGATTTGTTCCGGGTTCAGCTCGTTCGGGTCGTCGCTACCGACCTCGGTGACGCTTACCGCGAACTTGCTGTCAGGCCCCCTCGTGATCCAGGGCTTAAGTGGGTCGCGGCTCCAGCCAGGCGACCATTCGGTCTCGCCGCCGTAGCTCGACCAGCCGACCCGGAAGGTAGCGCCATCGCTCTCAATGATGTCGCCGGGACGGAGCCCGTCGAGAAGCACCTGATTGTCGTAGGATTGCGTGGCGTCCATATAAGTGGGGTTGGATTGGGACTGCGCGTCGTTCTTGGTTCAGCGTGGCACCGCCAGCCGGCGCAGGAATCCAGGCGGGCAAACATGCCGATCCAGCGTCTCGAGGCGGTCGGGCCAAGCGAGTCCGCAAACGGTGCAGGTACTGTCGAACGGATCGCGTTGCGCGTCAGGGCGGCGGCTCGCGCGAAGAGCTTTGGGAGAGGTGGCTTTCATGGTCCGGGAGGTTGTTGAGAGTGCGCGTATGATTTTGTTCTCAGCGCGTTGCGAAGAACGGCGCGAGGTCGGATTGTTCGACCGCGAGCATGGCCTCTTCTTTGTCGTCTGGGATTAGTTTCTTGAATTCGCCGTTAAGACTGATCGCGTCGCCCATCGAACAGGCGGTGATTGGATTTCCTCGGATGAGTTCGCCGGGGACAAGGCTACGAGCTGCTTTTTCATCGTCGGCGCGGATAACAACAGTGAAGTATTTTGGTTTCATTGGGTGGTCAGTTGCGACTGCGCGTTGTCTTTGTTCAGCGGAGCGTTGGCTACCGCTGCCTGTGGTTACACAAGGAGCGGTAAAGACGGGCGGCCAGAAGGGTGTTAATGCTGCGGGCGAGTGCGTCTGCTGCTCCGCTTAATACGATAACGGAAAACAGTGTTCCTGTAATGGATGCCACAAGAGTTGCGTGGACAGGCAGCGGCAGTATCTCCGGATCAGCAGCAATTGGGAGCACCGAGAGCACCCCTAAAGCGCCTGCGCCAAACCTCACCAGCAATGTGGTGAAACGCGATGGGTGGGAATCGCCAGGGTGTTTATCGAGCCAGACTGCGCAAAACGTGAGGGCGAGAAGTGCGACGGCGATCCAGATTGGGAGGGTGAGATTCATGTGGATAGGATAAAAATGGCGAATTGAGACTGTGCGTTTTCTTTGTTCAGGAGCGGGCTATGAATACTCGGCCACCTACGAAATGGTAGGCTCCTGCTAAGATTAGCGAGGCAGCGGCGAGGATTATTACGAGGTCAGCGTGGGGTGTCGGCGGATGGCCGAGCAGTTTGGAGAACAAATCCGAGTGGCGGCTACACAGAAGTATCACTCCTAGAGCTATGGTTGCGATTGCTCCAATTCTCTCTTGGGTGCGAAGGCTGGCGCCAAGATTTGGATCGGTGAGTCTACGGGGTAGTTTCATTAGGGTAATGATGGGCTGCCGAGGTGTTGGAGGTTGAGATTGGGCGTCTTCTTTGTTCAGGGCCGCGGAATGAAGGTCGCCGGATCGCTGTCATTTAGAAAGTTGCGCCGAAAGAAAGATAGAACAGGGCGGTAGCGTCCCACGTAAAGGGGGTTAAGCGCCCGAAAGTCATCAATATCAGTCCACTTGTTAAGGGTCGGGCCTGAGAATTCGGAAAAGAGCACCTTGCCTTGGGTAACCTTTCGGCAAAGAACCTTTCTTATCCCCAAACGGGGAGTCTCGACGAAATAAACCGAATTCGGGCGAAGGTTGAGTGGCGGTCTCACGGTGGATGGGAGGAGCATAATATGAAGATGAGGCGGATTAAGAAAGTTGAGACCAGGCATTTTCTTTGTTCAGGACGGTGCAGTGCCCGGTGCGGTATTGCGGACGCTGTTGTCGCCTCCTTTTCCGCCACCGAGATCGTCCGTAGAAGGCAGGTATTGGGGGTGCCGGAAGAAAAAGATGATCGCGACCAGGTCAAGCAACCCGGCAACGGAGACCATGAGGATTTGGCAGCGGTGCCCGAAGACCGGACGGCCGATCCAGAACGATTCGGGGACCAAGGCCAAGATTGCGAGCATGAGCACGGTGCCAAAAACGGCGGCGCGTAGCCATTGGTAGCGGTTGAATGTTTTCATGGAGTAGAGAGGAAATGGGGTCTCAATAGCGTTTGATTCGTTCAGCAACGGTTAGAGCCTGATTTTCTTAACTCCCGACAATTCAGCTTCGAGCTGTTCGGTGAGATGGGAGATCCGGCCTCGACGCTTCTTCAGTTCCGGGATCATGGCCTCGAAGCCATCTTTCGGTCGAGGATCGGTGTCAGCGACGAAACGATGGTCAAGCCCGGCCGCCTTTGAAGCGCGACCGTGTTTGTAGCAGTAATTCATGAGGTCCGCTGTTGCTTCGCGAAAGAGCACGATGTCGTTCTTGGGAGGGCTCATGTATCGAGATTTGTTGAGACTGCGCGTTTTCTTTGTTCAGCAAAGGGCTCAGGCGAATACCTCGACATGCTCTTTCACGTCTGCGATTGCCGATGCGCTGAAGCGTGGAGGATTGATCCGCACGCCGCCAACACCGAACGGAGCCGCCAGGAATAGCTGGTCTACCGCCACGAGGCTCTGGGCGTTGGCATTGCCAACGGCAACAGCCTGCTGCCGCGCCGCCTTGCGGTTGATGGCCTCGACAAACACATCAACCGATAGGACGCCAAAAGAGAATGTGACGGTGTAGACTTTCATAATGGCAAGATGGGGGCTATCGCGACTGTGCTTCAGGTTCGTTCAGGAAGGCCGCTCTAACGCGCAACCGTGGCGGATTCGATTCGCGCCTGGTTCTCAAGGGCCGCCTTGTGCGCTTGGCGGAGAATCACGATGGTGGCGAAGACCATGATGGGGACCACGAACACGAACATCCTGCCAGGATGCGCGAACAACCATGACGGGCCAGTTTCCGCGCGCTCACTGCGAGGGGAAAGTTGCCCAAGTGCCGCGAAAAATCCGCCAAAAACAGTGGAGCCAAGGATTACGAAGGTAACGAGATTGCCAGGCCACCCATCGAGGTGCTCCAAGTTTCGGAGCGCGCAATAAGCATAAGGGGCTATGCAGTTGAGTGCCACGCTTACGCCCCGAGAACGTGAAGGTTTCGGCGGTCCGGAGCGCGAGGAACGCGGTCAATGGCTACGCCCTTTGC
>Ga0302194_10003014_pt1 | contig 10657 bp, 8 predicted proteins | sample II_Bog_N1_1_FD_200227 | JGI IMG/M metagenome (GOLD analysis project Ga0302194, IMG submission 200227) | Peat permafrost microbial communities from Stordalen Mire near Abisko, Sweden - II_Bog_N1_1 | ecosystem: Environmental > Terrestrial > Soil > Wetlands > Peat | place: Sweden: Abisko, Stordalen...
TCTTTCGAACGGTCGTAAAAGAATGCGTCGAGGCTGATTGCGTCCACGTGCGGTAGACCACGCTCCTTGCACGCAGCCATGAACTTCTTCATCGTGTTCCGGAAGGCAATGTAACGCCCATCGAGTCCTGCCCCACGTGGAGCGGTGTATCCAAAATCCACGAGCACCTCAGCAACTCGCGAATTGTAGACCGGCCATTCGTTGGGAAATCTTGCTGCCAAAATCTTGGACACCGTGTTCACGCCGAACCCTGTTATTCGGTGTTTGCCATTCCACCCCAGAACTTCCGGTATGGCTCTTTCGGGGCTGTCCGCCATTTCGACAAGAGCTTTGCGCAGTCGCTGTTTCGAATTGAATACCTTGTCCCGATAACGCGAGTCCAGTGCCCCCAAGACGGTTTTTTGATAGAACATGTACCAAGCACGTTCATCGAACTTGAATGTCGGCGGGTTCAAATACTGGAGCATTTCTCGGACCGACTTCTTTCTCTTCACATAGTCTGCTTCGAAGTCCTTACCCCCGAAGTACGCTTCGGCAAGGTTTAGGGCGTGGTTCCAGTTGGCGAGGGATGCCTCGCCTATCTTGGCAATTTTGTCTTCCGTCTCGTTTTGATGCTTCTCCAACGCCGAAGCTTGTTTCCTCGCCTTTTTGTACTCGGGTTCGTACGCTTTTATCATTTGCAAGTTCAGAGGGCTCCCCGCCTTGAACTGGTCATCGAACCAACGGCAAAGCGTGGCGACAACCGAGGCATTGGCGATGTATACGCCACATTCGCAATTATTCCGAATTCCACCTTTGGACAAGTTGCCCGAACCAACGACCGCAAACTGTTTGTTGGGAGTGTGGATGATAAGAATTTTCGGATGAAAGAAAGGTTTGCTCGAAGCAAGATTTACATTCACCTTGTCGCTTCGACTCAACTTCAAATCCAACCAGTCCCTCAGAAGGGCTGGCTCTGTCTGGTTATACTCAAGCCCGGTAAGAAGAAATATATCTCCAGAACAGGCTTTTACGTCGCTCTGCAAGAACGCCCACCCACTCCTGTGAGCGAACGCGGTGCCCAGCCTTATCTGTCTCGCGGAACGCATTGCCTTCGACAGGTCGAATCCCTTTGGCAGTCCGACGACAACCGATGTGCCGTCGCCTAATAGCGTTCTGAACGTCGCCATGGTTATTCCCGGTCCTTCCCCCGACACTGCTCAATGGCTTGCAATCAGCTTGGCACGGTGACTGGCGTTGCATCAGTTTCTTCTGAGACGTGCCGAGAGTGAAATACGGTCTTCCACTCGCTCATCAGTACGAGGTCACACATGACATCCTTGCCATTGCCGACAAGCTGAAGCTGCCCTGCAACCACAACTTTGTCCTGCTTGTAAGCCTTCGTCAGTTGCTGAAGCAGTTTCGTCTTGTACGTTGTATCCAAGTTCCCAGCAAGCTGGTCGCCCTTGGTTTCGAGAACAACGAGCCGTTCCTTCCCGTTCTTCCGCTGCATGGCGAAGATAAAATCCGGGTACACCTTGTTTTTTCTCCAGCCTTGAACGAAGTAGTGACCAGCCCGAGCGACATTGCGGTGCCACCATTGCAACGCGGCAACTTCGTCAATGTAGCAAGCGAACTCGGCCTCATCTCCATTGAAGTTGGCTTGGTACTCCGGCGAAAAAATGCTCTTCTGAACAGCTTTCCCATCTTTCCTGATTAGTTGTGGGGAATTCTCCGGCAGTTCTGTATCAAGCGTGTTCGGCATCGTCCAATTGTTTTTGTCTGTTCGGAGGCGGAACTGAATCCTCTCAGCGGCAACGTCGGCAAGAAACCTTTGTTCGGACAGCCGGTCGCGTTCCTTCAGCAGATGCTTCCGAAGTTCGTCCAAAACGTAGCTGCTGAGTTCCCCCAATTTCTCTTTCGTGAATCCTTTGCTTTCCAATCTCGTGACCACTTTGCCGACCAACTCCCGAGCGAGCCATGGATTCGGAACAATATCGGTGATTATGCGTGTCGCGTAAACCGGGTCAAACACCACTTCATCCTTAAGCGTCGTGGCGTCCTCTGTCTTGAAGAAGCCATCTCCCGTCGTGGCAAAGCTGACCTTCGTGACCTGTGTGCTTAGTCCGTGGGCATCAGGTGTGAGCTTAGAGACTAGCTCTTCAATCGAAATCGCACCCCAATCCACGCCGAACATCACATCTCGCTCGTAGTCAAGCTCACGAGCGTCTTCGCCCACCACCCAGTTGACGACCGGAACATAGATTTCGGTCGAGGCAAACGTATCTCTTCGCTTGACCTTTCGGGCGGTCGCCACTCCAGCAGCCTGTCCATCGCTCCCTTTGACTAGCATCGCCAAATCAGCCATGCCGTCACTCTCTAGACCGGTCTTTATCGCCTGAACGATTTCCTTTGTAGTTGCGTGATGGCAGTACACGTAGCACTCGTTGAGCGCGTTGAATTTCATATCGACTCTTATGGCGTTTGGTTGGCGGAGGATTCGCCCGACCATTTGCGTCATAGCGGAGAGATTCTTGCTTGCCGAGAGTGAGCAGAGAACGTAGGCAAATGGGCAGTCCCATCCCTCCTGCAACGCTTGTTTGGTAATGATTGCCCTAATCGGACAAATCGGACTCAACAGGTCGGTTGATTTGAGTTGGTTGACCTCGGAGGTTTTGAACGCAATTTCCGGTTCGGTGAAACCGATACGGAGCAGGTAGTCCTTCACATCATCTGCGTGAATGAATCCAGCTTCTTTTTGGTCTTTGCCAGTCCGTTCGACTTGCACGAGTAAAATCGGGCGGATATAACGCTCGGTTTGTCCTTGCAATTGTTCAGCGGTCTGTTGAAGGCTCTTGAGCTTCTCTACGCTGTCTTGCACGCAACTCTGCCAGTCATCCCCACCCTTTACCTTCACATTGATGGGAAGCTTTATCATTTCCTCCCGGTCGAGGTCAGTCCCTCGAACGTCAACCAGCCAGTTGCTGTAAAAGTCTTCCTTCGGACGGTCTTTGGGAGTGGCTGAAAGCTCAAGGACAAAGCAGGGATTCAATCCATACAGCGTCTTCACCGCCGCCATGGAATAGGTCTTATGACCCTCATCAATTATGACTACCGGGCGAATACGTCGCAGCACGTTCCCAAGAGAATCTTTCACAATAGGCCAGAACGACTCGGCATCAGAATATGCGTCGAGATTGGGAATCGCTTCAAGGAGGGCGCGGTGAGCCTCTCCGTCGGACTCGTTTGGAAAGAAGCCGTGAACGTTGCCCCGGTCCCTAAATACCTTAAGCGTCTCTTTCGTTTCACGGTTCGCAGACTGGAGCATCAGAAGCATGACGCACAGGTAGGTCTCAACGTCCTGTTTCTCTAGCGGGGAATCCTTGTCCAGAATTTTCACCTTCCCAGCAGCCGCCGTATCAAGCATCTGCCGATAAGGGTGGTCACGGTCAGTAAGCTGTCGCTTGGTCTGACTGAAAATGGCCTCATTCGGCACTATCCAGAGAACAAATCCTGTGTTCGATTGCAGGAATTTGCCGCCGATTCGCGACACCGATGCAGCGGCGAGCAGCGTCTTTCCGCCTCCTGTCGGCACCTTAAAGCAAACGTTCGGGACAGGTCTACCGATTCCGTCCTTCCGGGGGCTGTACACGTGATTGTCTCGAACAGCAGGGAGAACTCTGTCAGTCCGTTTCTTCAGTACCTCCCACGTCTTCACTGGGTAGTCTGGGACATCGAGAGTGAGTTCTGGATTAGCTTTTACGAGAGCCTCTACTTGGAGCGCGTTGTTCCGCTGCTTGGCAAGTTCATCCAGATAGGTGTCGAACGTATCGAGAACCTTTTGTTGATACTCCTTGAATTCCATCGTCTCTCCGCCTACGACTTCTCAATCCGGAACAGGCCAAATGGGAGCATCACATGCTCAACGTTAAGGGGTAACAATAGCTTGTTGGGGACAAACTTCGAGGAGGCAAATACAAGGTGCTTCGTATGCGTCCGAGCAACGCACCTTTTTGCTGCCGAGGATGTGTGATGGACTCTGTGTATGAGCGGAGAGTCTGGAGCGGTAGCAGGTCGTCGTAGCCGAGCGGAAGTTGATCGGCTTGCAAGCTTGTATGGGACGAGTGGGATGCGACGGATTGAGTTCTGTCGCAGTCAAGGTCTGGGGCTGAGCACGCTAACGCGCTATCTGAAGAGACAAAAGGATAGAGAGGGCGCGACGGCAAGCAAGGGCGCCGAGCAAAGCCGTCTGGTGGCGGTGGAATTGGCTGGCTCTTCGGCTACGGCTTCTGTTGAGTGTCCTGGCGTATTGACGGTGTTGTTGTCCAACCGTCGCCGCGTGGAAGTTGGACGCGGCTTCGATGCGGAAACGCTGACCCAACTGGTGACCGTGCTGGAGAGGTTGTAAGCCGTGTTCGGTGTGGGCGCGGCGACTCGGATCTATCTTGCGCCAGGCGCGACCGACATGCGCAAAGGGTTCAACGGGCTGTATGGTCTGGTGCGCGATCAGCTGTTGTGCGATCCGTTGAGCGGCCATCTGTTTTTGTTTTCGAACGCGCAGCGCAATCGTTTGAAGGTTCTCTTCTGGGATACGACCGGCCTGTGGGTGTGTGCGAAGAAGCTCGAGAAGGGCCGCTTTCACTGGCCTGCGGCGGGCGAAGCACAAGCCAAGATCGTACTGAGTCACGAGCAGTTTGCGCTGTTGTTGGGCGGCATCGACCTGGCTCAGACACGACCTCGGAAGTGGTATCGCAAGCTGGTCGCAGAGGAATCAAGCGACACACGGAAGTCCGCATAAACACTCGATAAAATGCTTGTACTTCAACAGGCATGTCTGTTAATCAATAAACATCGTGAGTGCGAAATCCCACCCTGCAACGCCGTCGGCTGCGACGACTTCTATCGCTGCTTCCGACGCAGAGATCATCGAACAACTTAAGCAGCAACTGAATGCCACAACACAGCGGCTGCAACTATCTGAGCTGCGAGTCCAGTTGCTGGAAGAGAAGCTGCGCCTGCAGCGGATCGCGAAGTACGGGCCGGGCAGCGAGAAGCTGACCAACCTGCAACTGGAACTGTTGGAACTGGAGCCCGGGGTCAGCGACCTGGAAGTCGCGGCAGAGGGCGATCGCGAGGCGATTTCAGCGCCGGACCAGCAGAAGCGCAAGCGGCATCCTGGCCGCCAGGCGCTGCCTGCCAATCTTCCGCGCGTGGAACGCGTGATCGCCTGCACGTCCGAACAGTGTGTGTGCGCTGGTTGCGGACAAGCAACTGCGGTGATCGGCTACGAAGAGAGCGAGCAGTTGGATGTAGAGCCGGTGAAGTATTTCGTACTGGTGACCAAGCGCGAGAAACGTGCCTGCAAGTCCTGCGAAGAGCGCGGTGTGATGGCGGCACCGCTGCCGCCTCGGATCATCGAGAAAAGCTTGGTCAGCGATCCGGTGATCGTCGATGCGATCATCAGTAAATACTCGAATCACTGCCCACTCTATCGTCAGAGCGTGATCCTGCTGCGCGACGCAGGCATCAACATCAGCCGTGCAACCATCGATGGCTGGGTGATGCGGGTCGGCGACTTGCTGACTCCTCTGGTCGCGGTTATGCGCAACCAGTTACTCGAAGGCACTTACATCCAGGCCGACGAGACGCCGGTGGATGTGCAGACACGCGATGGCCGGTCGAGGAACCACCCCGGCTATCTGTGGCAATACGGAACCCCGGGCGGAGCCACCATCTTCGAGTTCCGCATGGGGCGCGGGCGCGAAGGGCCCATGCGCTTCCTCAACAACTTCGAGGGCATTTTGCAGACCGACGCGTATGCCGCATACGACCGTATCGGTGGACCGAAGATGGTGCACGCCGCATGTTGGGCGCACTCCCGAAGACGCTTCGTGGAGGCGACCAAACTCAACCTGCAGGACGTTGTCTCGGGACGGATCGTGGCCCAGATGGCAAAGCTGTTTGCCATCGATGCCCAGGCACGTGAGGAGAACATGGACCATGCCGCGCGGCATGCGCTGCGTAGCGAACGGGCTCCGTTGGTGCTCGCACAACTCAAGGCGCAGATCGAGGCTGCCAGTCGGACCGTACTTCCATCGAGTCCGCTCGGCAAGGCCTCCGCCTACACGCTTCGGCTGTGGGACAGGCTCATGCGCTTCCTCGACTATCCAGAGCTGGAACTCAGCAATAATCTCGCCGAGAACTCCATGCGCCCGGTGGCGCTTGGCCGCCGCAACTGGACCCACATCGGACACGAGAAGGCTGGACCGCGAGTAGCAGCGATCCTCTCCATCGTTGAAACCTGCCGCCGACTCAAAATCCCCGTGCGAGATTACCTCGCCGCCGTCCTGCCAGGGCTCGCCAACTCATCCATCCAGAAACTTCCAGAACTCACGCCCACAGCATGGGCCGCCAATAATCTGTAGCTGTCAATGTGCGTTGGTCTGACGGATACGGTGCTTCTTGCCTTTCTTGGCCTTTGATATTTTCTCCGCGAGGTCAAGGGTCAGCGCGGAATCGCGAGATTTCAGGAAGCTCAAGTCTGGCTTGTACACCAGCCAGACGAAGTAAGCACTGCTCTCTCCGAGGTACCACTCGTCTTTCTTGATGCCTTGAGCCGCAATCGCTTCGCCCGTTGCGGTGTGGAACAACCACGAGCCGATGGTCTCGTACTCAGGAAGATTCTCTCCTGTGAGAATCTTGTTTAGGTCTGTGGGTTCCCCCAGCGTGTAATAGGTGAACGTACCACCGAGAGGCTCGGTTTTACCCGTGACTTCCTTCTCTCCGGTGACGATTAGACAGTCATCTCCGATTGTCTTGGTAATCTTGCCGAATTGATGTTCTTCCAAATTTTCGATGGCAGCTACTTGCGCGAGAAGCTTTTCCGGCTTCTTAAGCGTTGTGTACGAAAGCTTCTCTCGGAAAAGTTCCTCCTTTTGCGTGCCCTTATATGTGTACCCGTTAATGACGCGGCGGATTCTTTCTGCGGTAGTTTCATCTGCATAGTCCTCCTGCTCCACCAGTATGAAGTTTCTCGTGCCTCCATCTCGCTTATTCAGGGACAATACAGCGTGGCCAGTTGTGCCGGAACCTCCAAAGCTATCCAACACAACTGAAGTCTCATCCGAAACCATGTCTAGGATTCTCTCAAGCAGTGGAAGTGGCTTTGGCGTATCAAAAGGGTGTTCTCGTTCTGGAAAGATTTCCATAATCAACTTCTTGGCGTCATCCGTATGGCCGACGTCCTTATGTTCCCACCAAGTATCGGAAACAACACCTTTCACTTCCGATAGGAAACGCTTGTACGCGGGAACTCTGTTCGATTGGTCTGCACCCCACCAAACTCGCTTTTCCTCAACGTTTCGAGCGTGCCGCTCTTGGCTGTAACGCCATACATTCGTTTTTTCAGGCCAAATCTCTTCACCAGTCGTGGGATGAACGATGGGATAGTACAGGTTCGGTCGCTGCTCAGCCGACTTGTTGCAGGTGTAGTCTCCCGGCTTCCAAGCCCCGCGTACATCGTTGTCAGGGTTCTTGTATGCCTTGTCTTGCTCTTCGGTTCGTTCCATGCGCTTCAACAAGGGGATGGCCTTGCCCTTGTCATCACGTGGGCGGTCTTTCGCGTAGCACAACACATAGTCGTGTACTGCCGAGAAGTCGGCTTTGTCGTTTGCCGGAGCATACTTTTTATGCCAGCAAACACATGCTAAGAAGTTCTCTTCCCCGAAAATCTCATCAAGAGCCATTCGCGCACGGTGTACTTCATTGTCATCTATCGTCATCCAAAACGTGCCCGTCTGGGAGAGAAGCTCCTGCAGCAGCTTCAAGCGCGGGTACATCATGCACAGCCACTTGTCGTGTCGAAGGAGGTCTTCCTTCGTAATAGGGTTGCCGTTAAACCATTCCCGCATCATCGGACTGTTCACGTTGTCGTTGTAACACCAACTCTCGGTTCCGGTGTTGTAAGGCGGGTCGATGAAGATACAGTCAACTTTGCCAGCGTAGTGAGGCAGGAGAGATTTCAGAGCCTTGAGGTTGTCTCCATGAATAATGAGATTTCCATCCAGTGTCCCGGAACCTATCGACCTGTTCGGATGAGCAATCAGCGGCTGATATGGAACGGCAAGATGATGGTTGTAGACGAATTCCTTACCCTTAAACACGAGTTCCGGCACGTTAACCTCGGCTATGCGAAATCCCCTAATTCGGCTCACAGGGAGAGCCTGACTCCCTACCTCTGAATACGTTCACGGGGTGACAAGGTAGGGTACCATTTCCGAAAGAAGCACAGTGAGTATGGCGACGGCGGTGAGGATTGACCCCGATGCGAGAAATGAACGGTGACTGAGAATGGCAATGCCTGATTACCAAACGTTGATGCTCCCCTTAATGAAAGTCGCCGCAGACGGCAAAGAGCACCAGACCCGCGAGACCATCACCCTGTTAGCCGACCAGTTCGGGCTAAGCGAGGAGGAGCGAAAGCAATTGCTGGCAAGCGGACGAGTTCCCATTTTCGATGACAGGTTCGGATGGGCGCGGTATTACCTGAAAAGGGCTGGCCTCCTGCAAAATCCACGGAGGTCGTTCTTCCAGATAACTGAGCGTGGCCGAGCAGTGCTTGAGAAGAGCCCCGCCTCTATAGACGTCAAACTCCTCCGGCAGTTTCCCGAATTCGAGGAATTCTACAATTCCAAGAAAGTGACAGACGAAGGCGGCGTTGTGCAGGAGCAGGAGCCGGAAGAGAGCGCAACCCAGACCCCTAAGGAACTCGTAGCGCAAGGATATTTGAAGCTTCGAAAGCAACTTGAATTCGAATTGCTGGCTCGGGTCAAAGCCTCTCCTCCCGAGTTCTTCGAACTTTTGGTGGTTCGTTTGCTCATCGCGATGGGATACGGAGGCTCACTGGCCGATGCGGGAACCGCCCTTGGGAAGTCTGGGGATGGTGGCGTGGATGGCGTCATCAAGGAAGACAAGCTGGGGCTCGACCTAATTTATATCCAAGCCAAGCGTTGGGACAACGCAAGCGTCGGGCGTCCAGAGATTCAGAAGTTTGTTGGTGCCCTTCATGGCAGGAGGGCACGTAAAGGCGTTTTCATCACGACCTCGATGTTCACGAAGGATGCAAGGGACTATGCCGAGGGTCTCGAAACTAAAGTCATCCTAATCGACGGACCGCAGGTAGCAGCACTGATGTTCGAATACGGCGTCGGCGTTTCGACTGAAGACACTTACGTTGTGAAGCGCATCGACTCAGATTTCTTCGATGATGAGGGCGGATTAGACACGACAGCGGACGAAGCGGCCAAATAAAACCGCCACTGAATTTGAAGGCGATGGCAATGGCGTTTGTCACAGCTAGTTCACCCACATGGCCTCCCATCCCTTCGGGATGACGGCCTTCTTGTTATCCTTCATCAGGGTCTTCCATAGCCTAGCGAAGCCTATCTCGGTGTAGGAACTCTTTCTGCTCCTTCAGTGATTCGTTGAATCGGTCGCTCTCTTCCGCGAGGCATTGCCAAAGAGAACGAGTCTGACCCAAGAAATTAATCTGTACGGCAACCCGAAGCAGATGCGCAGGGGGTCGGCCAACCTTAGAAAATCCAGATTCTGTAGAAGAGCTTCCCAACGTGTCATTCGTCCTCCAGTTCAGTTTCTTTGTGGTCTCGGTCGCACGCACACGTCACCTGTCGCGTCTGGAGGACACACATGGCGTCGGCCTCTGAAGACACGGGTGGTCGGCGGTGCTTGAACACCGGAAAACAATTTGGAACTAGCTATTGCGAGGAAGAGCCGCTGAGGTACTTTCTGCGTGCCATCAAAGGCAGGGCGTTAAAGAGCGTGCCAGCGTTGTCCGGTTACTTTTCGACTCCCAAGGGTCTACGTTTTCACCGGGCGTTGCTCAATCTCAACCCCATATTACACAACCTGAAATCGGATGTAAATACCTGAAACTAAAGAAATTATTTTTAAAATTGGTGCCGAAAGCGTGGTGTCGCCAATATACCGGCACGCGACTCCAAGAATCTCGACGGCATTCTTCATTCCGGTTGTTTTGCGATGTTCTAGTTAGCCTAGTGGGGTACCGCGAACTAGGCCACGCGGGTACACTGAGCACGCAGTTCGTGCCGCCCAACCACAAGAAATGGAAGGCGACATGAAGATTACACACAGACGTGAACGCTATCAGCAGGGCTCTTTGACAATCGAAAAGAGGAAGCACCGTTCTAGTGTCTGGGTCTATCGCTGGCGAGAACCGCTCCACGGCGGCGGCTCTGTCCAACGGAAGAGCATCATTGGGACGAAGGACGGCGGCTCTCAAGGCAGTATCCGGGTTACGCCTCGACATAAACAGTGATGTAGCCGTGCCCCTACGGGATGTCACGTTGGATGAGGTCATCGCCCACTACAAAGAAATTGAGCTTGCAGACACCAACCGCAAGACAACGCGAACTAAAGAGGTCTACCGGTACCAACTCGACAAGGTTGTGTCCCCTAAGTGGGGAGCATTTCGCGTATCGGAAGTTAAGCCGGTCGCCGTGGAGCGGTGGCTCAACGAAATGCCCGGAGCACCGGGAACACGGTACAAGACGAAGGGTGTCATGAGCGTGCTCTATCAACACGCCATGCGATACGAGTGGGCGACAACCAACCCCATTCGGCTCGTACGTCAGAGTGCTCT
>Ga0302194_10003028_pt1 | contig 10624 bp, 7 predicted proteins | sample II_Bog_N1_1_FD_200227 | JGI IMG/M metagenome (GOLD analysis project Ga0302194, IMG submission 200227) | Peat permafrost microbial communities from Stordalen Mire near Abisko, Sweden - II_Bog_N1_1 | ecosystem: Environmental > Terrestrial > Soil > Wetlands > Peat | place: Sweden: Abisko, Stordalen...
GGAAGAACAGTTGGAGCAGGTCAGGTAATTGAAATTATAAAATAGTTTAGAGTTTAAAGTCGGGGTTAGAAATATGGTTTCATATTTCTAACCCCCTTGACTTTTCTCGAAGCTCCCAACTCTGCTGAATAAACAGGTGTAGTTCAAGGGTAGAATAGAGGTCTCCAAAACCTTTGATGGGAGTTCGAATCTCTCCACCTGTGCAAAAATTATAGTGTAATAACAGTTTTTTTTTGTTTTAAGAGTAAATAATGGAAAAGGTAAAAATATACATTACAGAAACAATAGACGAACTTTTCAACAAAGTTAGTTGGCCTAGTTGGAGCGAATTACAAAGTAGCGCTATAGTTGTAATGATTGCTTCGGTAATTATTTCATTGTTTGTATTTGCTATGGATTTCTCTTTCAGTAAAGGTATGGAGCAGATATATCATTTATTTTCGTAAACGAATTGATTAAATAAAAATGACCGAGCAAAAGATTAGCGATCAAACAACAAAATCCGACACGGTTAAAAAGTGGTATGTGGTGAGGGCTGTGAGTGGACAGGAAAAAAAAGTAAAACAATACATTGAGGTTGAAATTAACCGAATGAGTTTGGGAAATTTTGTTTCTCAAATATTAATTCCTACCGAAAAGATTTATCAAATTCGTAATGGAAAAAAAATAAGTAAAGATCGTCCTTTTTATAGTGGATATATATTGATTGAAGCAGCATTGGTAGGAGAGGTGCATCACGTTATTAAAAACATTCCAGGGGTGATTGGTTTTTTAGGTGAAACAAAAGGTGGATTGCCGGTGCCGATGCGTTTGTCAGAAATTAACAGAATATTAGGTACAGTTGATGATTTACAAGGAGGGGATGCTCAATTGAATATCCCGTTCATTGTTGGTGAAACTGTTAAAGTTATAAACGGACCATTCAATGGTTTTACCGGTACAATTGAAAAAGTAAATGAAGAGAAGAAGAAGTTAGAAGTGATGGTGAAAATATTCGGAAGGAAGACTCCTTTGGAATTAGGTTACTTAGAAGTAGAAAAAGAAAATTAATTAAATTCAGTTTAAGGTTGAAAAGTTTAAAGTTTAAAAGTTGAGCTTCCATCAACAAAATTTGAAACTTCAAACTTATTTAACTTGAAACTTTAAACTAAATAAAAAAATGGCAAAAGAGATAGGAGCAGTAGTTAAACTACAAATAAAAGGAGGGGCTGCAAATCCGGCACCTCCAATAGGACCTGCATTAGGTGCAAAAGGTGTTAATATTATGGAGTTTTGCAAACAATTCAATGCAAGAACTCAAGATAAAGGTGGGAAAGTAATTCCTGTTATCATTACAGTTTATAAGGATAAATCCTTTGATTTTATATTAAAGAACCCTCCCGTAGCGGTTACTTTGTTAGAAATAACAAAAGTAAAATCGGGTTCTAAACAATCTAACCGTATTAAAGTCGGAAAAGTATCTTGGGATCAAATACGTCAGGTTGCTGAAGACAAAATGCCGGATTTAAATTGCTTTACTGTAGAATCGGCAATTAGTATGGTTGCTGGTACAGCAAGAAGTCTTGGCTTAGAGGTTACAGGTGAGTCGCCTTTAAAAAAGTAAGAGTTTTTTAATCGATGGAGTCTCGCTAAAAAAACGAGACGTTTGCACATCACAAAATATATAATAATGACAAAAATTTCTAAAAACAGAAAATTAGCTTTGTCTAAATACGATTCTTCAAAATCGTATTCTTTGGATGAAGCAGCGAAGATTTTAAAAGATATTACAAAAACAAAATTCGATTCTTCTATAGACATCAGTATCCGCTTAGGTGTCGACCCTCGTAAAGCAAACCAAATGGTTAGAGGATCTGTATCACTACCTCACGGTACTGGTAAAACAATGAGAGTTTTAGTATTATGTACTCCCGATAAAGAAGCAGAAGCAAAAGCTGCCGGAGCTGATCATGTTGGATTGGACGAATATATTGAAAAAATAAAAGGTGGTTGGACAGATGTAGACGTTATCATCACTATGCCTTCAGTAATGGGTAAAGTTGGTGCCTTAGGTCGTGTGTTAGGACCTCGTGGTTTAATGCCGAATCCTAAAACAGGTACTGTTACAATGGAAATTGGAAAAGCAGTTACTGATGCTAAAGGTGGAAAAATCGACTTTAAAGTTGATAAAGCGGGTGTAGTACACGCCTTAATTGCTAAAGCGTCTTTTGATAGTTCTAAAATCGCCGAAAATGCGAATGAGTTATTACAAACAATTGTAAAAATGAAACCTTCGTCAGCAAAAGGAACTTATGTCAGAAGTATTTTTATGTCTTCAACAATGAGTCCTAGTGTTGAAATAGATACAAAAATTGTTGCTTAAGAAAGAAATAGTAAAGGAAACGTGTAAATTAAGTGATAAATTCTAAAAGAATGGTTACAATGATTTTTTAGAATAAATTATTTATGGTGGCTTCCACGCTGTAAATTACTCTCAAGTTTTTTGAGAGTTAAATAAAGTAAATGAAAAAATAAAAAAATGAAAAAAGAAGACAAATCACTCGTAATAGATTCTTTGGTAGAGCAGTTGGCAAGTAACGGTCATTTTTATTTGACCGACGTGTCTACTTTACCGGCAGACAAAACATCTGCTCTTAGAAGATTGTGTTTTAAAAGAAATATTAAAATGCTTGTTGTTAAAAATTCATTGCTAAAAAAAGCAATGGAGCATAATGCAGACAATGTTTATGAGCCGCTTTTGTCAACATTAAAAGGTTCTACCGCTATTCTGTTTTCGGAAGTAGGCAGTGATCCTGCAAAACTTATTAAAGAGTTTCGCAAAACAACCGACAGACCGGTTTTGAAATCAGCATTTGTTGAAGGTTGTGCATATATTGGAGATGACCAGTTAGATGCATTATCAAGCATTAAATCTAAAAACGAGCTTATTGGAGAAATTGTTGGATTGCTTCAATCACCTGCTAAGAATGTTATTTCTGCCCTTAAATCAAGTGGTGGTAAATTAGCGGGAATCGTTAAAACACTTTCAGAGAAACCGGAGTAAAAATTTTTAAAAAGTAGTAGTTTAATAAAATAGTAATTAATAATTAAAATAATAAATAAGATGGCAGATTTAAAAGCATTCGCTGAACAATTGGTAAATTTAACTGTAAAAGAAGTTAATGAATTAGCTCAAATTTTAAAAGATGAGTATGGTATCGAACCAGCGGCAGCAGCAGTAGTTGCAGCTCCGGCAGCAGGTGGTGGTGCCGGTGCAGCTGCAGAAGAAAAAACAGCATTTGATGTTGTTTTAGTTGATGCAGGAGCAGCTAAATTAGGTGTTGTAAAAATCGTAAAAGATATTACAGGACTTGGATTGAAAGAAGCTAAAGATTTAGTCGATGGCGCTCCAAAACCAGTTAAAGAAGGTATTTCAAAAGCAGACGCTGAAAACGTTAAAAAACAGTTAGAAGACGCAGGAGCTAAAGTTGAGATTAAATAAGCCGAAGCTAAACAAAAGATTTAAGGTATAAACTCAGTTCACCTATATAAGGTGGCTGGGCTTTATACCCTTTTGCCATTTATGCTTCTTCTTTTCTCTATTCTTTTTGTTTTTTACTCATAAGGAATTAAGACAAGAGTATTTTTTATAAATATCGGTTAAATAATAACACTAAATCCTAAGCACCTTGACTCCAAATAACAAAACCCAGAGAATAAACTTTGCGTCTATTAAAAGTCCGATAGACTGTCCAGACTTTTTAGACATCCAACTTAAATCATTTCAAGATTTCTTTCAGTTGGAAACAGCTCCTGAAAATCGTCAAAATGAAGGTCTGTTTAAGGTTTTTGCCGAAAACTTCCCTATAACTGATGCACGAAATAATTTCGTACTTGAATTTTTGGATTATTTTGTTGATCCACCGCGTTACTCTATTGAAGAGTGTATTGAAAGAGGACTAACATACAGCGTTCCGCTTAAAGCTAAGATGCGTTTGTATTGTACAGATCCGGAACACGAAGATTTTGAGACAATAGTACAGGATGTGTATTTGGGAACAATCCCTTATATGACACCAAAAGGTACATTTGTGGTGAATGGTGCTGAACGTGTTATTGTATCGCAATTACATCGTTCTCCGGGCGTATTTTTCGGACAAAGCCGCCACTCAAATGGAACTAAATTATATTCTGCAAGGGTAATTCCTTTCAGAGGATCTTGGATAGAGTTTTCTACAGACATCAATAACGTGATGTATGCGTATATTGATCGTAAGAAAAAGCTTCCGGTAACAACCTTGTTAAGAGCAATAGGTTTTGAAAGTGATAAACAAATTCTTGAAATATTCGGATTGGCTGATGAATTAAAAGTTAGTAAAGCCGCGTTGAAAGGTGCAATAGGACGCAAACTAGCCGCTCGTGTTTTAAAAACATGGGTGGAAGATTTTGTGGATGAGGACACGGGAGAAGTTGTTTCTATTGAGCGTAATGAGGTTATTATTGACCGTGAAACTATCATCGATGAAAGTCATATTGACCTAATAGTTGACGCAAACGTGAAATCTGTAATTTTACACAAACTGGAGATTAATGCGGGTGATTACGCTATCATTTATAATACGTTACAAAAAGACACATCCAACTCTCAAAAGGAGGCTGTTGAACATATATATCGTCAATTACGTAATGCTGAGCCACCTGATGAAGAAACGGCTAATAGTGTTGTTGACAAATTATTCTTTTCCGACAAACGTTACGATTTAGGTGAAGTTGGTCGTTACAGAATTAATAAAAAATTAAATTTGAATACTTCTTACGAGGTTAGAACACTTACAAAAGAAGATATTATTTGTATTATTAAATACTTAATTGAGTTGATTAATTCATCTACTGATGTTGATGATATTGACCACTTAAGTAATCGTCGTGTTCGTACTGTAGGTGAGCAATTATATGCACAATTTGGGGTAGGTTTAGCTCGTATGGCACGTACAATTCGTGAGAGAATGAACGTTCGTGATAACGAAGTTTTTACTCCTACAGATTTGATTAATGCAAAAACATTGTCGTCAGTTATTAATTCGTTTTTTGGTACTAATCAGTTATCTCAATTCATGGATCAAACCAATCCATTGGCGGAGATTACTCATAAGAGAAGATTATCGGCACTAGGGCCTGGTGGTCTGTCACGTGAGCGTGCAGGTTTTGAGGTGCGAGACGTTCACTACACTCATTACGGTCGTTTGTGTACTATTGAAACTCCTGAAGGACCGAACATCGGTTTGATTTCTTCGCTTTGTGTATATGCCAAAATAAACAAACTTGGTTTTATTGAAACACCATATCGTACTATTACTGATGGAAAAGTTGATTTCAGCGTACCAGTTAACTACTTAAGTGCTGAAGAAGAAGGACAAAAAATAATTGCACCGGCAGTAACACCTATTGATGCTAAAGGAAATTTCCTTGAAGCAAAAGTTAAAGTTCGTTACGAAGGTGATTTTCCTGTTGTTGAGCCTGAAAAGGTAAACCTGATGGATGTTGCGCCAAATCAAATTGCATCAATAGCTGCATCATTAATTCCATTTTTGGAGCATGATGATGCTAATCGTGCCTTGATGGGTTCTAACATGCAACGTCAGGCAGTACCATTATTAAGACCTGAAGCCCCAATTGTTGGTACAGGTCTAGAGCCAATGGTAGCGCGTGATTCTCGTGTATTGTTCAATGCTGAGAAAGATGGGGTTGTAGAATATGTTGATGCAAACGAAATCGTAATCAGATACAACAGAACAGATGATGAGCGCTTATTAAGTTTTGATGATGATATCAAACGTTATAAATTAACAAAATTTAAAAAGACCAATCAAAGTACTTGTGTTAATCTTAAACCAATTGTGAAAAAAGGGGAAAAGGTAAGCAAGGGGCAAGTATTATGCGAAGGCTATGCCACTCAAAATGGAGAATTGGCGTTAGGTCGCAATATGAAGGTTGCTTTCATGCCATGGAAAGGATATAATTTTGAGGATGCGATTGTAATTTCTGAGCGTGTTGTGCGTGAAGATATTTTCACATCTATCCACATTGACGAATATTCATTGGAAGTTCGTGATACCAAACGTGGTTTGGAGGAGTTAACTGCTGATATCCCTAACGTTTCTGAAGAAGCTACAAGAGATTTGGATGAAAACGGATTGATACGTGTTGGTGCTGAGGTAAAAGAAGGTGATATTCTTATAGGAAAAATTACTCCAAAAGGAGAAACAGATCCTTCACCGGAAGAAAAACTTTTACGTGCTATCTTTGGTGATAAAGCCGGAGATGTGAAAGATGCATCATTAAAGGCGCCTCCATCATTGAGAGGGGTTGTAATTGATAAAAAATTGTTTTCAAGAGTAATTAAAGATAAACAATCTAAAGCCGGAGAAAAAACGTTAATTGATAAACTGGATAAAGAACATGCTATAGAATCAGCTGCTTTGAAGGCTAAATTAATTGATAAATTGATGGTATTGGTGAATGGAAGATCATCGCAAGGTGTATTCAATACATTGAAAGAAGAAGTAGTCACTAAAGGAACTAAATTCACTCAAAAAATCCTTGAAAAATTAGATTACACTTCCATCAATTCCAACAAATGGACTACAGATAAAGATTTGAATGATAACATCAAAACCTTGTTGCATAATTATCAATTCAAGTTCAATGATTTGTTAGGTGTTTACAAACGAAAAAAATATGCTTTAACTATTGGTGATGAGTTACCAGCCGGTATTATACAACTTGCTAAAATTTATATTGCTAAAAAACGTAAATTAAAAGTAGGAGATAAAATGGCCGGTCGTCATGGTAATAAAGGTATTGTTGCTCGTATTGTTAGAGATGAGGACATGCCATTTTTAGAAGATGGATCTACGGTTGATATTGTATTAAATCCACTTGGTGTGCCTTCTCGTATGAACCTTGGTCAGATCTATGAAACAGTACTTGGATGGGCTGGATTAAAATTAGGACAAAAATTCTTTACTCCTATTTTTGATGGTGCTTCTAATGACCAGATAAATGAATGGACAGACAAAGCAAAATTACCTCGTTTCGGACGTACTTACTTGTACGACGGTGGGACAGGAGAAAAGTTTGAACAACCTGCTACTGTTGGCGTTATCTATATGTTAAAATTAGGACACATGGTGGATGATAAGATGCACTCACGTTCTATCGGACCCTACTCACTTATTACTCAACAACCGTTGGGTGGTAAAGCGCAGTTTGGTGGTCAGCGTTTTGGAGAAATGGAGGTTTGGGCATTGGAAGCATTTGGTGCTGCCAATATTTTACAGGAAATTTTAACCATTAAATCCGATGATGTTATAGGACGTGCAAAAGCTTATGAAGCCATAGTAAAAGGTGAAAATATGCCAACTCCTGGTATACCTGAATCATTCAATGTATTATTACATGAATTGAGAGGTTTGGGGTTGAACATCGCTATGGAGTAATTTTTGGTTGATTGCAGCTTGAACAGTAGTTCAGGTATTAGTTAAAAAGGTTTTTAATTTTTAATTTAAACATATAAAAATGGCATTCAAAAAAGAGAGCAAACTAAAAAGTAATTTTTCTAAAGTTACTATCAGTTTATCATCGCCTGAAGCGATTTTAGAACGCTCCAGTGGAGAAGTAGTAAAGCCGGAAACCATTAATTACAGAACATATAAGCCTGAAATGGGTGGTTTGTTTTGTGAACGTATATTTGGTCCGGTAAAAGATTGGGAGTGTGCCTGCGGAAAATATAAACGTATTCGTTACAAAGGCATAGTTTGCGATCGTTGTGGCGTTGAAGTAACGGAAAAGAAAGTACGCAGAGAGCGTATGGGTCACATCAACTTGGTTGTTCCTGTCGCTCATATTTGGTATTTCAGGTCATTGCCTAATAAAATAGGTTATTTATTAGGATTGCCAACTAAAAAGTTGGATATGATTATTTATTACGAGCGTTATGTGGTTGTAAATGCAGGGGTTAAAGCTGCGGATGGTGTAAACTATTTAGACTTTTTATCAGAAGAAGAATATTTGAATATTTTGGATACACTTCCAAAAGAGAATCAATATTTGGATGATAGCGATCCTAACAAGTTTATTGCTAAAATGGGTGCTGAAGCTTTGATAGCATTGCTAGGTCGTGTTGACTTAAATTCCCTTTCATTTGACTTACGTCATAAAGCAAATGTTGAAACATCACAACAACGTAAAAACGAAGCATTAAAGCGTCTACAAGTTGTTGAAAGCTTTCGTCAGGCGAATGAGCGCATTATTAACCGCCCGGAATGGATGATTGTTAAAATTATTCCTGTAATTCCGCCGGAGTTACGTCCTTTGGTTCCATTGGATGGAGGTCGTTTTGCAACATCTGATTTGAATGATTTATACCGTCGTGTAATTATTCGTAACAGTCGTTTAAAAAGACTAATTGAAATTAAAGCTCCTGAAGTTATCTTACGAAATGAAAAACGTATGTTGCAGGAGTCGGTTGATTCATTGTTCGATAACTCACGCAAATCAAGTGCTGTTAAAACAGAATCAAACCGTGTATTAAAATCTCTTTCTGATTCATTAAAAGGTAAACAAGGTCGTTTCCGTCAAAATTTACTTGGTAAACGTGTGGATTATTCGGCTCGTTCGGTAATTGTTGTGGGACCTGAAATGAAATTGCATGAGTGCGGATTGCCGAAAGACATGGCAGCAGAGTTATTCAAGCCATTCATCATACGCAAAATGATTGAAAGAGGTATTGTTAAAACTGTAAAATCTGCAAAAAAAATAGTTGATAAAAAGGAACCGGTAGTTTGGGATATATTGGAAAACATATTAAAAGGACATCCTGTATTATTAAACCGTGCCCCAACATTACACAGATTGGGTATTCAGGCTTTTCAACCAAAATTAATTGAAGGAAAAGCGATTCAGTTACACCCGTTAACTTGTACTGCATTTAATGCCGATTTTGATGGTGACCAAATGGCGGTGCACGTGCCACTGGGCAACGCTGCTATTTTGGAAGCACAATTATTAATGCTTGCCTCTCATAATATTTTAAACCCAGCTAATGGTGCTCCGGTAACTGTACCTTCTCAAGACATGGTGCTTGGTTTGTATTACATGACCAAGGGTAAGAAAACAATGGATGATGAAGTGGTGAAAGGACAAGGATTAAGTTTCTATTCTCCGGAAGAAGCTATTATTGCCTATAATGAAAAACGTGTTGATTTGCATGCTTGGGTAAAAGTGCGTAAAAACATAAGAGAAAATGGAGTAACTGTGCTTAAAACAATTGAAACTACCGTGGGTAGAATATTGTTTAACCAGGTTGTTCCGGTAGAAATGGGTTATATCAATGAATTGTTGACTAAAAAATCATTGAGAGACATCATCGGAAATGTAGTGAAAGAAACCGGAATGGCTAGAACTGCAAGGTTTTTGGATGACATAAAACAATTAGGATTCTCTATGGCATTCAGAGGTGGTTTATCGTTTAATCTTGGTGACGTTGTTGTTCCTGAAGATAAACTTAAAATGATTGCAGACGCAAATGTTCAGGTAGAAGAAGTTGTTGCTAATTACAATATGGGATTCATTACCAATAACGAGCGTTACAATCAGGTTATTGATATTTGGACGCATACAAATTCTCGTATTACTGCAAAAGTATTAAATTCTTTAACTACCGATCGTCAAGGATTCAATCCAGTTTACATGATGTTGGATTCTGGAGCTCGTGGTTCAAAAGAGCAAATCCGTCAGTTAGGTGGTATGCGTGGTTTGATGGCTAAACCTCAAAAAGGAGCAGGAGCAGGTCAAATCATTGAAAACCCAATCCTTTCAAATTTTAAGGAAGGATTATCCATCCTTGAGTATTTTATTTCAACTCATGGTGCTCGTAAAGGATTGGCAGATACTGCTTTGAAAACTGCTGATGCCGGTTATTTAACACGTCGTCTGGTTGACGTTGCACAAGATGTTATTATTACTAATGAAGATTGTGGTACGCTTCGCGGTTTGATTGCAACTCCGTTAAAGAAAAACGATGAAATTGTAGAATCTTTATATGATAGAATATTAGGTAGAACTTCAGTTCATGATGTTTACAACCCTTTAACAGGTGAAATAATCATCAGAGAAGGACAAGAGTTGACTGAAGAATACGCAAAAAAAATAGCTGAATCACCTATTGAATCTGTAGAAATTCGTTCCGTATTAACTTGCGAAAGCAAAAGTGGTGTTTGCGCTAAATGCTATGGACGTAACTTGGCTACAGGCCGTATGGTTCAAAAAGGCGAGGCTGTTGGTGTAATTGCTGCACAGTCAATCGGTGAACCGGGTACTCAGCTTACATTGCGTACATTCCACGTTGGGGGTACAGCAACAAATACCGCTACATCTTCTAAATTAGAAGCTAAATATGATGGTATTATTGAAGTTGATGAGTTAAAAACCATCAAACGTAAAAATACTGATGGACAAACAGTAGACGTTGTTATTGGTCGTTCTGCAGAGATGCGTATCATCGACGCGAATACAAAAATTGTTTTAACAACAGGTAATATTCCTTACGGTTCTCAGGTATATATCAAAGGTGGAACTAAAGTTA